>Ga0335069_10016119_pt1 | contig 10440 bp, 9 predicted proteins | sample Lox_Sample_11_FD_206714 | JGI IMG/M metagenome (GOLD analysis project Ga0335069, IMG submission 206714) | Soil microbial communities from Loxahatchee National Wildlife Refuge, Florida, United States - Lox_Sample_1.1 | ecosystem: Environmental > Terrestrial > Soil > Wetlands | place: USA: Florida...
GCGCCGCCCGCCCAGGGGATGACGGGATGACGTGCGAGCAGATCACCGCCGAGATGAGGACGTTGCAGGGAGTCGGCCTGTCCGACACGCAGCAGAAGGAGAACGCCGCCGCGGCTTCGCACCTCCAGGCCACCCTGGCGAAGCAACAGGCGGAGGTGACCGCCCTCGGCGTCGAGGCGACGGCGGCGACCCAGGCGGCCTCGGCGGCGGACCGTGCGGTGGAGGCCGCGACGGGAGGCGTCGTCCGGGGAAAGGCGGCCGCGGCAACCCAGGCGGCCTACCAGGCGCGCGCCGACGCGATGGGGCGGCAGATGGAGGAGGAGCGGAGGCCTGTCGAGCAGCGGGTGACCGCCGCCACCTCCTCGAGCGCGCAGGCGATGAGCGAGAGCATGCAATCCAATCCTCGCTTCTCGCGCCTCGTGCAGCTCGCGATCGCGAAGAACTGCAAGGAGTAGCGGGCCGCTCCGGAAGGCGCCGTCGTTGGCCGCCTCCGAGCGGGGCACACCTCGCCCGAACGGCCAGCTCCTATCCGGCGCGGGCCTCGCCCCGGAGGACCAATTGCTCCGCCCGGGAGAAGGCGTTCACCCGGACAAGGCTCGTCGCCACGAGGCAGGTGAGCGCCGACGAGCTGAAGATCATGGCGATAACCACGAACTGGTAGATGGCCGCTTGGATCGGCGGGGTCCCCGTGAGCACCATCCCGGTCATCAGCCCCGGGATCCAGACGATTCCCAGGGACTTGAGGTTGTCGATGGCGGGAATCAGGCTGGCCTGGAATGCTGCACGGACGTAGGGCTCGACCGCCGCCTCCGGCGAGGCTCCCAGGGCGAGCGCGGTCTCCACGTGACGAGCGTGCGCGGCCACCTCCGAGCGGAATCGGTCCAGGGCCAGCCCGACGGCGTTCATCGCGCTCGCGATGAGCATGCTCCCCACCGGCACGAGGCTCGTGACGGTCGCGTCCACGACTCCCGCGGCCACCATCACTGCGAGGATGCCGCCCGCACCCGACGAGATGGCCTGCGCGGAAATCCGCAGCGCACCCGGAACGCCCCGGGCGCGCCTCGCGGTGGTGACCGCCGCGGCGCCCACCATGCCCACGAGCGCGACGACCGCGAGCCAGCGTGGCCCTCGGAGCATGAGGAGGAGGACCGATCCAACCGCGCAGATCTGGACCAGCCCGCGCGCCAGGGCGACGGCGACGCCCCAGGTCGCACGGATGCGCCGCCGCCTTGCGACGATGGCGACGCCGAGCGCCAGGAGCGCCACGAGCGACGCCTGCGCGAGCCCGAGGGCCAGCGGGTCAGGAAACAGCCGCCTCAGCACGCAGCACCTCGGGGACCGGCCCCATTCGACGCATCCTCGCGGCCTCCATGACCAGGGCCCGGCTCGCGATGCGCGCGGCCTGGGCCATGTCATGGGTGACGATCACGCACGTGAGGGATCGCTCGCGGGCCACGGCGGTGACGAGCTGCTCGATGCCAAGCTTGGATCCCTCGTCGAGCGCCGAGGTCGGCTCGTCGAGAAGCAGCACGTCGGGCTCGTTCGCGAGCGCTCGGGCGATGCTGACGCGCTGGGCCTCGCCCCCGGAGAGCTGCTCCACGGGGCGCGCCGAAAAGCCGGGCAGCCCGACCTGGCGAAGGATGCCTGCGACCTGATCGTCCGGGAGCTCGACGCCCCGCTGCCGAGGCCCGAACCGGACATTCCCGGCGACCGTGCCCGGAAACAGCGCAGCCGACTGCATGACCATCCCGACCCGCCGCCGGAGCTCGCGGGGCGGGAGAGCCCGGTAGTCCACCCCGTGGAGGTAGACCGTGCCACCCGTAGGCTCGTCGAGCCGGTCGAGCAGCCGAAGGAGCGAGGACTTTCCGGCCCCGCTCGGCCCGACGACGGCCAGGACCTCCCCCGCGTCGACCGGGAACGACACGTCGTCGACGAGCCGCCTTCCGGCGACCTCCCTGCAGAGGCGCTCGGCCCGGAGGATCGGCCCGGCGCCACGCGCGCCCGCACCGTTCCCGGTCACGCCCCCCTGCCCCCCACGGCCACCAGCACCGGATTCGGCCCGGCCGGCGCGACGCGGCGAAGCACGTTCCTGTCCACGTGGTGGAACGGCTCGCCGCGCCCCGCGATCTGGAGGACCGTGTCCTGCTCGTACGCGATCGTGCCGTCGTCGTTCACGGCAACCGTGATGGAGTACTCGACGGTCCGGAAGTTCTCGTGCAGGAACGGCGCGGACACGATGCCGGACGTCGGCGAGCCGAGGGTCGCGCGGACCGCGAAGCGCCTCGCGTCTGGTGTCGCCCGGCCGCTCGCGAGCGCCACGAGCCCTCTCGGAATCGCCACCGTCTGCAGGATCGTTCCCGTTGCCGGCTCCCAGAGCCAGTAGCCGTTCTGGTCGTGGAAGGTGAGCGGCTCGTCGAGCTTGTTCACGTGGACGTGGTAGCGCAGCCCGTAGAGGAGCTGAGGGCCGTTCGGCTGGGGATCGATGGGCTCGAAGACCATCCGCTCGCGGTAGGGTTCGTCCTCTGTACCCTCGGCGACCGGGTGGGTGTCGTTGCCCTGCCCTTCCCATGTCCCGGCGAGCGGCGCGAGCGGGCCCAGGTTGCGAAGGGTGTCGAGATCGATGTCCTCGGGCTCGGTGTAGATGTCTCGAGTCATGGGGCCTCCGGCGGAATCCTACCCCATGCCCTGCCCGACCCGTCTCGTCGCGGCTTGCCGCGGCGGGTGTGGCCCGCGCCGCCCTGCCTGCTCCCTGTCGGCGCCCCTGGACCCGCGCCGAGCGGGGACTCAGCCGCCGGACAGGTCGCGGATGGTCGCCAGCAACTCGTCGATCCGGACGGGCTTGGGGAGGAAACCGACCCCCTGAAACGCCCCTGACTGCATGAGATCCGAGGCCGCTTCCCCGCCGGCGCCGAACGCCGCCGAAACCGCAATGACCGGGATGGCCGCCAGGTCGGAATCTTTCAGCTGGGCCGTGCGGAATTCCCACCCGCTCATCTCGGGCATGACGAGGTCCAGGACGATGACGTCGGGCCGAGATGCCCTCGCCGAAGACAGCGCCTCGTCTCCGTTGCGCGCCGAGAGGACCTTGTACCCGCTGCTCGTCAGCACGTCGACGAGGAGTTCGCGTGAGTCCTCCTCGTCCTCGATCACGAGCACCCGCTTGAGTCTGCCCATTCGCGGCCCCGCCCTTCCAGATCGGCACTGCCCGCCGAACGAACAAGGCCCCGCTCGGGACGCCCGCAGGGCGACGCCCGAACCCAGGCCAGGCGCCAGCACCCCTCCAGGCGTCAGCGCGCCCGTCGTGCGACCGCCCGGCGCAGCCCTCGCCGCCTCTCGTGGCCGCGAGGGACGTGAGACGTGCCGCCGAAAGCGCCCTCGTCCCTGCTACCTGTCCACGGCTGGGCCCCATCAAGGGACGACGCGCTCGATCCTCCCGATCCGCGCGGCGCCGATTCCGACGCGGAGCTCGTGATCCCATCCTGGCCCTCGAAAATCCACTACCCGGCTTCCCTCCAGGTCTCGGCTGGCCTCGGTTCGCCGACCCGCGGCCCGCGCGCCGGCGGCGGTTTGCGGTCGACGCCACGGTGGCCACCGCCACGATGGCCCGCTCCTTGTCGCCCCTCCAGGGCGTCCTCGACCCGACTTCGCCCGCTCGGGGCTTCGGGGTGAAGATCGCAACCGCGCGCCTGAAAGGCAGCGCGTTCGCGCGGAGCAGCGCGTCGTGGAACTCAGAGAAGCCTCGCGACGATGGCCCTCGTGCGGCCACAGGTCGAAGCCGAAGCGGTCGTCTCGACGGCCGGGCACCAGGAAGCTCCCGCGTCCGGAAGCGCTCGCAGCGCGCCGCCTCCGGCACCCGAGGACGGCCGGTCCCTGCCCGTCGACCGATGGGTCGAACGGGACCCAGACCTAGATCCAATTGGCTTCCCGCGGGGAGCGGGTACTGGATTCGACATGACGGTTCTCGCCTGCCTTGCCGTGGCGGCGGTCGTCGCGGCCGCGTGGGGCGCCGTTCGCACTCACAGGCTCGCGCTTCGGCTCGCCTCGAGCCGGCGCGCTGCGAACGGGGCCCGGCCCTGTCGATGCGCGGGGTGTGCCGGGACGGCGCGAGCCGCCGAGCCGGTCTGCCTTGCCTGCGCGGCCGCGGGTTGCCTCCCATACTCACCGTGTCGGTCGGCACGGCCCGGCGGGGAGGCATCCGCTAACAAGCTCGCCCGCGTCGACCTGGTCAAGGCCCCGGCCGCGGCGCGCGAGAAGGACGTTGGCGCGCCCGCAGAGGAGCTGCGCCGGGGCAGCGGCCGGCCGGGCGACCGGTAGTCCTCTCGCGGCGCGAGAGACAAGGCGCGCACGGCCCGTCCGTCGATGACCTTCGTCCTGGCCCCCTGGCAGGGCTCACCCCGCGAGCGGGACGCGAGCCTGCATGACTGGACTTTGCGCCCCCCCGGGACGCCGACATGCGCACTTGCCTGGCCTTGTCGCTGCCGCTCCAGGCCGCACTCGTCACGGGGCCGACCTCCACCACGGCGCCAGGCAACCCGGGTCGTTCGAGCGGACGGTCCGCACGGAGGGACACGACATGCGTCAGGAGATCATCGCTCTCGCGTTGGCGGTCGGTGTGATGGCGGGCCCCTCGGCCGCGTTGGAGAAGGCCGACGCGTGGCGAAGGCGAACACGTTCATGGACCGCTTGAACCGGGGAGGCGCGAAGACTGCGGTCGCGACCTGCGCCTCGCGCGCATTCATCATCGACGAATTCCCGCCCCATCTCCGGCAGGGACCCGCGGCCTGCGCATACTGGGCGAGCGCGTGGCCGGCTCCGGACGATGTGCACGGCCTCGAAGAGGGCGCCGCCGACAAGCCCCTAGGGTGACGCGGCGCGCTCCTTTGGAGCGACATCCGTGCCGTTGCGGACTTCGCCGGCCATCTCCCTCGCGAGGAAATAGTTGAGGCCGGTCCGAATCACGGCGATGGCGGCGAGCTTCCCGATCTGGTCCCAGGACGGCGCGATGGCTGTGGAAAGGATGTCGGCGGCGAGTTGGAACTCCAAGGCGAGGGACAGGTAGCGGGCGAGCGTCAGCCGCACTGCACCGAAGGACTGATCCCCCCCGTTGGCCAATCGGCCCGCGAGCACCACGACACCGCGCACTCCGCCGACGGCCACGATGGCGGCTCCGATGGCTTCCAATCCCAGCCGGAGCCACTGGACGGCCGCGAACACTGCCTGCTCGAGGGTCGTGAACACGGCCCACATCGTAGACGACAAGAACCCCTGCCGTCCTCACCTAGCCGCCGTCGGGCGCGACCCTCCGTGGTTCGTGAGGCGGCTGGGGCCTCGGGCTGCGCGCGTGGCCGGCCGCAGGGTCACCGCTGCGCGTACCGGTCGTAGTCGATGCCCATCAACGCCATGATGAAACCGTACATGTCCACGCGCTCCGCGATGATCTCGTCGAGGGAGCTTCCCATGCCGTGGCCTGACGAAGAGCTCGTTCGCAGGAGTATCGGCGTCTTCGCCGAGTTGGCGGCCTGGAGCCGAGCGACCATCTTGCGGGAGTGCCACGGGTCGACCCGCGGATCGTTCGCCCCCGTCAGGAAAAGGGTGGCCGCATACGCCTGCCCGTCGACGACGTGGTGGTAGGGGGAGTACGCGTACAGCGCCTTGAATTGCTCCGGGTCCTTGACGGTCCCGAACTCGGTCACGTTGAAGGCACCGTTCGGGGTGCCTTCGACTCGCAGCATGTCGTAGATCCCGACCGCGGACACGACTGCCTTCCAGCTCGCGGGGTGCTGCGTCAGCTCCGCGCCCATCAGGAGGCCGCCGTTGCTGCCGCCCAGGATCGCGAGGTGCTCCTTGTCGGCGTAGCCCTCTGCCGTCAAGAGCTGAGCGGCCGCGAAGAAGTCGTCGAACACGTTCTGCTTGCGGGTGAGGTTGCCGGCTCGGTGCCAGTCGTCTCCGTACTCCCCTCCTCCGCGGATGTTTGCCACCGCGTACACCCCGCCGACGTCCATCCACGCGCGACGCGTGGTCGAGAAGGCCGGCCTCTCGCTCAACCCGTAGCCCCCGTATCCGTACAGGATGGTGGGGTTGTGCCCGTCGAGCCGGATCCCCTTGCGTCGGATGACATTGACGGGGACGCGGGTTCCGTCCTTCGAGCGAGCGTAGGCGCGAACGACCTCGCAGTCGGAGTAGTCGGCGACCGACGTCATCGCGAGCTTCGTGGGGACGAGCCCCGTCCCGCTCGCGTCGGTACGGTAGAAGGCGGGGGGCCTGAGGTACGTCTCCACCTCGAACAGGACGTCCCCGTTCTGAAGCGCTTCGGCCTGGCGAACGGACGCGACCTCGGGAACCCGCACGTCCCGGGGTGCCCCGCGTCCGAGGGGGAACATGCGAATTCGCCCGGGTCCTCCGAGCAGGTCGACGACGTAGAGCGCCTTCGCCGTCGGCACGAAGGCCAGGATCGCGCCCTCCCCCTCGGGAACCACCACCTTCGCCCTGTGGAGCGCGGGACTCGCCAGATCGACGCGCAGGATCTTGCCCTTCGGCGCGCCCGCCCGCGACAGCAGGTAGGCGGCACCGTCGCGGCCGAGGCGTCCCTCCACGACACCGTCCTCGAAGCGGGACAGCTGAAGCCAACGGCCCCGGGCCGGCCTCAGCCAGAACCCGGCCTCCCCGCCGTCGCCGTTCTTCACCTGTGCGAGGACGAAGCTGCCGTCCTGCGCGGACTCGAGCGCGATCTCGGCGATCCGGGGCAGTTCCTTCCCGAGCTCGTACACGTCCTCCTCGGTGGGCCTGCCCACCTTGTGAAACCAGATCTGCTGGTAGAAGGCCGCGTCCTCGGGCGGGCGTTCCGCGCCGCGCGGATACCTCGTGTACCAGAAGCCCGTCCCGTCGGCGTTCCAGGCCACGCTGCCACCCGCGGTGCCGTTGTTGACGCGCGGCACGACGCCGCCGACCTCCCTGCCCGTCGCGACCTCGTACAGGTGGAGGTCTCCGGCCTCCGAGCCGTTCTTGGACAGCGACACCGCGACGAGCCGCCCATCCAGCGAGACGGACCAGAAGTCGATGGCGGTGTGGCCCGACGGGTCGAGGGCGTTCGGATCCAGGACGATGCGGGCCGCTTCCGGGGCGTCGGTCGAGGGAAGGCTCACGATCTCGGGTTGCTTCTTCGCGGGGTCGGAGCGCCCGGCGACGATGACCCCGCGGTGCTCGCTGACCCCGAAGTACCGGATGCCGCTCGAACGCACGAGCTGTCCGATGCGCTGGCTCAAGCGCTCCCGCCCAGGGATGTGGTCGAGGAACGCTCGCGCGGCCGCGTTCTGCGCGTCGCTCCACGCTCGCACCGCCGGGTCGTCCTCCCTCTCGAGCCACTCGTAGTCGTCGACGACCTTCACTCCGTGATACTCGCGCGTGACAGTTCGCTTGGCCGCGGCTGGCGGCTGCGTCGGCGACTCTTGGGTGCCAAGAGCCAGAAGAAGGATCGCGACGAGCATGGAGGGCTCCGCTGTTGGGACCGGCGTCAGTGGACCATCGGGATGAGCATTCGGCGCCACTCAGTTAAGGAGGACGTGGCTCCAAGTCCACCGACCAGTCAGGATCGGAACGGCCAGCGGCTAACCCCCCGGCCCGCCTGGCGAGTTTGCCCACGCGCAGACCGCAAGGCAGGCCGCAGCGCTCTCCATCGGGCGTCCCGGCAGCGGCCGCTGCGCTCGATGGCCGTCCCGCCATCGCGTGACGCGACGGAGAGGCCGAGCGCTGCGAGTCTTCGCGGAGCCTGCGGTCTCGTCTCGGCGTACCCAGCCGGAGTGCGCGGCACCGCTCGACCTACGGCATCGATGAAGAGATCACGCCCCGACCACCTCGCCCATCCCCTTCGCCCCATCGTCCGCCGCGAGCTTCAGGGCGACCGGGCATTCGTGGTCCTTGCCTGCGGCCACACCGCGCCGGGCGCCCCCGCGAGCCGTTCCAGCCGGTTCTACCCGTGCCCGGACTGCGCCGAGGCTGTGGAGCGGTACCGTCGATCGCGACGGGTGGTGTGAGATCGGGGAAAGTGGGCGGGCGACCCGGCGGACGGACTGAGGAGGGGGGTCTTCAATCCGTCGAATCCGGACGCCCGCCCACAAAAAGACTTATCACACTCCACGGTTTGCTTGCACCCGCAATTGGCGTGGAAGCACCCGCAGCCAGGCTCGTTCACGCTGGGACTCGGTCGGTGGAGCGGGGTCCCTGACCGCGGCACCGGCGAGCATCCGCCCGCGCTGCTCAGTCGCCACCCTGCCAGCGCTGGGAGCTCTGGTGGCAAGAGTTGGTGCAGGTACCGGTGCGGGGAGGCTGGCAGCCGACGAGCCCACAACTGTATCCCGCGGCTGCGATGAGGTCGACGGTCCCGTTGTCGTGGTTCACCGCGAGCTGCGTGAGGCTGGATGGGTGACACGTCTCGCACCCGCGCCGGTGATCCCCGTGGGCGCCCGTTGCCGGGGGCAGGCCGTGACAGGTCCCGCAGGCCTGGGACCCCTCGATGGATCCGTTCACGTGAAGGCCCCGGTTCACGCTCGTGGCCGTGTAACCAGGGTGGCAGCTGCCGCAATTTGAATCGCTGGGGTGGCTTCCCGTTGGAGTCGCGCTCGGCGGGACAGCGTGGCAGCTGCCGCAGACCACGGAACTCGGCGGGTCCCACACGACGGGGACCGGCACCGAACCTTTCAGGCCATCGCCGTGGCAGTACACGTTCGCGCACGTCTTCGTCGCGGGGTCATAGCTTGGCCTGAGGCCGTTCAGGTTCGCGAGGGCCGACTGCGAGAAGTCTACCGCGGTGCTCGGGGAGGTCGCGTGGCACTCGCCGCAGGAGTATCCGCCGGAGAGGGTCCCTCCGGTGAGGTGGGCCACGTGAACAGGGCTTCCGGGCCCCGTCGCCTGCCCCGTCGAGCCGCCGCACGCGGCGAGCACGACGCCGAGGGATAGCCAGGCGAGCCGTCGTTCTTGGGTCATCCCTCCTACATGAGAGGCCGCACATCGATCTTCAAGGTGAGACGCGTACCGACCCCGTCGGGGAATGCACCGCTTGCGCGGACATCCCTCCCCGAGGGCACCGCGCCGGGTGACCGCCCGAGGTCGCTCCTCGACGCGACGCCCGAAGGGAAGCCGAAGCGAGGGCCGTCCGGCGCGCGCCCTGAGCGCCCGACCTCACTTCAGCATGAGGGCGGCGGACTCTGGCGGCGGGAGTCCAATGGACTTCATGATCTGTCCGCACTTCGCCACGAGCTCCCGGCCCCCGGCAACGGCTTCGGTCGCCTTGCCGGCCTTGAAGTCGTCGGCGAGTTTGCGCGCGCTCGACTCGACCGCCTTGAGACCGTCCTTCGCCGCAGCGAGTGCGTCCTTGGTAATCCCGGCCGGAAGCTTCTTCGCCTGCGCCAAGGCGTCGAGTCGGCTCTTGATCGCGGTCGTCATGCTTCGCAGGTCTGCGACCGAGCGGTCCCATACCTTGACCAGTTCCGCGTACTTGGCGTCCGCCACGACGGTGCCTACTTGCTGCACCTCCATCGGAATGCCCTTGGCCTTGTCGAGTGCGCCCTTGTAGTCCTGCTTCGCGATCAGATCCTTTGCTGCCGCAAGATTCTTCTGAACCGAGGCGACGGCGCCGGGCGCATACCGGGTCGCCTCGGCGCTCAGCGTCGCAACTGCGGCCTCCGCTGCCTTCACCGCAGTCTCCGCCGGGACCTTGTTCGCGTCGGCGCACGCAGCCACGAGAAGCGAGGAGACGACGGCCGTCGTCAATTTAAGGAGCCTCGGCACGGGATCCCTCCGTAAGTGCTGTGTGGTTCGCTGCCCACGTCGCTGGACTGAAGCAAGAATCGTCATTGTGGGGCCGCCGCCGGACGTCGACGTTGATTCTGCGCAAGCCTCAACGGGGACGGAGTTCGCGGCGCGTGGCCTATTCACGGATTGTGACATCCCGGGCTCCGGCCGGCGATTGCGAACCGGCATCGCGTCGAAGGGCGAGGCCGGGCCTCGGGGGCCGCGAAACTCGAGCGAAAACAAGATGAAGGGTGGGATTGCCCTCCCCGGCTGCACGTCCTCGCGGTACGGCCAACCGGGCTTGCCCCGGAGCGTTCCGACCCGCCGACGATGTCCCCAGGCCGAAACCTTGCCTCGCGCCCCCTTTGGGTCTGCTCTCCGTGCGACGCTCTTGCGGCTGCGGCGACCAACCTCCGCCCGGCCGAGGCCGTCCTCCGACGAGCGCTGCTCCCGCCTCGCCGACCCTCCGTCACCCCCGCCTTCGGCCCGCCGGCTCGAAGGCGGGGCGCCCAAGGCTGATCGTCCGAAGGATCGAGGACGAGCAGATCCTCCCCCGCCTCTTTGGCGGCTCGAGGCCTCTCTCGTGTAAGCTTTCAGAGCTTGGCGACCCGACGAACGACGGGCTACGGGTCCGGCGCGGGAGCCTTGGGCCTC
>Ga0335069_10016120_pt1 | contig 10439 bp, 7 predicted proteins | sample Lox_Sample_11_FD_206714 | JGI IMG/M metagenome (GOLD analysis project Ga0335069, IMG submission 206714) | Soil microbial communities from Loxahatchee National Wildlife Refuge, Florida, United States - Lox_Sample_1.1 | ecosystem: Environmental > Terrestrial > Soil > Wetlands | place: USA: Florida...
CTGGTGCCGAAGAAGGGACTCGAACCCCCACGACCTTGCGGTCACATGGACCTGAACCATGCGCGTCTGCCAGTTCCGCCACTTCGGCACGAAGGGCTACAGGCGGGATATCAACGATAGCCCAAACATTTATTTTACAGGCTGAGCGGCTGGTGTCAAACCTAGGCGCTGGCTTTGCGTTCTTTTCGCAGCGAGTCGCCGAGACGAATTAACTCCCGCCATAGGGTTGCGAGAAACCCGCATCGTCACGCTGGGATTCGGCCGGGCTATCGCTTCGCTCGCTGTCGTCAGAGTCGGGAAGATAGCGCCTCGCGATGGGCGAAATGGATTAACCACCATGGGAGGCGCCGTCACCGGGAGTGCGGCCACAGTTATGTTCAGCGGCGTCTTCGCCACCTGGCCGAGCGAATTCCACGCCTGCATCACCACATAGTGCGCGCCGGGGGTGAGCGTGAGGGTTGTGTCGAGTGCCGCGGCACCCACGGTATACATGCTCTGGTTGTCCACGTAGATCCTCATCGCCGTCACCGGTGACGAAGAGGTGCCGGTCGCGGCGAAGCGCACAAGCTCCCCCAGGGTGCTTCCGTTCACAGGTGCTCTAACGTTCACGGTAAACGGGACTACTGGCGAGACTTGAGTGTAGAGCACCGGGCCCGACATCTTGTTCAACATCGACGGCATGCCGATAGCTTTTACGTACAACGTGTAATTCGCCGGAGCCAGACCGAACGTGCCCAGGTCGAGTTGATGCGTTCCCGCCGCCACATCGGCCAGCTTCATCAGGTTCTGGCCATCCAGCGAGATGAAAACCGAGTAGTGATCGATGGTATTTTCCTGCCCACTAATAGCCCAAGCCAACACCGAACCGCTCATCGCTCCCGACACGCTGACGCAGTTGTCGATACCCGTCTCGATCTCGGTTCCCTCTTCGTAGTCGTTCCACGTCACCAGTTGCGCCGCCTGCGGCTGCGTAATGGTCGAGAAATAACGGTTCATCTTGTTGAACGTTTCCAGCCAAACCTGGCCGCAGTTCTGGCTCATGATGCGGTTCTCGCTCCAGCTGGCGAGCGTGTCGTTGAAGCCCTTCCACACGCCGGGATAAACGACTTCATTAGGGTAGCTCCGGCTGGTGGCGTAGAAATCGTCAAGGTAGGCCTGCCCCCAGTCGTCCTGGTTGGCCTTGTTGATCGCCACCCACGCGTAGCTGCCAGAGGCGAACGAGATGCGGAAACCCTGGTCGTTGCGCAACACGATCTTCGGATTGCCTTGCACGTTCGCCATTACGGTCGTCCAGTTGATGTTCGGCAGGTTTTCGGTGTCGAAGGTGAAAATGACGGGCTGCCCGTTGATGCGCATGTACGCCGGCGATGATGCGTAGGTTGCGTTGATGTAGTTCAAGTCGTTAATGACTGCTTGAGTCGCGTCGCATCCGGCGGTTAAGGCGCACGAGCGCACCGCGCCCTGGTCTTCCATGATGGCGAAGTTGAATTTCCCGCTCCGCGTTTCGGCGTCCTGCTTGATCAATTGCGAGGCGGCGTCAATATGGGTATTTCCCTGCCCGTACCAGTCGATGATCAGCCCATCGATGCCGCGGTTCATCATGTCGCTGATCTGCGAGTGCGCTTGTGCCTGGGTCGCGGAGTCGTACCCGATGTGGATGTGGCTGCCCCCGCTCAGCGTCCACCAGCCGAGATAGTGCGCGTATACCTTGGCGGTGGATCCGGCGTAAAGGAGCTTGTGCACGTTTTCCTGGCTTACGTTCCCTGGCGTGACGTTGCCGTTCGACGACGTCGTGAACGTTGCAGCGGCGCTGGTCGTGTTGGCTGTTTCGGCCGCGAGCGTAGTAGTGGGGGTGATGGTCGTTCCGGCGAATGAGCTAGCGGCGTACACAATGGTTAACGCTGTCGCGAGAAAAACAGACTTCAGCATCAAGCCTCCACCAAACTGGGGGGATTAAGCAGAACGCCTTTACACGAGTTCTGGTGAGCGAAGTCTAGGTGGGCAGAGGGTGCCGGGCATTAAGCGAGACTTCTTAACCTGACTAAGGTTTCGCCCTATCCCAAAATCCATCGGTTCGTGTACTTCGGAGGGGAAAATTGCTCGGTGCCGGCAGATGTTCGAATTGGCAGACGTCGGCTGCGATTGACCTCACACAGCCGCGCACCCTATAGTGCCGTGTTTCCCAAGGAGCGCCCCCGGCTTGCTCGACCGGATCTTCCGCCTCTCCGAAAACCAGACCACGGTGCGCCGCGAACTCCTCGCCGGCCTCACCACTTTCATGACGATGGCCTACATCGTGGTGGTGAACCCGCTCATCCTGTCGGGAGCCGGAATGCCAGTCGAAGGCGTGCTGTTCGCCACCTGCATCTCTGCGGCGCTCGCTACGCTCGTTATGGGACTGTGGGCAAACTATCCCATTGCGCTTGCGCCCGGCATGTCGTTGAACGCGTATTTCACGTACTCCATCGTGATCGGACGTGGCATTCCCTGGCAAACAGCTCTGGGAGTGGTCTTCCTCTCTGGTGTGGTTTTTTTGTTGCTGACGTTGACCAAGGCGCGCGAGCAAATTGTTAATGGCATTCCCGATTCGCTGAAACACGGTACCGCCGCGGGAATTGGGCTCTTCATCGCATTCATCGGCTTGCGCAATGCGGGAATTATTGTGGCCAGCCCGGCGACGCTGGTAAGCCTCGGCAAGCTTTCCGAACCGCAGGTACTGCTGGCTGCCTTCGGAGTTGTGCTCATCGCCATCCTGATGGCTCGTCGTATTGACAGCGCGATCCTGATTGGAATTGTCGCTATCACACTCATCGGAATTCCGCTCGGCATCAGCCACTGGCCGCAACATCTTGTCTCATGGCCGCAGCCTTCCGGCACGCTGTTCAAGCTCGACCTGAGGGCTGCGATCAAGCTCGGCCTGGCGGAATTGGTCTTCATCTTTTTCTTCGTGGACCTGTTCGACAACGTGGGGACACTGGTCGCGGTCTGCGAAGAGGGTGGATTCATGCGCGACGGCAAACTGCCTCGCGCCAGCCGCGCCCTGCTCGCCGATGCCTTTGGCACCATCGCCGGCGCGCTTGCCGGAACGTCGACCGTCACGAGCTATATCGAGAGCGCTGCGGGAGTCGCCGCCGGAGCGCGCACAGGACTGGGAAATCTGCTGATCGCCGCATTGTTCGTCGCCGCCATGTTCTGTTCCCCGCTCGTCGCTGCGATTCCAGCCTATGCAACTTCGCCTGCGCTCATCCTCGTCGGAGCGCTCATGTGCGGCGCCATCGCGCGCGTGAAATGGAATGAGCTGACTGACGCGGTACCTGCATTTCTAACTCTGATCGTGACGCCATTGACCTTCAGCATCGCCACGGGGTTGAGCTTGGGCCTTTTGTCGTTCACTTCGATCAAGCTGTTCGCGGGACGGCGGCGCGAGATCAGCCCGCTAATCTGGGTTTTGACCGTGCTCTTCCTGTTGCGCTACGCGTTCCTGGGCGCGGAGTGAGTGCCTGTGCCGGTAAACGCGATTCCGTGAGGTGGGCTGGGATTTATAAGGTTGGTGCCCCACCTCTGCCATCTTTTGGCAGATGTGGGAACCTCGAAAGCTCGACCTAAATGCTCAACTGCGCCATCGTTCCGGTCTTTTCGCGGAAGTTGGCGTAAACCTTCGCCAGTTCCAGGCGTTCCTCCACCCAATCGCGAAGGACTTTTTGCGTCGGCGAGGGAACCTCGGCGAAGCGAACTCCGGCCGAACCATCGGCGCGGGTCCACACGACAACTCCTGAGACGCAAAGGAGTTCAGCCGTACCCGGCAATCCGAAACGCATCAGGAGCAACTGTTGCGGACGCAGCACCTGCGAACAACTGATCGACATGCCACCCTGGCTCAAGTTCTGTATCGTCGCGGGAACGTTCTTAATCAGCCCTAAATTCAGATATGCCGTCGCATTTACCGGTTCGCGATGCCACCGCGAGCGCGAGCGCACCAGCAGCCCGTAAGCAGCCTTGAAAGTCGTGATGATGCTGTGCTCGTTAACCGGCGGATTGATGAAGAAGTTGGCGCGAACGCGGAACGATGTTTGCTGCGAGGAGGGCGTGCTTAATAGAAAGATAACCGAGTCGCGGTTGGAGACTCCGCTGCGAACCTTCTGTACCAGTTCCGAGGCGGCTGGCGAGCCGTCGTAGAAGAGCACGATCGCCTCGTAACGTCCACGCTGCACCCTGTCCGACGCGCCCGAGTACGTGACGTATTCGCAGCGAATCGCCATCGTGTTCAACGCCATGCGAAGCGCCCGCACGTTCACGTCATCCATTCCGACAACTAAGCACCGGAGCTGCATGTCACTGATTCTGCGGCTTCCCGGTAACTTCCGAAAGGTTACGAGGGTCATGGAACGGAAGTCAGTAATCAAAAGACGGCAGACGGTAACCAGCGAACAGCATTCAGCCATGACCCCCAAAACAGCTTGTGCTTGGCGACGCCTGGCAATGTGATGTGAGGTGGCGCGGGGCATTCAGCCCACAAGGGCGCTTTGCGCCCGAGGGATGTGCTTTTGTGCTCGCCTCCACAAAATTCCGTCTCTTGGCCCGCAGATTACGCTTACCATGTCGAGATCATGGGGTGACACTGAACCGCTCTTTCTATTTTGCGCCCGCTCTGATCGCGGCAGTTCTGCTGCATGCAACTTCTTGCGGCACAAACGACGACACCAACAGAAGCTGGTCCTCACTAGCCCAGCCTGATCAGCGACCCAATGTCACAACCGTTTCGCCTTCGCTATCCGTCAGTATCATGCCAGCACGCCCTTCGCGTCCGTCTCGTTGGCCCGATTGGACCAGCAAATTGGGCCCTCATAACCTGGGCAAACCTGGCAAGGCTGCTGTCTCCACGGTTCTCGCGGCCTGCCCCAAGGTCGCGAAATGGGTAACGGGATACTCGGGCATTGATGTCGAAATCGCCGGCTACAAGAGCCGCTGTCCTTCCGGCATCGTGATTCTGCGCGTCTATGTTGCTCCTTCGGAAGCGGCGTACACCATCGTCAACGATCCGACTGCTTGCGCCCAGGATTTCTGGAGCAAGATGGTGGCTGATGGTCTGGCCTCCGGAGGTCCCTCCAACCTGATTGATTGGCTTGAAGGGCCCAACGAGATAGAGAACATTCCTCCGAGTTGGTACAACGACCAGACCGCCGCCAATTGGGTCGCCTCGTTCTGGTCCACGCTGGCTGACCTGATGCATACAGCCGGATATGACCCCCTGGTCGGATCACTTGTCGCTGGTCAGCCTTCGCCCGTCACCATGTTCGGACCGCTCGCTACGGTCATGAAGTCGAAAACTTACAAGTGGGGTTGGTGCTACCACTCTTACACCTTCACCGCGAGCACTAACGTCGTCACCGAGATGGCTTACGCTCTGTACTACCGTCAGATTCGGGACCAGAATGGTCTCGCGGGAATTCCGCTCGTCCTGAGCGAAGGCGGGTATCTCACGCCCAGCTCAACGGGCTGGAATGGTCAAATCACGAGCAGCCAATATCTCTCCTGGTTGAAATGGTTCGATGCTCAGTTGAAACAGGATAACGAGGTCTTGGGAATAACCGTCTTTCAAATCGGCAACGCTGGGGAGTTTCTTTCTTTCGACCTGACACCGTTTGCGCAAGAATTCGCGAATTACATTGCTTCAGGGTCATGAATGGCTGCCATCGTCCCACCCCAACGGTCTATGCAATCTCCCGTTTACTCCCTGAATGCCGTCCCCTGTTTGCTGTTTACTCCCTTTGTTGTACCCTTCCCTTTTCCCCGCGGAGGCCAATAAAAATGCGTCGTTTCTTTACCCTGGCTGTCTTGTGTCTGCTCGCTCTGCCGGGCTTCGCGCAAGCGGCGTCACCTGCGAAGTCCAAAGGCCTGGCTGACATCCTGAACTACATTGCCAACGGCTGGACCACCCTCGAGCGTTCCAACCACGACTGCAAGACCTTTGTTGACGAGCGCAAACAGGAAGGCAAGCCGCTCATTTACTTCCCCGCCGACCAGCCCTTGCCGCCCATCGCCGCCGACCTGGAAAAGCGTTGTGGCGTCGAGGTGAAGCAACTGCCGCAGAAGATCACCGGTCCGGGCCAGGTGAAAGTTGAAAGTCTCGGCAAGCCCGGCATTCTGTTCCTGCCGAACCCGTACGTCGTGCCCGGCGGCTTCTTCAACGAAATGTACGGCTGGGACAGCTATTTCATTATTCGCGGGCTGCTGCGCGCCGGCAAAATCGACATCGCCCGCGGCCAGGTGGAGAACTTCTTCTACGAGATTGAGCACTACGGATCCATTCTCAACGCCAATCGCACGTACTTCCTTTCGCGCTCGCAGCCGCCGTTCCTGAGCGCGATGGTGATGGCCGTCAACGACACCGAAAAAGCCGCCGCCGGAGTCGACGACAAGCTCTGGCTGGAGAAGGCTTACCCGTACATCGTTAAGGATTACCAGATGTGGACCACCGGCGAGCACCTCGCCGGCAAGACCGGTCTTTCGCGTTACTACGACTACGGCGACGGCCCGACGCCTGACATCGCCGCCACCGGCGATCCGTATTACGCCGAGATGATCACCAACGTTCTCACTTCGGGCGCCGAGGTCGATTACTTCGCCAAAGACGGAAAATCGTCGGGCCCGGGCTACAACCTGGAAGTCTGCGTTGACCGCACCGACAAGCATTCGTGTTCGAAGCCGGCGAAGTTCCTGCTCACCGACGATTACTACAAGGGCGACCGTTCGATGCGCGAATCGGGGTTCGACGTTTCGTCGCGCTTCGCGCCTTACAGCGGGCACACGCACCACTTTGCTCCGGTATGCCTCAACAGCCTGCTCTTCCAGACCGAAAAGAACCTGCAGAAGATCGCGACCATTCTCGGCAAGCCCGACGAGGCGAAGGACTGGGAATCGAAGGCAATCCAACGCAGCGAGCGCATGAGCCACCTGATGTGGAATCAGAAGCGCGGCATGTATTTCGATTACGATGTCGTCGCCAACCACCAGTCGATGTACATGTACGCCACGACCTTCTACCCGCTATGGGTCGGGCTGCCGACGCCGAGCCTGGCACAATCGTTGATCGCCAACGTGAAAAATTTCGAGCGGCCCGGCGGCATCGTGATGAGCGAATACGACACCAAGCTGCAATGGGACTTTCCCTACGGCTGGGCGCCCGTCAATTTGATCGACATTGAAGGCCTGCGCGCTTATGGGGCAACCGATGAGGCCAACCGGCTCTCCTACAAGTTCCTCTCCATGGTGATCGATAACTTCCGCAAAGACGGCACCATCCGCGAAAAGTACAACATGATGACGCGGTCGGATGAAGTCGATCTCTCCGTCGGCTACCACGTGAACGTAATCGGTTTCGGCTGGACCAACGGTGCGTTCCTGTCGTTATTGAATGACTTGCCGAAGGACCTGCGCGATGACTTGGAGGCCGGACGCGCCTGGAACGAGGTCACGGGCACCGGAAACTGAAAACCTAACCACTAAGGGCACTAAGGACCACAAAGGATTTTGGGGTTTTCTTTCTGAAAATCCTTGGTGTTCCCTCGTGCCCTTAGTGGTTAATTTGATAGGTCACTCGATACCGGGCTTTTTCGTCTGCAGCTCTTGCACCGAATGCGACTGCTTTGTCTGCAATTGCTGCGACAGCCTGATTTCCGCCTGCGCTTCCGGTATTTTGCCCATCTTCACCAGCGCCTGGCCGAGCATGTAGTGCGCGAAGTAATTGTTGTGGTCCATCTCGATGGCTTTCTGAGCCGCTCGCGAACTCAACAGCGGTTCGTTCCTCTTCAGCAGGACCTTGGCCATTAGGACGTACGGTCCGGTACTGGTCGAATCAAGCCAGATGGAGCGTTGCAGCAGGCGCTGGGCGTCGTCCCATTGCTGCACGCGCGAGTAGGCATCGGCGAGTTTGTAGAGCGCCTCGGCGTTGACGGGATTGACCTTCAACTCGGCCTTCAGTTCGTCGATCGCCTTCTCCATTTGCGATTTGTAGGTGTACAGTTCGCCCAGGAAGAGGTGAACGCCCGGCAGTTTCGGATCGAGTTCGGCCGCCTTCAGCAGTTCTTTCTCCGCAACCGGATCGTAGCCTTCGCGCAGCAACATTCGGGCCAGGATCAGGTGGCTGGCGGCGGAATCAGGCTGGGTGTCGTACATTTCGGCGAACGACTTCCGCGCCTTGTCGTAATCGTTGATCCGGAGGTAGCTGATGCCCAGCACGTATGAAGCGTCCACGTTCGCCTCGGGGAACCAATCGTGAACCTTCTCCAGCAGCGGGATCGAGTCCTGCGTGCGCCCGAGATAGTAGTAGCTGAGCCCGAGCAACTGCACGGCTTCCTTGTCGTCGGGATGGTCCTTGGTGACTTTCTCGAGCGAGGGCGTGGCGGCAGCAAAGTCGCCCTTGCGGAAGTAGGCGACGCCGAGCGCGCGATCGAGGCCCGGAGTTGCGGGATCGGTCGTCTTGAGCCGGTTGAGATCGGCGAGCGCCTCGTCGATCTCTCCGTGCTCGAGCTTCGTCTGCGCCGCGGCTATAGTCGGCTTGGGCTCGGGTGCGGCAGCAGGCTTGGCCGAGGAGCGTTCACTCGGAGCCGGAGTTTGGCCGATGAGAAGGCCTGTGCCAAAAACCAAGGTCAGCGATAGGTTCAACAGCAGTTTTCCGGGATTCATTCCCCAGAAGTTTAACCCACGTAAACCGCGGCACAGAAGCACCCGTCTAAATACTGTTTCCCCATGTCGTTTCGGGCACTTCTCTTCACACTGCTGCTGGTGAACATTCCATCGTTGGGCGCGCCTCAGAACCCGGCGCCGTCGAACGACGATGCCTGTGCCGCCTGCCACAAGCAGATCTACGATTCTTACCAGCAAACCCTGATGGCGAATGCCAGCGGGAAAGCCTCCGACGGGCTAGTCACGGGAGACTTCACCCACCAAGCGTCAGGCGTGCACTACCGCGTTTTCAACAAAGATGGTCGCACCTGGATGAGTTACGAGCGCACCGGCGATGCCACCATCAACGGCCAGCGCGAATTGTTGTATTACATCGGCTCCGGCCGCAAGGGCCGAAGTTACCTGTTCTCGAAAGAAGGGTTTCTTTTCGAGTCCCCCATCAACTGGTACTCGCAGGAAGGCCGCTGGAACATGGCGCCGGCCTACACCGAAGCGCGTGAGATCCCCATGAACCTGCCAGCGCGCCGCGATTGCCTGAATTGCCACGCGAGCGGTGTGCAATCACCGATGCCAGGTACGGAGAATCGCTACGACGGAAGGCCTTTTCTCCACGGCGGAGTCTCTTGCGAAAGATGTCACGGGCAGGGCACTGCGCACGCAGAGGGAAACGGTCCGATCCTCAATCCGGCGAAACTGGCGCCGGAGCGGCGCGATGCGGTCTGTATGCAATGCCACTTCGAAGCCACAGTTGCCATTCAGCAGCCGGGCAAGCACCTGTACGACTTTCGTCCGGGCGATGAGTTGTCGGACTACGTCCACTATTTTCTGCTGACTGGCCCGGCGACAGACTCGGTGGAGGCCGTTAGTCAAACCGAGGCGCTCGCGTTAAGCGTCTGCAAGCTCAAGTCTGGCGACCGAATGTCGTGTACGAGTTGCCATGACCCTCACTTCGAGCCAGCCGACGCCGATAAAGCCGCCTATTTTCGCGGCAAATGCCTGGCCTGCCACGGTGAGGCGTTTGGCGCCAAACACCACGCGGACAAAACAGACTGCACCGAGTGCCATATGCCGAAGCTGGCCAGCAAGGATGTGGCCCACACCCAGGCAACCGATCACCAGATCCTCCGCCGCAGGCGATTGCAGATCGGCCAACCGCAGGATGCTGACTCTTCTCGGCGGCTGATTGCCTTTCCTGCGGCCCTGCGAGGCAAGGAAACCGATCGCGATCTCGGCCTGGCTTGGGAAGATTTGGCACAACATGGGGTTGAAGGGGCCTCTCACCAGGCAGAGCACTATCTTCGCCTGGCTGTAAATGAACGACCCGACGATACCGTCGCCCTGACGGCACTGGCGTACATCGAGCAGGAGCACCGGAAGACTCGTGATGCGCAGGAGCTATATGAACGGGTGCTGCAGATCAATCCACTGGCAAACCGCGCCGCCACCGATCTAGGCGTTCTGGAGGCGGGCGAGGGCAACCTGCGACGCGCGGCGGAGCTCTGGCGTTCTGCCTTCGATCGTGCGCCTCACCGCAGCCTCATCGGCATCGACCTGGCCATCACGTTCTGCGAAGCGGGCCACGTGGACGTTGCCCGAGGCTATATCCAGCGCGTTCTGGAGTTCAACCCCGATTCGGCGGAGGCACGATCGCTGGCGAAGAACTTGAATGCCGACCCGGTGCGCTGCAAACTTTAGCGCGTTCCTTCCTTGCAGCTATGGAATCGACATAGGTAGGCGATCACTCGCTTTCCCTG
>Ga0335069_10016121_pt1 | contig 10439 bp, 12 predicted proteins | sample Lox_Sample_11_FD_206714 | JGI IMG/M metagenome (GOLD analysis project Ga0335069, IMG submission 206714) | Soil microbial communities from Loxahatchee National Wildlife Refuge, Florida, United States - Lox_Sample_1.1 | ecosystem: Environmental > Terrestrial > Soil > Wetlands | place: USA...
GCACACGTTCCGGTGATCTTCGACAGTCGCCAGAGCTACTGCCGCGAATACAACCGCTACCTTCGCGACCGCGCCGAATTGGACTGGCGGCCCTCGAATACCCTTGGCGGCCGCCCCCGGGCCCGAACGCTCAAGGCCATCGCCGAGAGCCTCGGCAACTGGATCCGCTGGTGCGAGTCGAAGAACCTCGATTGGCATGGGGCCACCTACGATCACGTGCTGACTTACCAGGATGAGCAGGACACCGGCCTCTGGTCGACCTCCGGCGAACCTCTCGCGCGCAGCACCGCCAATGGAAGGGCCGATGAAGCTACCCATTTCCTGCGCTGGGCCGCTCAACGACGCTTACGCGGTGAGTTCAAGGTCAACTTCATCGTTCAGCAAAAGCGGATCCGGGGGCGGATGTGCACCATCACCGTTCGGCCCGGGCGTCTGAAGGAGCCTTTTGGAGAGAGCCAAATCGACGCCTTCAGACTTCCCGGGCCCGTCGAGGTGCGCGATTGGCTGGCGACCGTGCGACGTCGTCGGGGTTACGCAAAATATCTCGTTTGTCGTTTCATTCTCGAAACGGGTGTAAGGCTCGCCGAGGCGGCGGCCTTCCCGCTCGCTGACTGGCCATCCATCGAGAAGACCGAAGAAGCGGCGTTCCATGGCGACATCTTCGTGACGGTGCCCCTCGTACACGGCACCAAGGGAGATCGCGAAAGGACCATGCGCGTTCCCGTCGAACTGGCGAGGGATGTCCGCGTCTGGATCGATGGCCCGCGCAACAAATACGTTTTCGCCCTTCACAGGCGGACGGGAGAACGCACCGACAAGCTGTTCGTCTCCGACGCTGCCGGACACCTCGGTACGCCCATCCGTCGACACACGATCGCTGAATGTTTCGCCAAGGTTAAGCCGCGTCCGAAGGTCTGGTCACCTCACAAGGGGAGACATGCCTTCGCCTGCTTCTTTATCCTCTACGCTCTCGAAAACGAGGCGCGCGCGGACAATTCGACGCCATTCGCCGCACCCTGTGGGTTCACGCCAACCTGGCCGACCAGCTCATCCCGCTCTGGGCCGAACTGCGGGAAATCACGGCCAGCGAAGCGGCGCGGGGGCGTTCGACCTCCCATCCCGCGGTCACCGCGTTGCGCAGCGCCGCAGTCGAGCGCGTCCGATGGGTCGATGCAACCGGCAGGCCAATTGCACAGCTACCGTTCGAGATTGCCCGTAGAGACGGCGTTTCGAACGGCTGGCCACCGCGGAACGCCAGCGACATCAACCGCATGGTCAGCACGCTCCAGGCCATGAATTTCGGGATGATCGACTTCTGCACCGGAGCCCGCGCAAGCGAACTCGAGGCGGCCCAAGATACGGATGACCAGGGCTCCGGCAACCGCCTCCACTCCGTCACATTCAAGCTGATCGACCAGATCGGCGGCAAACCCCGCGACTGGCCTCTCCATCCGGCAGCGGTGCGCGCAATCGAGGTGCAGAGGAAGATTTGCCGGTTCGTTCGCCCGGCCGGGGAGACACACCTGTGGGTCATTCTCGGCGACGGCGAAAAGCTAGGCAGACGGTTACTCAACCTGACCGAGCCCTTCGTCCAGGCGGTAGATCACCTCGGACTGTCCGGACTCACTGGCAGAGACCGGGCCCACGTACATCGTTGGCGGCACACCGTCGCCCGTCTGGTCGCACTTTCCGTGGTAGGAGCGCCCCAGGTCCTGCTGGACCTGTTCGGGCACCGCGACCTCGAGATGACCTTGCGGTACATGCTGTCCGATCCGCGCATCATCGAGGACGCGATGAAGGTCGCGAAAGAGACTTCCTATGTCATGGCGGAGAAGGCTATCGCCGAAACGATCGAAGGTGAGGCAGGCGGGCCCGCCGCCGCGCCCCTGCGGGCGGGGCTTGCCGCAACCGGCATGCAACGCGGCGAGAAGATCTTCCAGATCTCGACGCTGCGAGAAACCGCAAAGGTGCTCACCTTCAACGCACGCTACTGGTCGCTCGTCCGTCCCGGCGTCATCTGCACCAAGGGACTCGGGCAGTACGGACCTTGCACGAAGGAGCGCGGCGCCCCCGATCCCGGAGCCTGTCGCACGACATGCGACCATCGACTGGAGACCTCGCGTGCAAAGCTGGGGTGCGAGGAAACACTCCGAGCGCTCATCGTCGAGCGCGAGCACGCCGCCTCCGAGGGCAACGAAATGCTCCTGGCAAATCTCGACGGGCAGATCCTTGCCAACCTGGAGCGCTGGGACGACGTCCGCGCGCGAGTGCTCAACGACCATCCTAACCTTCGGAAAATCTGGGAGGCAGCCAATGAGCGTCGATAGGCGCGTTGGAAGGCATAGAATCGCCCAGGAGGGGGCGGCATACGCCAAGGAAAAGCACGTCGAGAGCAAGATCTCGATTCACGAGATGATGGAGAAGATCGAGCGCGAGATTGACGCCAACGCCGGCATCTACCCCTACAACGACGGCAAGCTTACCGTCGACGAACTGCTGGGGCGGGCAGGCAAGAGCCCGGCCTACCTCCAGAAGAAGACGCCAAAGATCAAGGCGTTGAGGAACGACGTCAATTCCTGGATCAAGCGCGTCAAAGGTCAGATCGCCTCCGGAGCCCCCTCCGTCCGGCGGGAGGTCAATGCGCGCGTAAAGGCGGCCAACAAGCAGCTGGACGACATCCGGCAGAACTATCACGAATCCGAACTGCAGCTCACCCGCGTCACCGCCGAGCTGGCCGATGCCACGCGCAAGATCGGCGAGTTGGAGAGGAAAAACGCCGAGCTCCTGAAGCAGCTCGCCGGCAAGACCGTCGTGTCGTTAAAACCGGAGCAACGGAAATGAACACCCGTTCCGTCGCGCCGTCGATTCTCGAAAAGCTCGAACCCCATCTCGAGAGGCTCGAGCTTGCCTGGTCCGCGCAGCCGGAAGCCGACCGCCTGCCCACCCTGCCCCTCACGCCGGAAGGCAAGGTCAACGTGCGCCAGCTGGTCCGCGATCTCGGACTCCGCGAAACCCTCGAGCAGCACTTCTTCCGCAAACCGGAGCTCGCCGGCCCGGTGAACGCCCTCGCCAAGGTCCAGGGCGTAAAGCCCATCGGCTCGCGCATGCTCGACGACATCGCCGACGCCGGCGTACGGAAGCGGCTCGGACGCGATGCTGAGACGATCTCCGACCTCCGGCGCGCGCTCGCCGAGCGCGAAGCGCTGGTCCTGTCGCTGCGCGACGAGAATGCGCGACTGAAGGCCCGGCTCGGCCTGGTCGAGGAGACGGGCCTTTCGTTCAGGGCGCCTGGATGATGGACGTGGTCGTCGACAGCATCGTCTCCAAGCGGGACTTCGGCACGATCTTCGCCGGTCGCCTCGCCGACGGCTCTTCCGTCCGTGTGAAGGCGGCAAACGCGGCCATGCTCGGCGAACCTTCGGTCGGCGAGCTGTGGTCCGTGGATGGCGATCTTTCCGATACCCGGTGGGGGCCGCAGGTCGTCGCGCGCCGTGCCGTGCGTGCGTTGCCGAGCGGCAAGCTGATGATCGACTATCTCGCAGCCTCCGTCGCCGGCATCGGCCCTGCTCGCGCCCGCCGGCTGTGGAAGCATTTCGAGGACCGCTTGCCGGAAGCGCTCGACACGGGCGATGTCGCGGCGCTCGCCGCAGTCATGGAGCCGGACCGCCCGGTGCTGGGACCTCGGCTCGCGGCCGCGCTCGTTGCGTCCTGGAAGGCGATGGCGAGCGAAGCCAGACTGGTGGAGTGGCTCGCCGCCACCGGCATCACCGATCTCCGGCTCACCCGCCGCGTACATGTCCTGCTCGGCGCCGACGCGCCGCGCGCGCTGCAGAGTAACCCGTATTGCCTGGTGCCCCTGGCCGATTGGAAGCGCGTGGACGAGCTCGGGCTGCGGCTGCTGAAGGAGACCGGACACCGTGATCCGGAAACCCATCCGGACCGCCTGGTGGGGGCCGCCGATGCTGCGGTGAAGGACCTCGTCCGTTCGGGCTCCACCGCCATGAGCGCCGACGATCTCCGGGAGCGGCTCGCCGGTAAGCTGGCGGTCCCGTCTGGCGCCCCGCTGATCGAAACCGCGGTCGATCTCGCCGCCGCACGGCAAGCCGTCGCCCCATCCGATGCCGGCCTGCTGCTGCGGGCGCCGGGATGCGCCTTGATGGAAGATACCGTCGTCGCCCGGCTGCGCGGCATGGCCGCCGAAGGCCCTCCAGAGGGCCTCCGGGACCTTCTGGCGGGCTTCCGGGGTGAGACGGCGGGGTTGACCCGCGATCAGGCCGACGCGGTCCGCAGGGCCCTCGCCGCCGCCTTCTCCTGCCTGCGCGGCGGCGCCGGCACGGGCAAAACCTTCGTCACCCGCGCGGTCTGCGACCTGTGGGAGTACGCCGGCGGCAAGCTTCTGTTGGCGGCCTTGGCTGGCAAGGCTGCCCTCCGGCTGTCGCGGTCGACCGGGCGGCTGGCGCGAACCATTTTCCGGACGCTGCGCGAACTCGACGAGCGGGACGAGATTGAGAGGAAGCTCGCCGAGAGCGACGATGATTCCGATCGCGAGCAGCTGGAGTCAAAGCTCCGCAACCTGGCACGTTTGACCCCCGACACCCTCGTCGTGGTGGACGAGGCCTCCATGGTCGACCTGCCGTCCCTGTACGGGCTGCTCCGGCGTCTGCCGCAGGGTGCCCGCCTTCTGCTCGTCGGCGACGAACGTCAGCTGCCGCCCGTCGGTTTCGGATTGCTCTTCCACCGCTTCGTGCAGGATCCCGCCGTCACCTCGACACTGACTACCGTGCACCGCCAAGCAGCAACCACGTCCATCCCGGAAGTTGCCGCCCAGGTCCGACGCCGCGAGATGCCCCGGCTCACCGCTTACGCCGGACCTCACGCCGGCGTTATGCTTGTCCGTGCGTCGGGACGCGAGGAGATCGCTGAGAAGGTTGTCTCAATCTGGAACGAACTACGTGATGGTCGCGATGTCATGATCGTCACGCCCGTCAATGACGGCCCCTGCGGGGTCAGTGGTCTCAACCGGCGCCTGCACGAGGAATATCTCCGCACGAAAGACCTACAGGAGCTCAAGGGGCCACTTGGCGACCTGTTCTCGCCAGGCGAACCAGTCGTCCACCGGCGCAACTGCTACAAGCGCGGCCTGTTCAACGGATCGATGGGCACCGTGCGTCGGATCGACCGGACCGAACGTCAACTCGCGGCGGTCTTCGACGGAGATGAGCACGTCTTCGTGTCCGAGGACCTGGTCGACCTGTCGCTCGGCTACGCCCTCACCTGCCACCGCGCCCAGGGATCCGAAGCCGACTACGTCATCATCGCCCTGCCGCCCAGCCGGCTGCTCGATCCTTCCTGGCTTTACACCGCGGTTACGCGTGCCCGCCAGCAGGTGATCGTCGTCGGGCAGCCGGAGACCATTCGGGAAGCCTTGCAGCGGCCTTATGCCGACGAGCGCCGGCTCGTCGGCCTCCGCTGGCCCTGACTTCCTGTAGTCACTATCGGCATCGTAAGTCTGATCCCCGGAGCCGCCGTCGCAGGCGACCCGCAGGCGACGGCGCGCGCAGCACGCAAGGGCGAAGAGCGAAGCGTCCCTTGCGGGCGAGCACGACGGTGCCAAGGATGAGCCGGAGACGAAAGGCGCTCGGGGTCAGACGGTCATGATCCCTGTGTGAGCCCGAGCAAACTTCAAACGATATCCATATTCCGACTTACCAGAACTCGGAATATCGCGAAGAAATATGCCGACACTCAAGTGCTTCTACATACACACAAATTTCTGCGTGCTACTAATACAAGTGTGGGAGCACGACGGGGTGTTCGTGAATTCGCTGTGACGTTACCACCACCGAGCGCCTACCCTCAACTTGGTCGGGCATAACCCGACCAACCATCAAAGAAATAAAGGGCGGCCGAGAGGCCGCTTTTCGTTGTGTGCGCCGCAAATCGAGAGAAACCGCTTTAGTCGCGCAGAGGTGAAGGCTAAACTTTGAGGACTATTTCTTATCGAAGCGACGGGTGGGTTGGGGCGTGGTTGCATATGGACACAATTGCCTATCGCAGACGATTGGCCTGATGCGATCACTCAAATTGATCATTCCGCTTCTCGGCATGACGGTGCTGGCGGGTTGTCTGGAAACAACGACCAGGACCTATGAGCCGCAAGCCCAGGCCTTTGACGGCCGGCAGGCGCGCCTCACCTTCATTCGACACCCCAGCGTTTTGAGCCGGCTCGGCGCACCCGACATCAAAGTCGACGACAAGTTGGTGGGCGAACTCGGCGTTGGGACCTACTTCTTCGTCGACCGGCCCGCCGGAACGCACAGGATCACCGTCTATGGCGCGATGGATTCGGTCGGTTGCCAGGCCGACGTCAGCGTCGAGCCAGGGATGTCGTACTACTTTGAGATGGGACCGATCGTGCACACCAACATGGACAGTCTCAATCTCGCTTCGATGGGAATTGCGGGGCGACCCATCCCTTGCGTCAAAAGCGGCAACTCGCCCTATATGTTCTATTCCCTGGACTCGGCTGCAGGGGCTGCGGCCGTGGCAAAATTGAAGGAACGAAATTCGTAAGGCAGCTGGAATTACGGTGCTGTCGCCGTAATTGCTTGATGTTGGCACATCGAATTCGCTGCTACCGGACAGCCAACCATGATCATGAGCTACGCCAAAATACGCTGGAAGCATCAGAATGCGTATGACCCAGTCGAAATCTACATCGAATTGGATGACGCTCGTTGGGAGGTTCGAAAGGTAGAGGTTTTCAGCGACGGATCACGAGATTTTGCAAGTGGTTCGAGAAGCTCAGAACGCACCTTTCTAAGCCCAGAAAAAATCCCGTCACTTGCTGAGATCGCTGCCAATCCGGAGTTTGAAGCAAAGGAGATCTCAAAGGAGGGCTTTGAGGAAATGTGGTCGAAAGCAACCGACAACCTGTAAGGGGGATCAGGTCCGCAGAACGGATTAGCAATATCGCAATCCGCCATTCTGCGGGTGACAAGCCGCTAACCCGCCCTGCACGCTAAGCCGTTTGCTTGTTCCGTAGCCCTTCATGCGGATGGCGACGGTCACCGCGTTGATTTGCTTTTCGAACATAGGTGATGAGTGCTTCAGGATTCTCGAGCTTGCCCTTCAGCGCCGCGAGCAATGCGTCCTCGGCTTCGATCGTAAGCGCCGAGTTGCGCGTCCCGCTTTTCAAGCCAACCGTGTAGCTGGTCATAGCCGTTTCCTTGGTTCCGTCCCTACGATCAATTCTGCACTTGATCCAAGCGCAGCCAACTGCGAGGCCAGCAGGCTAGCACGGTGCTGGTGCTCGGCATACCGTCCAGGTCCGAATTACGGTGCCAGTGCACTAATCGTTTGTCCCGCAAACACGAATTGCGCCGTCACCGTATTCGACCGACTTGCTAATCGGCGCACAGTCGATCGCCTAGCCTGAAGCACGCAAAGCCCTTCGGCGACGAGTCTTAATTTCTGATCGGACTATCTGTACCAGCAGCCAAATGCATCGGTTACAATTTGCCGGTGGATTCCCGGTGGCGACGGCCCGATCTTCGTCCCTGCGGTCACTTGCTACAGAGCGGCGCTGCCCTCATCCGGCCTTTCGCTTGACAATCTTAACTAGCGCTGCGTCAATTCTGCTCTGCCAATTGGGGCCGCCGGCCTTGAAATGATCTATGACAACGGGGCTGAGCCGCAGCGAAACCAGCTTCTTCGTCGGTGCCTTATTGGGGCCGCGGCCTTTGCGCATCGTTGGGAAGACTTCGTCGAAGGCTTTTGCCTTTGCAAAGTCGCGCTTGGTCCATTCCGGGTTATCGCTTACATCACGCATATCGCTGGCCCGATAACCCTTCTTAGCGACGGTTCGCTTCATAGAGCTCCCTTTCTGCTTTACCGGCGGGGCGCATGCTGAATGGCGCTGACGGCCTCCTTGCCGTAGATCGCAAAGATCACGGATATGACACCGCGAATGTTCACGCCGATTGCGCGATAGCGATTTCGCCCGGCTTGCAAGACAATGGCAGTATCGAAGAACGTCTCGTTGAGATCGGCGAAATCCATCCCGTGCTTGTCGAGATTGGCGAGCCGCTTCGGTTCGTCCCAAACGATCTTCACGGACTATTTTGTAGCTACAAAATAAACCGCCGTCAAGGTCTTGCTGTCGCGTTCGATGTTGCTTGGGCGCCGGCGTGCCGAAGCAAGGGATGCGCATGCGGGATCTAAATAGTTTATAGGGATGCAGGGGACGTACATTGCCCGGTGACGCAGCTCCTTTCGCCGCTCGCATGCCAAAGCGAAACCATCGCTCTCGCCTTCGCCGCGGGCAGCTAGACGCGGGGTGGGCGACCCGTCAGTTCGCGCGCGCACCGCGGGCGGTTCAAATCGTCGCGGGCGTCGTAATCCTGCTCGCGGCCTTCGTGCCGGTGAATCTCGTCTACCAGGTCATCCGCAAGCCCACGGAGCTGTTCTTCTTCGTCGGCCACGCGCTCGACAAGGAGCCGGCCGAGACGTGGCGGCAATATGGGCCGCTGTTCCGCGACTATTCCACCAGCACGATCACGCCTGAGCTGTTGGCCGCGCTGGCGCAAATCGAGAGCAGCGGCAATCCGCTGACGCGGACCTATTGGCGCTGGCAGTGGAGCTTCAATCCGTTTGCGATCTACAAGCCCGCCTCAAGCGCCGTCGGCCTGTTCCAGACCATCGATGCGGCCTACACCGAGGCGCGGGGATCGTGCATCCGCGACAATGTCGTCGTCGATAGCGGCTGCGGCTGGAGCGGCCTCACTTTCCGCGTGATCCCGAGCCATGCCATCGAGCTCACCTCGGGCTATCTCGACCGCCACGTGGCGGCCACACTTGCCCGCGCCGGCGTCGCAACGGCAAGCCCGCAGCAGAAGCAGGATCTTGCCGCCTTCATCCATCTCTGTGGCGCGGGCCCCGCCACGGCTTACGCGCGCCGCAGGTTTCACATGATCGCGACCGAGCGCTGCGGCGATCACCTCGTTGCGGCCTATGTCGCCAGGGTCGATGCGATGAAGCGGGAGTTTTTGCGCCTGTCAGGCGACGGCAGCCGCTAGGCGGCGGAACTCGTTCTGGCGGCGGCGCGATAATTCGACACTGTTGCAGGATTGCAGTTTCCCAAACGGCGATCCGGAGCCATTATCGGCTCGGGGCTCCTGTCATTGCGTAGCGTATTTTCGGGTCGATCTCATGAAAGTGCTTTTGATTGCGACGGCTCTGGCTGCGCTTCCGCTCGGCGGATGCTGTCTGTCGCTTGGCGGCTGTGAGGTCCCCCTTTCGACGGCTGCGACCTCAACGGATTGGGATGGCCTGGGCCAGGCTCCCGGTCCCTCTGCACCGACCGTCATCACTCCAGATCGGACCAGGAGCCAGGGCAAGCAGCCGAAAGACGACTACACCAGCGCCACCACCGGCAACGCCTGGAAAGACGACCAGGCGCAGTTGGAGGCGGACGATGCCAGGTTGAAGAAAAAGCTCGTCATTTGCGACGGCTGCGCCGCGGCTCGCAACTGAACGCACATACCATTGCCGCCGAGCCGCGGGTTACGCTTGCGCCCTTCGTGCGTCCGCCGTCGCTCTACGGGCCATGGCGGACCGGTCGAGCTGCGGCGGACAAGCCGCTAACCCGCCCTGCTCTGCCGGGCCGCCGCGGGATCACGAATGCGCTCACGATGATGGGGTCGGTGTCACCGTGCCGGGTGCGCTCCTGGACCAGATGGCTCATGACGATCCGCATCTTGATGATCTCCCGGGCCACGAAGCTGCAGTCCTCATCCCGCTTGATCTGCTCGTGCATGATGGCTTCGGCCTCGCGCATGCTGACACGCAACGCCCTGATGACTTTCCGGATTTCGCTGATGCGGTTGTCCATGACCGTGCTCCTTGCTCGACGCACACATAAGAACAAAACATGAACATTTAGTCAAGACGGATGGGCAAGGCGCAACGATCGTAGGTCCGTAGGGCGGATTAGCGCCAGCGTAATCCGCCATTGCGGATCGGCGGGTTACGCTACGCTAACTAACCCGCCCTACGCAAGCCGCACTTGAACATTGTTCAATATTGTCCTAGATTGACGAGCGGGGTCGCTTTTGCGCGGGAGCCGGACATGCAAACCTCCTCATTCTTACGCGCGTCGATCGACGCAGCCCGACCCGCGAAGCCGTGGATCACGCACGCGCCGACGATCATCACGGTCGGCAGCGCCGCGATCCTGGTCCTGCACGGACCCATCGCGCAGCCGGTCCACTATCACGAGTTCGCCGATCACTCGGTCGCGTCGGGCATTCCCCACGCCGCCGATGTCCTCTCCAACGCCGGCTTCGCTGTTGTTGCGATCTGGGGCTGGCTTGTGCTGTGGCCGAGGCGCGCCAGCGAGCAATTGCGCGCGGGATGGCCCGGCTACAGGCTGTTTCTGA
>Ga0335069_10016123_pt1 | contig 10438 bp, 8 predicted proteins | sample Lox_Sample_11_FD_206714 | JGI IMG/M metagenome (GOLD analysis project Ga0335069, IMG submission 206714) | Soil microbial communities from Loxahatchee National Wildlife Refuge, Florida, United States - Lox_Sample_1.1 | ecosystem: Environmental > Terrestrial > Soil > Wetlands | place: USA: Florida...
GAAGCCATCGCGCGTGCCCGATGCGCCGGATCGCCGAGCCCTCGAAGCGGCGGTCGAATTCCTCTTCGCTCCACTCGAACAGGTCTGCGAGCCTCGCGTCGTCCAGGCCGTTGCGCACCGCGAAGTCGGGATCGCCCGCGGGCTTCGCGTACTTGTTCCACGGGCACACCGCCTGGCAATCGTCGCAGCCGTAGATGCGGTTGCCCATGGCGGCGCGCAGCGCCTCGGGAATCGCCCCGTGGTGCTCGATCGTGAGATACGAGACGCACTTGCGCGCGTCGAGCTCGTAGGGCGCCACGATGGCGCGCGTGGGGCAGATGTCGATGCAGCGCTCGCACGTGCCGCAGTGCGCTCCGACGGGCGCATCGCGCGCGAGGTCGAGGCTCACGAAGAGCTCCCCCAGGAAGAAGAGCGACCCCGCGCCGCGCGAAAGCAGCAGCGTGTGCTTGCCGCGCCATCCCAGGCCCGCGCGCGCCGCGAGGGCCACCTCCATCACCGGCGCGCTGTCGGTGAAGACGCGGTAGTGGAAGGCTCCCAGCTCCGCGATCATGCGGTCGGCCAATGCCTGGAGCTTCGCGCGCAGGACCTTGTGGTAGTCGCGGCCCAACGCGTAGCGCGACACGAACGCGCTTTCGGGATCGTCGAGGACCTCGGCGGTGTCGCGCGCGCCGGCCGGCGTGTAGTTCAGGCGCGCCGTGATCACCGAGAGCGTGCCGGGGACGAGCTCCGCGGGGCGCGCGCGGCGCGTGCCATGGCGGGCCATATAATCCATCTCGCCGTGCCAGCCGCGGCCGAGCCACTCGAGGAGGCGCGCTTCCTCGGCGGCGAGGTCCGTGCCCGCGATCGCGATCGCATCGAATCCCAGCTCGCGTCCCCAGCGCCTCACGCGCGCCTCGACGCTTTCCCCGACCGCCGTGTTCATTGCGCGATGGTAGCCCTGAAAACGTTCCTGCCCGACGAGTCCGCGACGCTCGCGTTGGGCGCTGCGCTGGGGCGCGCGCTCGAGCCGGGACTCGTCGTGTACCTGCGCGGCGAGCTGGGCGCGGGCAAGACCACGGTCGTGCGCGGCGCGCTACGCGCCCTCGGGCATGCCGGTCCGGTGAAGAGTCCCACCTATGCGCTGGTTGAAGTTTATGCGGTTTCGAGGTTAAACTTGCATCACTTTGATTTTTATAGGTTCCACGACCCCCGAGAATGGATCGACGCGGGATTTCGGGAGAGCTTCGACGGGCTCAATGTGAGCCTGGTGGAATGGCCGGAGAAGGCCGCTGGCATGCTGCCGCCCGCGGACCTGGAAATCGCCCTGGCATTGCACGGAACGGGGCGCAATGCCGAGCTCACGTCGAGCTCGAAGGCGGGGCAACGTTGCCTCGATCGCATCGACGCGTCGCTTCGTTCCTCCTGAAGGTGCTGCTCGTGGCCGCCGCGCTCGCCGTGGCGGGCGTGTCGTTCGCGGGCGAGAAGGTCCTCTCGACGCGCGTGTGGCCCGCGCAGGAATACACGCGCGTCACGCTCGAATCCGCGCGGGCGATCAAGCACCAGTTCTTCTTCGTGCCGAGCCCCGAGCGCCTGGTGGTGGACCTGGAGGGCGTGGACCTCGACGAGGAGCTGAAGAGCCTTCCCGAGAAAGTGGGCGCGGACGATCCGTACATCCAGTCGGTGCGCGTGGGAATCAATCGGCCGAACGTCGTGCGCATCGTGTTCGACCTCAAGACGGAAGTGAAGCCCTCGGTGTTCGCGCTCGCCCCCGCCGGCGAATACAAGAACCGCCTGGTGCTGGACATCTATCCGGCCAAGCCGCCCGATCCGCTGCTGGCGCTCCTCGCGCCGCCCACCGATCCCATCGCGGAGATCGCGAAGGCGCCTCCCACCGAAGCGACCGATCCCGCAGCGCCGGTGCCCGAGCTTCCGGTGACGAAGCTCGCGCCCGCGAAGGCGGAGGAAGCGCCTGCCCCGCAGGCGGCGCGCGAGGCGCCGAAGCCCGCGCCGAGGAAGGCCGCGAAGACCGACCGCCTGGTGATCGTCGCGGTCGATGCCGGCCACGGCGGCGAGGATTCCGGCGCGAGGGGACGCGGCGGCACGATGGAGAAGGACGTGACGCTCGCGATCGCGCGGCGGCTGAAGGCGCGCATCGACAAGGAACCCAACATGCGCGCGGTGCTCGTGCGCGACGGCGACTACTACGTGCCGCTGGCACAGCGCGTGGCGAAATCGCGCCGCGTCCACGCCGACCTCTTCGTCTCGATCCACGCCGACGGGTGGGTGCGGCCCGACGCGCGCGGCTCGTCGGTCTTCGCGCTCTCGGAGCGTGGGGCCACGTCGACCGCCGCGCGAATGCTCGCCCAGCGCGAGAACGAATCGGACCTCATCGGCGGCGTGAACATCGGCGTGCAGGACCCGGTGCTCGCGCGCACGCTGCTCGACCTGTCGCTCACGGCGACAATCAACGATTCGCTCAAGCTCGGAAGGGCGGTGCTCAGCGAGCTGGGCGACGTGAACGCGCTGCACAAGGGCTCGGTCGAGCAGGCGGGATTCGCGGTGCTGAAGGCGCCCGACGTGCCCTCGATCCTCGTGGAGACCGCGTTCATATCGAATCCCGCGGAGGAGAAGCGCCTCAAGGACCCGTCCTACCAGGACAAGATCGCCAACGCGATCCTGGGCGGCCTCAAGCGCTACCTCGCGCAGAATCCGCCGCTCGCGCGCTCGAAGGTCGCCTCGACCCCCTGACGGCCCGCCGGCCTTGGCCACTACCCGCACCCGACCGACCGACGCGCCCGTCGCCGACTTCCTGAAGGCGATCCCCGATGCGCGCATGCGCGACGATGCGCGCGCTCTGTCGCGCATCATGCAGGCGGCCACCGGATCGCGGCCGCGCCTGTGGGGCCGCGACATCGTGGGTTTCGGCGTGCACCGGCACGTCGATCCGAGGGGCCGCGTGGCCGAATGGATGCTGATCGCGTTCTCGCCGAGGGCGCGGAAGCTCACGCTCTACGTGATGGACGGCCTCGAGAGGCACGGAGCGCTGCTCGCGCAGCTGGGGCCGCATTCCTGCGGCAAGGCGTGTCTGCACGTGAAGCGCCTGTCGGAAATCCGGCTTCCGGTGCTCACGAAGATCGTGAATGCGTCGGTTCGCAACCGCAAGCGCACGAGCCTGAAGGCCGGCGCCCGGCCCGCGAAGCGCTAGCGCGGGATCTCGCCGCGGAAGTGGGCGGGCCGCGCGGCGCCGTCGGAATCGGCCGCCTGGGCCCTGAGCATTGCGGTGGCCTCGAGCGCGGTCACGGGGCGCGAGAAGAGGAAACCCTGGAAGGCCTCGCAGTGGTTGGCGCGCAGGAACTCGAGCTGCGCGCGGTTCTCGATGCCTTCTGCGATGCAGCGCAGCTTCAGCCGCTTGGCCATCGCGATGATGGCCTCCGTGATGGAGGCCGACGAGGCGTCGTCGGGGACGTTCATGATGAACGAGCGGTCGATCTTCATGCTCGAGGCGGGCAGGCGCTTCAGCTGCCCCAGCGACGAGTAGCCCACGCCGAAGTCGTCCACCGCGACCTGCATCCCGACCGAGCGCAGCTGCGAGAGCGTCTCGATGGACTGCTCGATGTTGCGCATGATCATGGTCTCGGTGATCTCGAGCTCGATGTGGCGCGGGTTCGCGCCCACGTCGCGCACGATCGCGAGCAGCGTCGAGACCAGGCGCCGCGACATGAACTGGCGCGGGGAGATGTTGATCGAGATCGTGACCGGAGGAAGGCCGTCGTCCTCCCACTGCTTGAGCTGCTGGCAGGCCGTGCGGAACACCCATTCGCCGATGGGCACGATCAGTCCCAGCTCCTCGGCCACGAAGATGAAGTCCTTCGGGAAGATCTCGCCCTTCTGCGGATCGTTCCAGCGGATGAGCGCCTCCATCCCCGAGATGCGGCCCGAGGCGATGTCCACCTGCGGCTGGTAGCGCAGGAAGAACTCCTCGTTCTCGATCGCCTTCCTGAGGCGCCCTTCGATCTCCAGGCGCTTGGACAGCAGGAAGTTCAGGTCGTTGGTGAAGAAGCGGATGGTGTTGCGGCCCGCGTCCTTCGCCTGGTACATCGCGTTGTCCGCGTGCTTGAGCAGCTGCTGCACGTCGGTGGCGTCGTTCGGATAGTGGCTGATGCCGATGGAGGGCGTGATGTGGATCTCGTGGCCGCCGATCTCCACCGGGCGCGCGAGCTCCTTCAGGATCTTGTCCGCGACCACCCGCGCGTGCTCGGGGCGCTCCAGGTCCGGCAGGATCATCACGAACTCGTCGCCGCCTTCGCGCGAGACCGTGTCGCCCTCGCGCACGCTCGCCACCAGCCGCCGCGCCACGTCCTTCAGGATGAAGTCGCCCGTGTCGTGGCCCAGCGTGTCGTTCACCACCTTGAAGCGGTCGAGGTCGAGGAAGAGCACGCCCACGTGGCGCTGCTTGCGGCGCGCGGCCATGATCGCCTGGTTCAGGCGGTCCTGCATGAGGCGGCGGTTGGGCAACCCCGTGAGCGCGTCGTGGTGCGCCATGTAGTGGATCGTGCGCTCGGTGTTCAGGCGCTCGGTCACGTCGTGCACGAGGGACGCGAAACCGGTGATGCGCCCGCGCGGCCCCACGATGGGCGTGTTGTACCACTCGCAGTGGATCACGCGGCCGCCGCGCGTCACGTTGGCGAGCGTGGTCTTGTTGCCCTCGCCCGTCTCGAGCAGCTCGCGGCACATCGCCTCGAGGTTGGGGCGCTCCGTCTCCGAGGCGAGGAGGGTCGCCACGGGCTTGCCGATCGCGTCGGCGGCCGGGAACCCGAAGATCGCCTCCGCGGCGGGATTCCACGCGACGAGGGCGAGCTCGCGGTCCCACTCGAGCACCGCGAGGGGCGTGCGCTCGAAGTGCATGCGCAGCTTCTGCGCGGCGAGCTTCTCGCTCTCCTGGGCCTTCAGCTTCTCCGAGGTCTCCTCGGCGAGCGCCTCGTTGGCTTCCTGCAATCTCGAGCGTTCGCTCTCGAGCTCGGAGGAAAGCGATTCCCTCGCGCGCCGCGTGGTGAGCGACTCCACCAGCGCCTTGTGGACGCGCGCGTGCACGTACGGAAGGATCACGGCGAGGATCAGGATCGATCCCGACAGGAACATCTGGTTGCGGTCGCCCGACATGCCGAGCGTCACGGCGAGCGGCACGAGGCCGAACACGGCCATGATCTTGTAGGCGAAGCGGTGCGGCGCGTAGTAGGCCACCGCGCCGGTGATGAGCAGCATCACCAGCATCACCACCGACAGGCGCTGCACCATGCGCGTGGTATCGGGCAGCAGCGCGCTTCCGATCATCGCCCAGCACACGCCCGCGAGGATCGTCCCGGCGATGAAGCGCCCTTCCCAGAGCTTGAGCTCGGAAGCGGGCGGCGAGCCCTTGATGAACGCCTTGTAGAGCAGGTAGCGGCCGACCGCGACGAGCGAGGTCGCGACGAACCACATGAAGAGCGAGGGGCGCGCGAGGTCCTGCCAGAGGATGCCGCCGAGGATGAAGATCACGAGCAGCGTGGCGAGGTGCCCCACCACGGAAAAGCGGAACAGCAAGCGAAGTTGCTCGGCTTGGAGGGCCTCGTCGGTGGCATCCGCGGCCTGGGGCGCCACGGCATCTTGCGGGGTCATGCCGCTCCTTGCGCCGCCGGCGCCAGAGGGGAACGCGTGCGGGGCCAGTGTAACATTCCGGTGTGGGTCTCATTCGAAATCTCCCCGAGCTCCTGGTGAACCAGATCGCCGCCGGCGAGGTCGTGGACCGGCCCGCCGCGGCGTTGAAGGAGCTGATGGAGAACAGCCTCGACGCGGGCGCTCAATCGGTGGCGGTGGAGCTCGTGGAAGGCGGCGTGCGCCGCATGCGCGTGGTGGACGACGGCGCGGGCATCGAGCGCGACGACCTGCCGCTGGCTCTCGCGCGCTTCGCCACGAGCAAGATCGCGACGCTGGAAGACCTGGAGCGCGCGGGCACGCTCGGCTTTCGCGGAGAGGCGCTCGCGTCCATCGGCGCGGTCGCGCGCCTGGCCCTGTCGAGCCGCCGCGCGGGCGAGCGTCATGCGTGGAGGATCGCGTGCGAGGCGGGGCAGGTCTCCGCGGTGGAGCCGGCGGCGCTCGCTTCGGGCACTACCGTGGACGTCGAGGACCTCTACTTCAACACGCCCGCGCGCCGCAAGTTCCTGAAGAGCGAATCGACCGAATACGCGCGCTGCGACGAGGCATTCACGCGCATCGCGCTTTCGCGCCCCGGCGTCGCGTTCTCTCTCTCGCACAACGGCCGGCGCACGATGCACCTCGCGCCCGAATCGCTGCGGGCGCGCGCTGCGCGGCTCGTGGGCGAGGATTTCGCCAAGGACGCGGTGGAGGCTTCGGGCGAGAGCTCGCGCGCGCGCCTCACGGGCCTGGTCGCGCCGCCCGGCTTCACGCGCGCCAACCGCGACGCGCAGTTTCTCTTCGTGAACGGCCGCTTCGTGCGCGACAAGGTGGTGGCGCATGCGCTGCGCGAGGCGTATGCCGACGTGATGCACCACGATCGCCATCCGGCCTACGTGCTCTTCCTCGAGATGGATCCCGCGCTGGTCGACGTGAACGTGCATCCGGCCAAGAGCGAAGTCCGTTTCCGCGACTCGAGCGCGATCCACCAGTTCGCCTTCCACGCCGTCTCGCGCGCCCTGTCGGGCACGATCGAGAACCGGGGACAGCCTCCGGTTTCCCGTCCTCCGGGGCCTGTCCCCGGTTTTCAGCAGGCGCTGGAAGTGGCGCAGCCTGCGCAGCGCTACGAGGCGTTCTTCTCTTCGGCGATCGTCGACGAGAGGCGCGAGGCGCCTGCCGTGGCGGCCGAGGCGCCCACGCTCGGATTCGCGCTCGCGCAGCTGCACGGCGTGTACGTCCTTGCGCAGAATGCCGCGGGGCTCGTGCTCGTGGACATGCACGCGGCCCACGAGCGCATCGTGTATGAGGGCCTCAAGGACGCGCTCGATTCGTCGACGCTGCCGTCGCAGCCGCTGCTCGTGCCCATTCCCATGACGGCGGCCGCGGAAGAGGTCGAGCAGGCCGTGCAGGGCGGCGAGGCGCTCCAGCAGCTGGGTTTCGACGTCGCGGCATCGGGCCCGCGCAGCCTCGTGATCCGCGCCGTGCCCGCGATGCTGGCCGACCTCGACGCGCAGGGACTGCTGCGCTCGGTGCTCGGCGAGATGCGCGAGTTCGGCGCGAGCCGCGTGCTCATCGAGCGGCGCAACGAGCTCGTCTCGACCATGGCCTGCCACGCCGCCGTTCGCGCGAACCGCAGCCTCACGATTCCCGAGATGAACGCGCTGCTTCGGCGCATGGAGCAGACCGAGCGCGCCGGAAGCTGCAACCACGGCCGTCCCACGTGGGTGCAATTCGGCATGGCGGACCTGGATCGCCTGTTCATGCGGGGGCGGTGAAGGCCGTCTTCATCCTGGGCCCCACCGCGAGCGGAAAATCCGCGGTGGCCCTCGCGCTCTCGCGGCGCTTTCCCGTGGAGATCGTGAGCGTGGACTCCGCGCAGGTTTATCGGGGCATGGACATCGGCACGGCCAAGCCCGGCGCGGGGGAACGCGAAGCCGTGCCCCACCACCTCGTGGACATCCTCGATCCGACCGAGGCGTACTCGGCGGGGCGGTTCCGCGAGGATGCGCTTCGCCTCGCCTCGCAGATCCACTCGCGCGGGAGAGTGCCGGTGCTCGCGGGCGGCACGATGCTCTACTTTCGCGCGCTCTCGCGCGGCCTTGCCGAGCTGCCGCCGGCGCAGCCCGCGATCCGCCGCGAGATCGAGGAGCAGGCCGCGCGCGGCGGCTGGCCCGCGCTGCATCGCGAGCTCGCGCGCATCGACGCGGCGTCGGCCGCGCGCATCGAGCCCACCGACGCGCAGCGCATCCAGCGCGCCCTCGAGGTCTATCGCCATTCCGGCCGCACGCTCACGCAGTGGCACGCGGACGAGCGCCGCGCCTCGCCGCCTTTCGAGGCGCTGAAGATCGCGCTCGAGCCCTCGGAGCGCGCGGTCCTGCACCGGCGTATCGAGTCGCGCTTCCGCGCGATGCTCGATCGCGGTCTGCTGGAGGAGCTGGAGGGGCTACGCCATCGCTACGCGCTCACGGCGGGCATGCCTTCGATGCGGACCGTGGGCTATCGCCAGGCCTGGGACGTTCTCGAGGGAACGAAGCCGCGCGCCATGCTCGAGGCGAGCGGCGCGGCCGCCACACGCCAGCTGGCCAAGCGCCAGCTCACCTGGCAACGCGCGATGGACGACGTGGAGCGGCTCGACTGCCTGCGGGCCGACCTCGCCGACGCGGCAGCCGAGCGGGTGGAGCGATTCCTGCGCGGTTAGTCCTCGCCGTGGAACTTGAAGCTCACGTTGAGCCTCACGCGGTAGAGGACCTTGCCGCCGTCGATCTTCATGTCGAGCTGCTCGACTTCGGCGACGCGCAGGTCGCGGATGGTGCGCGAGGCCGTCTTCACGGCGTTCGCGCCGGCGTCGGCCCACGACACGGAGCTCGTGCCGACGATCTCGATCACCTTGTAGACGGCGTTGCCCTTGCTGCCTTTCTTGGCCATGGCTTCTCCTCGTGATGTTTGGCGAACCGGAGCACTACTGGCGCTAGTCTAGCGCGGCCGGGGCTCGCGCACCGTCGCGGCCGCGCCGCCCTCGGAAAACGTGATGTCGAGCGCATCGCCTGCCGAAAGACCCTCGCTCGTCATGCGCACGTGCCCGGAGGCGTCGCGCACGATGCTGTAGCCGCGGCCCAGCACCTGGTTGGGATCGAGGTGCGAGAGCGCGTCGCCCAGCGCCGACACGTGGCGCGAGTGTTCGCGCAGCCGCCGCTGCAGCGAGGCGGCGAGCTGATCGCGCAGCCGCGCATTGGCACGCCCTTGCGCGGCAAGGTCCGGCAACGCGCGGCGCAGCGCGCGCCAGGCCAGCGCGAGGCGCTCGCGCGAGCGCTCGATGCGCTCGGCGGGAGTGAGCAGGCGCCGCGCCGCGATGTCCAGGCGCTGCGCGCGCGCATCGATCACGCGCCCGATGTCGCGGGCAAGGCGCCGGCGCAGGGCCGACACGCTCCCCGCAAGCTCTTCGCGGTCCGGGCTCGCCGCCACCGCGGCCGCCGTGGGCGTGGCCGCGCGCAGGTCCGCGGCGAAATCGGCGATCGTGAAGTCGGTCTCGTGTCCCACGCCGCTCACGACCGGGATGCGCGACGCGGCGATGGATCGCGCCACGACTTCTTCATTAAAGGCCCACAGGTCCTCGAGGCTGCCGCCGCCGCGGCACACCAGGATCACGTCCACCTCGTTTCGTTCGTTGGCCACGCGCACCATGCGCGCGATCTGCGCCGCGGCGCCGTCGCCCTGCACTGCCGCGGGATAGATCACCACCGGGACCATCGGCGCCCGGCGCGCGAGCGTCGTGAGCACGTCGCGAAGCGCCGCGGCCGCCGGCGAGGTGACGATGCCGATGGCGCGCGCGAATGCGGGAATCGGTTTCTTGCGCTCCGGATCGAAGAGCCCTTCGGCATCGAGCCGCGCCTTCAGCTTCTCGAAAGCCTCGTACAAGGCGCCGCGGCCGGCGCGGCGCATTTCCTCGACGCCCAGCTGGAATCCGCCGCGCGGTTCGTAGAGCGTGACGCGCGCGCGCACTTCGACTTGCTGGCCGTTCTCGGGACGGAAGTCGAGGAAGCGGGCGCGCGACTGGAAGACGACGCAGCTCACGGAGGCCGACGCGTCCTTCAGGTCGAAGTACCAGTGGCCCGCCGGCGACTTCTTCACGTTCGAGAGCTCGCCTGCCACCCAGAGCGTCTCGAAGTGGTTCTCGAGGAGGTTTCGCGCGCGCCGATTGAGCTCGGCCACGGTGATCGGGGCCGGCGCTTCGGGAAATAGCGAGCCCGTCATGGGCGATTCACGGGGCATTCGAGTGGCCGTGGCTATCCACTGGGGCTTCGCCGGCGCCGCGAGCCTTGGGCCCTTCCCTCTGGAGAAGCCCCTTGACAGGCGAGAGAATACGGTAACTCATTGATATTGATTAAGAAACGCGTGTCGCTCAAAATTTGAGCGCCCGAAGAAAAGTCCTTTGCGATACGTCACTTGCGTCCGGCGCGGAATGGCCGCCCACAGGCTTATCCACAGGCTCTGTGGATGATTCGCCACATTTCTGACGCAATCGGCGCGACGGACGCGAGCGGACACGCGACCGCGCGAAAAATCTTTCCAATGCTGCGCCGACGATTCTAAACGCAACGCTTCATGCCGATGGGTTTGTGTCGCCGATCGCGCCGCCGCACAAGGTCTTGTGGAATCATGGTCGGCGGGCTAAAGTCGCCACGGCCTTCCCACAGGAGCAACTCGCAAGTGCTGTCGATCATCGAAGCGGCCGGCTGGCCGATCTGGTTCATCATCATGACGTCGATCGTGGCACTCGCCATCATCGGCG
>Ga0335069_10016125_pt1 | contig 10436 bp, 3 predicted proteins | sample Lox_Sample_11_FD_206714 | JGI IMG/M metagenome (GOLD analysis project Ga0335069, IMG submission 206714) | Soil microbial communities from Loxahatchee National Wildlife Refuge, Florida, United States - Lox_Sample_1.1 | ecosystem: Environmental > Terrestrial > Soil > Wetlands | place: USA: Florida...
CACCCAGAAGCCGCCTTGCTTGTGCGACGAGGCAGCGCGCCACTCGTAATCCATGCTCCCAAACCAGCGCAGCTTCCTCAGGAACGCGTCGCAGAACGCGGTTTCCAGCCACGTGTAATCGTCCTGTTCCGGCGACCATTCGCCCGTCAGGTGCCCCTGCCGACGCCGGGCCTTGCACACCGCCTGCCACTGCTTGTGACCCTGCGCCAGTTCCACGCAGCGCCGCACGAAATCGCGCCCCTCGACCGCCACCGCCAGGTGCGAGCACTCCCGCGACGCCGGCGTCTGGCAATATGGGCACAGCTTGGGCTGAAGCATGATCTGTCTGCGTTTGTAGGTCGTTCCTCCCATCTTTAACGCACGCCGGAATAAACGGCAAATACTTTGCCCGCCGCGGTTCAGGGTTGCGGGCTGCGCTGTAGTCGCCTTAGCTTCCCCCGGAATGAGTCCGATCGGCGCCTCCCCGACCGCAAGCCGCAGCATCGTGGCCGAGCACGTGCTCTCACCCTGACCCGGGTGAAACCCGCTGTCCCGTATGGCCTGGAAACGCAAAGTCGGCGGCGGCCTTGTGGCCTTCGTCGGCTACATGCTCTCCCCGCTTTCCTGGTGGAACGACATGTTCGTCAACGTGCCGCTGGCGCTTGCCTTCGCCTGGGTAGTGAGCCTGTTCTACAAGCCCGTGTTCGCCTCGGCCCTCGTGCTGGGGTATTGGCTCACCAACGTGCTGGGCTTTATCCTCATGCACAAGGGCGCCCAGACAGCGCTCACCGACCAGCCGCGCCGTTATTCCCGCCGTGACCTCCTGCGCGACCTCGGCATTTCTCTTCTCTACACGGCTTTGATCCTGCTGCTGGTTAAACTCGGAATCCTGCAACCCATTAAAGACTACTTCCCCTCCCGATGACACATAGCGTTCGCCTTCTCCTTCCGCTAACCGTCCTTACAGTGCTCGCTGCGGCCGTTGCGCGTCCGGCAGAGCTGCCCGTGCCCATCCCCCCCGCTACGAATATCCTGGCCCGTGTTAACAAAGCGCACCCTCGGCTTCTCGCCACGGCGGCAGACTTCACCCGTCTAAAAGCGCGCATCGCCGCCGACGCCCAGCTCCAGTCGTGGCAAAGCCGACTCCAGGAGGAAGGCCGGCAGCTTCTCGAGGCCACGCCCTCTCGCTACGAAAAGCCGGATGGGCTGCGGCTCTTGGCCACCAGCCGCCGGGTCGTCGAGCGCGTTTATATTCTTGCACTGCTCTACCGGCTCGACGGCGACCCGCGCTATGCGCAGCGTGCCTGGCAGGAGCTCAATGCCGCGGCCGCCTTCCCGGACTGGAATACCCGGCATTTCCTGGACACTGCCGAGATGACCCACGCCTTCGCCATTGGCTACGACTGGCTCTACGACGCGTGGACCCCCGAGCAGCGGGCCACGCTCCAGCAGGCGATAGTCACGAAAGGCCTGGAGCCGGCGCTCAAGCTTTACCGCGCGCAAAGCTATTGGACCCGTTTCCACCACAACTGGAACCAGGTCTGCAACGGCGGCATCGGCATGGGCGCCCTCGCGCTCGCGCAGGCCGAGCCCCAGCTCGCGGGCGAAATCCTGCACGACGCCCTCGAATCGGTGCAGCTCGCCATGGTGGAATTCTCGCCGGACGGCGCGTGGAAGGAAGGCCCCGGCTACTGGAACTACGCCACCTCTTACAATGTCTTGCTGTTGGCTGGGTTGCAGTCCGCCCTCGGCACCGACTTCGGCCTCTCGGGCATCGGCGCATTCAAGCAGACCGGCCTGTTCCCCCTCTACGTGACCGGTCCGTTGGGCCGCACTTTCAACTACGCCGACGGCGGAGACCATGCCATCTATGGCGCGCAACTATTCTGGTTTGGACGCAAGTTCAACCAGCCGGTCTGCGCCTGGAAGGAGCGTCACACCCCGAGTGCCTCTCCGCTGGACCTGCTGTGGTATGACCCGGCCGGCACCAGTCCGCAGGCGGCGCATTTGCCATTGGACAGGTATTACCGCGGGGCGGAGGTCGCGCTCATGCGCAGCAGTTGGGATGACCCCCGTGGCGCCTTCGTCGGCTTCAAGGCCGGCGACAGCAAGGCCAACCACAGTCACCTGGATTTGGGCACCTTCGTCTTTGACGCGGCTGGCGTGCGCTGGGCGATGGACCTCGGCGCCGACGACTATAACCTGCCGGGCTACTTCGGCAGCCAGCGTTGGAACTACTACCGCCTGCGCGCCGAAGGCCACAACACGCTGGTCATCAACCCTGGGGTGGCCCCCGACCAGGACCCCAAGGCCGCGGCGAGCATCATGCGGTTCAAGTCCACGCCGGTTAGGTCCTTTGCCGTTGCGGACCTGACCGCCGCCTACGCCAGCAGCGTGCGCCGCGCCTGGCGGGGCATAGCCCTGCTGGATCGCCGGGAATTGCTGGTGCAGGACGAGGTGCAAGCCGCGCAGCCGGTCGAGCTGTGGTGGTTCATGCACACCGCGGCCGATATCAGGATTGATGCCGACGGGCACACCGCCCGGCTTGAACACGGCGGCGCCGAACTCGAAGCCCGCCTGCTCTCGCCTGCCGACGCGCGATTCCAGGTCATGGAAGCCGAGCCCTTGGCAACGTCTCCCCACCCTGAACGGCAGGCCCGGAATGAGCTCGTGAAGAAGCTGGCCATTCACTTGGCTGGAGTCGGCGATTCGCGGGTCGCCGTCCTGCTGGCGCCGAAAACGGCCACGGGTGCAGAGCCGTCCCCGCCAGCCCGGCTCTCGGCGCTTTCCGACTGGTGAGGCATGACGGGACGCCTGCTATTCGTCACCCTCTTCGTGGCGGTCCGGCTCGCGATGGCCGGCGACCCAGCGATGCGCGTGGTAAAAGCGGCGGGCCTGGGCACGCCCCTGCTGGCAAACGGCGGCTTTGAGCAGGTATGCAAGGGAAAGGCAGCGGCGTGGACTGGCTGGCAGCAGGGTTACCGCCTGGCTCCGGGCCAGGGCCGCAACGGCTCCCAGGCAGTTACCTGCGAGCGCCGGGACGGCGACGGGGAACACGGCGCCAGCCAGGAACTCAGGCTGGACCGGACGAACATCGCGCCACTCATCATCCGCGGCTGGAGCAAGGCCGAACGCGTCAGCGGCAGCCCTGACAATGGCTACTCCCTTTACGTGGATGTCATTTACACGGACGGCACTCCCCTCTGGGGCCAGGCGGCGAGCTTCACCTGCGGCACCCATGACTGGGAGAAACGGGAGTTCGTGCTGGTGCCCGACAAACCTGTCTGGAGCCTCACATTGCACTGCCTGTTCCGCGGGCACACGGGAAAGGTATGGTTCGACGATGCCTCCGTGGAGGAAGTGCAAACGCCGGCAGGGGCCGTGCAGTTCGAGGGCGCATCCGTGTGCTGCTCACCTCCGAAGCGGCCCGGCGGGAGGGCTTCATCGCGGACGCTGCAGACACGCGACGGGCTGCGCCTCGATTTGATTGATTGGGCCGTCGCATCGCTCCAGCTCGATGGGCGCGAGCTGAGCAGCCCGGCGCCGTCCGGCTTCCTGGCCCGGGATTTTGCAGCAGACTCGGACATCTATGCTTTCCACGCGGGCGGTTGCGAGGAGCTCGGCCTGAAAGTGCAAGCCGACCTCGCCGCGAATCGCGACCACCTGGCCATCCAGGGCCTGGTCACGAACACGACACTGCGTGATCGCGCCATCACTCTCCTGTTCGCCCTGCCGCTGGATGCGACCGGCTGGCTGTGGGGCGATGACGCCGGGCACAGCCGCCGCATCGAGGGAAGCGGCGAATTCTCCAACACCATCAACCTGCACTGCGGGGCCAACGGCAAGATGTCCCTCTACCCCTTCGGGGCCCTGTGGAACGACAACGCTGGCCTGGCGCTGGGCCTTGACATGGATTACCCGGCTCAGTACCGGCTCGTGTATCATGCCGGGACAAAGCAGCTCTTCATCGCCTATGACTTCGGCCTGACCCGCGACACGCGCCGGTTCCCCGGCAGCGCCCGGTTTCGCTTTGTCTGCTATCGCTTCGACCCGCGCTGGGGATTTCGCGCGGCGCTGCAGAAATACTATGACCTGTTCCCGCAGCACTTCGTGAAGCGCGTCACGCGGGAAGGCGTGTGGATGCCTTTCACCGACATCGCCAAAGTGCCCGGGCAGGAGGACTTCGGTTTCGCTTTCCAGGAGGGCGCGCCCGATGTCGCCTTCGACGACCAGCACGGCATCGCGAGCTTTGTCTATGTCGAGCCGATGAGCCATTGGCTGGCCATGCCTGCCGGCGTGCCGCGGACCTACGACAGCTCGCTCGCAGTGCTCAAGCAGGACCTCGCCGGCGCCAGAACCAAAGACGAGGCGCAAATGGCCGCCGCCACCTTCACCAGCGGCATACAGAATGCCGAGGGCCAGTTTTCTCTTTATCTCGTCAAGGCGCCCTGGTGCGACGGCGGCGTGTTTACTCTGAATCCCGATCCCGACATCCCCACCACGCCCGAACACCTCTTTACCAAGGCGAGCGTCATGCTTCGGACGATTGACGACGCCTTCAGCAAGAACCAGCCCAGGGCGCCGCTACCGGGTATTGATTCCCCGGCCTGGCCGCCGGGCCCCGGCCTTGATGGCGTCTATCTCGATTCTCTGGAGATGTCCTGTGCTCAACTGAACTATCGGCGCGAGCATTTCGAGTGCGCCTGCGCCCCGCTCGTATTTGATCGCGACGGCCGCCCCTGCCAGCTCATGATCTTCAACACATGGGCCTTCGAGCGCGAGATCGCCTCGCGCCTGCATGCCCGGGGCAAGCTCCTCTTCGCCAACGACGCCCTTTGGCAATTCTCCTTTCCCGCCCCGTTGCTCGATGTGCTCGGCACCGAGGTCAATTGGCTGGATCACGGCAAATACCACCCCGACTCCGACCGTGTGATGAACTTCCGCCGCGCCCTCTGCCGGCAGAAGCCCTACTGCCTCTTGATGAACACCGACTTCAGCCGCTTCACGCCGGACCTGGTGGAGCGCTTTTTCCAAAGGTGCCTCGCCTATGGAGTTTGGCCTGGCTTCTTTGACGAGGAAGCAGCCTCAAAGGACCCCTACTGGGCCTCGGCGAGGAAGTGGTACGAGCGGGATCGCCCGCTGTTCAGGAAATACGTGCCCTTGCTGCGGCGTCTGACCGCGGCGGGATGGCAGCCGCTGACGTTCGCCCATTGCGACAACCCGAGTATTCTCGTCGAACGCTTCGGGCCGGACGCGGACGGCAACCTGTTCCTCACGCTCCTGAACAACGCCAACCGCCCGGAAGACGGGACCATGGTCGTTGACCGCGACGCCCTGAGCCTTGCAGATCCCGCGGACGTGCGCGAGTTGGTGGCGGGCCGGGATGCGTCGCCCGCACCCGGCGGCTGGCGCCTCTCGCTGGCTCCCCAGCAGGCGGAAATCCTGCTTTTTAGCCCACGCCGCAAGTGATGCGGGTTCAGGCCTGCTTGGCTGCCCCTCCCTGGCCCCGCGCAATTTTCCAACCAGAATCCCGGTTGACAGCTTCTACGACCTGTGCTTCTATGGGTGCAAGCCCGAAGTGTTGCATTAAACCCGCGGTCATGTCGCGTACTCACAACCATACGCATTCGCATGAAAATCAATCCTTGTGCAATCCCTGCCCTTGTCCTCTCGGCGATTCTGAACCTGTCGGCGCCGCCGGCCGCGCGCGCGGAGGCTGACGCCAGTAGCAGCCTCTTGTTCACCAACCTGGCCATCTCCCCGATGTCCGGCACGCTCGTCATGCTGACGAACTGGCAAGGCTCGGCTTTCGCGCAAGCCGGCGTCAATAACCAGTACAGCAGTGGCATCCCGAGCGTGGCGGATGCGACCGGTGATTACTCCCTGGCCCACGGACAGTCCACGGCGCTGAGCCTGATGGGTATGGACGTCAACGGAGCCGCAAACGGCAGCGCAAGCGTGCCCGGCCAAATCACGGCTTCCGACCAGTCCGCCGGGCGCGGCTCGGTCTCCAGCAGCTTCATGATCACGGGCGGTTCGGGCTCCGTCGACGTGCTGTTCTCGGCCACGGCCCTGGGCTCGGTTAGCGTCTTCACGGACACGTATGGCGAATCGGCCCAGGCGGAGGCCATCTTCGCCCTCGAGGTGAACCAGAACCCCGCCCTGTTCACGGACAACCTGCTCTCCATCGGTTCCGACGACTCCGCCAGCCAGATGATCAGTGATCCTCTAAGCCAGACCGTCACGTTGAATTACAACACCGCCTACTCCCTTTGGCTCGAGACAGACGCGGAGGCAATGGTGAGCAATGTGCCCGAGCCGAGCACCTGGGCGCTGGCTCTGCTGGGTTTGGGCACGGCCTGCGCGGCGGCCCGCCGGCAGTCCGGGCGTAGTCAGTCGCGTCGAGGCAGCGCCGCGGCCCGGTTCCAGATCCTCGTCGTGGCGTTGGTCCCCGCCATGGCCGGCGTGTCCCAGGCGATGTATATCGGCAGCGACCCGCCCAATCCTTGCGCCATTTGCGCCTGCCGCTGCACTAAGGTGCCGGGTGGCAACGTCCAGACCAGCCTGACTGAGGGCGACCTCCGGGATGATTATCCCGCCGCCTCGATCACCAGCTCAAGCGGGCCGACGCTGAATTTCGGCCTGACCTACAACTCCTACAACGCCGACGGCTCGAAGGCCCAGGTAGATACGGGCCTGGGCCTGGGCTGGACTCACTCCTATAACATCTTCCTGTTCCAACAGCGCGGCCACTGGTTCCGGATGGACGCCGATGGCCGCGTCACGCAATACCTTCTCACCGGCGGAGGCAACTACGTCTCCGACACCGGCTACTTTGAAACGCTGACCCCGCGAGGCGGCGGCGTCTTTGTGATCACCAACAAGATGCAAAGCTGGTGGCAATTCTCATCGGTGCCTAGCACTCCGTTCCTCGTGGCGGGCCCGGTGTTTCGGCTGACGCAGATGGGCGACCGCAACCAGAACGTGACCAGCCTCACCTACAGCAACGGCCTGCTGGTCCAGATCACGGACACCTACGGGCGCAGCCTTACGCTGACCTACACCAATAACCACAAGCTATGGGTGGTCACCGACCCGCTGGGACGGACGACGAAGTTCCAGTATGACCCGCAGTACCGCACTCTGATCCGCATCACCGATCCCACGGGCAATACCGTCCGCTACAGCTACAACTCGCTCTACCAGATGACGCGGAAGATCGACCGGGACGGGCGCACCTACATGTATCTTTACAAGAACCAGCGGCCGTTCGCCGTCGTGGACGGCCTGGGACAGAGCTACTTCACCCTGTACAACCCCGACAACTGGGCTATCGACTCTTACACGCTGGCCTACTCGTTCCATCGCCAATACCTGCCTACCACGACCAGCTACACCAACGGCCTCGGCTACGTCTGGCGGTATTGCTACGACACGAATGGCTACCTCACCAAGATCATTGACCCGCTCGGCGACAAAACCAGCTACAGCTACGACCCCGCTACGCGGCTCATCGCCTCCACGACCAACGCCGACGGCGCCGTCACCCGGTTCCAGTATGATTCGCAAGGCAATCGCACCAACTTGACCGATGCCCTGGGCAATGTGACCCGCTACACCTACGACCCGATTTACAACCAGGTAACCAGCCTCACGGATGCGAATGGCCGCACCACGGTCTATCAGTATGACTCGCGCGGAAACAAGACCAACGAGATCGATCCCTTGCTCCAGAGCCAATCCTGGACCTACGACGGGCATGGGAACGTTCTGTCCCACACCGACCAGCGCGGTTACACCACGACCTATCAATACGACAGCTTTGGCGAGCGCACCAACATGACGGACCCGCTGGGCAATACCACGACCTATACCTACGACGCCGTCGGCAACCGCATTGCGACCACTGACGCCCTCGGGCGCACGACAAGCTACACCTACGACCGCCTCAACCGCGTTATCGGCGTCACGAACGCGCTGGGAGGCACAACGACCTATACCTACGACGCGCTCGGGCGTCAGCTCTCGATGACCGACCCGAACACCAATACGACTACTTACACGTATGACGTGCGCGGGCGCCTCATCGAGACCACTGACCCTCTTGGCAACTCCAGAACGTATAGCTATGACGCTGACAACAACCGCCTCTCCACCACCAACGAACTGAACCAACCCACCACCTACGCCTACGACGCGGCGGACCGCTTGATCCGCGGGACGAATGCGCTCGGTGGCGTGACTTCGACAGTGTATGACGGCGTCGGTAACACCGTGGCCCAGACCGATGAGAACGGGCACACGACCACCTACGGGTATGACGCTCTCAACCGCCGGACTGACGTGACTAATGCGGTCGGATCGGTGAGCCAGTACGACTATGCCATGCCGGGCGGCCCGCCCTGCTGCTCCCCGACCATTGGCTCGGACCTGGTCACCAGGATGGAGGATGCCAATGGCCGAGTGACGTTCTACCGCTATGACGAGCTGGACCGCTTGGTCCAGACCATCCATAAGAACGGCCCCACTAACGATGTGCCCAATCCGAACGATGCCGTTATCACCTATAGCTACGACCCGGTGGGTAACCGCCTGACCATCACCGACCCCATTACCAACGTGACCTCGTTCGTCTACGATGGGCTGAACCGCCGGGTCGCCGCAACCAACGCAGCCGGTGACACGACGTTTTGGGCCTATGACCAGGTGGGCAATGTCCTGACTCGGACCGAGCCCAACGGCAATGTCAGCACGAGCGCCTACGACGCCCTCAACCGGGTCATCACGGTGTATGACGATATCGGGCTGGTGACCAGCAACCGTTATGACGCGGTGGGCAACGAACTCAGCGGCACTGACGCCAATGGCAACACCACGACCTACACTTACGACGGGCTGAACCGGCTCACCAGCGCCACGGATGCCGTGGGCAACACCGGCACCATCACTTACGACGCCCTCGGCAACCAGATCGCCACTACCGACCGCCTGGGCAACACGGCGACTTATTCCTACGATGCGCTGAACCGGCGCGTCGGCGAGACCAACGCGCTGGGTAATGTCACGACCTATACCTACGACCCGGTGGGTAACCAATTGAGCCTCACTGACGCCAACGGCCACACGACCTCATACACGTACGACGCAGTGAACCGGCCCGTTACCGAAACCTATCCCGATTCACCGCCGAACACGCGCGTTAACACCTACGACGCCGTCGGCAACCTCATCAGCCGCACTGACCAGAAAAGCCAGGTGGTCACTTATTCCTACAACGACCTTTATTTCGTGACCAACCGGCATTACCAGCCGAGCGGGGCGAATGACAACTTCACCTACGACCTTTCGGGCCGGATGCTTAGCGCTGAGCGCGGCGGATGGGTGGATACCTTCGCCTACGACGGGGCAAACCGGCTGATCACCTCGACCCAGAATGGCCGCACGCTGACCTACCAATACGACATCCCCGGGCGCGTGCAGACGAATAACTATCCCTCGGGCCGGATGCTTAACTATACCTACGACGCCCGGAGCCGCCTGACCTCACTCAATGACGAGACGCCCAATCCGGCCATTGTGACCTATACCTACGACGGTGCCGACCGCATCATCACCCGCAGCTATCGCAACGGCACAGTCGCGACCTACACCTATAATCCTAACAACTGGGTCACGTCGTTGGAGCATACATTTGGCGTCACCCGCATCGCGGGCTTTGGCTACAACTACGACGCCGAGGGCAACAAATTTTACGAGCAGAAGCGCCATGCCGCGACGGATTCGGAAGCCTACGCCTACGACTCTACCTACCGGTTGACCAACTACGATGTGGGCACACTCGTCGGCAACGTGGTGCCGTCTCCGTCCGAGGCCAAGGCCTGGCTGCTGGACCCGCTGGGTAACTGGAGCCTGCTGGTGAGCAACAGCGTGCCCGAAGTTCGCACGTATGGCCCGGCCAACGAGCTGACCTCCATCAACGCCAGCATCCTCTCCTACGATGCCGCCGGGAACCTCGCGCAGGACCCCGCTTACTCCTATGCCTACGACGAGGCCAACCGGCTCGTCCAGGTCACCCGGAACAGCGACCTGGCCATCGTAGGCCAGTATGCCTACGACGCTTTGGGGCGGCGAGTCATCCAGATCACTGACCCGGCCGGCGTCACAAAAACGAACTACTACTACTACGACGTCGGGCGAATCATCGAGGAGCTGGACGGCACGGGCACAATCCAGGCGACCTACACCTACGGGAATTACGTGGATGAAGTGCTGACGATGGACCGCGGGGGCCAGATTTACTATTACCACCAGAACACGCTATGGAGCCCAGCCGCGGTAACAGATAGCTCGGCCAACGTCGTCGAGCGCTACACCTACGACGCCTACGGGCAGGTCATTGTGCTGGATGCCAGCTACACGCCCGTGCCCGCCAATGCCTGGGGCACGCCGCACAGCGC
>Ga0335069_10016126_pt1 | contig 10435 bp, 7 predicted proteins | sample Lox_Sample_11_FD_206714 | JGI IMG/M metagenome (GOLD analysis project Ga0335069, IMG submission 206714) | Soil microbial communities from Loxahatchee National Wildlife Refuge, Florida, United States - Lox_Sample_1.1 | ecosystem: Environmental > Terrestrial > Soil > Wetlands | place: USA: Florida...
ATAAAAAATCTTGCGCGAACTGATCCCAATCTGTAACCGTTTGTACGGGCCGGAAGGCCCCGACACTCTGGAATTGAGGAATAATCTGGCCGTAGATATTGCCAAACAGGGCCGGTATCCGGAAGCAGAGAAAATGTACCGCGAGACGCTGGCGGTTCAGAAGCGCATCCCGGGCCGAAAGGCAGGTTCAACTGCCATCACGACTTATAACCTTGCCTGCCTGGCGGAGGCGCAGGGGCGTCGCGACGAGGCGCTGTCTCTCTTGAACGAGGCGCTGGAGAAAGATTTACCGCCGACAATAGCGCAGGATATGGAAAACGACGAAGACCTCAAATCTATGCATGGCGATCCGCGTTTCGTGGAATTGGTGAAGAGAGCGAGACAGTTTGCGGCGGCGGCGCAGGGAAAGAACTAGCACACCGGCCTGCACTCGGGATCACAAGGACCACGAACAGGAGAGGCGCATTAAACCGCGCCTCTTTAATTCAGTCAACGGGCCAAGACCGAAACCGCTTCGATGCTCTTGACGGCTCGCATGTATTGGGCGCGCTCGAACGCGGACGGGTCGGCGCAGCGCTTCTGGCTCATGGAACCCTTCATTTGTGTGACCGACTCGTACTCGTGGGATTCCATCCATTGGCGCACGCCCTGCTCGATGGAGCGAAGATGATTGATGCCGTTGCGCAGCAGGGTGGAGCAGAGCATAGTTACGTCCGCACCGACCATGAGCAGCTTGATTACGTCTTCTCCGCTGTGAATGCCGCTGGTGGCGGCGAGACTTGCTTTCACCCGCCCGTGGAGGATTCCGATCCAGGTTAATGGCAGGCGCATGGCTTGCGGCGTGCTCAGTAGGACGCGTGGAACAAGCTCCAGGGTTTCCAGATCGATATCGGGCTGGTAGAAGCGATTAAACAGAACCATGCCATCGGCTCCGGCGTCGTCAATGCGCTTTGCCATGTTGCCGAAATTCGTGAAGAACGGGCTCATTTTGATCGCGACGGGGATGCGGACGGCGGTCTTCACATCTTTCACGATGTCGAGGTAGTGTTGCTCGACTTCGGCGGAAGAGAGATTGGGATCGGTGACGATGGTGTAGATGTTGCACTCGAGGGCGTCGGCGCCCGCTTCTTCGATTTGGGTGGCGTACTGAATCCATCCGCCAACCGACGAACCGTTGAGGCTGGCGATGATGGGAATTTCGACGGCGGACTTGGCGCGGCGAATGTGCTCAAGATACTCGTCGGGACCGAGGCGGAACTCGGAGGGCTCCGGGAAGTAGCTGAGCGCCTCCGCATGGCTGTCGGCGCCTTCGCTGAGGTAGAAGTCAAGTTCCAGGCTTTCCTTGCGGAGTTGCTCCTCGAAGATGGAGTAAAGAACGACGGCGCTCGCCCCTGCATCTTCCAATTGCCGGATGCCGGAAATCTCCTGCGACAGAGGAGATGCCGAAGCAACCAGGGGAGTACGGAGATTGAGGCTGAGATAGTGTGTGGTCAGATCTAGCATTTTCTTTCTCCTCGAAAAAGCTGCGAGCCGCGAGCTGCGAGCTTCGAGCAATCAAAAGCAAAACCAAAACAAGATGCAGAATCCTAGCCAGCCCTGCGAGGCTCGATCCTACCTCTCACGACTGGTTGGACCTGCTGGATCAGCGAAGTTAGCATTCGTTGCACTTCGTCAGATCGCTTCGACAAGTCATCAAAACGGTCTTTCGGTAGCAAACCCAAATCGTGTGCGAGAAGGATGTGGTACTCCGGTTCTGTTGCCGATCCGCGGGCTATGTTGAGAAAACGGGTGAAGTCACCGTCGGTTCTTCTACCGACTCCTTCCGCGATGTTCGCGCCGATCGATGCTGCGGCGCGGCGCATTTGTGAGACGAGTCCAAAAAGTTCTTCTTTTGGAAACTTCTGCGTCGAGCGATAGATCTCCACCGTAAGTTGGTGGGACTTTGCCCAAACCTTTAGGTCTTTGAAGTCCTTCATGTCAAATCCTTAGCTTCGAGCTTCGAGCTCCGAGCAATCAAAACCGTTCGATCCGAGAACTGCAAGCCACGCTCTCGCAGAGAGTCCGAATTTCCTCGTATTCAGCACGCTAATAGTCCGAAGCTCAAGGCTTCCATCGTATGCTTGCTCGCAGCTCGTAGCTCGCAGCTCGTAGCTCATTTCACTACCGGCTCCGGTGCCGGTGAAGACTTCGCGGGCGCGGGAGCTTTGTCGGGCGGCGCTGGCGGCGCGGTCATCTTGCGCGCGGCCAGGTATTCATAAAACTTGTAGCGCACCTCGGCGTCGTGTTGCGCTTCGGCCCAGAGGCGTTTCGCGTCTTCGGGCTTGCTCTTGGTCAGCATCTTGAAACGCGTTTCCATGAGCAGGAAGTCCTGAACCTTCTTTGACGGCGAACGCGAGTCGAGGATCATCGGGTTTTCGCCCGCGAGCACGCGATCCGGGTTGTAGCGATAGAGCAGCCACTGACCGGAATCGACCGCGGCCTTCTGGTTTTGCATGCCGGTGGCCATGTCGATGCCATGCGCGATGCAGTGTGAGTAAGCAATGATGATGCTCGGTCCGTCGTAGGCTTCCGCTTCGAGGAACGCTTTCAGCGTGTGCTCGTCTTTCGCTCCCATGGCGACGCTGGCCACGTAGACGTTGCCGTAGCTCATCGCCATCATGCCGAGGTCTTTCTTGCCTCCCGGTTTGCCGCCGGCGGCGAACTTGGCGACTGCCGCGCGGGGCGTGGCTTTCGACTGCTGTCCGCCGGTGTTGGAGTAGACCTCGGTATCGAGCACGAGGAGGTTGACGTTCTTGCCGCTGGCAATTACGTGATCGAGGCCGCCATAGCCGATGTCGTAGGCCCAGCCGTCGCCGCCGACGATCCAAACACTCTTTTTGACGAGCATGTCGGCGACAGCAGCAAGTTGTTTCGACTCGGGCGTGTTGATGGTTTCGAGCTTGCGCTTGAGTTCGACGACGCGCTGGCGCTGATCGTAGATGTCGGACTCGTCTTTCTGCGGAGAATCGAGAATGCCCTTGATCAGCTCGTCGCCCAACTTTCCGTTGAAGCGCTTAAGGAGTTCGCGGGCGAATTCGGTTTGCTTGTCGATGGAGAGACGGAAGCCGAGGCCGAACTCGGCGTTGTCTTCAAAGAGAGAGTTCGACCAGACAGGGCCGCGGCCGTCGGCATTTTTGGTCCAGGGAGTTGTCGGCAGATTTCCGCCGTAGATGGAGGAGCAGCCGGTCGCGTTGGCGATCAGCGCACGGTCGCCGAAGAGTTGCGACATGAGTTTGAGGTAAGGCGTTTCGCCGCAACCTGAGCAGGCGCCGGAGAACTCGAACAGCGGTTCCTGCACCTGCTGCTGGCGGATGGCGCCGACTTTGATCTTGCGGCGGTCGAGTTCCGGAATCTTCAGGAAGAATTCCCAGTTTTCGCGCTCGGGTGCGCGCAGCGGCGGCTGCGGCTGCATGTTGATCGCCTTGAGCCGCGTTTCCTGCTTGTTCTTGACCGGGCAAACATCCACGCAGATGGCGCAACCGGTGCAGTCTTCGGGCGCGACCTGAATCGTGTATTTCATGCCGGCCCATTCTTTGTCCTTCACATCGACGGCCTTGAAAGTAGACGGCGCGCCGGCGAGATCCTTCGAGTCGTACACCTTAATGCGGATCACCGAGTGTGGGCAAACCATGGCGCACTTGCCGCACTGGATGCAGATTTTCGTATCCCACACGGGGATTTCGAGAGCGATGTTCCGCTTCTCCCACTTGGCGGTGCCGGTGGGGAAAGTGCCGTCGATGGGGAAGGCACTGACCGGAATCTGATCGCCGCGATTTTCGTAGATCGTGCCGAGCACGTTGCGGTCGAACTCGGGGGCGAAGATTGGGAAGGGCGCGGGGATGTCCTGCTTGCTGCTGGCCTGCGCGGGGACCTTGACCTCGTGCAAGTGGGCGAGCGTTTCGTCCACAGCTTTCATGTTCTTGGCGACGATGTCTTCGCCCTTGCGGCCGTAGGTGTCGCGAATCGATTTGCGGATTGCTTCGATGGCTTCGTCGCCGGGAAGGATTCTCGAGATCGCGAAGAAGCAGACCTGCAGGATCGTGTTCATGCGGCTGCCCATGCCGGTTTCGCGGGCGACGGTGTATGCGTCGATCACGAAGAAGCGCGCCTTTTTGGCGATGAGTGCTTCTTGCACGGGGCGGGGAAGCTTGTCCCATGTTTCGTCGGGGCCGAACGGGCTGTTGAGCAGGAACGTGCCGCCGGGGACGAGCGCGCTCAGCATGTCGTAGCGATCGAGAAAGATCCATTGATGGCAGGCGACAAAGTTGGCCGTAGAGACCAGGTAGGTGGAGTGAATGGGATTGGGCCCGAAGCGAAGGTGCGAGGTGGTGATGGCGCCGGATTTTTTCGAGTCGTAGACGAAATAGCCTTGCGCGTAGTTGGGCGTGTTTTCGCCGATGATCTTGATCGAGTTTTTGTTCGCACCGACAGTGCCGTCGGCCCCAAGACCATAGAACTGGGCGCGCACAACGTTGTCGGGCTCGGTCGAGAATGCTGGATCGTAGTCGAGGCTGGTGTGGCCGAGGTCGTCGTTGATGCCGACGGTGAAGTGGTTCTTAGCCGTCGCCTGCTTCAGGTTGTCATAGACGGCCTTGACCATGGCAGGCGTGAATTCTTTGGACGACAGTCCGTAGCGGCCACCGACGACTTCGACTTGTGTGGCGCGGGCGCCCTCGCCCGCGGACCGCTTCGCTTCGTGCAAGGCGTTGACGATGTCGAGGTAGAGCGGTTCGCCGGCGGCCCCAGCTTCCTTGCAGCGATCGAGGACGGCGATCTTCTTTACTGTAGCAGGCAGCGCGGCAGCGAAGTGTTGTACCGAGAACGGGCGATAGAGGCGGACTTTGAGCAAGCCAACTTTTTCGCCGCGAGCATTCAGGGCCTCCACCGTTTCCTGGGCGGCTTCGGCACCGGAGCCCATCATAACGATGACGCGCTCGGCATCGGGCGCGCCGACATAGTCAAACAAATGGTAGGAGCGGCCGACCAGCTTCGCGAATTTGTCCATCACCGCCTGAATCTTCTCGGGCGCGGCGTCGTAGATGGGATTGACCGTCTCGCGCATCTGGAAAAACACATCGGGATTTTGCGCGGTTCCGCGGAGGACGGGATGCTCTGGTGAGAGAGCGCGCTGGCGGTGCTCAAATACCCGATCCATATTGATCATGGCGCGGAGATCGTCGTCATCAAGGATTTCGATCTTGTTGACTTCGTGCGAGGTCCGGAAGCCGTCGAAGAAGTGCAGGAAAGGAATGCGCGTCTCAAGCGTAGCGGAGTGCGCGATGCAGGCGAGGTCCATGGCCTCCTGCACGGAGTTCGACGAGAGCATGGCGTAGCCGGTGGTGCGGCAGAACATGACGTCGCTGTGGTCGCCGAAGATCGAGAGGGCGTGTGTAGCCACCGTGCGCGCCGAAACATGGAAAGCCGTCGGAGTCAGTTCACCGGCGATCTTATTCATGTTGGGGATCATGAGCAGGAGGCCTTGCGACGCGGTGAAGGTAGTGGCGAGCGCGCCGGTCTGTAGTGCGCCGTGAATGGCGCCGGCAGCACCGCCTTCGCTTTGCATCTCGGTGACCTGCGGGACCGTGCCCCAGATATTGAGCTTGCCTTCCGACGCCCACTGATCGGCCCACTCGCCCATGTTGGAAGACGGCGTGATGGGGTAGATGGCGATGACTTCGTTCACGCGATAGGCGACATAGGCGACGGCTTCGTTGCCGTCCATGGTCTTGAATTTGCGCGACATGGAACTCCCTCTTTCCAGCAGGCAGGCTTGAGCCGCGACCACGGAGTTGGCAGCCAAATCAGATGTGCAACCGACCCGGGAGCGACGGATGAAGCCGCTGTCAGCTTCCACTATGCCGAAAAAAATGCAGGGCGGTGGCGACGTGGATCACACGCAGGTGTGACAGAAATCACGCGGGGCAAAACGGTTTAATGAAGGGCAATCCCCTCGCACCTTTGCACAGATGCATCATTTTGTCACTAAGAGACGTGATCTGGCTCACTGTGACAAAAGAGGAAGCGTACAAAAATCTCGGCCCATTACCCGGCTTCGTCAAGCCCCGCTTGATCGACGCGGCTGGGTGGATGCTGCGCAAGCGCGCCAGCATAGGAGGAAGGGATGCAAGTACGTCGGAAAGCTTTTGGCGTTGTCATCATTCTAGGGTTGCTGGTTTCGCTCGCAGCATTCGGCGAGAATCGGCCAGGTTCAGCAGGGACAGGACAGGCAGGAACGGCGGCAGCCGGAGATCCGCTGCTGCAATTGCTGGTCACGAAAGGAGTGTTGAGTGCCGATGAGGCGAAGTCTCTCGGCGGGACTCCAGAGGAGCAGCGAAAGAAACTCGTGGAACTGTTGCGCGAGAAGGGCATTCTAAGTGCCACCGACTATGAGGCATTGACCGTGGCCCCAGCCTCGGCGCAAGTGGCGCCGAACCTGGTGGCTTCGACGACACCGATCCTGCCGGCGGCCGTGACGAGTCCAGCGCCGGAACCTACGCCGGCGGCGAAGCCGGCACCGCCAAAATTCATTCCAGCCGTGGCGCCTCTGCGCGTGCTGCAACTGGAGCCGTCGAAGCAAGATGGACTTGTACCGGACCTCAAGCTCGGCAGCGGCGCGAAGCTGAAGCTGTATGGCATGGTGAAGGCCAGTGTCATTTATGACAGCTCCTCGCCCTACGGTACTGACATGCCACTGCCGGGGTTTATCACGGCTTCGGGAACAAGTTTCGATCCTGGCCCCACGAGAAGCCCGGAATTCCACGCCAAAGCGCGTTTCGCGCGTGTGGGAACGAACTTCGAATGGCCCGATATCGCAGGCAGCAACAACACGTTCACGGGAAAGCTGGAGTTTGATTTTGAAGGCAACTTCAGCCGCGCATTGAACCGCAACATTTCGACGATCCGTTCGAGCATGGCATCGATCCGGCTGGCTTACGGGCGGTTGGATCACAAGTTCAACGACAACACCAGCGCCTTCCTGCTGTTTGGGCAGGACTGGACGCCTTTCGGTTCATCGACACTTCCGAACCTGTTCGAAACCACGGGCCTCGGCCTCGGATTCGGAACTCTCTATGAGCGTGCGCCGCAGGTGCGCTTCGGCATCGGGCACAAAATCGGCGGGTCGAGAAATCTCTACTTCCAGCCGGAATTCGCGCTCGTGATGCCGGCCTACGGCAACGATCCCTCGAATATCTCGGATCAGCTCGGTTACGGCGAAAAACAGGGCGCCGACTCGGGAAGGCCGGAAGTACAGGCGCGTCTCGTCTTCCAGTGGCAGTTGGATAAGGCTCCCGGCGTCGCGCCGGCACAGCTGATCTTCAGCGGCGTACAAGGACAGCGGAAAGTGATGGTGCGGTCTACCGACATCCCGCTTTGTAACAATCCAGCGCAAAACGAGGACGGGACGTACGTCTACTGCTACAGCACCGACCCCCTGGTCAATGACACGAAGGTTTTCCGCGAAGCGTTCCCGCACGGCATGGAAACTACTTCGAATCGTGCCGGGTGGACTGGTGAACTCCAACTTCCTACCCGCTACGTCACCCTCATCACCAAGTACTGGAGCGGATCGGACCTGCGCTGGTATTTTGTCGGCAGTCTGGATTCCAACTTCGCCGACAACGCAGGCCTCAACAAACCTTGCCTGAATACGGAGAACGCTTCTGCGTTTTGCACGGGTGCATCGAACGATGGAGCCTCGTCGCTGAACTTCGGTTTTGACGCAAATCACACCCCGCTGTTTGCACCGCAGCGCCCGGTGCGCAGCGAGGGCGGATTCGTCAACCTCGGCTTCCCGCTGGGACGTATTTTCGGAGCCGAACCCGGATCGCGCGGCGCGGGCTGGCAGCTCTACCTGCACTACGCCTTCGATCAGACCAAGACCCGCGACGTGCTGCGGCTCGGCAACCAGCGTTCCAAGAACGATCTGGCGGCCGGCACGCTCTCGTGGAAGGTGAACAACCTGGTCACGTTTGTGCTCGAAGAGTCCATGTACCGGACGCGGATCGCCGACCCAACCAACCTCGCGAAGGCGCCTCTCTATGAAGGCGTCCCGGCGCGGCAGTGGCACGATTTCCGGTCGGAGTTCGGGCCAATCTTTACATTCTGATCCCGGAGCGGGCGCTCAACGACATCGTTCGGCGCCCGCTCGTTGTACTTGTTTCTTGCGGAAAAAACAGTGGAGAAAGCGTAGAATGCGCCTCCACAGAAAGAGAAGGAGGAATTGTGAACGCTATGCCACAACCGATTCAGCGTAACGAAACGAGTGGAACGGACTGGGATCGAATTGCAGAATCTTCCGAATTCAAGGACCTGATGTCCACCAAGAAGATGTTTATTGTTCCCGCGTTCATATTTTTCGTTGTCTATTACTTCGCTTTGCCGGCGCTGGTCGGATACGCGCCGGGCTTGATGTCCACCAAGGTCATCGGGAACGTGAACCTGGCCTATCTGTTCGCGCTCTCGCAATTTTTTGTCGCGTGGCTGATTGCGTATCTCTACGTGAAAGCCGCCGGTGGCTTTGACAAGCTCGCCAAAGACATCATCGAAAAAGCCGGAAAGGGAGGCAAATAGCATGTCAACACCACTGGTGATGTTCCTGGGTTTTATCGCTGTCACATTGGGGATTACCTACTGGGCCTCCAAGCGTTCGGCGGGATCAAGCGCGTACTTTGCCGCCGGGCGTCAGATCAAAGGCTGGCAGAACGGAATCGCTGTGGCAGGCGATTACATGAGCGCCGCGTCGTTTCTGGGAATTGCGGGCATTATCGCCTTCCAGGGATATGACGGCTTTTTGTTTTCAGTCGGCTGGCTGGTGGCCTATTTAACGGTGCTCCTGGTGGTGGCCGAACCGCTGCGGAACGCCGGCAAGTACACCATGGCCGATGTTCTGGCGTATCGCCTGCGACCCCGCCCCGTGCGCGCCATGGCTTCGCTTAGCACACTCGTCGTTAGCACGTTTTACATGATTGCGCAGATGGTGGGCGCCGGAGCGCTGGTCGCACTGCTGCTCAAGAGTTCGGGCATCACGTTCCAGACGGCGGTCATCGGCGTGGGCATCCTGATGATCGTCTACGTCGTGTTCGGCGGGATGCTGGCCACAACCTGGGTGCAGATCATCAAGGCGATTCTGCTCATGGGCGGAACTTTCCTGCTGAGCATACTGGTACTCGCGCACTTCGGTTTTCATATCGGGCAGTTCTTTAACGCGATTGGTGCGGTGACCTACCACGATGCGAAAGGCGCGGTCGTCGTAAAGGACTTCCTCACGCCGGGTTTGCGCTACAAGCCCCCGTACGGACCACTCGACCTGATCTCGCTTGGTATGGCTTTGATTTTCGGGACGGCCGGGCTGCCGCACATCCTGGTGCGGTTCTACACCGTGCCGGATGCGAAGACGGCGCGCATCAGCGTGGTGTGGGCCATGGTGTTGATTGGCAGCTTCTACATCATGACTACCTTCCTCGGATTCGGTGCCGCGACCATCGTCGGGCCCGATTTCATTAAGACTCACGGCGGAACCAACATGAGCGCGCCACTGCTGGCGCAAGCGCTGGCGGGGGACGTTTTCTTCGCCTTCATTTCGGCCATTGCGTTCGCAACGATTCTGGCGGTCGTGGCAGGCCTTACCATTTCGGCCTCGACTTCGTTCGCGCACGACTTTTGGACGAACGTGATTCATAGAGGCGTGGAACGGAAGCCGGGTGAAGAAGTGCTGGTGGCGCGAATTGCGGCTTTTGTCGTGGGAGCGGTGGCAATCTCGGTTGCGATTCTGCTTGGTCCGACGGCAAACGTCGCCTTCCTCGTTGCGTTGGCTTTTGCGGTGGCAGCATCGGCGAATCTACCGGTGATTGTGCTTTCGATTTTCTGGAAGCGCTTCAATACGGTTGGTGCGGTTTCGGGCCTTTCTGTCGGGCTGCTGGCCTCGATCGGGTTGATCATGATCAGCCCGAGCCTGATGGCTATCGACCCGCCGACAGTCGTTGGCACGGCGCGGCACTTGTTCCAGCGGCCGGCGATCTTCCCACTGGAAAACCCTGGTATTCTCAGCATTCCCTTGGGATTCATCGGAGCCATCGTCGGCACGTTCCTGAGCAGCGAGCCTTCGGCAGAGAGCAAATTCAACGAACTGCTGGTGCGCTCGAATACGGGCCTGGGCTCGGAGAAAGCGGTTGCGCACTAGTCGACACACTTAGCAGCGCCGCCGTCCCGGTGGCAGTCGCGAGGGCGTCTCGCCCTCGATTCAGCGGGCGAGAACGCCCCAAGACTGCTGGCAAGATGACGGCGCTACAAGTGTTAGGGCAGACGCTGTGCATTTTCTGGCGGTAAAATCTTGATTCACGCCCGGACATACGCCGGGTGCGGCACTCATAAAACCAGATCGAGGACGACTATGGCG
>Ga0335069_10016127_pt1 | contig 10435 bp, 7 predicted proteins | sample Lox_Sample_11_FD_206714 | JGI IMG/M metagenome (GOLD analysis project Ga0335069, IMG submission 206714) | Soil microbial communities from Loxahatchee National Wildlife Refuge, Florida, United States - Lox_Sample_1.1 | ecosystem: Environmental > Terrestrial > Soil > Wetlands | place: USA: Florida...
GCTGGGGCACCACGCCACGCAGGTCTCCCACCAGCGGCACGTCTACCGGCCGGTTGACGCCGATCGCCATGGGGTCCTGCTCGACGTAGATCCACTTGCGGGTGGCGTTGTTCTGCGCCCAGTGGCGCGTTTTGCCGTAATGAACCGGCTCGCCGAGTTCCGTGCCCAGCGCGATGCACAGGTCCGACGCGACCACGGCCTCGACCGCCGCGGACGAAAAGCCGTAGGGGAAGGTGCGATCTTCCAGGCCCGGGATGAACGACGTGCCACCGGATGTCTGGATCACCGGACAGGCCATCAGCTCGGCCAGTTCCCGGACCGCTGCACCGGTGCGCGACGTGTGGACTCCGTGTCCTACCAACAGGATCGGGGTCTGCGCCTCGCGCACCAGCCTGGCCGCCTCGGCGATCTCCCGCGCGCCGGCCCCGTGGTTGGCGAGGCGGTACGCGCTGGGAGGCTGGGGATCTGGGACGTTCAACTCCTCCAGGATCACATGGGATGGGAACTCGATGTAGGCCGGGCCGGGCGTCGTCGACATCGCGCGCCGAAGCGCCTCCCGCACGATCTCGTCGGTCTGGTCGGCATACTCTATTGACGCGCTATACTTCACCGCTGGCGCGAAAAGCGCTTCCTGGCGAACGAATTGGATGCGCCCGCGCCGGACCCGCCGTTCGGTGATGCGGGCCCGTTGGCCGCCGAGGAAGATGACCGGCGAGTTCTCCACCTTGGCGCACATCATCGCCCCGGCGATGTTGGCGACTCCCGGCCCCAGCGTGCCGATGCACAAGCCGGGCTTGCCCGTCATCCGCGACACGGCTTCTGCCATGAACCCGGCGCTCTCTTCGTGGTGGGGCGAGACCACGGACCAGCCGCGCGACTCCGCCTCGAGGAACATGTGCACGAAGTTCGGGTCCGGGATTCCGAACAAGATCTTCACACCTTCGGCCTCGAACAGGTCGAGGATGCGTTTGTAGACGGGCACAGCCATGGTTAGAACTCCTTTGCCTCGCGAGCAGACACAAAAGCCCCCTCTGACGGCCCATTTCGGGGGATTTTGCGTCTGCTCGCGCCAAGTTCGGCGAGCACTTCCGCGGTGTCGGCTCCGAGCTCCGGCGCCGGGCCCGCAACCCGACCCGGTGTCCGGGAGAACCAGGTGGGTACGCCCGGGAAGCGCACCGGGCCGTGCGGGGTATCCACGGTCTCGAACATGCCGACGGCGTTGAGATGCGGATCGTCGAACAGCGCGCCGGGCGTATTCAATGGGGCCGCCGGTATCTCGAGCTCGCGGAACAGCGTTAGCCATTCGTCGCTCGACCGCTGTTTCAGGGTCTCGGCCACCAACCCGTAGACGGCGTCGATCTGGCGCGCGCGCTGTTCCAGCGTCGAATACAGCTCACCGGCCCACGGCGGCCGCACGGCGTCGACGAACGCGTTCCAGTGCTTGTCGTTGTAGATCAATGCGGCGATGTGGCCGTCACTGGTGCGATACGGACGACGGTTGGGTGCCACGGTGCGCGGATACACCGCCGGCCCCAGGGGCGGGTCGAACAGAGCACCGTTGGCGTGTTCGACGAGCATGAACGAGGCCATGGTTTCGAACATGGCGACCTCGACTTCTTGACCGTCGCCGGTGCGCTCGCGGTGGTACAACGCCATGGTCGTCGCGTAGAGCGCCGTCAACCCGGCGACCTTGTCGGCCATGATGGTTCCGACGTAGTCGGCCTCGCCGGTCAGCTGCTGTTGCACCGCGGGCAGGCCGCACTCGGCCTGAATCGTGTCGTCGTAAGCGGGCCGGTCCCGCTCGGGGCCGCGGCGCCCGTACCCGTAGCAATTGGTGTAGACGATCGCCGGGTTGATCGCGGCGACGTCGTCGTAGGCGAAGCCGAGCTTAGTGATCGCCTTGGCGCGCATCGAGTGGATGAACACGTCCGCCGTCTCGACGAGCGCGCGCAGTGCGTGCGTTCCGGCGTCGGTGTCCAGGTCCAGGACGACGCTGCGCTTGCCGCGGTTGACGTTGACGAACACCCCGCTCATGCCCGGTGCGGGGCCGACCGAGATGTAGCGGGTGTTATCGCCTTGGGGCGGCTCGACTTTGATCACGTCGGCGCCCATGTCGGCCATGATCTGCGTGCAGTACGGTCCCATCACCATTGCGGTGAGGTCGATGACCCGCACACCGGCGAGCGGGCCCGCCCGGCTAGCCACGGAGCACGCCCCGATCGCCGGAACGGTGTGCGAGGTCGAAGCTGTAGCGGATGTGCTGGCCATGACCGTCGGGAACCACCGGAAAGACCAGCGGCGCCTCGATGTTTCGAATCGCATCGATTTGCTCGCCAACGTCCTCGACCGTCCACGCCGGCCGATGCACGCCGGGGCTTTCGGCGATGACCGCTCGCGCCACCCGGCCCGCCAGCGCGATGAACACCTCCCCGGTGACCGAACAGCTTTCGTGGGCGAGCCAGCCCACCGCGGGCGCAACGAGTTCGGGGTCCATCGGTGGGTAGGCCGAGGTGTCGATGCCGGCGGCCATTCTCGTCAGCGCGGCCGGCACGATCACGTTGCACGCCACGCCCTCGGCCGCGCCTTCGAGCGCGGCGACATTCGACAGCCCTATCACGCCGGCCTTGGCGGCCGCGTAGTTGGCCACATTGTGGTTGCCGTACAGTCCGCCGATCGACGACGTGAGCACGATGCGCCCGTAGCCCGCGTCGCACATCACCGGGAACGCGGGCCGCAGCACATGGAATGCGCCGCGCAGGTGAACATCGAGCACCGCGTCGAAGTCCTGGTAGCTCATCTCTTTCAGCGATGCGCGGCGCACGATCCCGGCGTTGTGGATGAGGATGTCGACGCGGCCGTAGGAGTCGAGTGCCGTGTCGATGATCGCCTTGCCGCCGGCCGCGGTGGCCACCGAGTCGGTGCTGGCGACGGCTTGACCACCGGCGGTGACGATCTCGCGCACGACCTCGCCGGCGGGACCCGCGTCGGTGCCGTCACCCGTGAGGCCGCCGCCCGGATCGTTGACGACGACCTTCGCGCCCCGTGACGCCAGCAACAGGGCGTAGCAGCGGCCGAGGCCTCGGCCGGCCCCGGTGATGACGGCGACGTGCCCGTCGAATCTCAGATCCGCCATCTAAGTTCCGAGCACCAGGCCATTCAGATCACCCTTGACACGCCATTCCCTCAGCAGGTCGTCGAACGCGTAGAAACCGGGCGAGTAGGGCTCCCCGAGGAAGGAGCGGATGCCCTCTCCGCCTCCGCCGCCCTCGTTGTTGTAATAGCCAGGCGTGCAAGTAACTTCGAACGCCGAGTTGTCGATGGCGAGTTCCCGGATCGTGGCAACCCAGTCGTCCTGACCCTCCTGGCTGGGTTCGACGGTGGTGGCGCCGCGCTTGATGGCTTCGGAAATGATGTGGGCGATGTGTTCGGCCTGCTGCTCAAACATCGCGGTGGTGTTGGCCGAAACGCCGCCCTGGAGGAAACCGGTGTGGAACTGGTTGGGGAAGCCGCGAGTGGTCATGCCGTGCAGCGTCTTGTAGCTGTCGCGCCAGTGATCGAAGAGCGAAAGGCCGTCGCGGCCTTCGATCGCTTCCATCGCGTAACGACGGCTGATCTCGGTGGAGATCTCGAAGCCGCTCGCGAAGATCACGCAATCGACCTCGTACTCAATGCCGTTGGCGACTATGCCGTCCTCCGTGAGCCTCTCCACCCCCTTTGACTCCGACACGTCGACCAACGTGACATTGGGACTGTTGAAGGTCGGCAGGTATTCGTCACTCGAGCACGGCCGCTTGCAAAGGAACCGGTAGTACGGCTTGAGCGCCTCGGCGGTATCGGGGTCCTCGACGATGTCGGCGATCCGGCGCCGCAGCCGCTCCATGATCTTGTAGTCTTCCTCCTCGCGGATCGCCATGATCTGCTCTATCCCCAACGACGCGGGGTCGTCACTGGCGGCGATCCGCGCGGTCATGTTGCGTCCCAGCTCGGTCCAGAAGTCGCAAACCTGGTCCGCCGCATCGAACACCACGCCCTCGAACGGCGACCACCGATGGAAATTGCGCTTGCGCTCCGCCTGCCACCCGGGCTGCAGCGACTTCACCCAGTCCGGGTTCGTGGGCTCGTTTCCGCGCTCGTCCACCGATGACGGTGTCCGCTGGAACACATACAGATGCTGGGCATCCCGACCCAGGTGGGGAACCAGCTGAACACCCGTCGCCCCAGTGCCGACGAGGGCGACCCGCTTGTCGGCAAGCTTGTGCAGGCGGCCGTTGGCGTCGCCGCCGGTGTAGTCGTAGTCCCAACGCGCCGAGTGGAAGACGTGGCCCTTGAAGTCCTGGATACCGCGGATCCCGGGCAACTTCGGCCGGTTGTACGAGCCCTGCGTCATCACCACGAAGCGGGCGCGAATGTCGTCCCCGCGATTCGTCCGTAGCCGCCAGCGGTTGATCGAGTCGTCCCAGCGCACCGTGCGCACCTGAGTAGAGAAGATCGCGCCGTCGTAAAGCCCGAAATGTTTGGCGATGCGGCGGCAATGCTCGTAGATCTCCGCCCCGTCGGCGAACTTCTTGCTCGGCATGAAGTCGAGCTCTTCGAGCATCGGAATGTAGCAGTACGCGTCGTTGTCGCACTGGATTCCGGGGAAGCGGTTCCAATACCAGACGCCTCCGACGTCCCCGCCCATCTCGATGATGTGCACGTCATCGACGCCGGACTTCTTCAGGTAGGCGCCCGCCAGCAGGCCGGCGATGCCACCGCCGAGAACCGCTACCTCGATGTCCTCGGTGATCGGCGTGCGCGGCGTCACGGGTGTATGGGGATCGACTTCGGCGAACTCGGCGAAATCGCCTGTGAGTTCCAAATACTGCTTGGACCCTTCGGGGCGCAACCGCTTGTCGCGCTCGTGCAGGTACTTCTCGCGAAGCGCGTCGATGTCGATGTCTTGTGGCACGTCGGTTGGCCCACAGATGTCGAAGTTCGTCATCAGATGCCTGCGGCGTGGATGCGTCCGGCTTTAGCCGTGGGGAGGAAACGCCGCTGCCTCCTTTCCATCATGTTGTCGGTGGTGCTGGATACGGTGGCGGCGTGAGTGTTCGCCTCGCGGACCGCATCGTCGAGACGGTGCGCTACACCTACCGGCTGCGCCCTGGAAAGCAAGCCGAGGCGGCGCTTGAAGCTGAATGGCACCGCTGCCGCTGGCTGTGGAACGAAGCTGTCCACCAAGAGAAATCGGGCAGCAAGCCAACTTTTTGCAAACTCTCCAAACTGCTGACCGCCGCCCGAGCTAGCTGCGAATGGCTGCGCGCAGGTTCGCAGACCGCCCAACAGCAGATGCTGCGAACCTACGCCCGCGCGTTGAACGACTCGTTCACAGTTAAAGGCCGCGGCAAGCCGACAACCAAGAGCCGGAAGAACTCCCGCCCGTCGCTGGAGTACACAATCAACGGATTCGCGGTGCGTGACGGACGACTGGAATTGGCCAAGTGTCATCCTATCCCTGTGGTGTGGTCCCGTGCGCTGCCCTCGCAACCCAAGACGGTAAACGTCTACCGCGACAACCTCGGACACTGGTATGCCAGCTTCGTGGTCACCCGGCAGACCGAAGGGTTGCCGGACGTCGACACCGGTATTGGAATCGACTTTGGAGTCACAACTACCGCTGTGACAACCGATTCCGCCTACGACCAACCGCACCGGCAGCGGCGCCGGTTCGTCGATTGCGAGCTGGGTAGAGCGCAGCGGACTATGGCGCGTCGGCACCGACCCGCAAGGGCGCAGTCCAAGCGGTACAAGAAGGCGAAGCTGGCTGCTGGCAAAATCCAGAAGAAGGCGGCCCGGCAAGCCAAACACGACGCCCGGTTGTGGGCACGCCGTGTCGTGAACGACCACGGACTGATAGCGGTCGAGGACTTCAAGCCGACCTTCCTGACGAAGTCCACGATGGCGCGCAAGGCGGCCGACGCCGCGATCGCGGCTACCAAACGGACGTTGATCGAGTATGGCCGTCGGGCCGGCCGGAAGGTGGTGTTGGTCAGGCCCATGTACACGACGATGACCTGTAGCAAATGCTTTGCGAGAAACAAGCGGCTGTCGCTTAAGGTGAGGACTTTTCAGTGCGCGAGCTGCGGTTACACCGCAGACCGCGACCGGAACGCTGCCAGGGTGATCCTGGCTGTGGCAGAGCGGGGCCACACTTGCGTCGATGATCTCGTCTCCTTTCCTTTCGAGACTTAGGTCGAAGCCTGAAATCCCCCGGCGTTAGCCGTGGGGAACCGTTAACGAATCTCTTTCGGCTCGCCGGTGCTCATGTATTTCGACAGTTGGTAGTGAAGGTTGACGGTGCTGCGTTCCCGGTACGGGTTGGGTTTGGTGCCCGGGAAGCCCAGCGATTTCATGCCCTGCTGCACCGCCGCCATGTTGGAGAAGTCCTGCGGCAAGACCGAGCGCCACCGCGGGTCTCCGACCGGCGTGTACTCCCATTCCGTCTGGGGCTCTTGTCCTTTGGGAAACAGTTCGAAAACCGATACCTCGAAGATGCACTTGTCGGGATTGTAGCCCGGGTCCGGCCGGGCGCCGTAGCACAGCGCGACCGTCAAACCCTGACCGATCTGGAAGTTCGGGAAGATCTGCCACGCGGTGCCGGCCTGCCCGAGGATGTCGGGCGGAATCGTTGGCCAGATCACGCCGCGGGCCTCGTCGTCGCGGCGCGCGGACGCCAGCCAGTACTCGAGGACCTTGTCGGCCGTTGTGCCCTCGGGCAATTCGTCAACCAGCCGCTTGGCGGCGTTCACCAGCGTCTCGGTGGTGGAGGTGTTGGTTTCCTCCATCGTGTAGATCTGCATCTCCGCGGTTGATATGCGGGGATCGGCGCCCGTTCCGAGGCGGATCTTGGACTTGGTCGCCGCCAGATCGTCCGGGGCGTCGTAGCCGATGTTGCTGTGCTTGCCCTGCGCCTTGGCCCAGCCCTTGAATTCGCCGAATTTGTTGAACTCCGGATGGGTTGTGTAGACGTGGTAGGTCTCGTTGAACGCCTCCAGCGCGACCTTCCAGTTGCAGTCGAAGGACAGCCATTTCCGCCATTTGCAGCGCATGTTCTCCAGGCCGAACGGGTCGAGAATCTTGGCGGCGGGAAACAGGTAGTCGGCCAGCGGCTCGCAATCGGGGTCCATGTTGATCCACAACCAACCGCCCCAGGTGTCGACCCTGACCGGCCGAAGGTGGGTGTTCTCGGGAGTCAGCGCGCCCTCCCAGTCTTGTTGCTCGCGGATGTGGGTGCACGTCCCGTCCAGCCCGTAAGTCCAGCCGTGGAACCCGCACACGAACGACTTGCGGGCGCGGCCGCACGCGTTCTTCGCGCCCTGCGGCGTATCGATCAGCCGGCGGCCCCGGTGCATGCAGACGTTGTGGTGCGCGCGAAATTCGTTCTCGCCGGTGCGCACCACGATGACCGAGTCGTCGAGGATGTCGTAGGTCAGATAGCTGCCCACCTCCGGCAGCTCTTCGACGCGGCCCACCTGCTGCCAGACTTTTCGCCACAGTCTGTCGCGCTCGGCGCGCGCGTAGTCCTCGCTTATGTACGCCTCCACGCCGATCGTCATCGGCTTCGAGAGTTCTTCGGCCCCTGTGCGATTCGAGTCTTTGGCCAGGTCGGTCAACACATCCTCCTGATGGCCGCGCGGAAGGATTCGTCTTTGAGAAACAACGAGGTGTTGTCGGCGCCGAGATGGCTCCATCTGAGGTCCAGTCCACCGTCGACGAGCAGCGTCTGGCCGGTGATGTAGCTCGACAAGTCAGAGAGCAGGAAAAGGATGGCGCCGGCCTGCTCCTCGGGCCGGCCCCGCCGGCCCATCGCGATCGCCTGACGGTCCCGGTCCGGGTCCTCGTCGACATAGGTGCGCGACGCCGCCGTCTCGGTCACGCCCGGCGCCACGGCGTTCACCCGGATTCCGGACAACGCCAGTTCGAGCGCCATCGTGCGGGTCATCGCGGTGATCGCGGCTTTGGCTGTCCCGTAGGCGATGTGGAACGGCGCGGTGTTCATGCCGCTGATCGACGAGATCGACACGATCGACCCGGGACGCTTATGTGCAGCAAGTTCGGCCGCCACGGCCTGGCTCGTGAAAAACGCCGTTTCGAGATTGTCGGCGAAGATCTTGCGCCAGTCGGTGCGCGTGACGCGTGTCGACGGCATCCAGGTTGCCGGCTCGGCGCCTCCCGCGACGTTCACCAGACCATAGAGTGTCCCGTCGGCGCGCCGTGCCTGGTCGATCACCGCGGCGATGCCCTCGTCGGTCGACGCGTCCGCCGCGACGGGCACCACGGGAAGGCCTTGGTGGGCCAGCGGAGCGACGTGCTCGTCAAGGTTTTCCTTCGACCGGCTGACCGCGATCACCGTGGCCCCGGCGCGGGCGGTCATCGCCGTCACGCTCGTGCCGATGCCGCCGCCGCCGGCACCGGAAACCACGACGACGCGGCCTTCCAGTCCTAGGAGGTGCCCGAGAAGATCCGCCATGACCTGCTTTCCCCGCCGGTACAAATCTGTCCGGACAAGATATTGGGTTCTGCCGCTTGGAGAATACTATTCCCATCGGCAGACACCCCTGTCAAGGTCGGTCCAGCGTTGGTGGCGAGCTATTGTCTGGACTACGAGGACTTGATAACGTCCAGCTCAAACTGCTGACGGAAGGACCTCCGCGGGAGCATGGCCATTTCAACGCAGCCGTCGCGGTATGCGGTCGCGCGCGCCGTCGACGTCGCCGAGGGCTGGGGACTCGAGAGGGTCACGGCCCCCAGCCGGCTGTTCGGCGCCAACGGCCTGCGCACTGGCCCCGACGGGCGCGTCTACATCGCGCAGGTCACCGGCAGTCAGATCAGCGCGCTGGATTACCGCACCGGACAACTGGAAACGGTGAGCGCCAAAGGCGGCGACATCGTGGCGCCCGACGACGTCGCGTTCGACGCGAGTGGGAACCTGTACGCGACCGAGGTGATGGACGGCCGGGTTAGCATGCGCGACACCGCCGGCCGCACCCGGGTGCTGCGCGACGACGTTCCGTCCGCCAACGGGATCACCTTTCATCGGGACCGGTTGTTCATCGGCGAATGCCGCGAGGGTGGGCGCCTGCTCGAGCTCGACCTGACCGGCGGGCCGCCACAGGTGCTGCTGGACGGCGTGCCCTCACCGAACGCGATGGAGGTGGGCCCGGACGGGCTGCTGTATTTCCCGGTGATGGGCGCCAACGCGATCTGGCGCGTCGATCCCGACGGCGGCGAACCACAGTGCGTCGCAAGCGATCTCGGTGTGCCCGACTCGGTCAAGTTCGACCCGCGGGGCAACATCGTCTCGACGCAGGTGGCGAGCGGGCAGGTGCTGCGCATCGACCCGCGCAGCGGCGAACGGCGGGTGCTGGCGCAGCTGAGCCCGGGGCTGGACAACTGCACGTTTGCCGGCGAGAAGGTGCTGGTATCCCACTTCACCGGCGAGATCACCGAGATATCGCCGGACGGCGCGACGCGGACGGTGCTGCCGGGCGGCCTGAACTGGCCGCTAGATCTGACCGTGGGGCGCGACGGGCGGCTCTACGTCGCCGACGGCACGTACTTCCATGCGGCCCTGCCCGATGGCTCGCTGCAGACGGTGGGGATGTTGTTCAGCCCGGGCTATCCCGGGTTCCTGCGCGGCGTGGCGGCGAGCGGGCCCGGCGAGTTCGTCGTCACGACCTCGGGCGGCCAGGTCGGCCGCTACCGGCCGGGGGCGAACGAAACCGAGTTGCTGGCGGACGGTCTCGACCAGCTCTACGGGGTCGCGGTCGGTCCCAACGGTGTGGTCGTCGCCGAGTTGGGCACCGGCCGGGTGCTGTCGTTGCGGTCGGGCAATACCGAGGTGCTGGCCGCGAGCCTGCGTGAGCCGGTCGGTGTCGCGGTCGACGCGGGCGGGGCGTCCCTGGTGGCGGAGGCCGGCGCGGGACGGGTGGTGCGGGTGAGCGGGTCCGCGGCCGTCGGCACCGTCGTCGCCGACCTGGTTCGCCCGCAGGGTATTTGCGTGCACGACGGGGTGCTCTACATCGTCGACGCCGGCGCCAAGGAGTTGATCGCGTTTGATCTGAACACCAAGGTGCGGCAGACGGTCGCATCGGGGCTGCCGGTCGGCGCCCCGCCGGGTGTGGTGCCCAGGCCGCTGAAAGGCATGCCGCCGTTTTCGGGTCCGCAGGGGCCCTTCGCCGGCGTCGCCGCCGCGGCTGACGGCACGCTCTACGTTTCGGCCGACGGTGACGGCAGCGTCCTGGCGTTGCGCCGGTCGCGGGGCGGCCGCTGATGTCCCAGGCCATTTCGAGCGAACACCGCTATCTGCAGATCGCGCGCACGCTGCGCAAGGAGATCGTCGACGGCGTCTATCCTGTGGGGTCGCAGCTCCCGACCGAATACCAATTGTGTGAGC
>Ga0335069_10016129_pt1 | contig 10434 bp, 7 predicted proteins | sample Lox_Sample_11_FD_206714 | JGI IMG/M metagenome (GOLD analysis project Ga0335069, IMG submission 206714) | Soil microbial communities from Loxahatchee National Wildlife Refuge, Florida, United States - Lox_Sample_1.1 | ecosystem: Environmental > Terrestrial > Soil > Wetlands | place: USA: Florida...
ACGATGGTGCGCCGCTGCCATGAACTCGATCCGACGAGGGTGGTTTCAGCCGCCGTGAACAGCGACAACCGGAAGGGACCGTCGGAGGCATTCGACGTGATCGGCTTTAACTACAACCTGAAGTGGCCGGAGGCGTATCACAAGGATTCTCCGAAGCGGCCAATTTATGGATCGGAGACCTCGAGCGCCATTGCGACGCGCGGTGTATATGCAACCGATCCGTTGCGCAATACGGTGAATTCGTACGACGGCGTCGTTTCGTGGGGCGAGACGGCAGAAGAGTGGTGGAAGTTCTACGGCAGTCGCGATTGGGCCTCGGGCGGATTCGCGTGGACGGGCTTTGACTATCGCGGTGAGCCGACGCCTTATGGCTGGCCGTCCATTAATTCGCAGTTTGGCATCGTGGATATGTGCGGATTCCCGAAGGACCATTTCTTTTATTACAAGGCGTGGTGGCGCAAGGATCCGGTGGTGCATGTGTTCCCGCACTGGAATTGGGCGGGAAGGGAAGGCGAGGAGATCGCAGTGTGGGTCTACTCGAACCTTGAGGAGGTCGAACTCTTCGTCAACGGGCAGAGCGCGGGCAGCCAGAAGGTCCCGCACCTGGGCCACGTCGAGTGGAAAGTGAAGTATGCGCCGGGCTCGATCGAGGCGCGCGGCAGCAAAGGCGGCAAGGTTGTGCTTGCGGACAAGCGGGAAACAACCGGTCCGGCGGCGGCGATAAGGCTGACGGCAGATCGAACGGAGATCAACGCGGACGGCGAAGACGTGGCGGTGATCAAGGTGGAAGGCCTCGACAAAGATGGCCGTCCGGTTCCTACGGCAAACAACCGTATCGGATTCAAGGTCTCCGGCGCGGGGGTGCTGATCGGTGTGGGTAACGGCGATCCGAACTGCCAGGAGAGCGACAAGGAGCCGAAGCGGTCACTCTTCAATGGACTCGCGCAGGTGATCGTGCAGGCGACGAGGGAGCCCGGGGAGATTCAGATCGAGGCGGTAAAAGAGGGCTGGGACGGGCCTTCGCTCACCCGGGCAAAAATCGCCATTACGACGAAAGAAGTGAAGCAAAGGCCGTCGGTGGCGTAAGATGCGGCGCATTCAATTGATATAGAACGAGTTAGCCGTTTCGTGAGGGTCAAATCTGGCAGGTTTTGGCAGATATTGGCAGCTAAAAGTGTGCTTCGGGAGGCATTTGGCTCGGACGCAGCAGCCGTCACGAGCCGCAATAAAACGGATTCTCCCGTTCTTTGCGACCTTCTCAATATAGCGCTGAAAGAGGAAATAATCTGCAAGAGGAGCGAAGTTAACCCACTCGTAACGTTGGCAAGGATCGGGCACCCTCGATCGTTGAGATCGAGGCAAAAGCGACTACCGCAGATCCTTCGACCTCGGTCGCTGACACCCGATCGGCGAGGACCTATCGATTGGGGACGCCGACTTCCCGGGCTTTGCACAGGATGAGAGGTCGGTGCATGGTGTGGCTTCCCATCCTTCGCGCAAGAAAGCTACGCGAAGGATAGGGCACACGAGAGATTGTTATGGATGAGACGTCGTGGCCGGCGCCTGGCTTGCGTTGATTTCCGGCTTTGGCATTTCGAAGACGGCGGGATCGATGGTTTTGTTTAGTTCGACCTTTTTTAAGGCAATGCTCATGGAGAACTGCCCGCCAAAATCCAGGTCGATGGCATAGGGAACGAAGTAGCCGACTTCAGTCTTGCGGTAATCGGAGAAGTTGGACGTGATGTCCACATCCTGGCCCTGCATCTTCCCCTTGGTGCTCAAGGATTTAACGAAGTAGGTCTTGGCGTCGATCACGTAGACGGATTCGATGTTTTCTTTCGAAGTTAGCTTGATCTTGTAGGTATCAGCGTCTTTCCCAATCAACTCGACCTTGCTGCCCCTTGCCTCGTAGTTGTAGAGCGCGCCGCCGACATTGATCTGTGCTTTTCCCTGGTTGTATTCATCATCGGGCATGGGCGTAGGATCAGAGGCGCCCGCCATGGGATTCACGCTCCATCCGCCCTTGCCGTTGTAGCACTGGACGATCTTTGTGCCGTTAAAATCTGTTTCGCTCTTGTAGCCAACGCCATCGAGAAGCTGTGTCGTATTGGGAGCATCGTTTCCCATGATCTGGATGGAGCTCTCGGTGGAGATCGATTTGATCTGGCTGAGGGCTTCTTTTCCGCCGATGGCAGCGATGTACTTGCCGACGATCTCGTCGGCGGTTTGCGCACTCAATGACACGGCGCCTGCCAGAGCTAGTAACACAATGATGCCGCGGATTACGTTCTTCATCTTCCGTCCTTCGCTTTTGCGTGCCTGAACGGCACAGTCTCTTCTGCGGCAACAGTGTAGCCCACCACCAAACTTTTTGCCGTGGAACCTTCCCAAGCTTTTGCGTCAAGGCCAGCCGGTTCAAGGTCGGATTGCGAGGTACGGGTAGATTAGAAACATGGAACTGGCCGAGGCCAAGTGGAAGGCGGAACTGCGCGCGATGATTGCGCTGGCTGTGCCGGTGGTGTTGAGCGAACTTGGGTGGATGGCGCAGGGCGTGGTGGACAACATCATGGTGGGCCGGATCGGCCCTGTGGCCATCGGCGCCGTGGCCCTGGGAAACGCGGTCTACTACACGCCATGCCTTTTCGGCATCGGCCTGCTGCTTGGACTCGACACGCTTGTGTCTCAGGCATATGGGCGCAGAGATCACGACGAGTGCCACCGGTGGCTGGCGCAAGGCGTCTATCTCGCGTGCATCATCACGCCGCCGTTGATGATCGTGATTGCCGCGCTGAGTTTTGGCTTCGTTCACTTTGGCGTGATTCCAGAGGTAGCGAGACTCTCGGGTGGATATCTGCGGATTCTCAACTGGGGCACGTTGCCTTTACTGCTCTACGGCGGCACGCGACGCTACCTGCAGGGAGTGGGCGAGGTTCGTGTGATCACGCTGACCTATGTCCTCGCGAACCTGCTGAACTGGTTCGGCAACTGGGTGCTGATCTACGGCAGGCTGGGCATGCCGGCGCTCGGAGTGAACGGATCTGCGATTTCCACATGCATTTCCCGGGTGGCCATGGCGGCGTCGCTGCTGGGCTTTGCGTGGCGCTACGAGCGCAAGCGTGGGCATCCGCTGTTCCGCAACTGGGCTGGACCGCAGATCGAACGACTTCGCGGGCTGGTGCGTCTGGGAGCGCCGGCCGCGGGGCAAATCGTGCTTGAAGTAGGAGCGTGGAACCTGAGTACGTTTTCTGCCGGGTATCTCGTGCCTGTTGCGCTGGCCACGCATGCCATCGCGCTCAATTACGCGAGCGTCTCCTACATGGTGCCACTGGGTGTTTCAGCGGCGGCTGCCGTGAGTGTTGGTCACGCGGTGGGAGCGGGGGATCACGCGCGAGCAAGGCGTGCCGGTTGGCTGGCGCTCGGGCTCGGGACGAGCTTTATGCTCATGGCGGCGGTTGTGTTCCTGGTTGCGCCGAGGCCGCTGCTCATGTTGTACACGCACGATCCGCGCGTGTTGATCGCGGGGCCGAGCCTGCTGGCAATCGCGGCGGCCTTTCAGATCTTTGATGGAATTCAGACGGTATCGACCGGGGCGCTGCGCGGACTTGGAGAAACGAAGATTCCGATGCTGGCGAACCTGGTTGGGTACTGGGCGCTGGGTCTGCCGCTCGGAATGATTCTCTGCTTCGTCATGAAGTGGGGAATCTACGGAATGTGGATCGGACTGACGGTGGCGCTGGTGGTGATCGCATGCACGTTGCTGATCCGGTGGAGGAGGGATTCGGAGAGGATTATTGTAACTGGTTAGAAATTATGGATTTAGATGATTCATGGTGCGGTTCGAGGTTGGGGGTGGCGAGCCAAGTCCTCTGATGCGCCGAGCGCTTCGATAGTGTTCAAGGGTAGATTCGAAATGCGGTTGCTGCATCAGGTACTTAAGGACTTTGGGGCGGTGTCTTGAAGCGGGACGTGATTCATTTGAGGTGACTATAATCACAAGGGAGCGAAGTACGACGCTTTCTCCAGCGTAACCAGGATTCCTGTGCACGGAGCCTTAATCCCCCTGGGTTGGGCGCAGTCAGAATGACAGCGCCGAATCTACTGGACGAGACAGCGACACCCATCCTGGAAGCGTCTGAAAATCCACCTGAAGGGAATCCCGCCAAATGGCGACAGGAGACCTAGCCCTGGGTCAAGAGCAGGGCGCCTTGAGCGAGCAACGCCGGATTGTCAACGATTTCAGCATCAACGTAGCAACGGTGAACGGGTCCGGCTCGCAATCCGCCAACAGCGTTCTGCTGAAGAGCATTTTTGGAATGGGAGTTCCCGTAAGCGGAAAGAACCTGTTCCCCTCGAACATTGCCGGACTTCCCACCTGGTACACGATCCGCGCGAGCAAAGACGGCTATGTGGCTCGCACGCGCGATGCAGAATTTCTGGTGGCATTGAACTCTGAAACCGCGAAGTCGGATGTTGACGCGCTGCCTGCCGGCGGCGTGGCCATCTACGAAGAGAATCTGAACCTCAAGCAGTACCGCGACGACGTTGTGTTCTACCCGGTGCCGTTTGACAAGATCACGGCGGCGATCTGCCCCGAGGCCAAGCTGCGAAAGCTGGTCAAGAACATGGTCTATGTGGGCGTTGTGGCCCAGTTGCTGCAGATCGATCTTGATGTTGTCGAGAGCGGTCTGCGGAAGCAGTTTGCGAAGAAGCAGAAGGTGTTTGACCTGAACTTCGGTGCAGTGAAGGCGGGCTGGGACTATGCACAGACCAACTTTACGAAGCTGGATCCGTACGTCATCGAGCGGATGAACGAGACCGCGGGCAAGATCATCATCGACGGAAATGCCGCGTGTGGCATGGGCGCGGTGTTTGCCGGGGTGACGGTGGTGGCGTGGTATCCGATTACGCCGTCGACTTCTCTGATTGAAGCGACGACGGACCTGCTGAAGAAGTTCCGTGTCACGCCGGAGGGGAAGGCGACGTTTGCCGTTGTGCAGGCCGAGGATGAACTGGCTGCGATCGGCATGGTGCTGGGAGCCGGATGGGCGGGCGCGCGCTCGATGACTTCGACTTCGGGACCGGGGATTTCGCTGATGTCGGAGTTTGCGGGACTTGGTTACTTCGCCGAGATCCCGGGCGTGATCTTTGATGTCCAGCGTACGGGCCCGTCGACGGGTATGCCGACGCGGACTTCGCAGGCCGATCTGCTTTCGACTGCGTTTCTGTCGCACGGCGACACGAAGCACGTCATGCTTCTGCCGGGTTCGGTGAAGGAATGCTTTGATTTTGGCTACTCGGCTTTTGATCTTTCGGAACGGCTGCAGACGCCGGTGTTTGTTCTGACCGATCTCGACCTGGGAATGAACAACTGGATGTCTGAGAGGTTCGAGTATCCAGATAAGCCGCTGGATCGCGGCAAGGTGCTGACCGCAGAGGATCTGAACCGGCTGGGCGGCTTCGCGCGCTATCGCGATGTGGACGGTGACGCAATTGGCTGGAGGACTCTGCCGGGCACGCGTCATCCGAAGGCGGCTTACTTCACGCGCGGCTCGGGTCATAACGATGCGGCCGGTTACACGGAAAAGCCCAGCGAATACGTTGCGGTGATGGAGCGGCTCTCGCGCAAGTTTGAGAACGCACGGAAGATGGTTCCCGCACCGGTAATGGTGAAGAACGGCACATCGCGCGTGGGGTTCCTGGCCTACGGGACTACGGACTTCGCGCTGAGAGAGAGCCTGGACCAGATCAAGAAAGAGCAGGGGATGGATGTGGATTACATGCGTATTCGCGCGTATCCCTTTGCACATGAGATTCACGACTTTGTCGCGGCGCACGATCGCATTTATGTGGTCGAGCAGAATCGCGACGCGCAACTTGCCAGCCTGCTGAAGCTGGATCTTGCAGCCGAGCAGGCGGTAAAGCTGCGCAGTATTCTTCACTTCAACGGGCTGCCCATTGACGCACGCACGATTACAGAAGAGTTCGTTACCAAGGAGGGCCTCTAAATGGCGACCACGACTCCAACTTCAACGCCTGGCCCCAAGGTGAATCACATCGGGCTTCCCATCATTGAGTATCGCGGCGGCAAGTCGACGCTCTGCGCCGGCTGCGGTCACAATGCGATCTCAGAGCGCATTATCGACGCGATGTTTGAGATGGGCGTCGAGCCGGAGCGTGTGATGAAGATGAGCGGCATCGGCTGCTCGTCGAAGAGCCCGGCCTACTTCATGTCGCGTTCGCACAGTTTTAACAGCGTGCATGGGCGCATGCCGTCGGTCTCGACCGGAGCGATTCTGGGGAATCACCAGATGACCATGCTGGGCGTCTCGGGCGACGGCGACACGGCATCGATCGGCATAGGGCAGTTTGTTCACCTGATGCGGCGAAACGTTCCGATGATTTACATCATCGAGGACAACGGAGTGTATGGGCTGACGAAGGGCCAGTTCTCGGCGACCGCCGACATCGGCTCGAAGCTGAAGACGGGCGTGATCAACGATCTTCCCGCGATCGACACCTGCGCTCTTGCCATTCAGCTCGGCGCAACGTTTGTGGGCCGCTCATTCTCGGGCGACAAGAAGCAGTTGTTGTCAATGCTGAAGGCCGCGATCGCTCACAAGGGAACCGTGATGCTCGACGTCATCAGCCCGTGTGTGACCTTCAACGATCATGAGGGCTCGACGAAGAGCTACAAGTTCATGCAGGAAAACGACGAACCCATCAACGAGGTCGGGTTCGTGGCGAGCTTCGAAGACATCGAGGTGGATTACGACTCGGGCCAGGTCTATGACGTGGAGATGCACGACGGATCGAGCCTTCGCCTCCGCAAGCTGCTGCCGGACTACGATCCGACAGACAAGGCGAACGCGGTACGGACCTTGATGGAAGCCGAGGAGAAGAACGAGGTGCTGACGGGTGTCTTCTACATCAATACGGAGAAGCCCACGTTTACCGATCTGCTGAACATAGTGGACGAGCCGCTGGCGACGCTGCCGGAGTCGCTGACCCGGCCGCCGAAGTCGGCGCTGGACGCGCTGATGGTGAACCTGCAGTAAGGCCTATTGGGCTGAATACCCCAACAACAAAGCCCCGCAGTATGCGGGGCTTGTCTTTTGTCCGTGCGATGGTATGATGGGGTGCCTCGAAACCGATGAAAATTGAACCTGCCCTCAAGATTTCACGCCGGCGAGCCCTGGGCGTAATGACGGCCCCGCTGCTGATCGGAGCCACGGCAGCCCATGCTTCCTCGACTGTCCCGGCATGTGGAACTGTACAGGCCAAGGGGAAGACAATCGTTCTTGTCCACGGCGCCTGGCACGGTGGTTGGTGTTGGAAGAAGGTCACGCCCCTGCTTCAGACTGCTGGATATCGCGTGCTCACTCCCACGCTGACCGGATTGGGAGATCGCGCGCACCTTCTCACACCTTCGGTTGATCTCTCAACCCACATCCGCGATGTATCTGCTCTTCTGGAATACGAAGATCTGCGCGATGTGATGCTGGTGGGCCACAGTTATGGCGGAATGGTGATCTCCGGAGTAGCCGATCAAGCAGGTGCGCAGATTGGGCACCTGGTTTATCTCGATGCCTTTCTGCCGGAAGATGGGAAGGCGTTGAAGGACTATGCGCCGTTGCCCCCGGTTCGGCAGGACGCTGAGTGGCGAACTCCGCCGTCCGGCACACCTCAGCAATTCGGCGTCACGGATGCGCAAGACGTGGGGTGGGCGGCGGCACGGCTAGGGGATCAGCCGACCAGGACATTTACCGAGCCGGTGCGACTGACGACTCTGGAGAAGATGACCTTGCGGCGCAGCTTCATCCGTTGCACTTCGGCGCCGTTCTTTTCCGAGGCCGCCGAACGCGCAAAGAGGAACGGCTACCACGTTCGTGAAATCCTTACGGGGGGCCATGATGTGATGATCACGCAGCCGGAGAAGCTCAGCGGTGTATTACTGCAACTGGACCGAACCTGAACATGTGGGTACATGCAATCTTTGGAACAGCTAGTTGAAACGTAAGCAGAAGGAGCTGTAAATCTGCAGTAGCCTCGGCAGGCCGAATACCTGCTTAACAGGAAAGCCCCGCGGATTGCGGGGCTTTTGCTGTTGCAAAATCGATGAGGCTGAAATCAGTGCGTCGATGATGCGTTGGTGCGAACGCCCATTTCATTCAGCTTGGCGCGTGCCTGGGCTGCTTCTGGCGTCTGCGGGTGGCGCTGAATGAGCGAGCGAAGCTCCTGAATGCCCGACTGTGTCTTTTTCAACTGAATGAGCGCATACCCTTTGTGAAGCTGCGCCGCGGGCGCCTTGGCGTTGCCGCTGAAGCTTTCGAGCACGGCGTTGTAAGACTTGATTGCGCCCTGATAGTCCTGCTGACGGTAGGCGATTTCGCCCAGATAGAACTGCGCGCTGCCGGCGAGATCGTCCATCGGATAGTAGTGAGCGACGTCTTGAAACTCGCCAGTTGCGACAGAGTACTTGGCCGCGTTGTAGTCGCGGAGCGCTGCTTGAAACGTCTCTTTGAGCGGAGGCGTGGGAGCAGCACCCGATGGCGGAGCAGCACCCGCAGCTCCGGGGCCATTTGCAGCATCAGGGCCGGTAGCGCCTGGAGCAGGTGCAGCCCCGCTCTGGACGTTCTGCAACTGGCTCTGAAGGTCCTGGATCGATTTGTCGAGCTTGGCGATTCGCGACTTCAATTCATCGACAGAATCGTTGAGAGACTGGACCTGTCCCGACGCAGTATCCACTTTGCCACTGAGCGCTTCATTCTGCGAATTCAGCTTTTGCTGCAGCGCATTCACCGTCGCGGTCATCTGGTTGGCATTGTCTGCGGTCTGCTCCACAAGATGCTGAATGACCCCGAACTTCTGGTCGAGCGTGGATTGCATCCTTTGCACCATGTCGAGCAGTTGTTGCACTTGCGTCTGCAGTTCAATGATCTCCTTTGAAGCAGCGCGAGCGCGGAGAGGTGCGGCCGCGACCATCGCCGCGAGCACCACCACAGCGACGAGGCGATTTCGGAATGTGAATGTTTTATGCATGTATCACCCGGTGAAGTAAGAATACGCGGTAGCCCGGCAAGACTTAGCCGAGTACCGCGCATCATTTCGAACTATCCGTTCCGTTTCCCTGCCGCCGCAAAGTGCGATCGCAGCATTGTGCCGTCGAAGCTGGGATCCGGGCCTTTGGGGCGGCACCACTGCCGGAGTGATGCCGCCGAGTTTACAGTCTGCCGTCCGAGTTGCGGATCGTTGCCGGTTATCTACCGGTCATTTACTGGTCGAGCGAGAAGCCGGCACGGCGATTCTGTTGCCAGCACGACTCGGTTGATTCGGTGCAGAAGGGCTTCTCCTTGCCATAGCTCACCACGCGAATGCGGCTGGCTGCTACGCCGGCAGTAACCAGGGCATTCTTGGCAGCGTCCGCACGATTCTGTCCGAGGGCGAGGTTGTACTCGTTTGAGCCGCGCTCGTCGCAATAGCCACCAATGAGGACTTTGACGTTTGGATGGCCCACGAGGTAGGAAGCATCCTTCGACAGAATTACCTGCGCGTCGGCACGCACATCATACGAATCGTAGTCAAAGAAGATGTCCTGCATATTGGCGCGGAACTCCTCTTCGGCAGTCATCGTGTGTGCCGGTTGCTGCACCGGCGGGGGAGCGCTGACAGTGACGCGAGCCGTTGCGTCGGCGGTTCCTCCCTCGCCGCGTGCGACCAGGTGATAGTTCGTCGATTCGGTTGGGGTCACGGTCTTGACTCCCGAAGTGGGCACGTCACCAATGCCATCGATCGAGACAGTGGTTGCATCGGTGGTTTTCCAGGTCAGGGTCACCTGGTCACCGGCATTGACTGCCGACGGACTGGCGGAGATTTGCGCGGTGGGCGCGGGCGCCGCGACGGGCGGGGCAGCCTGAGGCGGTGGTGGCGGAGTTTTCTTTTTGCAGCCGACTGTGGCAACCAAGGCGAGAAGCAGTACAACAGGCGCAACAACCCGATAGCGATGATTCAATGGTGTAGCTCCTTCCGAAGACAAATTGGGCAAAGTTGAAGACGCTACCATTTTAGTCCCGTCCGACGGCCACGTGCGCGGTGGAACTGGAGAGGCTATTGCTTGCAGATGTTCCAATTCTGGGGTGACGGAAACCACATCAGTTCCCGGCGTGTCTTCCCGCTATCTGGGCGTTGGACGAAGCTCTGTGGAAATCCGCGCGGAATTTCTGTTTGGCTACGTTCAACTCATTTAAAATCAACACCGATATCGCTTCTGCTGTTTCAAGCAGTGCGGGCCCTCACATCGCCGCGCCGCGATGTGTGCATAAGATTTCGCCGATGGAATGAGGGACACGTGCCGCTGCAGAATCCAATTCGAACCGCTTTGGTACTGGTGGTGGCGCTAGGTCCCCTTGCGCCGGGTCTGGCGGAGCAGTCGCCCGC
>Ga0335069_10016131_pt1 | contig 10434 bp, 11 predicted proteins | sample Lox_Sample_11_FD_206714 | JGI IMG/M metagenome (GOLD analysis project Ga0335069, IMG submission 206714) | Soil microbial communities from Loxahatchee National Wildlife Refuge, Florida, United States - Lox_Sample_1.1 | ecosystem: Environmental > Terrestrial > Soil > Wetlands | place: USA...
TCATCGATCAGCCATTGCAGCTCGGTTTCGACGGCGTCGGTTTCCGGGCCATCGATCAGGTGTTCGAACACCGACAGCACGGTTTGCAGCCGCCGCAGGCCGACGCGCATCTGATGCACGCCTTCGGGGTCGCCCGCGATCACCGCATCGCGATTGAGCGCCCAGTGCTGCAGGCAGCACAGCGCGATCACCTTGAAGCTCTGTGCCGTCGTGAATTTCGGCGAAAGCAAAACCTCCGCGCGCGAAACCACCTTGCGCTCGGGTTCGCGCGAAAACTGCGCTATGGCGATGTGCAGATCACTCGCGAGCGCGGCGGCCAGCGGGGCGAATGCGTCCGGTTCTTCGCGACGGGCATAGGACATGAGCGGCCTCGGCCAAAGCCTCGTCTTTTCAACGGCCCGCCGGCGCAAATGTTTCGAGCTCCTGGGGCGGCGCGCAACCCGGAAGAGAGTGAGATGTCGTGTTCGCCGGAACTACAGGGGAGTGTGAACGTTTCGCGACGAATGGAAAACGCCGCCGTCAGACTCAGCCAGAAGATCAAGCTGGCCCTCGATGATCTTCGGACCCAGATGCTCGGCGCGCAGGTCCTGTTCGGCTTTCAACTGCAGAGCGCATTTCAGAGCGATTTTTCTTCGTTGTCCCGATCGGCGCGCACGGCCGATCTCGCGGCGCTGGCGCTGATGGTTCTGAGCGTGGGGCTGCTTCTGGCCGCGCCGGCGCGACTGCGGCTCACGGATCGCGGGGAAGGAAACACGGATATCGGGCGTGCAGCGACGTTCTATTCGGGTCTCGCCCTTTTTCCGTTCAGCATCGCGATGGGATTGGACATTTACGTCGCTATGGGACGCATGCTCGCACAGATGGCCATCTGGGCCGGAACCTTTGCCACGCTGATTGCACTTTCGGCCTGGTATGCCCCGATTTTGGTCCGCCGCTCCGGCGGCGAGGAGGAAAAGGTGAACCAAAAAACCTCGATCCATGACAAGATCCAGGACATGCTCACGGAGACGCGCATTGTGCTTCCCGGCGTGCAGGCGCTTCTTGGATTTCAGTTCGTCGTAACGCTGACCAGGACCTTCGCCGGTCTCGATCCGAGCCTCCGGCTGCTTCATCTGTCGGGACTGGCGATGAATGCGCTGAGCGTCATCCTCCTCATCGCGCCGGCCGCCATTCATCGGATCACGTTCCGCGGCGAGGACACTCAGCGCTTCTATGTAATCGGCTCGACCATCGTCACGGTGGCGCTTGTGCCGCTCGCGTTTGCGACGTCGGCCGAATTCTATGTCGCAGCGATGTGCATGGTAAGCAATGCCACCACTGCCGCCGCGGGTGCGGTCGCCGTGCTCGCCCTTCTGCTGGGGCTATGGTACGCGTTGCCTCTCTGGCTCAGGGCAAGACGCCTGCAAACGGGCTAGGAATCGCTCTTTTCACGGCGGCGATGACGGAATGTTTCCGCCGCTTCCTCAAGCGCTGTGCGCGCTGCGAGCGCATCGCGCCAGCCCAGGACGTGCAGGGTCTTGCCGGTGCCGTGCACCGCGGCGCGAAAGAATTGCACGAGCTCGTCCTTCAACGTGTCGGAAAGCTCTACATCGCGAACCGCAGAGGGACAGAACATCAGCCTGTCGTTGCGCGACTTTTTTCCTTTTTCGCTCTGTTCGACTTCGAGAATGCCCAATGCGCGGCACGGGATGATGGCGCCCGAGAAACTCGTAGCGTCGTGAACGATCATTCCATCCAAGGGGTCGCCGTCCGGGGCGCAGGTCGACGGCACAAAGCCCCAATCGAACGGATAGCAGAGCCCGCGCGCCAGGGGGCGGGAGTATAGAAAAGCGCACAGACGAGGCTCGAACTTGAACTTCGCCCGCGCGCCTTTCGGGGTTTCAACGACGAGATGCACGTCGCCGGCCGGGCTGAAGACCGGCAGCTGCATATAGTCCGGCGCGCTCACCAGTATGGGGTCACGCCGTAATAGCTGTACATGGCGGCTTCGCGCTCGCGGTCGCCATATTTCCAGTCGTCGGCGGCGCGGAATTTCGGCGCCCCCTTCAGCTGCGTATCGGTGATGTTCACTTCATAGCCGCCAAGTCGCTCGTTGTAAGTGAGCACGCTCCACGGCACGGGATAATAGTCGTCGCCGATACCGAGGAAGCCGCCGAACGTCATCACGGTGTAGGCCACTTTTCCCGAACGCTTGTCGAGCATCACGCGCTGAATGGTGCCGACCTTGTCGCCGTTTGAGCGATAAACGGGCGTTCCTTCTACTTTGTCGCTCGCGATCAGATTGAAAGTCTCGCGGGCTGCCGGATCCGCGGTTGCACTCATTGACATGGGTTGTCTCCATTCTTCGACGACGAGGGAACGTGAGGGTTTTCAAACTGTTCCGGCTGCCCGAAGACGAAATCGCGATGGTCCTGCGTGCCGGTTGAGAAAGGCGGGCGTTACCTTTGCGTCAGGAGCCCGTGCGCGTTCCCCACAGAGGATGTTTTTTTGAGAATGTCACGTCGCACCCTTCTTGAAACCGCGGCTGCAAGCGGAGCGGCCGAGAGCCAGCTGATGGGCGGCATGATCTGGGGTATTTCCCGCGCCCTGCATGAGGCGACGGAAATCGACCGTCGCAATGCGCGATATTACAACAGCGATCTTGCGGAATATCTGATCCCCGTGAATGCGGACATCGACAAGATCGACGTCCTGTCGATCCCGGAGAACGACGAGACCGTAAATCCGCTCGGCATCAAAGGCATCGGCGAACTCGGCAATGGCGGCATGAATGCCGCCGTCTGCAATGCGGTATTTCATGCAACCGGCCTTCGCATTCGGGAACTTCCCGTGCGCCTCGAAAAAATCCTGCCCGCGCTCGACATGGTGTAGCGCGCCTCGCAATCCACCAACGGGTTGGTTGCAGGAACTTTGCCAATGCCACCGCGTTCGCTCTCAGGCTTTCCCGTGACGGTGGACGGATCATGGCTGAGGGGAGCGAGCGCTCGGCCGACTCGCGCGACCGGCGCTCGCATGACGAGTCCGCAGGCCGCAGCCATGACGGCCAGGAAGATCGCTCCGGCAGATCAAATGATAAAGAGAAAGACGGAGACGCCCGGCCGGCCTGGTTGCACAGCGCGTGGTTCCGCTGGGGCGTCATCGCGGGCATCGCCGTTCTTCTGATTGCGGGCCTCATCTACTGGCTTATTGCGCGGAATTACGAAGAGACGGACGATGCGTTCATCGACACGCATATCGTCCATGTCGCGCCGCAGATTGCGGGACAGGTTGTGCAAATTGCCGTCAACGACAACCAACTCGTCCACAAAGGCCAGCTTCTCGTCCTGATCGATCCGCGCGATCCGACAGCGAAGCTCAATCAGGCAACAGCCGCGCTTGCTGCCGCTGAGACCCAGGTTACACAAGCGCAAGCTACCGAAAAGGGCGCCGAAGCGCAGGCCCAGAACGCGTCGGCTGACCTCGCACGCTATGATTTCCTGAAGCGGATCGCACCGTCGGCCGTTGCCCAGGAGCAGATCGATCAGGCAACTGCATCCGCGCGCAGCGCAATCGCGCAACGCGATGCCGCCCGCGCACAGATCGCGAATGCGCAGGCTCAGATCAATCTTCACAAGGCCGAGATCGCGCAAGCTCAGCTTAATCTCGGCTATACACGCATCACCGCGCCGATCGACGGGCATGTCGCGCAAAGAAGCGTAGCGCTCGGAAACTATGTGACGCCCGGACAGGAACTTCTGGCGATCGTGCCGCTGAGACTTTGGGTCACCGCAAATTTCAAGGAAACGCAGCTGACGCATATGCGGGCCGGCCAGCCCGTGAGTGTGACGGTCGATGCGTGTCCGTCGAAGGACGTCCGCGGCCATGTCGATTCCATCCAGCGCGGGGCGGGTCAGGCCTTCGGAATCCTTCCGCCGGAAAATGCGACCGGTAACTACGTCAAAGTCGTCCAGCGCGTGCCGGTGAAGATCGTGATCGACCGCGTGCCCAGAAATTGCGTGCTGGGGCCGGGCATGAGTGTCGAGCCGACGGTGAAGGTGCGCTGATGTCGCAATCCGGCGTGCGGAGCGATCACTGGACGCCGGAACGCTCGGTGGCGGGAAACCGCAATCCCTGGACGATCATCGCCGTCATCTCGATCGCGACGTTCATGGTCGTCCTCGACACATCGATTGCCAATGTCGCGCTGGACCACATCGCCGGCAGCGTATCGGCAAGCTACGACGAAGCGACCTGGGTCATTACGAGCTTTCTCGTCGCCAACGCCATCATCATTCCGATCAGCGGCTGGCTCGCCGACGTGATCGGCCGCAAACGCTTCTACATGTTCTCTGTCGCGTTGTTCACCGTCTCGTCTTTTCTCTGCGGCATGGCGGACAACCTCTCCTTCCTCGTCGTTGCGCGCATTCTTCAGGGAATCGGCGGCGGCGGGCTTGCGCCGGTGGAGCAATCGATGATGGCGGACACGTTCCCGCCGGAAAAGCGCGGTCTTGCTTTCGCAGCCTATGGCGTCGTGGTCGTCGTTGCGCCGGTGCTGGGACCTTCGCTCGGCGGCTGGATCACCGACACCTATTCCTGGCATTGGGTGTTTCTGATCAACGTGCCCATCGGCATTCTTTCTTTGATCCTCGTCAGTATTTATGTCGACGAGCCGCCGGCACTTGTGAGGCGGGCCAAGGAGCTTCGCAGGCGCGGCCTCTCCATCGACTTCGTCGGATTTTTCCTGGTGGCTCTTTTCCTGGGCTGCCTCGAAGTCACGCTTGATCGCGGTCAGCGGGAGGACTGGTTCGGCAGCACGATGATCACCACGACGGCCATCATCTGCGCGACCTCGTTCCTGATCTTCGTGCCCTGGGAGCTGACGCGCCGAGATCCCATCGTGCGCATCGGGCTTTATGGGCGCCGCAATTTCATGATCGCCAATGTCTTTATGCTGATCATGGGGATGATTGTCTTTGGCACGACGCAGTTCATACCGCAGCTGCTGCAGCAGGTGCTCGGATACACGGCAACCAACGCCGGATTGGCGCTGACCGCCGGCGGCGTTGCGACGCTGATAGCCATGCCGGCGGTCGGCTATCTGAGCGGAAGGGTCGACGCCAGAATCCTGATCGCTTTTGCGATCATCGTTCAAGGCGTTGCGATGTGGAATATGAGCACCCTCGACACGCAGATGTCGTTCCACGATGCGGCCGTCGCGCGCATGATCCAGTCCATAGGCCTGCCGTTCCTCTTCATACCGATCACGAGCGCGGCCTATGTCGGCCTAAAGCCCGAAGAGAACAATCAGGCCTCGGCGCTCATGAATGTCTCGCGCAATCTCGGCGGCACGTTCGGCATCTCGCTCGTTCAAACCATGCTGGAGCGCCGCTCGCAGGTCCATCAGGCCCAGTATGTCGAGACGCTCAACCCGCTCAATCCGAACTACACCGATCAGATTCAAAGGACCGCGCATGCGCTGATGGATCAGGGCATGGCGCAGGCGGACGCCGCCCGCGCCGCCACGGCACAGCTCTATCACTCGCTGCTGCAGCAAGCCGCAATGCTCTCCTATATCGACGTCTTTCACTCGCTAATGTGGGTGATCTTCTGCGCCTTGCCGCTGGTGCTTCTCCTGCAAAAGCCCGGCAAGGGCCGCGCCGCCGCTGCGCCATGAGGCAGATCCTGCATCCCATCGTGGTGGCGATCGCCCTTTGCGGCTGCGAAGTGGGGCCCGACTACGTGGCGCCGCAAACTCCGGTTTCGAAGTCCTATGTGGACTTGCCCTCGACGAGCTCTCAGGCGCCGGTCAGCCTGCCGCTGGCAGGCAATGCCGATCTCTCGCAGTGGTGGACCCAGTTTCACGATGCCGAGCTCAACAGCCTCATTGCGCGCGCGATGTCCGCCAATCTCGATCTGCTGACGGCAGTGTCGCGCATCCGAGAGGCGCGCGAGCAGGAAATCGTCGCCGGAGCGGCAGGTCTGCCGCAACTCAATGCCAGCGCCTATGCAGTGCACCTCCACTCCAACAGCAATCCGGTTTCGAGCATTGGCGGCGGCGGTCCGCCGGGAGCGCCAACGTCGAACAAGGGCTCCGACATCAAGCTCTATTCGCTGGGATTCGACGCGACCTGGGAAATTGACGTCTTCGGCGGTGTTCGGCGGAGCGTGGAAGCAGCCGAAGCCAACAGCGAGTTCGCAGAGTGGACATTACGGGACGGCGAGGTCACGCTGACGGCCGAAATCGCTGCCGATTATCTCGTGCTGCGCGCGCTTCAGGCGCAGATCGCCTTGCTTGAAGACGAAGCCAGGCGGCAAAGCGATACGCTTGCTTTCATCCAGGCACGCCGCCGCGCCGGCTTCGTCACCGAGTTGGATGTCAACCAGCAGGTCTCGCTGGAGGCTTCCACGGTTTCGCAAATCCCGACACTGCAGGCGCAGGCCGGTGCGGCCGAACACGCTATTGCCGTTCTGCTGGCCCGGCAGCCGGGCGCGGTCGTGGCCGAGCTGGACCGGTCGGCCACCAAACCCGCAGTGCCGCCCCAGATAGCCGTCGGCCTTCCATCGACCCTGCTCGAACGCCGACCAGATGTGCGCGAAGCCGAACGCAAGCTTGCCGTGGCTACGGCCAATATCGGCGTGGCAGTTTCCGATCTCTATCCGAAATTCGACCTCATGGGCGGCCTGTCGCTCGCGAGCAGTCATTTGACCACGCTCTTCGCAGGCAACAGTCTTGGCGAAGTGGGCATCGGTTCGGTGATGTGGCCGATTTTCCATGGTGGACAGATTCGCGCCAATATCAGAAGCAAAGAGGACGAAGCGGACCAGGCCTACTACGCCTATCAAAAATCAATCCTTACAGCGGTGCAGGACGTCGAAGATTCACTTTTGCGATACGACAAAGACCAACAGCGGCTCCTGTCGCTTCGGCGAGCCGCCGCATCAGCGCGATCCTCATCCGATATCGCCTATCAGCAATACCGCGTAGGTTTGACGCCGTACGTCACCGTTTTGACAGCGCAGTCGAACGATCTTGCCGCGCAGGTTCAGCTCGAACAGGGGCAGGAAGCACTGACCACCGACCTGGTGTCGCTCTACAAGGCGTTGGGCGGCGGCTGGTCCGTCAAGGAGCCGGTATTTCCTTCATCGCCTCATCGGCAGAGCTGAAGGTGAGTCAAACGAGCGCGTGCAACAAATGTATTGTCGCCCTCCAACCTGAAGCATTTGTCACGGAACAGCGAGAAAAGCGGCGCGTTCACTGGAACGCGTCGAGTTGTTGTCTGCCCGCGTTTCTCCGAGGGGTAAGTCGTGAATCCGGCGACAAGCTTGCGACCAATTTCGAATCGGGGCCCTGCTGGACATCGCCGGCATATCAATTGCTGTAGCGTGGTCCGACAGGTCGTTCATTCTTTCCTCCACGCCCCACAGCTCGCCCTTCTTTACGGTAACCCGATTTCACATGGCCCACATGGTCGGCGGCGATCTCACGCTCGACACGCGCTTCGCCTGGTCTTGGATGGGCTATTTCAATCGGGTGCTCTATGCGCACCTCCGCAATGACGGATGCGTCAGCTCCAAGTTTTGTTCCGCGTGATCGAGGCAATGTCGCGGCACTCATATTCGGAGTGGTAGGAGGACCGTTTTTCTGGATCGCGCAGATCGCGGCTGGTTATGCGGTTGCCGACATTCTCTGCTACCGCCGCGAATATCCCGCCTTCGCACCGGCCGCCGTTCGACTAGATGTTATCGTCATCGACGCCGTTGCGCTTGCGGGTCTTCTGGCAGCTCTCGTTGTTTCGCTTGTTTCCTGGCAGAGGCTTTCGCACCGGAAAGGCTCTTCGAATGAATCAATGGAAAGCCGTTCGCAATTCATGGCGATCTGGGGAATAATCTCGAGCATCTGGTTCCTTGGCGCGATTATCTTCAACTGTATTGGAAACCTTGCGGTGCCCATTTGCCTGCGCTGATGCGAAATGCGATGCGCGGGGGCGCCCTTTTGGCCATCGCGCTTGTGCTGCTGCCGCCGCTCTACGACGACGCCGACCTGCTTTTTTCGGCGCATATGATGCAACACCTTCTTCTGATCGCCGCGGCCGCGCCTCTTCTTGCGGCGGGGGGCGCGCTCGACGGCTTTGCGCAGACAAGCTTCGGGCGCAAATTCTCGGAGCCGCCCACCGCCTGGTTGCTCTTCGTTGGCATCTTTCTCTTCTGGCACTGGCCCGTGGCCTTTCGCTGGGCGGCGCAGGCGGAGTGGTCGCGCCTTCTCGAACTCGCGTCCATCCTGGGATCGGCGTCGGTGTTTTGGACGACGGCACTCTCGGCGGACAATCCCGGCCGCCTGGGCGGGGGAGCGCGCGCGCTTTTTGTCATGACGGCTGCCGTTGTGACGGATCTTCCCGGGGTAATCATGCTTTTCGCGCCGCGCGCCATCTGCACCATGCCACACGAGAATGCGCCGGCCTTTGGGGTCACGCCCCTTGAGGATCAGCAGATTGCCGGTCTTCTGATGTGGGTGCCCGCCAATCTCGTCTTCTTCGCGATCGCGACCTGGCTTTTCGCGCTGTGGATCTCGGAAAACAGCGTCGAACACTCCCCGCGGAACAACCCATGACACCAGTGCCTTCGGCTCTCGCCCGTTTGGGCGCGCTCGAATTCGAACGCATGATCTCGCTCAACCCGCAGTCGCCAACGAGAGAGCAGGTTCCCGCCTGCGCGCCGAATAGCACGACACCGTGGCAGTTCACGAACCTTATGCCGAAGAACGGCGAGAAATCGCAAGCGCAACACACACGAGTAGCGCAAGCGCATTCTGCACGCTCTAACATTGAGCAGGCGCGGGCCGTGTAGTCTGACGAATCTCAAATTATTTTCTGGCGCGGAACGGCGGCGCCATGGCGCGGTTACGAAGTTGGGCGCGAGCAAATTTGCGCGCCGAAAATTCCAACCCGGGAAACGCTATGCCTCCGAAGTCCAGTGCCAGCAACCAGGCTGCGCAGACAACCCAAACGACAACTGCGGCGCAGAACGCCGCTGCGCTCCTGAAAGCCGACCACCGCAAAGTTGAAGGCTTGTTTTCGCAATACGAAAAATCCAATTCCTGCGAGGAAAAGCAGAAGTTCGCTCGGCAGGTCTGCAAGGAGCTCATCATCCACACGCTCCTCGAGGAAGAAATTTTTTATCCCGCTTGCCGCGAAAAGAACGTGGAGCACGAACTGCTCGACGAGGCGCAGGTTGAACATGACGGCGCCAAAATGATGATCGCGGAACTGATTTCCGGTTCACCGGACGACGAGTTCTATGACGCCAAAGTCAGCGTTCTGTCGGAATACATCAAACATCATGTCGCCGAAGAGGAAAAACCACGGACCGGGATCCTCGCTGCGGCTCAGAAGGCCGGCGTCGACATGAATGATCTGGGGCAGAAGCTCCAGACGCGCAAGCAGCAGCTCATGTCGGAGATCGACGAGAACCGGCTCGAGCCGCCGCAACCCCGGTCGCTCCACCCCGCCCAGTATCAGGAGGACTATCGCATGCCCAGACAATCCAACTACCGCGACCGCGACGAATATGGCCGCTTCACAAGCGACGACGACGAGGACTATGGCCGTCGTGGATATTCTTCGCGCGGCAACTATCGCGAGCGCGACGAGGAAGGCCGCTTTACCAGCGGTCGCGGCCGGGATGACGACGATTACGGCCGCAGATCGTCAGAGCGCGGCAGTTATCGCGAGCGTGACGACGAGGGCCGCTTTACCAGCGGTCGTGATGACGAAGATTATGGCCGTCGTGGCTCACGCGGCGGTCGCGGTCATGGCGGCTGGTTCGGCGATCCGGAAGGCCATTCCGAAGCTTCCGAGCGCGGTTGGGAAAATCGTGGACATTCGCGCGGCGGCTATTCCTCGCGAGGCCGCGACTACGAAGACGACGACGGCTATCGCGGCAGTTCGCGTGGTGGCGGTCGAGGTCACGGCGGCTGGTTCGGCGATCCGGAAGGTCATTCCGAAGCCTCCGAGCGCGGCTGGGAGCACCGGGGACACTCCCGCGGTGGCTATTCTTCGCGCAGTCGCGATTACGACGAGGATGACGGCCGTCGTGGCTCTCGCGGTGGTCGCAGTCATGGCGGCTGGTTCGGCGACTCGCGCGGGCACTCCGAAGCCGCGCGGCGTGGTTGGGAAGACCGCTGAACGTGTTGAAACGCGCTCGCTCCGGGACTACGGGCGAGCGCGTTCTTTTTTTCCCCTGTGTGCGCCTAGGCGGCGCTCTCCTGCGTCCGTGGATGCGCTCCCGGTCGCTGCGGGAAGACCAGGATACAAAGGAGCATCGCGCCGGCGATGATTGCGGTGGCAACTGGACGGCTGACGGCGAGCCCTCCGTCGCTATGAGGCTTGTCAAAGAAATCGCCGACCGTCGCCCCTAGTGGACGCGTCAGGATGAAGGCGGCCCAGACGAGGAGCACGC
>Ga0335069_10016133_pt1 | contig 10433 bp, 9 predicted proteins | sample Lox_Sample_11_FD_206714 | JGI IMG/M metagenome (GOLD analysis project Ga0335069, IMG submission 206714) | Soil microbial communities from Loxahatchee National Wildlife Refuge, Florida, United States - Lox_Sample_1.1 | ecosystem: Environmental > Terrestrial > Soil > Wetlands | place: USA: Florida...
CCATCTCCCCGAGCTGCGCCGAGGCGTTGACGCGGCTGCACGCCGCGGCCGGCTCACGCTATGTCTCGGCACCGGTGGTCGGGCGGCCGGACGCAGCCGCCGCCGGTCAATTGACGAGCTTGCTCGCCGGGGACCCGGCGAGCATCCCAATCGTGCGCTCGGTGGCTGCCGCTTACAGCAGGTTGGTGCGCGTGCTCGAGGGACCGGCGGCTACCGCCAACACCGTGAAGCTGTGCCTGAACTACACCATCGTCTCCCTGATCGAATTGTTCGGAGAGGTGTATTCGTTCGCGGAAGCCTCCGGAGTGAACCCGGCCGTGATAGAGGAGTTTTACCAGCAGGCGTTCGCGCATCCAGCGATCAAGCTCTACGCGACCAGGATACTCCAGCGCGAATTCGATTCGAAGGACGGCTTCGCCCTGCGCGCAGGGCTGAAGGACGTCTGCCTGATGCTGGATGCCGCTAGGAATGTCGGTGCAGAGCTCGCAATCGGCAGGATCACCCTGGAGAGATTGCGCGCCGCGCTCGAGCAGGGCTGGGCGGAGCGTGACTGGAGCGCGCTCACCGAGATCACGCGCGCTCGAAGCCAGCAGTAGGCCGATTCGGAACCGGTGCACATCGAGGGAGAAACATCATGTCGCAGGTGGACTTCGTGCCGTACCCGGAGTTCGAGGAATATCGGGAGAAATTCCAGGAGCATTTCCGCCTCACGCGCCGTGAGGACGGCGTGCTGCTTGCCGAGGCGCACACCAGAGGTGGCCCTTTCCAGCTGAGTGTCGAGGGCCACAAAGCCTTTGGACAGCTGTTCCAGACGATCGGCGCGGACCCGCACAACGAGTTGATGATACTCACGGGCACCGGCGCCGATTTCATGATGGAAGTCGATCCGGAGGGATTCAAGCTCGAAGAACGCGATCAGCCCCATTGGGCCTACGAGCACGCCTACAAGGACGGCCGGATCAACGTCAGCGCCCTCATCAACGATCTCGAGATACCGACGATCGGAGCACTGAACGGACCGGGTTTCCACTCAGAGATGTGCCTGATGTGCGATATCACGATATGCAGCGAGCATGCCGTCATCTTCGATCCGCACTACGGCGGCGGCTCGGTACCCGGAGACGGCATCCACAGCTGCTTCGAGGAGCTCCTCGGCGTGAAGCGCGCCGCCTATGCGCTGCTGACGGGACAGGCGATCGACGCGCAGACGGCTCTCGCCTATGGGCTGGTGAACGAAGTAGTGCCGGGCGCGAAGCTCGTGGAGCGTGCCTGGCAGATCGCCGACCACATCATGAGGCAGCCGAGAATCACCCGGCGACTGACCACCCAGATCGTGCGACGCCCATGGAAACAGCGGCTCGTCAACGATCTGGACGGCGGTTTCGGAATTCAGATGTTCGCGCACCTCGCCAAGGGCAAGGCGTTGCATACCCGCGAGAACGTGGCGGCAGCGGTCCGCTACGTACGCGAGGGCAAACGCAACAATTTCGACCCGTAGATTCCCGCTCAGGCAGGGCAGCGACTCGCGGGTTCAGAGATCCACGATGCGCCGCTTGGTGTTACGGATGTGATTGCTCCAGGCCTCGCGGGCAGCCTTGCCGTCGCGGCGTGCCAAGGCCTCGAAGATCTGAGTGTGCTCCTTGATGAAGATGGCGCGTTGTTCCGCGGTCTGCTCCCGGCCGTGCAGATGTCCCCATTTGGCATGCTCGCGGCGGCGTACACCATCGATCACCCGATACATGGCGATCATGACGCTGTTGTGAGTCGCGTTGACCAGCGCCTGATGGAAGTTTGCGTCGTAGTTCTCGAACTTCAGCATCGAGTTGGCGGACTCGCTGCGCCGCAGCTGCTCGCGAATGAGCTCGAGATCCGCCGCGGTTGCGTTGACGACGATCAGCCAGGCGAGCTCCGGCTCGAACCTGAGCCGCGCCTCAATGTATTCCGCGGGGCTCACTGACTGGGTCGCCTTCTCCCGTCGCCCGGATCCTACGAAGGTGCCGCGCCCCACGTGACGATAGATGAGGCCCTCGGCCTCGAGCTCACCGAGCGCCCTTCGTGCCACGCCGCGCCCCACTGCAAACCGTTCAGCCAGGCTCCGCTCGGTCGGCAGGCGGCCGGAGGGCAGCGCTTCGCCATTTATGGCCTCGCGCAGGTACTTCCGCACGCGCAGGTAGCCGGCATCCGATTTCGCTCGATCCACTCGCTGGCTCCGACGGTCCGTTAGCCTTTTTCGATGAGATGGCACTCGGGTTTTTGAGATGCTGACCGGGCTCGATCATACCAGTTCGACGCGCGACCAATTTGTGCCAATTACTCCCTGGGTAGCCTGCGCTCGAGCCTTTTCTGCTCGCCTGGGCCGCGGTACCTGCTCCATGGCGGTCCGGCGCAGCCGGCATTGACTCGGCGCGCAGAGAACCGAGAATCCTCGCTATTCGTCCCAGGGGAATCGTGGACTCGGCTGCATGAACCGACACAGCTCCCGCAGCGGCGAGCTTCTCAGGTTCCCGGTAGAAGCTGGCCCGAGCGTGTCAGCCCGACTCGCGCTGCCGCCCACCGCGCGCGCGTGTTATGTGTTTGCGCATGGTGCGGGTGCGGGCATGGACCATCCGTTCATGCGTGCCCTGGCGGCGGAGCTCGCTGAGCGCGGCATCGGGACGCTGCGTTATCAGTTTCCGTACATGGAGCGCGGCTCGCGCCGGCCCGATCCACCGCCGCTGTGTCATGCGACAGTGCGTGCAGCCGTCGCGGAGTGCACGCGTCTCGCCCCCGAGGTGCCGCTGATCGCCGGTGGCCGCTCCTTCGGTGGCCGCATGACCTCCCAGGCTCAGGCGCTCGCGCCGCTTCCCGGGGTGCGCGGACTCGTGTTTCTCGGTTTCCCGCTGCATCGGGCCGGTCGCCCATCGGACGAGCGCGCGCGCCACCTCGAGCGGGTCGAGATACCGATGCTGTTTCTCCAGGGGACCCGCGATACACTCGCCGAGCAAGCGCTGCTCGGCACGGTGCTCGCGCAGCTCGGGCCCCGTGCCTGCCTCACCTGGCTCGAAGGCGCCGATCACGCGTTTCACGTGGCGGCGCGCAGCGGCCGCAGCGATGCGCAGCTGCGGGTCACGATGCTCGAGTCCTTCTGCAGTTGGGTGGAGAGGCTGGCTTGAGCCCGCGGTCACTCGATCGGTATGCCGCCAAGCGCTCCTTCGCGCGCACGCCCGAGCCGCCGGCCAAAGCCGCGGCCGCGCGGCAGGGTCCGCTGCTGTTCGTGGTGCAGAAGCACGCCGCGCGCCGACTGCACTACGACTTCCGACTCGAGCTCGATGGCGTTCTCAAGTCCTGGGCGGTACCCAAGGGCCCCTCGCTCGACCCGGCGGACAAGCGTATGGCGGTCGCGGTGGAGGATCACCCCTTCGACTACGCCTCCTTCGAGGGAGTGATACCGGAGAAGCAATACGGCGCGGGCAACGTCATCGTGTGGGACTGCGGCGTGTACTCCCCCGATGAGGACGCGCATTACGCGTTCGGCGATCGTGAAGCAGCCGAGGTCAGGCTGCGCGCCGGCCTCACCGCGGGCAAGCTCAGCTTCTTTCTCTGCGGTGAGAAGCTCAAAGGCTCTTTCACGCTCGTGCGGACGCGCACAGCCGATCAATGGCTCCTCATCAAGCACAAGGACCGCTTCGCACAATCGAATGATGTGCTCGCCCGGCATCTCTCGGTACTCTCCGGTGCGAGCCTCGATAGGCTCGACGCAGCTCATCCGCCGGTGCGCCTCGAGGCGTCACGCCTCGGGCCCGAAGGCCCACCGGAGGCCTTTCCCGCGAACCTCGCACCGATGCTGGCGGAGAGCGGTGATGGTGCACACTCGGATCCGCGCTGGCGCTACGAGCCGAAGCTCGATGGCTACCGGGTCATTGCTTTCGTCGCGCAGGGCAAGGTGCGTCTCAGGTCACGCCGCGGGCTCGACCTGACACCCTGCTTTCCGGAGATCGTTGCCGAGCTCGCCGCACATCCGGCCGGTCAGCTGGTGCTCGATGGGGAGATCGTGGCGTTCGGCCCCGACGGGCGACCCTCCTTCAATGCGCTGCAGAACCGCGCGCAGCTGAAGGGCGCAGCCGAGATCGCCTCGGCTCAGCGCACGAGTCCCGTCGCGTTCGTGTGCTTCGATCTGCTGCACTTCGCCGGTCTCAACCTGCGCAACGCTCCTTACAGCGACCGCCGGCGCTATCTGTGCCAATGCCTGCTGCCGGGAGCTCATGTGCAACTGGTGCACGCGTCCGAGGATGCCGAGCAGCTGTACGCGGCATCGCTGCAGCTCGGCTTCGAAGGCATCGTCGGCAAGCGACTCGACAGTGTCTACCGCGAAGGCCGCCGCTCGGCCGACTGGCTGAAGCTCAAAGTAACCGAGTCGGGCGAATTCCTCATCGGCGGGTACACCCGCGGCAACGGCGCACGCGAGCCGCTCGGCGCGTTGCTGCTCGGCTATCGCGAGGGCAAGGAGCTGCGCTATGCCGGACATGTGGGCTCGGGACTCGATGACGGCAATATCGCTGCGCTGCTCGAGCGCAGCGCGGCGCTCAAGCGCCCCGACTCGCCTTTCGCCGAGCGCCCGCCGCTGCACCGGCCGACGACGTGGCTCACACCACGTCTCGTCGCTGAAGTGAGCTACAGCGAGTGGACGCCCGATGGCGCACTGCGCGCACCGGTGTTCCTGCGGCTACGCGATGATATCGATCCGCGCAGCGTGCGCCGCCGCTCCGGCCGCGCCGATCCGAGCAGCGCCCCTCTCGGCACAGCCCCGCTCAAAGCTGCGCCGCGTGCGCGGGCGCGCCGTAGTCCGGCCGACCAGGACTCCGCAGTGGTGGCTGAGGTTCTCGAGCAGCTCGAGAATCCCACCAAGTCGATACACCTGAAGGTGGGCGAGGCGCGCTTCGGCGTGAGCAATCTCGACCGCATCTACTGGCCGGCGGCGGGACCGCGCGCTGCCGCGACGACCAAGCGCGACTTCCTGCGGTATCTCGCGCGGGTGGGCCGTTTCATGCTGCCCCATCTCATCGACCGGCCGCTCACCATGATCCGTATGCCGGAGGGCATCCTTGGCGAGCGCTTCTTCCAGAAGCACTGGTCGCAGTCGCTGCCGGAGTTCGTCGAGACCGTCACGGTGTTCTCGGAGCACAAGGACGAGCAGCACCGCTATCTCCTCGCCAACAACCTGCCGACGCTGCTGTGGCTCGGGCAGGTGGGCACCCTCGAGTTCCACGTCTGGCACTCGCGCGCGCAGCCGGCGCCGGAGGCAAGCGGCGCGAGCACCGAGTATGCGAGCTCCCTCGCAGCGCTCGAGTCCTCGATCCTCAACTATCCCGACTACCTGGTGTTCGACATCGATCCCTACATCTATTCCGGCAAGGAAGCCGCCGGTGCCGAGCCCGAGCTCAACAAGCGCGGCTTCGAAGGGGGCAAACGCGTGGCCTTCTGGCTGCGCGCGCTGCTGCAGGAGATGTCGCTCGATGCCATCGTCAAGACCTCCGGAAAGACCGGGCTGCACGTATTCGTGCCGATCGTCCGCACCGTGAACTTCGACGAGGCACGGCAGATCTGCGAGATGGTGGGCCGTCACCTGATGCGTGAGCATCCCAGGAACATCACCATGGAATGGGCGACGCAGAAGCGTACCGGCAAGATCTTCATCGACTACAACATGAACGTGCGCGGCAAGACTCTCAACTCGGCCTATTCACCCCGGGGCGTGCCGGGCGCACCGGTCTCCATGCCGCTCAGCTGGGAAGAGCTCGAGGGGGCGGAGCCGATGGACTTTACAATCAACAACGTACCGGAGCGGTTGGAAAAGCACGGCGACCAGTGGCATGATGTACTCGAGTCAAAACAGAGCCTTACGAAGGCTTTTGGTGTTGGAGCCGAGAAGTAGCTGAGCCCAGGGTTGCCTGGAAGGTGCAGGTATGGCCGCTCGTTCCATTGGTTCACTGACCATCTCATTCGGTCTGGTCGCGATACCCGTGAAGCTCTACAGCGCGACGCAGTCCTCGAGTGCGATCTCCTTCAACCTGCTGCATCGCAAGGACGGCTCGCGCCTGCGCCAGCAGTACGTGTGTCAGAAGGAAGGCGTGGTCGTCGAGCGCGACGAGATCATCCGCGGTTACGAGTTCGCGAAGGATCAGTACGTGCCGTTCACCTCCGAGGAGATCAAGGCGCTCGAGGAGGTCGGCACCCGCTCGGTCGAGATCGCCGAGTTCGTGCCGATCGAATCGGTCGACCCCGTGTTCTACGACAAGACCTATTACCTCGCACCCGACAAGGGCGCGGGCAAGCCCTACGCGCTCCTCACCGAGGCGCTGCGACAGTCGGGACGCTGCGGGGTCGGCCGCTGGGCGACGCGCGGCAAGGGTTACATCGTCATCCTGCGCCCGGTGGGCGACGTGCTCGCCATGCAACAGTTGCACTACGCCGAGGACGTGCGGCCGGCGAGCGACGTCGATGTGCCGAAGCCCGAGGTGAAGGCCGCGGAACTGAAGCTCGCGCAGCAGCTGATCGACCAGCAGACGGCGCAGCGCTTCGATCCCACGGAGTTCAAGGACGACACGCGCGCCCGTATCCATGCGGCGATCCAGAAGAAGGTGGAACAGGGCACGGAGATATCCGTAGCGGAGGTCGCACCCGAGCGTGAGGGCAAGGTCATCGACCTGATGGAAGCACTGCGCGCCAGCCTGCAGCGCACCGAGACCACGCGCGAGCAGGTCGGACGGCTCGGTCCACGCAAGGCGCCGCGACGCGTCGAGGAGCCGGCGAGGACGACGCGCAGGAAGCGCAACGCCTGAGCGCAGCGTGCCACAGGGAGACCGGATGCGCTCGTACAGCATGCGGGACGTGCAGCGCGTCCTGCGGCTGTCGGCGGATACCACGCGCAACCTGATCAAAGCCGGCTTCGTCCGGCCGACGCGCGGCGCGCGCCGCGAGTACCGCTTCTCGTTTCAGGACCTGATCGTACTGCGCACGGCGCGTGCGCTCATCGATGCCCGGATTCCGCCACGCCGCATACGCCGCTCACTGGAGAGCCTGCGGCGCGAGCTGCCCGAATCCGTGCCGCTCTCGGGACTGTCGATCAGCGCGGTCGGCGATCACGTGGTGGTGCGCGACGGCGATGCGCGGCGCCAGGTCGAGAGCGGCCAGTACCTGCTCGGTCTCGAAGTCAGCATGGAGAATGGCGTGCTGCAGGTGGTCGAGCACCGCGAGGCGCCGCCGCCGCCCCCGGCTGCGCCGCGCGGCGACTGGTTCGCACAGGCGCTTTCGCTCGAGAGTACCGATCCGGAGGCGGCGCTCGGCGCCTGGCGCGAAGCGGTGGATGAGGACACCGGCAACGCCGCCGCCTGGACCAACTGGGGTCGCCTGCTGCACGAGCGGGGTCGGACCCGGCAGGCTGCGGAGGTGTACCGGCGCGCCCTGGCGCAGGTGGGTCCCGACCCGCTGCTGCTCTACAACCAGGGCGTGCTGCTCGAGGATCTCGGCGATCCGGCCGCGGCGCTCGAGGCCTACCAGGGCGCGATCGCGGCGGATCCGGAGCTCGCCGACTGCCACTACAATCTGGCGCGGCTGTACGAGTCGCTCGGACAGGCGCAGAACGCCATCCGCCACCTCGGTCAGTACCGGCGCCTCACGAGCGGCGATCCGCACTGAGCGTGGCCCGGCCGGCCGATGACTATCTGGGTCGGAACCTCCGGCTACAACTATCCCGAGTGGAAGGGCAGCTTCTATCCCGAGAAGCTGCCGGCAGCGAAGATGCTGCCGTTCTATGCGCAATCCTTCAACACGGTCGAGATCAATTACACCTTCTACCGCGTCCCTAACACCAAAATCCTCGCCGGCTGGGACGCCGACACTCCGCCCGGTTTCCGGCTGACGCTCAAGGCGCCCAAGCGCATCACGCACATCGCGAGGCTGCGCGACTGCAGCGAGCTGCTCGAATACTTCCTGCGCGTCACCGCTACGCTCGGGCCCAAGCGCGGCGCGCTGCTCTTCCAGCTGCCGCCCTACTTCCGCAAGGACCTCGCCGTGCTGGAGACCTTCCTCGCGCAGCTGCCCGCGGGCACCTGTGCCGCGTTCGAATTCCGTCACGTCTCCTGGATGGATGTGGAGGTGTTCGCGCGGCTGCGCGAGCGCAATCTCGCCTTGTGCATCGCCGACAGCGAGAAATTCTCCACGCCGCTCGAGATCACCGCGAGCTACGGCTACTTCCGGCTGCGCGACGAGGGCTACACTGCGCAGGATCTGCAGCGCTGGGCGGGAATCATTCGCGCCAACACCGCGCACTGCAGCGAGGTCTACGTGTACTTCAAGCACGAGGAAGCCGGCAAGGGTCCACAGTTCGCACGGCTGTTACTCGCCGCACTCGGCGCCGGCAACGAGCCCCGTAACGCTCGAGAACAACCATAACGACCCGCACCGGGATTACCTACCTCACCGCAATGCTCCGCACGCCAGCGCAGTCTTTCAGCTGCCCCAGATCTGCGTGAACACCCGGGCGAAATTCGCGCCTAATACCTTGCGGGTGGCAGCCGCCGAGTAGCCGCGCTTGAGCAGCCGGTCGGCGATGATCTCCATTCGCCGCGGCACGTTGAGCCCGAGCACGTAGGGCGGGCGGTCTTCCTCGGGAGCTGACAGCCCCGCTGCGCGGCGCTCCTCGAGATCCCGCTTTATCTCCGCCATACCCGCCGGAGAGGTGTCGAGCGGCGCGATGCCGACGTCGCTTCCGACTCCGACGTGGTCCTCACCCGCCACCTGCAGAGCGTGCTCGAGGTGCGCCATGTAGTCATCGACCGTGGGCTGGCGCGGCGAGGCGGTCAGGTAAGGCAGATCGTAGATCCCCACGACCCCGCCCTTCGCGGCCAGCGCCCGCAGCTGCTCGTCCGTCTTGTTGCGTGGATGCGGATGGATGGCTGCGCAGCCGGCATGCGTCATGACGGGAGGCTGCGACGACAATGCCAGCACATCGAAGGTGCTCGCCGCATTGGCATGACTCACGTCGATGGCGATACCCAGGCGATTCATCTCCCGTACCGCCTCGCCTCCGAGCGCGGTGAGACCTCCGGCAGTGGGCTCCATGACACCCGCCGCAAAAGGCGAGCTGCGGTTGTATGACAGCTGCATGACCCGCACGCCGAGATTGCGGAAGACTTCGAGGTTGCTCACCTGTCCGCCCAGCATCTGCACGCTCTCGAAGGAAAGGATTATCCCGAGCTTGCGCTCGCGCTGGGCACGCGAGATGTCGGCAGAGTTACGCACCGCGGTGAAATGGTCCGCGTGCAGCTCGATGAGTTGCTGCACCTGCCCGATGGAGGCCACCGTGTGGGGAAAGTCATCGTTGATGCCACCGAGTGACAGCTTGATGACGTCGATGCCGCTGCCGCGCACCAGGTCGAGATCGCCTTGCGACAGCGGCAGCTTGCCGGGCAGCGGCGGGCTCGAGTTGCAATCGAGCACGAGCGAGCTCTCATAGACCCGCCGGGCTTCCTCACTCACCTCGGGTCGGTCGACCGACGCAGCGGGTGCGCCGCAGGCCGCGCGCCGCGCGGCGAGCAGCACAGCTGCGCCACCGAGCAACCGCGAGAACTCGCGTCGATTCACGGCGTCGCCCGGATGGCAACTCCCTGCACCTCGAAGTGCGCGCCGCGGAGCAGCTCGTCCACGCCGATGAAGGCGCGCGAAGGGAAATGCGCGTGGAAGTAGCTGCGATACACGGCATTGAAGGTGTCGTAGAGCTGCAGGTCCGTGCAGTACACGGTTACCGACACCAGATCGTCCATGCTGAATCCCGCAGACTCCACCGTGCGCTTCACTGCGTCCATCACCAGGCGCGCCTCGGTCGGCGCTTCTGCCGGAGCGTTGCCGGTGCGCGGGTCGATACCGATATGACCGGCCACGTACAGCGTGCCACCTGCGAGCACGGCGTCGCTGAAGGGCAGCGTCGCGCTGCCCGCCGGCACGCTGTGCTCCAGGTAGCGGCGCTCGGTGGCGCCGGCGTGGGCGCTGAGCAGCGCCACGCCAAAGACGAGAAGGAATGTGGATACGCCGAAGGACGGTCTCATGCTTTTTGCTCCCTGATCAGGCGGGATCAGTGGCGCTGGTCATGCGCCGCTCCGTTTCCGCGAAAAGGTCCAGTGCACAGGGTGCCCCCTCCAGCGCGAGGAGCGCACGTTTGATGTGCAGGCCACCGCCGAAGCCGGTCAGCGAACCATCGGCGCCGATGACGCGATGACAGGGAACGATGATCGGCAGCGGGTTGGCGCCGTTCGCGAGCCCCACGGCGCGCGCGCCGCCCTTGAGCCCGAGCCGGCGCGCGAGCTCTCCATAGGAAAGTGTCTCCCCGTAGGGGATCGTGGCGAGTGCCTGCCAGACGCGCAGCTGGAACGCGGTCCCGGAGGGCGCGAGCGGCAGCT
>Ga0335069_10016134_pt1 | contig 10433 bp, 7 predicted proteins | sample Lox_Sample_11_FD_206714 | JGI IMG/M metagenome (GOLD analysis project Ga0335069, IMG submission 206714) | Soil microbial communities from Loxahatchee National Wildlife Refuge, Florida, United States - Lox_Sample_1.1 | ecosystem: Environmental > Terrestrial > Soil > Wetlands | place: USA: Florida...
TCCCAGAGTGGATCAACCGCAACCTCGCCGGCAAGGTTTTGGCAGCCAATGGCGATAACCCCCTTAACTTCGTGTCTCACTCCAAGGGTTCACTTCATCCCGCGCTTTGACTTGCCCCACCCCCTCCGCCGGCACACTCGTTTTGCGCGCAGTAACTTGAACTTCCTGTTCCTCCGGCACTGCCGCTGGTGCCACCTCCATTGCCGCCGGCGCCGGGACCGCCGGCACCGGGACTCCCGTCGCCACCCGTGCCGCCTCCGCCACCGGCGACCAGAAGCACCGTCGATGTGGCGAAAGAATTATTCGCGGAAAACCATGTCATACCCCCGCCGACGCCAGGAGATTGGTTGCTGCTGTTACGACCAGGCGCACCACCACCGTTGTATCCGCTCTGGCAACCGACATTGACGTAATAGGTCGTGCCCGGCGTTACGGCAAGCGTTCCCGAAACTTCGCCGCCAAGCCCGCCGCTCGCTCCCCCCTGCGCGCCGAAAGCAGTGATCAAGAGTGCCGTCGTACCGGATGCCACGGTATAGCTGGTTTCCGCGCCGGTGCAGGAAAAGGTCGAACCGCCGCTCGGACCGAGCGGACCCATTTGTCCCAATGGCCCTGCGCCGCCCAACCGGACCATCTGCCCGAAGCCGGAGCCGTTGTCGGTTGTCACCGTATTGTTCAACCGGTAGAGGCGCGTGGGGTCGTAGGTGTTCACGGTCGTCACGCCGTTCGCATCCGTCTCTGTCGTTATCTTGTCCATCGGGGAATAATCGATGCTTGAAACGAGCGTGGCAAATGTGCTCGACGGCTCCTCTTCCTGGACCAGGGTCACGAGGCCTCCCGTGCCATAGGTATATTGCACGATGGAATTATCCGGATTCGTGATCGTGAGCTCATTGCCCTGACGGTCATAGGTATAGCCCGTCGTGTAATTCGTCCCGTTGATGTTTTTCGTTTCGCTCGCGAGGTTGCCCTCCGGATCGTACGTTTTCGTCGTCAGGGCAACCGCATCCGTGCTTGATACCGCGCATAAGCGGCCGACGCCGTTTGTGCAACTGTCATAGGTATACGCGATCTGCACGGCGCCGCCGTAGCTTTCGCTTGTCACCCGATTCAGGCCGTCGTAGGCATACGTGACCGCCTGGCCTTTCGGGTCGACTTTCGTCGTGAGATTCCCGGCGTCATCATAGGTATAGTTCCAGGTGCCATAGGTGCTCGACGTCGGCGCATGAAGATCGGTCGAGGACACCATCCGGCCAAGGCCGTCGTAAACAAAATTCCTCACATTATTATTCGCGTCCGTAATAGTTAAGAGGTCTTTCAGTCCGTCGTACGCGTACGTCGTCGTATAGGTGCTCGTCCCGTTGTGCTCGCCGACCTGGACCAGGTTGCCATAAGCGTCGTCGTACGTATCCTTCACGTCCCCGTTCGGGTCGGTCGTCGTGACTTTCCAATTTGCATAAACGTTCGTAGTGGTACCGACCGCAGTTGCCGTCGTGACCACCCGACCTAAGGGATCGTATGCATAAACAGCAAAGAGCGCGGCGGTCGTCGTCGCGCCGCTCTTCGTAGAACTCGCCGAAAAATACGGCAACGACTGCTCGGCTACGAAACCGGTGTCGGTGTACGACTCGTCGGTCACTTTGTAGATCCCCGCATCCGTCGCTGACTTGCGGGTCTGAATCGGCCGGTTCAAGCCGTCGTAATAGGTATACGTGTCGACGGTCGTCGTCGCGGTGAGGTAATCCGATTCGTGGACGGCGACCGCATCCGCGGTGTCGGTATACGTGTAGGCCGTCTTTATGTCGAGCGTCGAAGTCGTCACCTGGTCCGGCTGCAGCACTTGGAGCGGGCGTCCCAATCCGTCATAAGATGTCTGGAATACAAGACCGTTCGGATCGATGGTCTGCGTCGGCTTCCCGGTCGAATAATCGTACTGGTATCCGGTCGATTGGCCGAGGGGATTCGTCGAAGTCGCGATATAGAGGTTGTACGCGTCATAGGCATACGTAGTCGTGTTGTTCCGCGGATCAAGGCTCTGCGTGACAAGCCCGTAACTGTTGTAGGTGTTTTGAACCGTATTCACATACGTGCTGCCGCTCTTCCAGTCCTCCTGCTTCGTGAGGTTGCCCGCGCCCACGTTCCCCAGTCCGAGACCGTCGTAATAATATTGCGTCTCCTGGATCTTCGTGCTGCTTTGGTTCAATAATGTCTCGTCGGACACTTTCCCGATCACGTTCGAAGAGGTGCCTGAGGCATACGAATAATTTGTCGTCAATTCGTCGGTGCTCGTGCTGATCGACGTGAATGTTCCGTTATTGCTCCCGTTGACTTGGCCGTATTGGACCTCCTGCGTCTCATTGCCGGTCGAGGCGTCATAGGTGTACGATTCCGCCGAGTCGGCATGGGTCGAGAGGCCGTCGTAATCCATCTCAAGCGTCTGGTCGGGAAACACGAACGCCGCATTCCCGCCGGTGCTCGTGCTGTCCCATTTGGTAATGGTCACTTTATAGAGATGGTTCGCATTGTCGTAATTCTCGACGCGGTACGGCTTCCCGATTTTCCAGAAATTGTCCGCGTACTGCCCCGTCGATGAGCTCGCCCCGTTCGAAGTATCGTAATACGTTTTGGTGACATTCCCCGCCGCATCGGTTTGCGTCACCAGGCTGAATCCGGCGAACTGGTGGTCAACGGGACCGTTGTAATAGTAGGTGCCGCCGGAATACTGGTAACTCAAGGAGGATGCGGTGTTCCCGGCACCGTCGGTCGTCGTTATCTTCGAAACGACGTAGACCGGATAGGGTACGGCATTCGCAACGGTCCCTGAAACATTCAATGATTGGGAGGCCGCTTCATATTGGATGGCCGTGTTGCCGCCCTGAGGATACGTGATGCCCGTCAGAATATCAGCGCGGATCGTGTTGTTATCCGTCCACGCCGCATAGTGATTGGTTCCCTGAAAATCGGTGTAGCCGGAGATGATACTGGGCAATCCGTCGCCCAAGACATCCGTAATCCGCGCGCCCTGGTCGTACCCGCCATTCGAGGAAAAGACGGTCGGCGGATCCCAGGCGGCATCCTCCGTCCAGCCATGCCCGGTATTGAGGTAGGCCGTGGACGTGGGATTGCCGCTGACGTCGGTATAGCTTTGGATGATGTCGGGCAACCCGTCGCCGTTCACGTCAGCGATCCGGTATCCGTTATCCCAGCCTTGGTTTCCGACAAACGGCGCCGGCGCATTCCATATCGTGCTCGACGCCCAGCCCGTTCCGGTATTGAGATACGAAGCGTAATGCGGCGTGCCGCTCGCGTCGGTATATCCCTGGATGAGGTCGGGTAAGCCATCGCCATTTACGTCGGCGACCCTCGCGCCAAAATCGATTCCTCCGGTGGATACAAAGGGAATCGGAGGATTCCAAATCGTGCTCGTCGCCCAGCCCGTTCCGGTATTGAGCCACGAGGCGGGCGTGGTCGATGCGATACCACTCATCATCGTCTGCCCGCTGCCGCCGTTCCAAAGGTCATTGATCTCCGTCGTCGTGAGCGCCCGGTTCCATGTCCCGACTTCGTCAACGAGGCCGCTGATGCCGTATCCGGCTGACCGGATGAAAAGGTCGAAGATGTTGCCGTTGCTGCTGTTCCCGTTGCCGCTCGCTGCCGTGGTCTGCTTCAGGGAATTGTTGCGGTAGAGCTTCAGGTTGGTGCCGTCGTAGGTCACCGCGATCTGGTACCAGGTCGAGGTCGCGAGCGACACCGTCTCCTGGACCTCCTGGTCCGCGACGCCGTTCTTGCTGCGGTCAGCGATGAGCGTGGTGCCATCATACGAGAGCCAGTAGCTGACGTAGGAACTGCCGCCGGTCTGCTGATAGAAAATGAACTTCTGCGAGGAGGGTAGGGTAGTGAAGTTGACCCATCCCGCCCAGGAGAAGGTCCCGCCATCGACGCCCAAGCCGTTCGTTTCGAGGTACTTGTTGGTGTTGTTGCTACCCGCATCGGCGGCGTTGTTCACCTTTCCCGCATCGAACGCAACGCTGTTGTAGTTCGTGAAGTTGTTGGAACCCCAATAATCGTTCACGTCGTTGAGGTTCCAGTAGGAAATGAGGCCGTTCGTGAGCGTGCCGCCGGTGTCGACCTGGAAATGCTTGGCGGCGACGTTGCTTGAGGAACTCATGATGATATCGGGCAGGCCGTCGCCGTTCACATCGGCAATGATTGCACCCGTGCTCACACTGCTGCTTGCAAAGCAGACGGGGGAGTTCCAGGAGGACGAGCTCACCCAACCGGCGCCGGTATTGATATATGACCCGCTGCACGAGATGATGTCGGGCAGGCCGTCGCCGTTCACATCCACGATGCGATAACCGTTGTCCCCTCCACTGCCGGTCGTGAATGACACAGGCGAGTCCCACGTGGAAGAACTGACCCAGCCGTTTCCGGTATCAACCCACGCGCTGCTCGGCGTAATGATCCCAGGCAAGCCATTGCCCGTGAGGTTCGCGATCCGCACGCCGAGATCGGCGCTGGTCGACGAGACGAACGGGGCCGGCGGGTTCCAGGTGGACGAGCTCGTCCAGCCCGGCGTTTGCAACTGATACGCGAACGTCGACGAAGGCAGCGATACCACGGTACCTGAAGCGTTCTCGCCCGATTCGGCGATGGAACCTAAAAGCGTCGTATACCCGTTATCCCCTGCCGTGTAGCCGAGCACATATTTGCGGACCCAGGTGCCGTTGACCTTCACGTCGATTTCGCTGACCCGGTAATTGGAGTTCACGGCGAATCCCGTGGCCGATGAAGTCGCGTTGTCGGTGACCGCCGTCCTCTGAAAATCGACCTCGAATATGCCGGTCGACGAGCCATTGCCGGTATAGAAGGTGCTTGAAGGATAGATCTGGCCGGAATCTTTGAAATAATTGTAGATGATGGTGTTGTTGTTCGTGTCCGTGACCTGCTTCAGCATCCATTTATACACGTCCGCCGAATTGTTGGGATCGCTTTGTTGACTATCGCTCGTAGAGCCGAACACGTACTGCGTCCCATTCTTATCGATCATCGTCCATTCGTTCGTGGAGCTGGCGTAGGTATATCTGTTGAACGTGCCGTTGTCGGTCCGGGCGACATAGGAGGATGCCGTCGAACTCACGGTCGAGGTCGCCACGAGCTCGCCGTCGAGCGACGAGGTGAAGTAATTGAGGGTGCTCGTGCTGTAGAGTTGGTCAACGCCGCTTTTATTCAGGCGCTCGATATACGGGATGCTGATCGACCAGCCTTCGCCGAAAATGCTCCCCTGCTGGCTATTTTGGCTGTTGTAGACGAGGTCCAAATCGGGCTGCAAGCCGTTCCGGCCGGGCGGAATGTCGATCGGATAGGTGGTATCGAGGGCGCCCGTATTCTTGTCGATCTTGACGTGGTCTTGGTTGAAGTTGGTATATACGAGGGGTTGGAGATCGGGTCCGGTCGAAGGGCCGGACGTAAGCGGACTCGCCTGCGATTGGGACGCAGGCTGAGCCGCCGGTGATGCCGATGTGCTTGGTTGCGCGCTGGCGTTGCTGGGGGAAGAAGCAGAATTGGCGGTGGTCGGGGACGCCGCGACAGAGGGAGCAGGAGCAGAATTGGATGGTGAGTTGTCCGTGGTGGTCGGCGAAGCGGCGTCGAGGTCGGCCGCGCCGCTTGACGAACTCGCCGGAATCGTAATATCCGCCGCGCTCCCCGTACCCGACGCCGTTGAACTCTGCGCGAAGGCGGATGTTATCGGCGACAAGACAAAAGACACAATGAGGAGCGCTACGGATATCTTTCGAAAGCGGGGCATAACGTGAAATATGTGCCCGGGGAATCGCAACCCCTGCCTTCGGGAGGCCCGCCGCTCAACCCATCAGCAAGCGATTACGTGGGTCGAGTGTGACTGCGTTACCTAAATAGTACCGTGAACCCTTATCGAAGCAAACTGCAAGATATGCACAGCCCCGAGCGACCTGCCCTTGTTTTGCGCAAGGCGACCGTTCCTGGATTGCATGAAGAACATGCGCCGAGCCGCGCTTGGATCTCGCGGATGCCCTTTGACCGACTAGGAATTCGTGAAACAACGGGAGCGCCTCGACGGGAACGGATCGGTATCGCCACGAAACTTGCGGCCGCGCGGCGAACGGCAGGTCGCGATTCGAACATACGTGTAAGATCCTGTGTTAGAAACGATCTTAAACGAAATTAAAACACTCCTCCAGAAAAAGCCCGGCCATGCACCGACGCGGATCAGCTGATTGTCTGTCGTATCAGTTCCACGATATGCCTGCGCGGGAAGTTGTTTTCAAAGACTTGCGCGCGCTGCCGCGCACGGCAAGAAAGTGGCGGCACCCGAACCGCCGGGAAGCCGATAAAGTATTATACGAACGAATACCGACAACCACCTTGCTGATAAACGGTTGAGGCTAATTGGCTTGCCGCCTGACTGAACCAACTTGGGACCCCAAAAACCGGGCTACCGGAGAACACGGCGACGCTTGGCGCTGTTTTCCTGATACCCAACCGAGGAGGTCGGTCAGTCCCGCCCGAGGAATTCAAAATACTGCTCACGGGTCATACCGGACGTGCGGAGGAGATTCTTGATGACGAAAACGGGAATGGCACGGTAGAGCGGGATGACCAGGGGGCGTTTCACGCCCTCCTTCACGTAGATCCGGTGGTCGCCTTCCTGCCGGTCGAAGCGAAACCCATCCGCTTCGAAGACACGGATGAGGCTCTTGTAGTGGACGGGTCGGATGGCCGGCATGCCGCGCTATCGGAGGCTCATGGTCAACCGATCCATGGACACGAATTCCGGCGCGCGCCAGCCGTCGCCGTCCGGCTGGTAGCCGGCTTCCTCCAGGATCTCGTCGAGGGTTCCGCGGTCGGCGCTCGTGGCAAGGAAGCCGCGGACGGCATCGCGGATGTTGCGGCGGGCTTCGTCGACGGTCGCGCCGCAACTCGATAGATCAAGCGCGGGCACGTAGGCGACGTAGGCGTCCCCCTCTTTGAAGATATGGACGTCAAACGAGAAATCCTGCATAGGGTGTTGTTCCGTGCGAATGGGTTCCATGGTATCTGGTGCAACCGCTTGGGCTGTCCGATTCCAGTGTACGCGCGGGGCGCGGGGGCGTCAAATCCGTGACGAGGCAGAAAGAAGAGCTTCAGCCGGATAATTTGCCGTGCGCAACATGGGTCGCGGCCGACTTCCGCTGTTGGGGGTCGAGATGACGAGTTTCAAGTCATGGAACCGGCTCCGCCAGATGGCACAACCGGTTATCTGGCTTCTCGCTCTAAAGCCGCCTCGACGCGTTTCAGTATTTCCCATCCTGGCGTGTTCAAAGCCTTCGCTAGGCGTAGAATTGCCCGCAGCGAGGGGCTTTTCTTGCCGCGCTCAAGCTGGCCAATATAGGTCGGGTGATACCCGCTCTCGAAGGCGAGGCTCTCCTGGGAAATGGCCTGGTCCTTGCGGATTTCACGGAGCGTGCGACCGAAAAGCTCTTCGGCGGTGGGTGCAGGTTTTCGGCTGCGACGCTGTTGCATACGCAATCCGATACTGCTACGATCTGTACTATAGTCACCAGAGACTATAGTCTTGATTTTGCCGCTCGGTGCGGAGAGAGGAGGTCGCCATGGGTTCTCGTCGAATCGTGTTTGGCGGTGGTGGCGGTATCGGCGGCTAACTCCGCGATATGCCCTGGCGGCGGGAGAAATGGCATCGCGCCGATTTTAGCTCTCTCCCACGACTGAAATCCTCTCACCCGGCTTCCGGGCCTGCGGTCACTGCCGGCCCGAAAGCCGCCCCTTCCCCCTTCCATGGACACACTCAAGGATTCGGTAGCGTCCTGGGCCGCGATCGTTGGAACCCTCCTTGGGCTCATCGGTCTTTTGCAATCCGTGACGTGGCTTGCGGCGGTCGGTTCCGCGGCCGTTCTCTGCTCCATCGGCGTTCTCGTCTACGCCGGGCGGCAACGTCGGCGCTTGAAACTGGGGTATCTGAGCATAAGCGGCCGGAGCATCGATTCGCTGAACATGGCGAACCTGAAGCGACGTCTCAACCGCAATCTGGTGATCCAAGAGGCCGAGAACACGGCCACCATCTGGGGCGCCGATCTCACCGTAACTTGGACGGGCCGGGGGTACTGCAAGGCGGGCCGTGAGACTACCGTCGAGTTCAGCGTCGACTCGGATACCCATATTCCATTCGATGAAGTCGAATTCTTCGCGTTCGACCTCGGCCATGATCCCCGTCGGGAGCACCGGATACACCCCATGCTGATCGGCCTGGACGGGATCTCAAAAAAGATCGCAGTGCCGTTCCTGGAGCCTCTCCGGGCGCAAGAACCATTCAGCGTTGCAGTGACATACTCGTTGCCCGGCTGCATGCGGACCGGAGTCGAGTATTATACAGCGACGCTGTCGTCTGATCAGGAATGTGTCCAGCGGTATTCCACGCGGCTTTCATTCGTGAACAGCCATCCGAAATGGCTTCGCGTGTATGAGTGCAGTGCTGACGGCGTTCTGAGGCTCGTGAAGGATCTGCCCCCTTCGCAGGAAAACGACACCGCGACGGAGTATCTCGATGTAGCGACCGACGTGTCGGCGCGATCGGCGAGAATCTATGTCTTTCGACGTGATACTCCCGAAGTCGAGTTACGGCGTGCCGCCTAGGGATATGCCTGCGCAAGCTAAATCGCACAACGTAGGCGGGAGGTTCCGTTATCGCGGCTTACCCCGGTATTTTCGCGTACGATAAGTACGTCTCGCGGCATTACGAACACGTTTGAGATCGAGTTATCGCAACGCGCGTACGAAGCGGGCTTCCACTTTTGTAATAACAGGCAGACTCGTCCTAGGTTGTGGGCCACGGCATACGACTTGCCGCGCGCGGCAAGGTTTTCCGTCGTTTCAAAATCCGCAGGGTCGATAGGATGAGATAAAACCCTCATCTTTTTTTTGCCTGTGGCCCACCAGCGTCTACAACACTATCTGCGCACCTACCGCCGAAGACACGGATTTTCGCAGGCCGAGCTCGCGCTGCTCCTCGGGGCGTCATCCGACACGAAGGTCTCCCGGTATGAGAGCTTCCGCCGGAGCCCGTCCGTCACGGCCGTCTTCGCCTACGAGATCATTTTCAATACACCGGCGCGCGATCTCTTTGCCGGCAGTTACGATGCCGTCCGCGGGGACATCCGGGAGCGCGCCGGACGGCTCATCAAACTGCTGGAGCCGGACGCCAAAAATCCCCGCACCCTACGCAAACTGCAGCTGCTGCGGACCATCGTCGGGTCCCCTCAAAATGCGGCGGGCTGCAGTTGACGGCGTATGGTGAAAAAACAAATTACGCGGGTGCTGGGGGTCGATCCCTTTTCGCGGGGCGTCGGCTTCGCAGTCGTCGAGGAAGGGGTGGGACTGGTCGATTGGGGCCTGCGGATTACGGGGAAGCCTGATAATCAGAGGTCGGTCGAAATAATCGGAGATCTTATTGACCGCTTCACGCCGGACCTTCTCGCGCTCGAAGACTGGGAGGCAGCGGGTTCCCGACGGTGCGAACGGGTCGAGATCCTGCTCAATCTCATCGCAACCGGTAAGTGGGAGGGTATCAGGGTGCGGCTGGTGTCGCTCCGGGAAGTGCGTGCCATCGGTCCCCTGCCGGGCATGGCGACGAAGTACGGACGGGCGTCGTTTTTCGCGGACCAGTATCCGGAGCTGCGCGCGTTCCTGCCGCCGGTGCGCAAGCCCTGGATGAGCGAGGACACGCGGATGAGCATCTTCGACGCGGTGGGGTTCGCGGTCGCGGCCCTGCCGGCGAAGGGGCCGGAGATACACGGCGGAATGGCGGCCGACAAGGAGGAGACACGGAAAGCACGATAAGGTTAAGCGTCCGGCCGCTTACTCATAAGACCCGGCGTCGGTGCCGTTGCATGTACACTCGGACCTACTGTTAGTAGACTGGCGCAACCTGGTGGTTGGTAGCACGTGCTTGCATAGACGGCTTGAAAATGATAATTTGTCCGAAGAAAGTCCTTTCGATGCTGCAGATAGATCCTTGACAAGTCACCGTCCTATAAGGACGTGTGGACAGCATGGAGTAGCTCCGCCATCCCCCGTCTCAGATCTCAACTCACACAACGAAGGTAGCAGTTAGCTCATCGAAAACATCGACCCGCACCAATAGGCCGACTCTATATTTCGCCGTTTTGAAGCCCCACTCTCCAAAGCCGATCACACGCCCTTATAGGAGAGGGAGCAGTGATGAAAACAGATCGGCGTAATTTATTGGACTTCGCCGGACTATGGCGACACTTCAAGAATCGGATAGCACATTGGACGAAGATACTGCACTACCTCCGGACGGCCCACGTCCAGGTTACGGCATGCGGCCACCTGCCCGAACGCTTAGTTATTAGGATAGATCGCAATATCGTGTGGATTCA
>Ga0335069_10016135_pt1 | contig 10433 bp, 10 predicted proteins | sample Lox_Sample_11_FD_206714 | JGI IMG/M metagenome (GOLD analysis project Ga0335069, IMG submission 206714) | Soil microbial communities from Loxahatchee National Wildlife Refuge, Florida, United States - Lox_Sample_1.1 | ecosystem: Environmental > Terrestrial > Soil > Wetlands | place: USA...
CACGCGACTATTCTCGAGTGAGCTTGACGCGGCCAAAGGGCTTGGCCACGCCTTTGTCGATATTGTCCATTCGCCACTCCCAGGTATTTGCGGCGGGGTCGTAGACGAAATCGTTATGGAATGTTTCAGCGCCGGTTTCGTCCTTGAAGACGAACGGAATTTTGTTCTCGGTGGGCTCTGCCACGCCTATGGAAGCGATCGAGGAGCCGCCATAAACGTCCAGCCACACGCAGGTGTAGGTCTTGTCCGAGTCCCGCAAGCCAACAAGGATCATGGCTTCGTATTGCGCATGCCCTTTGGCATCTTTTTCACGAGAGATTTCGTGGATGCGCACATAGTGATGCTGCACCACCCATTCCGCGTCCACATCGTGCGTGGTCGGTTTGCCCGCAATCGTGCCGCGCAGCACCCAGTGCCCAGTCAGGTGATCGAGAAGCGGAGAAACGACCGGTGGCTGCTGCGCAAATGCTGCCAAGCTCCCCAGCAGGATGGCCAACGTACCCAATGTGCGCTTCATATTCGCCAGCATTCTACATGCTTGAGGGCGTCAACCGTTCAACTGTTCTCGCATCACACGGCGGCCTGTCCTGCGTCACACACCGCTGTCTCCGCACGTCTATAATCCTTCCCCATGAAACTCGAAGGCAAGATTGCCGAACTCAAACGACGCGATCAACTGGCGGAAGAGGGCGGAGGCGCCCAGCGCCGCGAGCGCCAGCACAAAGAAGGCAAGATGTCGGCCCGCGAGCGCGTCGAGTTCCTGCTCGACGAAGGCACGTTCGAAGAGACCGACAAGCTGCGCACGCATCGCTGTCACGACTTCGGAATGCAGGAGCAAAAGGTCTATGGCGACGGCTTTATCACCGGGTACGGACGCGTTGAAGGCCGCCTGGTCTACGTGTTTGCGCAGGATTTCACTGTGTTCGGTGGCTCGCTCTCAGAGACGAACGCGGCCAAGATCGTCAAGATCATGGACCTTGCGGCGAAGATGGGCGCGCCCGTCATCGGCCTCAACGACTCCGGCGGCGCACGCATCCAGGAAGGCGTGATGTCGCTCGCCGGCTACGCGGATATCTTCCTGCGCAACACGCTCTACAGTGGAGTTGTCCCGCAAATTTCCGCGATCATGGGGCCGTGCGCGGGCGGAGCCGTATACTCGCCCGCGATTACCGATTTCATTCTCATGGTCGATAAGACCTCATACATGTTCATCACCGGGCCGGATGTGATCAAAACCGTCACGCACGAGGAGGTCACAAAGGATCAACTTGGCGGCGCGCACACGCACAACGAAACTTCGGGCGTGGCGCATTTCCTCTGCCGCGACGACGCCGAATGCCTTTCGATGGTGCGCGAACTGCTCAGCTTCATGCCGTCGAATAATCTCGAGGACCCGCCGCGCAAAGCGTGCAGCGATCCCATCGACCGCATGGACGAGAAGCTCGACACCATCATCCCCGAGCACTCGAACATGCCGTATGACATGAAGGACGTGATTCACTGGGTGGTTGACGACGGTTACTTCTTCGAGGTCCACGAGCACTATGCGACCAACATTGTGATCGGCTTCGCGCGGCTCAATGGCCGGTCGGTCGGCGTGGTCGCGAACCAGCCTGCCATGCTCGCTGGCACGCTCGATATCAACGCCTCGGTGAAAGGCGCGCGTTTCGTGCGCTTCTGCGACTGCTTCAACATTCCGCTGGTGACGTTCGAGGATGTGCCGGGCTTCCTGCCGGGAACGCAGCAGGAGTACGGTGGCATCATCAAGCACGGAGCCAAGCTGCTCTACGCGTTTGCCGAAGCCACGGTACCGAAGGTGACGGTGATTACGCGCAAGGCGTATGGTGGCGCGTATTGCGTCATGTCCTCGAAGCACATCCGCGCCGATGTGAACTACGCCTGGCCAAGCGCCGAGATCGCCGTGATGGGCCCGGAAGGCGCGGTCGACATCGTCTACAAGAAAGAACTCGACGCCGCGAAGAATGGAGGCGGCCACGACGCCGCGAGCGCAGGGCAATCCGAACGCGACAAGCTGCGCCAGGAAAAGATCGAAGAATTCCGCGACCGCTTCGCCAACCCCTACATCGCTGCCGATCGCGGCTTCCTCGACGCCGTCATTCAGCCCCGCGAAACCCGCAAGAAACTGATCCAGGCGCTGGAGATGCTCGAAAACAAGCGCGACAAGAACCCGCCGAAGAAGCATGGGAATATACCGCTGTAGAATCGGCGCTGAACATCGGCATACCTGGCACATCGATCGCGAGGAGGAGTCCGCGTGAAATCGCTCATTTGCGCCCTAATCTTGTCCACAGTCTTCGCTTCTGCCCAAACCCCTGGCACATCGCTCTCGACTCTCCCGCAGGCGAAGGACTACATCCAGAAGCGGGCGTCCAGCTACGACCGCAGCGGAGCCAATGCCGATGCGCGCGAGATTGCGCCCGGCGCTACGCTCACGCTGCTCGATGTTGACGGGCCCGCGGTGATCAGCCATATCTGGGTGACGATTGCGAGTCCGGATGCGAATCATCTGAAAGCGATTGTGCTGCGGATGTATTGGGATGGCGAAGTGACGCCGAGCGTCGAGGCTCCGATTGGGGATTTCTATGGGCTGGGGTTGGGGGCATATTTTCAGTACGAGTCGATTCCCCTGTCGGTCGGCTCGGCCAAGGCGTTGAATTGCTATTTCCCCATGCCGTTTCAGAAGCACGCGCGGATTACGGTGACCAACGAGGGCGCGGAGAAGACGGATGCTTTTTACTTCAACATTGATTACCGCGTCTACCCGAAGCCGCTGGCTGGCGATCAGCTTTATTTCCATGCGCAGTACCGACAGGCGACGCCGAACCCGGGATGGACGAATCAGTGGAAGGCGAACGGCGACGCGGCGGTGAACGACCGTAAGAATCTGAATGGCGAAGGCAATTACGTGTGGGTGGAGGCAACGGGGCGCGGTCATTTTGTGGGCGTGACGATGTCGATCCTGCAGAATCAGGACGACTGGTGGGGCGAGGGCGACGACATGTTTTTCGTGGACGGCGAGCCGCTGCCCTCGATCAACGGGACCGGTTCGGAAGATTATTTTCTCGGCGCGTGGGGATTCGCCAACGGCAGCTTTGCGTATGGTCTTTATGGAGCGCCGGTGAAGGGTGAGGAGAAGGCCGGAGCGCGGTCATCGGTGTATCGCTTCCACCTTGACTCGCCAATCACGTTTACGAAGTCACTGCGCGCCACGATTGAACATGGACACGCTAATCACCGCTCCGACAATTTCTACTCGGTGGCGTATTGGTATCAGGCCGAGCCGCACGCTGCATTTCCGGCGCTGCCGCCGCTGGAGCAGAGGATTCCAAAGCTGTTTGCGACGGGAGGGCCGGGGAATAGCGGGCGGTGAGTCGCGCGGAAGGTGGGCTCTTAACCGGGAGAGTCTAGTTCGTCGCGGAAGGTTTAGCTCGCAGCTAGAAATAGAGAGTCCCGAGGTGATGTTGAACTCATTCCTCTCGGCCAGTAGCTCGCGTTTAGACCCTTACTCACCTCTGCTCAAAACTCCCTTGCGGGTTCATTCTGAGCCGATTCTGCTCGGGCTCCGGGCTCACCGCCAACCGGATAAATCAGTCCAACGCCTCGGGACTCTATCCTGCCTTCAACGTTCGTCCCTGTTCTCCTCGACCAGCGCTTAGCTATAGACCCTTGCTCGCCCTCCCTGACTCACCTCGCGGTTATCAGGGTGACTACGCTTGAGCCCCGGACGCTGCACCAACCGGAAAAACTTCAGAACGTGTCAAAGAACGAGGTTGACTTTACTCCTCTCAATTCTGGCGTCAATCCAAATCCTGGCGATTTAACTGGCCTTTTATCAATCGAGTGCAGGCAGCGCACAGGCCGCTGTCGCAGAAATGGGGCAGCCATGGAATGAGAAATTTACGCAACGAATGGTTCTTGTTGCAATTTCGAGCGTTTTGGCAAAAGGCGGCACGGGAGTCTGTTTTCCGACGTGCACACCTGAATCTGTGCAAAAGTGTGTCTTAGGGGCATCAATGCTGGCCAGAACACACCCTGCCAGTTCTCCCTCAGGCACTTCCGCAGCGGGGTCTGCCCTCCTACAATCGGGTCCAGGAGCGTGCCATGGGAGTATTCGATGATCAATCGCGAGGACGTGTTGTGAATGTGCCGGGCGGCGGTGGAGTGCTCAAGCTGCTGGGACTGGGCGTGGTGGGCTTCTTCGTGATCGTCTTCCTGTTTTCCGCCATTACGCGCGTGGATTCGGGCGCTGTGGGCGTGCTGACATTGTTCGGAAAAGTGACGGGAGAAATTCTGCCCGCCGGAATCCACATCATCAGCCCCTTCAAGACCAACCATGAGCTCTCCGTCCGCACCCAGGAAATCAAGGAGACGGCCAGTGTCCCATCCAGTGAAGGGTTGGTGATCGCTCTGGACACGTCGCTGATCTACCACCTCAACCCGGACAAGGCCGCGGACGTTTACGGAACGATCGGCGAACGCTACGTGGACGTGCTCATCGAGCCCAACTTGCGATCGGCGATCCGCGAAGCCACCGCTTCCCACACCGCCAACGCCCTCTATTCTGGAGAGCGCGAGATGGTCGCGAAGCAGATCGTGGCTACCTTGACCGAATTGCTCGGGAAGCGCGGCATCATCGTGGAAAGCATTCTGCTGCGCGATATCCAGTTGCCCGCTACCCTCAAAGCTTCCATCGAAGCCAAGCAGCAGGCCGAGCAGGAAGCGCTGGCCATGAACTTCCGGCTGCAAAAGGAAACGCAGGAGGCGCAGAGAAAACGAATCGAGGCGCAGGGCATTCGCGACTTCCAGCAGATTGTGGCGCAGGGCATCAGCCCGCAGTTGCTGGAGTGGAAGGGCATTGAGGCCACCGAGAATTTGGCCAAGAGCCCGAACGCGAAGGTCGTGGTGGTCGGCGGCGGAAAGAATGGCCTGCCGCTGATCTTGGGGCAATAGCGCAATACTGAAAGCTACTGCCCGCTTCCCGTCCGAGGTCTCGCTCCTAGTCTTTTTGCGCTCGTACGGATCGAGTGAGTTCCGCCGCCACGTTTACGGTCCCGCCGGAGACTTGAATCGTCCGCTGCCACGCCGAATAGCCGGATTTGCGCACGCTGATGGTATGGCTGCCCATGGCCACCGGTACAGACGACGGCGTGCTGCCGATAAAGTTTCCATCGATCTGAATTTCGGCGCCGGCCGGGGTTGATGTCACGGCAATGGCAGTCGTCGCTCCAGCCTTCGCTCCACTCGGCAGCGCGGCTCCATTCGCATTTGCCTTTTGTTCCGCCGGCGGATTCACGGTTACTGAGCCACTCGTGTAGACGCTGAACTCATGCCCCTTGGGGACGGTAATGTCCTTGCCCTGCATGAAGAGGAAAAACGGCGCTGCCGGCCAAAAGACAATGGCAGTCCCGACCATCGCCCCCGTCATCGCTCCGCTGTGGCCACCGCCTTGCACATCTTTCACGCCGCGCAGCGCCACTTTCTGGCCGCTAGCGGTTTTGGTGAAATCAATATTGACCGCGAGTTTGCCGCCGCGCGCCATGCGACGCTTCGACTGCGCTTCGGTCACCGTCCCGATCGCGGTGGTTCCGTGCGGGATGACGACGACGTCGCCGACCTTGATGTCTTCTACAACCTCGAAATCCACGCGGTCGTCCACGCGCGCGTCGGCGGAGGAAATAGTTTGCGTGGTGCGCAGCCGTACAGGCGTGCCATCGTCGAGCACAATCGGTTGCTGGTCCTGCGCGAACACCTGGGCGCCGAGAATCACGACAGCGCTCACGACTGCAGAAAGTCGATTCAACATTTTGTTATCTCCCGGGAGAGGTTTTGACGCTTGGGCCTGATCGAGAAAGCGCCCAACTCTATACACGCGAAGAAACACTCAAAATTGGCTCACTGGCGTTGGTTCCAGATGGTATGGAGTGAGGCCGCACCCCGGCGGCCTATCGCTAAGTCATTGATGGCAGAGGCTTACACCAAGAAACGAACCATCTCACCCGGCGTCAGAATTTTTCTCGCTCTGCTGTTGCACTTTCCTTCGATTCGATACCATAGCCGTCGTGGCCCCACTGCTGGACGTCCGCGATCTGACCGTGCGTTTTCCGCAGGCGCGAGCCGCGTCGTCCACCAAAGTCGCACCGGCACAGCCTGGCAACGAAGTCGCGGCCGTCCGGGATTTGAGTTTCGCGATCGCCCCCGGAGAAGTGCTGGGTCTGGTCGGCGAATCCGGTTCCGGAAAGTCCGTGACGTCGTTGGCCATCTTGGGCCTGCTTCCGCCGGGCGCACAGGTCTCCGGCACAATCAACTTTCAAAACGGAGATGGAGCGCCCAAGAACCTGACCGCGCTCGACTCCGAGCAGTTGCGCCGTCTGCGCGGCTCGCGCATCGCCATGATTTTCCAGGAGCCGATGACCGCCCTTAACCCCGTGATGCGCGTGGGCGATCAGATCGCGGAGGCAGTGCTCGCGCACGAAAAGGTTGCGAAGTCCGAGGCCTGGAGTCGCGCAGTCGCAGGCATGCGCGACGTCGCCATCCCCGAACCCGAGCGCCGCGCACGCAGCTATCCGCACGAGCTCTCCGGAGGCATGCGCCAGCGCGTCATGATCGCCATGGCCATCGTCAACCGGCCGCAGCTGCTGATCGCCGACGAGCCGACGACCGCGCTCGACGTGACGATCCAGCAGCAGATTCTCGATCTGCTCAACGAGCTTCGTCACAAGTTTTCGTTGGCGATGCTCTTCATCTCGCACGACTTGGCGGTCGTCTCCAACGTGGCGGATCGCGTTGCCGTCATGTATGCGGGAAGCCTGCTTGAGCTTTCCCCCAAGTCAGCCATCTTTGCGCGACCGGCGCATCCGTACACACAGGGCCTGCTCGAAGCCATCCCAACTCTTAGGACCGATCGCTCGCAACCTCTCGCCACGATCGAAGGCTCAGTCCCGTCCGTTGCCGCGCTGCCACCCGGCTGCCCCTTTGAGCCGCGCTGCCCCAGTCGCGTCGCCTCCTGCGCAGAGCGCCTGCCCGCGCTTGTAGAAGTTGGGCCGGGACACTTCGCGCGCTGCCCGGTCGTGAATGCGGACGCCCGCCCGTCCGCAACTAGAGGACTGTCGTAAAAAATCCTTGGTGTCACGAAATTTGTAAACTTGTCATCCTGAGCGAAGTGAGGTGAGCGAAGCGAGCCGAACGCAGTCGAAGGACCCCTATTCCCTCAAATGCTATTGTGCTACGTCAGGGAATTCTCTTCCGTGCCCGCGCTAAGGAATCACCCGCGATGGTCCGCGGACTCCGACTCTCGCCCTCATCCACAGAATCTGCTTATCATAAGAACCCATGAAGACCGCCCGCCTGGAAGCGTTCAGCGATGGCGTCATCGCCGTCGTCATCACAATCATGGTGCTCGAGCTGAAGGTGCCGCACGATACCACGCTCACCTCGCTCCTCAGCATCCTGCCGCAGTTTCTCGCCTATGGGCTGAGCTTTCTCGTCGTGGCCATCATGTGGGTAAATCATCACCACATGCTGCATGTGGCGCGGCATGCCAACGCGCGGCTGCTCTGGTCGAATAACAATCTTCTCTTCTGGATGTCGCTGGTGCCGTTTGTCACCGCCTACTTGGGCGATCATCATCGCGACCCGCGTGCGGTAGCGCTCTACGGCGCGGTCATGTTTTGCTGCGGCCTGGCATTTTCCATTCTGCGCTGGGCGATTGCCTGCCAGAACGCCGAAGACGACGACATGCTCCACTATCACCGCCGCTCGCAGGCCAAGAACGTGTTTTCGGTCGTGCTCTACGGGTTGTCGGTGCCACTAGCCTTCGTGAACGTATGGATTTCGCTGGCGATCTTCGCCTTCGTGGCCTTGTCGTATTTCCTCCCCGAGCGCAAGTTGGCCGAGCCGCGAACGCATGTGGGCTAGCATTACCGCTTGAGACTCTCCATTATCATCCTGAGCAAAGTGAGGTGAGCGGAGCGAGCCGAACGAGTCGAAGGACCCCTAACCGTCTCCTGCGAGATCCTGTCCACCAACGAAAACAAATTACGCCGCGTGCGCAGACCCCCCGCCCGCTTTGCGCTCCTGCGCATGCATCCGCTGCTGTACCAGCAGCGCATAGTGCACGGCCGACACGATCGTAAAGATAAACGTAGCGCGCAGAAACGTGGTCCGCGCGATCCAGATCCACCGCACCGGCTCGACCAGCAACAGCAGCACGAAGAAGATGGCGGCCACCTGCGCGAACGTGTTGGCCTTCCCGAAAATGCTCGGGCGAAAATCACGCAGGCCCGCGATGGCAAACAGCACGCCGCTAATGATGAGTATGGAGACGTCGCGGCTGAAAACGACGATCGTGTACTTCCAGGGAATGAAGTGCTCGATCGAGAGCACCAGAAACATCGTGCTCATCAGCAGCTTGTCGGCGATGGGGTCGAGATACTGCCCGAGCAGCGTCTGCTGATGCAGCCTGCGCGCCAGAAAGCCGTCGAGGCCGTCACTGAGTCCGGCGAGCACAAAAAGAATAAGCGCCCATTTGAAGTCATGCTTGACCACGTTGATGACGATGAAGGGAAGAAAAATCATCCGCAGCAGCGTGAGCTGATTGGGCGCGGTGAGAATTTGGCGGAAGTTCACCGCGGCGGCTCTCCCGAAGCGTCGAAGTGAGCGAGAAACTCGCCGATCAAAAGCGGGGCGGGATCTTGTCCGGTCTTTTGCGCAAAACGCTGCGCGAGAGAGGGAAGCGTGCCTTCGGGCAGATCGAGTTCGAGGCGCTCGACGCGCTGCATGGGGAAAAACATGACTCCGGCGGAGAAAGGCTCGCCATCGCGAATCTGGGTGGTGAAATCGTCGAAGGAGGAAAGATCGACGCCGCGGAGACTGAGGCCGGTGGGGGAGAGATGAAGAATGGCGCCCCAGAATTTCTCGCGCGGGTTGGCGAGCGTGGCGATGACGACGGCTCCGGCTCGGAAGGGCGCGGCAGGCTGGGGTGTCTCGTAAAAGCTGGTGCTGGTCACGATGGGATTGTCTTATTTGAGGGGTGGGGAAGGCAAATGGCCTCTTAGCAGCCCTTTACCAGGACGAGGTTCGTGGCCCTATCGCCATCAAATACGACCATCCACCAACTGTGTCCGATGAAGAGCACGTCCCGGTCTCTCCAGTTGGAATTGCGATAGCAGTCCTGCAGGTATGATGAAACATCTGCTGCCGGAAGGAGAGATCCGAACTTGTCGCGCAGCTGTTGCTTGGTCTTGCCCACCACCAGTTTCTCTGGGCTGCGATCTCCTACCATTGTGCCGGTGACGACTTTGATGTTCAGTGGGTAGAGGTTCGCCTTCCACAGCACGTATTTTATGTTCTTGGGATCGGGCTGTGGGTACATCAGCACCCACCCAACCAAGAACACTGCTAGAGCGGCTGCGACGCAGGCAGGAATCAATGCGATCCGTTTCATGCTCGCTCCCTCTGTGTGCTAGTGTTCACCTTCATTCCGCACCGCCTTCAGATCAATTCCCACCTGCTCCGCCTTCTTGTAAAGATGAGACCGTTCCAGTCCCAACGCTCGCGCCGTGTTGGAGATCTGGTTGTGATTGCGCTTGAGTTCGGCGAGGATCGCTTGCTTCTCGAAGGCGCGCACGCGGTCGGCGAGCGGACCGGAGGCAGAAAACGTTGAATCGATTCCAGGGGCGCTGCCGGCAGCGGGCAGCGCCATCTCAACTGTTTCCCCGGTGACCGCATTCTCAATTGCCAACAGCATCAGGCGCTCCACCGCATTCCGCAGTTCGCGAATGTTTCCCGGCCACCCATATTGCTGCAACGCGGAGATCGCTTCCGGCGTGAACTTCATCGGCTTCCATCCGTTGGTGGCAGCGACCTGCGCCGCAAAATGCTCGACCAGCGCGGGAATATCTTCTCGCCGCTCGCGCAGCGGCGGCAGGCGCAGGGGGAATACGTACACACGATGAAACAAATCCTGGCGGAACTTCCCATCGCGCGCCTGCGCTTCGAGATCGCGATGCGTCGCCACAATCACCCGCACATCCACCGAAATCGGCTTCCCTCCGCCAATGCGCTCGACCTCTCCTTCTTCGAGCACGCGCAGCAGCTTGGCCTGCATGGCGAGCGGCATGTCGCCGATTTCGTCGAGGAAGATCGTGCCGTGCTGCGCCTGCTCGAACTTGCCCAGATGCCGCGCGGCGGCTCCGGTGAACGATCCTTTTTCGTGCCCGAACAACTCCGACTCGATCAACTCCGCCGGCACTGCCGCGCAGTTGAGCGTGACAAACGGCGCGCCAGCTCGCGGGCTGCGCTCGTGCAGCGTGCGCGCGACAAGTTCCTTCCCCGTGCCCGTTTCGCCGAGAATAGCCACGCGCGTTTCGCTCGCCGCCACGCGCTCGATCTGCGCCATGACGCGCCGCATCGTG
>Ga0335069_10016137_pt1 | contig 10432 bp, 6 predicted proteins | sample Lox_Sample_11_FD_206714 | JGI IMG/M metagenome (GOLD analysis project Ga0335069, IMG submission 206714) | Soil microbial communities from Loxahatchee National Wildlife Refuge, Florida, United States - Lox_Sample_1.1 | ecosystem: Environmental > Terrestrial > Soil > Wetlands | place: USA: Florida...
GCGGCCACCAGGCGGGACCAATAACCGGTAAGGTCCAGGTGGTGACACTCACGGGCACGCTAAAGGCAATGTGAAGTCCTGTTGCGGCCCTGCTCAGGCGCGTTCCAAAACGTGATCGTGGCGGGCGGCCCCTTGAAAAGGATTCCGAACGCCGGGTTGGGCAGGCTCGCTCACAGAGACTGGACATGGCGCACCAGTTGTTCGGCCGGGGACATCAGCGCCACCGCGTGTCGCGAGCCGCTGAGACACCCGCGCTCCACGGCCAAGCTTCGATAGTAATCGTTGTATCGGGAGCCGTCTTCGCCCTTCCCCATGGGAAATAGCGCGCCAGGTTCCATCCAGCGATCGAATACGGTTGAGCGCTCCATGCGGTTCTCGCCGCGGACACCGTAGCGAGCTTTGTGGTCCTTGTGCCAACTGCCCTACCAGTGCGTGACCACCATCGCCGGCTAATACCGGCGAAGCATGTCGCAGACCGCTAACTTGACTTCGTCATTTACAGGAATCTCACCATCGGGCCAGGTGAGAAAGGCGGCCGGTGCGCCCCGGCTGGTCTCGCGGGCACCGGCGCACCCATGGAGAAGAACGCATCACCAGTCGATCGAGTCCGGCGGGCGGGTCTATCTTTTCATTGCATCCCAGCGCGGCGCGCCGTGCGCGTCGATCCGATGGTGGCCCTGAGATACCAATAGGCGCGTCCAGGGCGATCGATTACTCAAGCGAAACGACCGTGTGATATAGGTAGCAGGATATGTCCAATCCAGTTATTCGGCCGTTTTGGAGTGCCGTCCTAGCCGTAGCAATCGCTTTCACCGCGTCAGGGACCTGCGCCGGACAGGCCGGCGGCGCATGCCAAACGAAGGACGATGCGGGTTACACCGCCGCCATTCGCAAGGCCACCACCGAGACGTATTTCTCGACAGAACTTACCGATCACCTGCCGTGGAGCTCCTGCGTGCCCGCGCCGGATACGTACCTCGGGCACATCATTGGCGCGCCGGATGTACTCGACCATGTCGCGCAGATCAACGGCTACCTGCGGCTGCTCGCCAGCCGCAGCCCGCGCGTGCGGGTCTTCTCCATGGGCCTGAGCGAAGAAGGGCGCGAAATGATCGTGGCGGCTATCGCGGATGAAGCCACTATAGGGGATCTCGACCGCTACCGGCGGATCACGGCGCGCCTGGCCGATCCACGCGGACTGAGCGAGACCGAGGCGGAGTCGCTGATCCAGCAAGGCAAGCCGATCTATTGGGCGGATGGCAGCATTCACTCGCCGGAATCGGGATCACCGGAGATGCTCATGGAACTCGCCTACCGCCTGGCGGTCGAGGAAACGCCGCTCATCCAGACCATCCGCAAGAACTCGATCGTGCTGCTGACCCCCGTCATAGAAACCGACGGCCGCGACCGATTCGTGGACGTCTACATGTACGCCAAGCACCATCCCGAGGCGATGCCTTACCCGCTCGTCTGGTGGGGCCACTATGTCTCGCACGACAACAACCGCGACGGTATTACCCTGTCACTGGCCCTATCTAAGAATGTTACTAAGACCTATTTCGACTGGCACGCGACGGTCATGCACGACCTGCATGAGTCGATTCCGTATCTATATATCTCGACCGGCACTGGGCCTTACAACGCGTGGCTCGATCCCATCGTCTCGAGCGAATGGCAGCGGCTGGCCTACTACGAGGTGGAGGAGTTGACCCGCCGCGGCGTGGTGGGCGTGTGGACGCATGGCTTCTACGACGGATGGGCGCCCAATTATCTGATTTGGGCCGCTACCGGGCACAACGCCATCGGCCGCTTCTACGAGACCTTTGGCAATCGCGGCGCAGACACGCAGGAACGGACGCTCGAGCCGAATTCCACGAGCCGCGAGTGGTACCGTCCGAATCCGCCGCTCGCGAAGGTCAAGTGGTCGGCGCGCGACAACATCAACCTGCAACAGAGCGGGCTGCTGTTGGGGCTCTACAACGTGGCCTCGCATGGACAGGAGTATCTGCGAAACTTCTATCTGAAGAGCCGGCGCGCGGTGGAGAAGGCGCGTACAGAAGGTCCGGCGGCCTGGGTGTTGCCTGGCGACGATCCGCGGCCGGGCGATCAGGCGCGCCTGCTGAACGTGTTGCGCGCGCAGGGCATCGAAATATCGCGCGCGGAGAAGGCCTTCTCGACGGAGGTCCTGAACGGGGAAAGCGCGGCCATCGGAGGGTCTGGCAAGGGGGCGGACTCCAAAGCGAAGGAAGCTCCCGCCAGCACGGCCGTCAAGTTTCCCGCGGGCAGTTACATCATCCGCATGGACCAGCCTTACAGCCGCCTGGCCGATACGCTGCTCGACACGCAGTATTTCAGCACGAAGGATCCGCGACCGTACGACGACACGGGTTGGACGCTGGGTGCGCTGGCCAACGTCAAGACGGTGCGCGTGATGGACACCTCGGTGCTGGACGTGCCCATGGCTAAGCTCGCGGACGAGGTGCGCACCGCGGGCGGAATCCGGGGCGGCAGCCGTGTCACGCTGGTGGTCAACAACAATACCGATAGCGCGCTGGCGACTTTCCGTTTCCGGCTGGCGAGCGTGGCCATGGGCGCCGCCGAGGAACCGTTCGAAGTGGACGGCCACAAGTTCAATCGCGGCAGTTTCATCATTACGGCGGCAAGTGGGGACGACATGGCGCGGATCGCGGAAGCCGCGCGCGACCTGGGCGTTCCGGTTTTCGCCACGGACACCAAGCTGACTGTGGCGCGGCACGCATTGGAAGCCCCACGCATCGCGCTGCTGCACAATTGGACGAATACGCAGGCGGATGGCTGGTTCCGCATCACGCTCGATCAGCTTAAGATTCCCTACACCTATGTGGCAGACACCAGGGTCCGCGGAACGGCGAATCTGCGCGATCTGTTCGACGTCATCGTGGCGCCGCCGTTCACGGGCGATCTGGCCTCGGCCATACAGGGGCTTCCGATGCAAGGTAACGCGATGTCATGGAAGAGCACTCCCGAAACGCCCAGCTTCGGCGCGCCTGGACTGGATTCGAGCGATGACATTCGCGGCGGCTTCGGGTACTCCGGCATCGCGGCCCTGGAGCGTTTCGTGCGCGATGGCGGCCTACTGGTGACCGCCGGGGAGTCGGCGGCTTTGGCCGTGGAGGGCGGTATGACGCGCGCGGTCTCGCTGCGCCGCTCGCAGAAACTCGTGTGCCCGGGAGATGTGCTGTTGACCGACGTGGAGGACGCCCGGAGTCCTATCGCCTACGGCTACGGGGAAAAGCTGTATGTCTATTACAGTGAGAACCCCATATTGAACATCAGCCTCGGTTTCGGCGGAAGCGCTGCGAATCCGGGGCGGTCGAGCGGCCGGGGCTCGGCGAGCGATCCGGATGTGATCCAGGGGCGTGCCTACACGCCGCCGGAAAAAACGCCCAAGCGTACTCCGCGCGAGAAGGAGCTGTACGTGCCGGAGGAAATGCGCGCGTATATGAGTTGGCGGATTCCGCCCGAACGCGAGCTGCCGCGTGTGATTCTGCGGTTCGCGTCGGCCGGCGACCTGCTGGTGAGCGGCTTGCTGGACGGCGCCTCGGATTTGGCCGAGAAGCCCGCGGTCGTGGATGTGCCGCACGGCCAGGGGCACATCGTGCTGTTCTCCAACAACCCGATGTGGCGCAATGAGACGTCGGGAAGCTATTTCCTGTTATTCAACGCCATCATGAATTACCGGCATCTGGATGTAGGACGCGCGGTTGATGTAGGCACGGCGAAAACGGAATAGGATTCTCGCGGCCAGGCAGCCGCGTGCGTGGGCGGCGGCAGTTGCGATTCGAAACAATGCGAATGGTGTATGCTGAATTCTCCGAAAGGAAGGGGAAACCATGCGTCCTCTACTCGCCTTGGCCGTATTCGCGGCTCTCGCCATTGCCGATGACGGTCCGCTGCTCGTGCAGAAGCCCACTCTGAGCAAAACTCACATCGTATTCGCTTATGCGGGCGATCTCTGGAGTGTGCCCCGCGAGGGTGGCGACGCGGTCCGGCTTACCAGCGGAAACGGCAACGAAACCGACGCGGCCTTTTCACCCGATGGCGCGCGCATCGCTTTCACCGGCGAATACGACGGCAACGTGGACGTCTTCGTTGTTCCGGCTTCGGGTGGCGTGCCGAAGAGACTAACGTGGCACCCGGCCCCCGATCGCGTCCTGGGTTGGACGCCGGACGGGCAGCGCATCATATTCAGTTCGCCGCGAAATGCCTATTCTCGATTCGCGGAGATGTTCAGCGTTCCAGCCGACGGTGGCGTCGAAGAAAAGCTGCCGTTCCCGAGCGGTTATGAGGCGTGGATGTCACCCGACGGGCAGTCGATTGCCTATGAGCCGATAGCGCGTGCCTTCACGATGTGGAAGAAGTATCGCGGCGGCCAGACGACTCGCATCTGGCTCGCGCGTCTCTCGGACAGCAGCGTGACCAAGGTCCCACGGACGAATTCTAATGACTTCAACCCCATGTGGTCTGGAGACCGCGTCTACTTCCTGTCAGACCGTAATGGCCCCACCACGCTCTTCTTCTACGACACAAAGAACAACGAGGTCCGCGAAGCCATTCACAATCAGGGGTTGGATATAAAGTCCGCCTCGCTTGGGCCGGATGCCATCGTGTACGAGCAGTTCGGAGGGATTTCACTCTACGACCTGAAGTCCGGCCGGACCAAACCGGTGACCATTCGCGTGCACGGGGATTTTGCGGAGGTGCGCGCGAGGCTCGTCAATGCCGGGGGGCAGCTCATCACACCGGCCATCTCGCCAAACGGCGCTCGGGCCGTTTTTGCCGCGCGAGGCGAGATCATCACCATTCCGGCTGAAAAGGGGGACCCGCGCAATCTGACCAACACACCGGGAGTGATGGAACGCGAACCGCAATGGTCGCCGGACGGTAAGAGCATCGCCTACCTTTCCGACGAATCGGGCGAGTACGCTCTACACGTCCAGCCGCAGAGCGGCGAAGGCGAAGTTACGAAAATCCCGCTCAAGCCCGGCTTCTATCTTGCGCCGCGGTTCTCTCCGGACAGTAAGAAAATCGCGTTGGTAGACAGCTTCCAGCGTCTTTGGTACGTGGACCTGGAGACCAAGAAGCAAGTCGAAATCGCGCAGGACACTTATCAGATGCGCGACGGGAACATTGCAGGCGCATGGTCTCCCGATAGCAAATGGCTGGCGTACTCCAGGGTGCTGCCGAACGAGTTGAGCGCCATTTATCTCTACTCGCTCGCGGACGCAAAATCCACCCAGGTGACCGACGGCATGAGCGATGCCACGAACCCCGTATTCGATAAAGATGGCACGTACCTCTACTTCACGGCGAGCACCAACTCCGGGGAGAGCTTGGGATTGGACATTCACGCCGTAGAGCGAACCTCGACCAGTTCGATCTACCTGGCGGTTCTCGACAAAACGCTGGCCTCTCCGTTTGCTCCCGAAAGCGACGAAGAAAAAGCAGCAGACGACAAGAAGGCCGTTGACGGCGACAAGCCCGGCGCGGGATCCGGTACGCCCGCGGCGGACGCATCCAAGCCGCCCGAAGCGGCGAAACCGAAGCCGGCCGTCCCGAACGTCAAGATTGATCTTGACGGCATCGATCAGCGTATTCTGTCCGTGCCTATGCCGCCTCGGCGTTACACCGCGCTGCAGGTGGCGAAGGCGGGAATTCTCCTGGCTGTGGAAGCTCCGCCTCCGGTTTCAGATGGTCCGACGGATCATCCGCCTGGGCAAACCGTGCACCGGTACGACCTGAAGACTCGCAAGAGCGACGCCCCACTCACGGGAGTCAGTAACTTCCAAATGTCGTTTGGCGGCGAGAAGGCACTCTATCGACAGGGGGACGAGTGGATCATCGCTGCGCTCCGGCCCATGGCTGACGGGCCAGGCGGAGGAGGTCCGCCCGCGGCAGCGGCCGGCGGCGCACAGAAAGGCGTGCTGAAGACTTCCGGCATCGAAGTCCGGGTGGAACCAGTCCAGGAATGGAAACAGATGTACCACGAGGCTTGGCGGATCGAGCGCGACTGGTTCTACGATCGCCATATTCATGGCCTGGATCTGAGAGAGGCGGAGAAGGAGTACGAGCCTTACCTCCGCAACATCGCATCCCGGGGTGATCTCACCTATTTGTTCCAGGAGATGCTGGGCAATATGGTGGTGAGTCACATGGGAACGGGCGGCGGCGATTTGCCCGAGGTGAAGCACGTCCAGACAGGACTTCTGGGCGCCGATTACGAGGTCGCAAACGGTAGATACCGCTTCCTGCGGGTCTATGGCGGCGAGAATTGGAATCCGCAACTCCGCGCGCCGCTTACTCAGCCGGGCGTGAATGTTAAAGCCGGCGAGTACCTGTTAGCAGTCAATGGCCGCGAGGTGCGTCCTCCCGAAAACATCTACAGTTTCTTCGAAGGGCTGGCCGGCAAATCCGTACTGTTGCGCGTCGGGCCCGACCCGAATGGCTCCGGGGCACGAGAGGTAGACGTGGTCCCCGTGCCCGATGAGGGAAGGCTGCGAAACTTGGCCTGGATCGAGGAGAACCGCCGCAAGGTCGATCAGATGACCGGAGGCAAGGTTGCCTATATCTACATGCCGGATACGGCCAACGGCGGGTTGACAGCGTTCAATCGCTACTTCTACGCGCAGATCGGTAAAGATGCCGCGATTGTGGACGAGCGTTTCAATGGGGGCGGTCTGCTGGCCACGGACATTGCGGAGATTCTTAATAGAAAGGTGCTCAGCGCAGCGTCCAACCGGGTCGGAGATCCTCTGGTGCAGCCGCAGGGGATTTTCGGGCCGAAGGTAATGATCATCAATGAACGCGCCGGCTCGGGCGGTGACGCGATGCCGTGGTATTTCAGGCGCGCGGGCGTGGGCAAGTTGATCGGCACGCGCACTTGGGGCGGGCTGGTCGGAATGGCCGGAGGGCCGCCACTGATGGATGGAGGTTTCGTGGGCGCGCCCAGTTCGGGTATCTACAATCCGCTTACGGGCGAGTGGGAAGTGGAAAACATCGGCGTCCCGCCGGATGTGGAAGTCGAGCAAGACCCGGCACTAATTCGGAAGGGCCATGATCCGCAGTTGGAGAAGGCGGTTGAAGTCATATTGGAGGAATTAAGGGAAAACCCGCCTCCGAAACTTCGCCATCCGGCTTTTCCAAACTACCATCGCTAGGCGGCGCCGCGCTGGGCAGGCAGGCTCGCTTCACAGAGACTGGACATGGCGCACCAGTTGTTCGGCGGGGGACATCAACGCCACGGCGTATCGCGAGCCGCTCAGGCACCCGCGCTCCACGGCCAGGCTTCGATAGTAATCGTTGTACCGGAAGCCGTTTTCGCCCTTCCACATGGGAAATAGCGCGCAAGCTTCCATCCAGCGATCGAATACCGGTGTGATGTCCAAATAGGTGTCCGCGCGAAAACCGCCGGCGTCCTCCCAGTTGTCCGCATAGAAGGTCTTAGATACGTTGTGGGCTGGATCCTGGCGCGCGATGGCCGGCAGTGCGGCGTAGAAGATAGCATCGGCGACGATCTCGTAGCAGGCTTTGTGGTCCTTGTGCCAACTACCCTTCCAGTGCGTTACCACGATCGCCGGCTTATACCGGCGAAGCATGTCGCAGACCGCGAATTTGACTTGCTCATTCACGGGAATCTCACCATCGGGCCAGGTGAGGAAGGCGGTTTGCGCGCCCAGCATCGTTGCGGCATGTTCCGCGGCTTCGCGCTGCATGGCGCCATAGCGCGCCGGGGGAATGGATGCCGATCCCCGTTCGCCCAGCGACAGGCTGAGAAAAACGCCTGGTGCGCCCCGGCTGGTCTCGAGGGCCACCGGCGCACCCATAGCGAAGAACGCATCACCAGGATGCGCGGCGATCGCCATGATCGCGCTACCCGATGGCGGGGCGCTGCTGGGGGCTGCCGAGGGCGGGCGGCCGGGCATCTGCGCGGCGCTCAATGCGCCGGCTCCGAGTCCCAGATACTCCAGAAAACGCCGCCGTGTTTGCCGCTGCATCAGTCACCGCCCGCTGATATTCTATCCGGTAATGATGGCAGCAGAAGAATACCTCACGAAGATCACCGGGATCGTGTCCACGATCCGGCAGAGTCAGAAAGAAAAGATCGAAGCGGCGGGCGCGGCTTTCGCGAAGTCGATCGAGTCCGGCGGGCGAGTCTATCTTTTCGGCAGCGGCCACTCCGTCATTCCGGTGCTGGACATCTTTCCGCGATACGGGAGTTTCATCGGCTTTCTTCCCATATACGATCCGCGGCTGATGTGGTCGAACGTGGTGGGTCCGGGCGGCGCGCGCGAGTTGCTGTGGCTGGAGCGGCGCGAAGGCTATGCGGCGGTGGTGCTGGAGAGCTACCAACTGGAGGCCCGCGACGCGCTGCTGGTCTTCTCGCACGGGGGGCTGAACGCGGCGCCCATCGAAATGGCGCTGGAATGCAAGAAGAAGGGGCTGACGGTGGTTTCGGTTTCGTCGCATCAGAACTGGCGGCAGGCGAAGGCCACGCACTCGAGCGGCAAGGCACTGGCGGACGCTTCGGACATCGCCATCGATAATTGCGTGCCCCCGGAAGACGCGCTGGTGAGCATGGAAGGCATCGCGGAGCGATTCGCGGCCGGCTCTACGGTGGCGGCAGTGTCCATCGCGATGGCTCTGGTGGCGGAAACCGGCGCCCGGCTGGTGGAGCGCGGAAAGAAGCCGCCGACCTTCGTTTCGCCCAACGTGGGGCTGCCCGCGGATCACAATCAGGAAGTCTTCCGCGCTTACGAGCGATTCGTGCGCGGGCGGTCGTGAGCGAATGCCGCGCGTAGCCCTGGCCGCGGATCTTGGCGGCACCAAGATCGCGGTGGCGCGGGTGGAAGATACGGGCCGGATCACGCACCGGTTGCGAGCGCCTACGCCGGTTGGTGGAGGCGCGGCGGTAGTGGATGCGATCGCTGAACTGCTGGAGCAACTGCCGCGCGCGGGCGTTTGTGCCGCTGGCGTGGATGTGCCGGGCCTGGCCCATCCGGGCGGGGTGGTGTGGGCGCCGAACATTCCCGGATGGACGAGCATGCCGTTGGGCAAACTGCTCGCGGACCGCTTGCGGCTACCGGTAGTGGTGGATAGCGACCGCAATGCGTTCGTCACCGGCGAGGCTTGGCAAGGATCGGCCAGGGGATGCCAGGACGTCGTTTTCGTGATGGTGGGAACCGGGATTGGGGCGGGCATCATCAGCGGAGGGCGGCTGATTCGCGGACACGGCGAACTCTCCGGCTGCGCTGGTTGGATGGCGGTGCGGGATCGTTACCGGCGCGGGTATGAGAGCGTCGGCTGCCTGGAATACCATGCGGCGGGACCCGGCATCGCACGCGCCGCTGCGCGTGTTTTTGGGAGCCCTCTGACCGCGCGCGAAATCGTCAAACTGGCGCGCGCGGGCGATGCGCGGGCTACCGGGTTGCTGGCAGCCGCGGGCCACTACCTGGGGCTGGCGCTTTCTAACCTGGTGGACATTCTGAATCCGCAAATGATTGTCATCGGTGGCGGGGTGGCTGCCGCCGGCAACCTGCTGCTGGACCCGGCGCGCCGGACCTTGCGGCAGTGGGCGCAACCGTTGGCGGTGAGGCAGGTGAGCGTGATGCGGAGTGCTTTGGGGGATCGCGCCGGCGTACTGGGCGCCGCCCGGTTGTGCTTCGAGCATGGCGAGCGCTGACGATGCAACCAGTCTCCGTTTCCAGTAAGCCGCCCATGCGCCGCGCCGCGCTCCTGCTGACCGTGAACGCCTGCATGTTCGTCTTTGGCGTGGTGCTGTTGTTAATGGGCTCGCTGCTGCCGCATCTGGATGTGAGCGGCGCGCGCGCCGGCAACCTCGGCTCATTGCCGCTGATGGGCATACTGGCGGTGACGGTGGTGATCGGTCCGGCGCTGGATAAGCTGGGGGCCAAGCCCATGCTGGCTCTCGGGCTGGGACTGGTAGCCGCGGCGTTGGCCGCTATGCCGTCGATGAGCAGCTACCCTCTACTGGCGGCAGCCGCACTGGTTTATGGCGTAGGCGGCGGCATCCTAAACACGGCCACCAATGCGGTCGTCTCCGAATTGAGCGCCTACGGGCGAGGGGCGGCGCTGAACCTGCTCGGCTTTTCCTTCAGCCTGGGCGCCGTCAGCGCCCCGCTGCTGATGTCGTTCGCTTCCCGGCGATTTCCGGCTTCGGCGATCCTTTACCTGCTGGCCGCGCCTCCGGCGGCCGTGCTCCTGCTGATCCTGGCGCTGCCGTTTCCGCGCCCCACAAACACCGCAACGCCGCTCAGAGAGTTGCTGCGCGTGCTCAACCATCCAGTGGTGTGGATCACCGGCGTGCTGCTTTTCTTCGAGTCCGGAAACGAGAACTGCATGTTCGTCTGGGCCGGGAAGATGATGAAAGACACAC
>Ga0335069_10016138_pt1 | contig 10432 bp, 7 predicted proteins | sample Lox_Sample_11_FD_206714 | JGI IMG/M metagenome (GOLD analysis project Ga0335069, IMG submission 206714) | Soil microbial communities from Loxahatchee National Wildlife Refuge, Florida, United States - Lox_Sample_1.1 | ecosystem: Environmental > Terrestrial > Soil > Wetlands | place: USA: Florida...
CGCGTACTTCCTCGGGTACAAGGTGACCTATGAGGAACTGTCGGACAACCTGTACGAGGTCGTGTCTCATCGAAGGGCGAAGTCGAACGCCTTCTCGATGATTCAGACGGTCGAGAACGTGGCGGTCGTTCCTTACAATGATGCGTTCGTCGGCGCCTACTATGTGGGCGGTGATGGCGTGTCGCTGTGCAACAACGCCCACCCGAATACGACCGGCGGCACCTACAGCAATGCGCTCACGCCGGGCGCGGACCTGTCGGAGGCGGCTCTCGAAGACGCCGTCGTCGCGATCATGGGGTTCCAGAATGATCGCGGGCTGCTCATCAACATCATGCCTTACAGCCTGCACATCGCACGGCAGAACTGGTTCAACGCACACCGTATCCTCAAGTCGGTGCTCCAGAGCGGAACCGCCAACAACGATGTCAACGTGCTGAAGGCTGTGAACGCGTTCCCGCAGGGAATCAAGATGAACCACTACTTCACGGCGAGCAACGCCTGGTTCATCAGGACGAACTGCCCGGAGGGCATGAAGTTCTACTGGCGCGAACATCCCGACTTCGCCCAGGACAACGACTTCGACACGATGAATCTTAAAGCCCGCTCGTATATGCGTCTGTCGGCCGGTAATACCGACCCGCGTGCAATATACGGGAGCAACGGGCCTTAATCGGGCCTGGATGAATCGCGGCCGGGTTATGCCAAACATAATCCGGCCGCATTTTCCCTCAGTACTAGGAGACTTCTATCATGTCTACGCAACGATCCCCGACTCCCTCCCGTAATCCGGGGGGCTTCACGACGGACTGGCCGTATGGTCCGCTGGCCGACAGCGGCTACGGCAACCCCTCTTTCTACCACCAGTTCTACGACGACTTCGATAACGCGCTCGGAGCAACTGGTCTCTACACCGTGACCGCGGCGAGCGGCTCGGTGGCGCACACTGCCGGCGATGGCGGTCTCGCCCTCTTCACGACTGGCGCCTCGGCGGGCAACTTCGCTGAGATTCAGCTGCCGGCCGCGAGCTTCACGCTGCCGCAGGGCACTCTCGCGGGAAAGAAGCTGTTCTGGATGGGGCGGCTGCAGCTCAGCGACGTGACGAACTCAATCATGATCGCAGGGCTCTGCAACATCACCACCACGCCGTTCTCCGCGGTTGCGGACGGCGTATACTTCCAGAAGCCGAACAGCTCGGCCACGCTGAACATCATCAGCACGATTGCGAGCACGGCGACGACGACTGCAATCCCCACGTCCGCCTACACGCTGGCGAACGCGACGAGCATCGATCTCGCTTTCTATATCGACTGGTATGGGAACCTGAACGTGTTCGTCGGCTCACAGCTATTCGGATATCAGCAGGAGTCCGGCGGCGGCCCGAGCACGCCGGTGCGTGGACGATGCCTGCAGATCTCTGGCCTCTCGCTCAGCACTGCGAATCTGTCACCGACTCTCGCAGTGTCGAATGGGACGGCGGCCTCCGCCAAGACCATGACCGTGGACTTCCACGGGGCGATGAAAGAGCGCTAAGCGATGAAGGTCCAGATCCTGCGTGAGGGGGGAAAGAACCTTTCCCTCCTCGCGAAGGGGTTCGCGACCGAGGACTTCGGTCCGGACCTGCTCTTCGACCTGACGAAGCTAACGCCGCCGAGAGAGGGGTGGAAAGGACTCCGCCTCGACTCGGCCGCTTGGCTCATTCAGGAGAAAATGGGCCTCTACCTCTGGTGGAGCGCACAGGCGCGGGAAGAGGACCTCGCACTCGTTATGGAGAGCCGGAATGGACTCCGGCTCGACGAGGGCATTCCGACGCCGAGGTTTGGAGAGGAGTGGGATGGGAAGATGTTTCTGTCCAGCTTCCGCACGCAGGACCCTCCCTCTCGCAAGTCATTCATCCTTCTTCTGGAGTTCGACAAGCAATGACCACTCCAGTAACAGAGAACACTGCCTATTCGATCATCACTGATGGGCTGCGCAACGCGAAGAAGCTCCCCTTCGGAGAAGACCCGGATAGCGAAGAGCTTGGGCTGTACATGCGCAAGCTCAATCAGATTATCAACTTCGTACAGACGACAGGGATTCGGCTGTTCCTGATTCAGGATACGCCGATCACTCTCGTCGCAGGGACGAGCCTCTACACGCTCGGTCCGAGCGGCACTGTCGTGATGACCAAGCCGATCGGCGTGGTCGATCAGTACTATCTGTACTCTGCCGCGAACGGAGCGACGAAGCGCCCGGTCTTTAAGATCTCGCGGCAAGAGTGGGATATGCTCTCCGTGACGACGCAGCAGGGGCCTGTCACACAGATCTTCGTCGATCCGCAGGTACTCACGCTGAACATCAATACGTGGCTGGTGCCAGACGCGAATGAGGCGACCGGCACGCTGCACCTGGCGCTCAAGACGCAGGTGACGAACTTCGTCGGCGTCACGGACTCAATGCAGTTTCCGATCGAATGGGCCCTGACGCTAGGGTGGCTGTTCGCGAAGGAGGTCGCTATTGGTCAGCCCCAGGCGATCGTGACCCGCTGCGATCAGATGGCCGACTACTATCTTATGAAGCTGGATGAGTGGGATGCGGAGCAGGACACGAGCATCTTCCCTCAGCCGGATCAGAGGCTGTTCCAGAACCGGAGATTTAACAGGTGAGCGCTGCGCCAGACATGGCAGAGAACCTGCGGAAGTGGCCGCTGGTCACACAGGCGAGCAACCGCTCGGACCAGTTTACAAAGGATGCCCGCCTCGTCAACGCTTTTGCGGAGCGAGACCCAAACACAGGGGAGTGGGTAGTACAGAAGCGAATCGGCTACGAGAACGAGTTTTCTCTTGGTGCTGGTGGTGGAACTTGGGGACAGTATGGCTGGGCGTCTGGAGGAGGCTCCTTCTATCAGACCGGAAAGCTCTATTCTCTGTATGATAATGGCACCGCACTGGTTCTGTTTGCCGATGGCATAGCTCTCGGATCTCCGTTTGGCGTAGCGCCGCTCGCCGCTTCTCCTCTTGCTGGCTGGATTGAGACGCAGCAGCAGGTGGCCGCTAACAGGTTGCTGGTCGGCGCTACAGACAACACTCTGTTCCACACCGACGGAACCACGATCACAGTCGATACAGCGGCTCTTCCTGCAGGAAGAGGATCGCAGATTATCGGACCTGTGTATCTGGATGGAACTATCTACATCTCGGATGAGTTGGGGCAGATCTGGGGCAGTAATATTGACGATCCGACGACTTGGCAAGGAACGAACCTCATCATCGCGAGGTCTACGCCAGGTAGAACTACTGCTCTCGTAAAGCAGCTTACTTACGTAATAGCGCTGCGAGAGTCGGGGATGGAAGTCTTCTACGACGCTGGCAACGCGACTGGCTCGCCGCTGTCGCAGATCGCCGGCGCTACGAATGATTATGGCTGTGCATTTAACGGCTCTCCGCAAGTCATCGACGGAATTCTTCTGTACGTCACTTCTAACAAAACTGTGTCTCCGCAAGTGATCCGAGTTGATAATCTGGTGCCGAGTATTATCAGTACGCCAGCAGTAGAAAAGCTTCTTGATGCTGCCTTTTCTGGCCTTGGTTTCACTTACGGCTTTTCGTTCAAGCATGGAGGGCATCGCTTCTACGGCATTACTAGCCAGTACATTAATTTGACTCTTGTTTACGATATAGACCAGCAGCTGTGGTATCAGTGGACCGATGCAGACGGTAATTACTTTAGAGGTATAGCAATGGCCTCTGACGGCACGAACCATTTCATGCAGGATATATCTAGCGGAGAGGTGTATCATTTCGACGGAGACTACGTATTCCCGACTGACGCTGGACCTGTAGCGCCGGTCGATATCTACACGCCGAACATGGACTTCGGCACGCGGCGCGGTAAGACCCTGACTCGCATGTACATCAACGCCGATCAGGTGCCGGGCAGCCAGATTCAGATCTCCCACTCTGATGACGACTATCAGACTTGGAGCCGCCCTCGCATCCGCTCGCTGGCGAACAAGACTCCTTACATCGACGATGAGGGGACATTCACTAAGCGTGCCTACCACTTTCGTCATGCGAGAGCGACCTCCTTCCGCATCCGCTCGTCCGGCCTTCAGATGATGCTCGGAACGATCTGATGAGCCTCATTCCAAATCTGAACGAGCCGCTGCTGGCGCAGCCGGTGCAGCCGCAGACGGGGCAGAAGACTGCGAATTCGCCTGGAGTCTCTGTAGGGCAGAATATCAGTCAGCGGTGGTGGAAGGCGCTGGTCGACTTTGCTACTCCGAAGGGGCTTGGCGGCATTCTGTATCCGCAGACAGCCGCTGAGGGTGCCGCTGGCGTAACTCCAGTTAATGGTAACTACCCAGCGAACCACATCTTCCGCTACATTACTGATCTCGATAATGTGCTCGCTGGGACGAGTACGGTTGATAATAGCGTGGGGGCGCAGAATTGGCTGAGCACCCTCACGCCAGGCTGCACCGCGACCCTTATTGGGACTGTACGCGCACAGGGGCTCGTCCTCCGAATCAGTGATGTTCTGTTCACAGGAGGAGGCTGGCTGAAGCCAGTCTCTAACGCCGCCACGGCGACGGTGCTGCAGATCGGTGAGGATTCGAGCAGCACTTACGTGAGGAGAGCAGCTGGCTCCATTAACATCGGAGATAGAACAGGGTTCTATACAAACTGGAGTAACATTACAGGGCTGGCGATTCAGTACGGAGCCGAGCATCAACTGACTCTCAACCTCTATGGAATGGGAGTGGGGCTCGCCTTTAACCCGACGTTGGGGGCTGCTGCGTATTGTCAGTTTATTCTGCAAGATGTAATCAATAATAAGATCGGCGTTCTCTTCAACGCAACAGGGGCAACAGCTTACTGCAACGAGCATGACTTCTTTGGCGGGCGCTTCACACTGAATTCTGGTTCGTGGGCAGCCGGACAGTGCTACATCTACGGGCACAAAGTTGGGACTAATATTCCGAACAACGTCCGCTTCTGGGGGCCCTCGTTCGAAGGCGCCGCTCGAGTGTTGGATTGGGGCGGAGAGTCACTTCGCATTGTAAATGCAAGATGGGAGTGTGGACTCAGTAGCGGAACTCCTGGAGTTGACTTCGACACGGTATTCTGGAACTATACTTCTGATGCTACACGTAATTCTGTTGTACTCTCGTACAACTCGCAGTGGTTGTCTGGAGTCTACACTAACAGTCTTGGAGCTGGAACTCGAGTTAATGACAGTGCATTTACGATGGCTGGAGACGTTACGCCTTTTGTAACAGCTGGCGCTTGGGTAGCTGCAACAGTCTCTGGGCTAGTTCAGATAGTTCCTGTGCTTGGGGCGAGTTACAGCTCGCCCAATACGACTGTCTTCTGCGCATCTAATCTCATTACAGCTTCTCCAACTGCAGTAGTGTGTGCGCGCATGAATGATGCAGGGACTCTGAATTCGTTCAAGCTCGCGGTGAATGACGTTCCTACGATAGCTGAAGCTGGTTCGGAATCTATCAACGATATGTTGATATTCCTGAATCGCTGCGCTATGTACATCACAGCACTCAATGTTAACTATCCTGCACTGACTCTTGCGAGTCCGGCGTCAGCAGCAAACGACGCGCTACGTATTATCAATGCGGGCTCTGGCGGCAGGACCGCCGGCATCACTGGAGCAGGAGACGCCAGTTTCAACAAGATTGGACTGTATGGCCAAGCGCCAGTTGGGCAGGTTACCGGATGGGGAACTCCGACAGGAATCGCACAACTTTCTAACTTCCCAGGAGCTACAGCAACTCTCGCGCAGTGCTCAGGTGTGATAGCTAAGCTTATCGCAGACCTCAAGAGCCTAGGATACTACGCAGCGTAAGAAGGTTATATCTATGGCAATGACTCCAGTAGTAGCGCCGGGAATGTCCTCTGCTCAGGTGATTGGAGGGGCGCCGATCTCGACGACGAACAATCTGTCATCGCTGACTTCGCTCTCCCCTGGCACCTCCGGGCAGGACTCCTCGACGGCAGGCAGCGTCGCGAGCCTGCTCCAGATGTTCGGTAGCCTCTACGGTCTGTACGGATCGACGCAGCTCAACAGCGCGGCGCAGGGCGTCCTGTCGCAGAGCGATCCCTTCGCATCGTCTCGTCCTGCGTATGTGAATCAGCTGAACGCGCTGATGGCGAATCCGAGCTCAGTGACGAGCACGCCGGGCTATGAGTTTCTGATGGGACAGGGCGTGCAGGCGATCGATCGGTCAGCGGCAGCGCCGGGCGGCGTTGGCCTCGGCTCGGGGGGAGAGATGCAAGCGCTGGAGCAGTACGGCCAGGGCCTCGCCTCTTCGTTCTATCAGACAGATCTACAGAATCTGATGCAGCTCTCCGGCGCCAACTTCCCTCCGGCGAATCCGGCGCAGGCACTCAGCGCCCTCGGCGGCGCGCAGGGAAGCCTTGGCAGCTCGATCGCCGGCGTGACGAACTCGATACCGAGTGCAGTCAATTCTCTCAGTAATCTACTCAGCGGTGGCGTATCTGGCGTCAGTGCCTCGCAATGGGGAGAGGCTCTCTCTGGGCTCGATCAGTCTACTGCTGCGACAGCAGCATCCGACGCCGCTAGCTCTGGCATGTACACTTACGGATCGGAGAATCTGCTAGATCCTTCTGCGGGGCTAGGAGATTCAGTGGATAGCTTATTCGGTTTTAGCCCCGCTGGCGGGGGAGCCGCCACAGGTGGAGCCGTCGCAGGAGGCGAAGCGGCTGCTGCTGGAGGTCTAGATGTGGGGCTTACAGACATAGGAGGGAGCGAAGTTGCCGCTGCAACTGCGAGTGTACCTGCCCTGCCGAGCAGTGTCGCGGCGGCGGCAGGAGCAGAAGGTGGAGCGGATGCTGGAGCAGCGGCGGCTACTGGTAGCCTCGGCCTTGGCCTTCTCGGAGTCGGCGCTGTCCTCGCACCTGTGCTCTATGGAATGTCGCAGCCAGCCTATACGGTTAATCAGACCGCCTATGCGCGCACGAACGCAGCGATGCAACAGGGCTTCCAGCCTGGGCAAGCCGGCTGGGGAGTACTAGAGCAAGCGGCGATGGACCCGAACGCAGTGACTCCTGAGATGTGGGACCAGTTCGCTCAGTACGGAATCAACAAGGGCAATCTGATGCAGATGTACTCGAAGTACGCCTCGATGGGAGCGACCTCGGCGGCGATGGGCGGACTGCACTACGGGGGCGGAGGAGTGTAAGATGGCAGGCTTTCCAACACTCGGCTCGGTTGCCGGCGGCATGGCGGATCAGACGCTCGCCATGCAAGACATTATGCTCAATAACTATCGGCTGAAAGAAGCGCCGATCGAGCTACAGAAGAATGAAGTTGAGCTGCAGAGGGATAAGATTGCGCTGCAGCAGCAGGTGACGGTGCTGAGCAAGATGCAGAATCTGAAGCCGCCGACCGAGGCGGATAATCCGGATTCGCTCGCCGGCGTGCTGAGCCAGGTTGCGCAGATACAGCTCGAGGCCGGCCTGCCGGACGCCGCTGCTAAGACGGCCAGCGAGGCGTCCCGCCTGCTCGAGAACAGCTCGAAGATCGACGCTCGCGCTTATAAGATGCAGACCGAGCGAATGAGCAAGTTCGCGAATATTCTGAGCGGCGTACCGGATACGCCGCAGGGCTATGCGCTGGCACTCCAGACTATGCTGGCATCCGATCCTGGCGTGGCGAAGGACCCGGGGTTTCAGAAGCTCATGAAGCAGCCCTGGCAGCCGGGGATGGTTGCGAGGCTGCAGCAGGCCGTCGTCACGAGGAAGGAGCAGGCGGAGATCGACTATCGTGGGAAGGCAGCGAAGCATGCGCAGGCCGCCGCTGTCGTGGATCAGCACAGAGTAGGGCTGATCGACGCGCAGAAGAAGCTCGCTGAGGATCGAGACAAGCATATTGATAAGGAAGGTGGATCGGTCGTGAAGGCTGATGATCGAAAAGCGATCTTCGATCAGATCATGCGGGACTACCCAGGAGCAGACCCCTCGGACGCCTCCGTCCGAGCGAGGCCGCTGGCCGAGGAGATGGTGAAGATGATGCGGGAGCAGCATCTGACACAGAGCCAGGCCGCCGTCCGAGTGTACGAGAACGCCCGCTCCGCGGGAGCCTTTGGTGGCCTGCGACAGGCCCCGATCGCGAAGGGCTCGAAGCCCGGCATGCCGCTCGACCTCCCGACAGGCAAGGACGCGGAGAAGAAGCTGCAGCAGAACCAGTGGTATATGGTGCAGGGCGAGCCTCGCCTGCTCATGGGCGATAAGTTCTTCTCAGAGCAGGAGCTGGATCAGATCGACAAGGACGATGAAGTCGAGGACGAGCAGGAAGATCAAGAGGAATAGCGACTATGCCGATCAATGTCGCTGATGTTCTTGCGACCGAGCAGAAGAAGCCAGTCGAAAGGCCGCCTCTTCCGCCGAAGAAGGCAGAGCCTGGACTGAGCGTAGAGGACGTGCTGAAGGCGCAGCCGCAGCAGCCCTCCCTGCTCGACCGGGGGAAGCAAGTTGTCTCGAGCACTATCGAGCGGACAGCGCCGCTTCGTGCGAAGGTGGCGTTCGCGTCGGGTGAAGCGTACTCGGCCGCAATCAAGCCATATCTGGATGACTACCGAGATATGGTGCAGGACTATAAGCAGGCCCTGGACGAGGATGCTAAGCGCATCCCAGAGGGCCTCGCCGGCCACATTGTCGATCAGGCGAAGAAGATCAACGACCTGCTCGGATACTATACCACGCCGATCATGGCGCCGATCTACACCGGCATCATCAAGCCGCTGCAGTCGCTGGTCCAGCAGGGCGGCAATATGGTGAAGGCGCACGTGGCGGATGCGAACTACAACGCGCAGAAGCAGCGGGAAGGGGTGCCGTATCCGAAAGGGGCGCCAGGCTTCGCAGTCAACAAGGCGGATGTGCAGAACTTCGTCGATAATCTGAACGCGGCGATTGAAGGGTTCGTGAATGCCGGCGTCGCCTTCGTAGGGCCGAAAGGTGGGGAGATACCGAGGGAGGTGCCGAGGGGGGTCACTCCTGAGAGGGCAGCTGCGAGGGCGCGGACGGCGCTGCAGGATACGACGACGGCGGTCAAGCCGCCTGAGCCGAAGCTCACTGTCGTGAAGGGAGATGTGGCGCAGGACATGGGCTTTCATAAGGTCACGCAAGTGACTGGAGAGACGCTCAGGAAGCTGCCGGTCGGATCGAACCTCACGACTGCTGCAGTCCTGGACGATATGCTGCCGCACGCACAGGGATATGCGAAGTCGTTCCTGGAGAAGCTCAGCAAGTACGCCGATCCGAACATGCCGATCAAGTTTCTGAGCAAGGCGTCGATGCCAGGCGCGCAGGGGCAGTACATTCCTGAGTATCATCAGGTGCGTGTCAGTACTGGCATGCTCGCGAGCGACACTGTGCAGACGACTCTACACGAGATCGTGCATGGCACTTCTGTGAACATGCTCGATACGCTGATCGATAATGATCTGAAGGCGGCGAAGGCTGAGCTCGGACGTGACCTAACGCCGGCCGAGAAGCTGTCAGCGATCAACAACCCTCGTTCGCCAATTCTGAAAGAGCTGGACGGCATTATCAAGGAGGCGAAGATCAGGGCGCAGAAGGCCGGGCGGCTCGGGGAGCACAATATTGGCTACGGAATCCTCGGCGCTGCGTTTGATCAGATGAAGAATGCAGATCTAGAAGGCACCGGCTTGCGGACTCGCGGCATCCGCGACATTGCATTCAGGCGCATGTCTCCCCGCTACGAATTCCTCTCCGAAGTCTTCACGAATCCAGTTCTGCAGGAGTTCCTCGCGAACTCCGAGAAGTACGCTTCGTTCGGCTACAAGTGGAAGAACATGCTGAATCAGATGGGGAATCTGATCGGCCGGCACCTCGGAATCACAGACCAGCGAGAGCTGCGCCTGCTGAACCAGTCCATGCGCGTCGGGTCGCAGCTGATGAAGATGCAGTCCGAGCTCAAGCCGCCCTCGGGTCGAAGCATCCATCAGGTTATTGCGAACCTGGACGATGGCGGGTCGATGACTCGCGGAGACGTGAAGTCGGTCACAGAGATCAATCGGCTGATCGACCCTGCGGGCGTGCGAAGGGCTCGCGATTCTCTGAAGATCTCGCTCGAACAGCTGATGCGGGGCATGGCGCCGGAGGCACTCGGGCGCAACGCGAAGCTTGCCGCTGCGGCGATCGCCCAGCGCATTACAGAGCAGATGCAGAGGGAGTCGGCGTGGCGCTTCGGATCACAGGCCCGGCTGAAGTTCTGGAGAGCCCGGCCCGACATGGCGCAGGAGTTCATCAAGAAGTTCGAGAAAGGCGGAGCCTTCTCCGATCCTGCGCTCGCCGACTTCGCCCGGAAGTACAGGGACTGGGGAGCGAAGATCGCCGACCGAGATCTGCGTCTGGGTTTCTCCTACGAGCCGCGCGAGAACTACCTTGCGCAC
>Ga0335069_10016139_pt1 | contig 10432 bp, 6 predicted proteins | sample Lox_Sample_11_FD_206714 | JGI IMG/M metagenome (GOLD analysis project Ga0335069, IMG submission 206714) | Soil microbial communities from Loxahatchee National Wildlife Refuge, Florida, United States - Lox_Sample_1.1 | ecosystem: Environmental > Terrestrial > Soil > Wetlands | place: USA: Florida...
AAGGAGCTTTCCGGGGTGACGCAATTCCATTTGGGTTTCCTCCTCGAGTTATTACGAAAATTCCCGGATATCCAGGGAACCCAATACGAGTACAAGGGCGGACTGCACCTCGAGACAAGGCAGCCGGCCGCATGAGATGGTTCGCCGCGAGTCGCCTCTTGGTTAGGGTCTGCCCTGGAGTCCAGCTGACATTTTCTCCGTAAGGTGGATGGATGTCCACTGTCAATTTTATCAGTTATGAGCGATCCCTCACGAGGCCCGTCCTGGGCTACAAATGGAAGCCGCGAAAGGCGGGGGGGGAGCTGCCCGAAAACCAAAACGGCCCCGCATCGCGGGGCCGTTTGGTGTAGCGTCAGGGCTGACTGAACGCTATCAACGTTCATTGGCGGCAGCGTAACAGCGGGTTGGCCGCATTCAACTGTCAAAAATGCCAGCCCGCGGGGAGAAGGCCCGAAAAGTGTGATGGGTGTGCGTTAGCTCGTCACCGCCGCACCTTCGCGCGGGGATTCCTGAAGGTCCGGGTCGTAATTCAAATGGGGGCGGAGCCAGCGCTCCACTTGCCGAACATCCATGCCTTTGCGGCGGTGGTAGTCATCCACCTGGTCCCGGTCGATCTTACCCACCGCAAAATATCTGGCCTCCGGATGAGCGAAATAAAATCCGCACACGGATGCCGCCGGGGACATGGCGAAGTTTTCGGTCAGGTAAATACCGGCATGCTTCTCCGCCTGCAGGAGGTCGAACAGTTCGCGCTTCTCGGAGTGGTCGGGGCAGGCGGGGTATCCGGGCGCGGGACGGATGCCGCGGTAGCGCTCGTGAATCAAATCCTCCGGGGTCAGGTCTTCATCCTTGCCATAGCCCCAGAATTCCCTTGCCCGTTTGTGCATCAACTCGGCTAATGCCTCCGCCAGACGGTCGGCGAGCGCCTTGGCCATGATGGAGCTGTAGTCGTCGTGATCGCGCTCGAAACGCGCCACCAGCTTGTCGAGGTTTATGCCGGCGGTCACGGCAAAGGCTCCCAAATAGTCTTCGCTGGTTTCGATGGAATTGCCGGGGCGAACAACGTTCGGTCCGGGCCGAGCGCCGCTGGGCCCTACAAGGCTCGCTCGCGGCGCGTCTTCGCCGGTCGCCTTGGGCGCGATCAGGTCCGCCAGCGCCCAGTTGTAATGCCCCGGCGCTTTCTCCATCTGCTGGCGCAGGGTGTGGAAGGTGGTCAGCAGGCCGCGGCGGGTCTCGTCGCCATAAACCTCGATGTCGTCGCCCGCGCTATTGGCGGGGAAAAAGCCGATGACCGCATTGGCGGTCAGGAGTTTCTCCGCCACGATGCGATCCAAGAGCTTCTGCGCGTCTTGCAGCAGTTCGCGCGCCTTGCCGCCCAGCGTAGCGTCGTCAAGAATCTTCGGGTAGGTTCCCCGCAGTTCCCAGGCGTGAAAGAACGGCGTCCAATCAATGTAGGGAACAATTTCCGCAAGAGGCAGGGCAGGGAAGGCGCGCACCCCCGTAAAGGCAGGCCGGGCCGGTTGCGCCGCGCTCCAGTCGATGGGCGGCTTGCGACGGCGTGCCTCTTCCAGCGTCAGCAGTTTCTGCGCCGCGGGCTTGTGCTGGGCGCGAAGCTTCTCCTGCTCGCGCTGGTTTTCTTTCTGGAAGGCGGTGCGTGATTCGTGATTCTTAAGCTGGCTCACTACGCCCACGGCGCGGGAGGCGTCGGCCACGTGGACGACGGGTTGCCGATAATGGGGGGCGATCTTCACCGCCGTGTGCACGCGGCTGGTGGTGGCGCCGCCGATCAATAGAGGGAGGGTGAATCCTTCGCGCTCCATTTCCTTCGCCACATGCACCATTTCTTCCAGCGACGGCGTGATGAGCCCGCTCAAGCCGATCATGTCCGCCTGGGTTTCGCGGGCCGTTTGCAGGATCTTCTCACACGGCACCATAACGCCCAGATCGATAATCTCATAGTTGTTACAGCCCAGAACCACGCCGACGATATTCTTGCCGATGTCGTGCACATCGCCCTTGACGGTGGCCATCACGATGCGGCCCTCGGCGCGCGCCTTGCCAACCGCATCCTGCTCCGCTTCCATGAAAGGGAGCAAATAGGCCACCGCCTTCTTCATGACGCGGGCGCTCTTCACCACCTGGGGAAGGAACATCTTGCCGGAGCCGAACAGATCGCCCACCACGCTCATGCCGTCCATCAAGGGGCCTTCGATCACGTGGAGCGGCCGGCCCAGCTTCTGCCGGGCCTCCTCCGTGTCGGCCTCAATGAAGTCGGCCACGCCTTTCACCAGGGCGTGCTTCAGCCGGTTTTCCACTGCGCCCTGCCGCCAGGCTTCCTCCTGCACCTCGCCACTCCCGCGCTGCTTCACCGACTCGGAGAAAGCCAGCAGGCGCTCGGTGGCGTCGGGGCGGCGGTTCAGGAGCACGTCCTCCACCAACTCGAGCAGGTCGCGCGGCAGTTCCTCGTAAACGGCAAGCTGCCCGGCGTTGACAATCCCCATATCCATCCCGGCGCGAATGGCGTGATAGAGGAAGGCCGAGTGCATAGCCTCGCGAATGGCGTTGTTGCCGCGAAACGAGAAGGAGATATTGCTGACGCCGCCGCTCACCTTGGAGTGGGGAAGCGCGGCCTTGATCTGGCGCGTCGCATCCATGTAACTCACCGCATGGTTGCGATGCTCGTCGATGCCGGTGGCCACCGTGAGGACGTTGGGGTCGAAGATGATGTCGCAGGGGTCCACCCCGCACTCTTCGGTGAGAATGCGGTAGGAGCGCGCGCAGATTTCAACGCGGCGCGCCGTCGTATCGGCCTGGCCCCTTTCATCGAAAGCCATCACCACCATGCCCGCGCCGTAGCGCTTGATGAGCCGGGCGCGCTGCCGGAAGACTTCCTCTCCTTCCTTGAGGCTGATGGAATTCACGATGCCCTTGCCCTGAAGGCACTTCAACCCCGCCTCCATCACGCTCCACTTGGAGCTGTCGATCATGACGGGCACGCGGGCAATGTCCGGTTCGGAAGCGACGTAATTCAGGAAGGTGGTCATGGCCGGCTCGGAATCGAGCATGGCTTCGTCCATGTTGACGTCGATGATCTGCGCGCCACCCTCCACCTGCTGACGGGCGACACTCAGCCCCTCTTCGAATTGGCCGCCCAGAATCAGCTTGGCGAATTTAGGTGAGCCCGTCACATTGGTGCGCTCGCCGATGTTGACGAAATTGGTCTCCGGGCGAATCACCAGCGGCTCCAGGCCGCTGAATCGCGAATAACGGTCGACCATGGCGGGCACGCGCGGGGGAAAGTCCTTCACCGCCTCGCGGATGGCGCGAATATGAGCGGGCGTGGATCCACAGCAGCCGCCCACGATATTCACCCACCCGTTGGCGGCAAACTCGCGCAAATCCGCGGCCATGATCCCCGGAGTCTCGTCGAACCCGCCAAAGGAATTGGGCAGGCCGGCGTTGGGATAGCAACTGGTGAAGATGGGGGCGAGCCGCGAGAGTTCCTCGACGTGGGCGCGCATCTGTTTGGCGCCGAGGGCGCAGTTGATGCCGACGCTCAGCAGCGGCACGTGCGAAACGGATATCCAGAACGCCTCGATGGTCTGGCCGGAAAGCGTACGCCCGCTCAGGTCGACGATAGTCACCGATGCCAGCAGGGGGAGGCGCCGCCCGGTGTCCTCAAAGTACTGCTGGGCGGCAAAGAGAGCAGCCTTGCCGTTCAGCGTGTCGAAGATGGTCTCCACCAGGAGCAGGTCCACGCCGCCGTCCACCAGGCCTCGAATCTGTTCATAGTAGGCGTCGCGCAATTGATCGAAGTTCACGGCGCGGGCGGCGGGGCTTGCGATCTCCTGCGAGGCCGACGTGGTGCGATTAGTGGGACCCAGCGACCCCGCCACCCAGCACGGGCGCGCGGGGTTTTCATGCATGAACCGGTCGGCGGCCCGCCGCGCTACCTGTGCTCCGGCGCGATTGAGGTCGTATACAAAACCTTCCAGTTTGTAATCCGCCATGGAGATGGCGTTGGCGTTGAAGGTGTTGGTTTCAACGATGTCTGCTCCCGCGTCCAGATATTGACGGTGGATGCCCTCTATAATCGCGGGCTGCGTAATACTCAGGACGTCGTTGCACTGGCGAAGGTCGCGGCCGTGATGGGCAAACTCCCGGCCCCGGTACTCGGCTTCCCCCAGCTTATGGGCCTGAATCATCGTGCCCATGGCGCCGTCGATGATGACGATGCGGCGGTTCAGCGTCTCAATGAGAGAGTCTGCGGTGGGACGAACCTCAGTCATTCTGAAAAAGGGATCCTCCTGGCTTCCGGCTTGATAAGGGTGACCAGAGAGCCTGCCCGTTCCTAGTGGAACCGGCCTGGCGCTTGCCCAACTTCGCTGGCTTTACCCCTCTTCACAGGATAGCACGCATTTTGGGTTTGCCGTAGCACGCTCGAGGGGCGCGTGGGGCGGTAAGGCGGAATTCGGCTGGGCGATTTGCCTCCTTCCCTCGGGGGACGGCACGCTTTAGCGGTCCGGGAACGGAGTATCGGGAGGAGGGTGCAATGGGAAGTGATGCGAAGCCGGACGGCGTTCGCCCGACGCCGATCGCCGCTCAACCTCATGCCTTTTGCAGTTTCCGCGTTCGACGCACTACCTTGGTTCGACGACCCGGCGGCGCAGGAACCCCAAGCCACCCAATCCTAGAAGCAGCAAGGTCATCGCCCCGGGTTCGGGAACCGAGGCAATCATGAAATCCGGTCCAAAACGGCCGTCGGGCTCGTAACCGACACTCGTCGGGTTACCGAAAGCGCCCAGGAGATAGACGCCGCTATCGTAAGTGACTCCTGGAACGGTCGATATGGAAGCGGCATTTGCGTAGTAAGGGTCGTCGTTGTCGACTAAGGCCCCGATTTGGTACGTGCCCGCCGGGAGCGTGACGGGAGAAATGGCATCCCAAAGAAATCCCTGGATATCGGGGTCGGTGGGCGTCACGGTGCCGGAGGCGACTTCATTCCCCGACGCGTCCCAAATGCCCACGTCGTGAGGCGCTACAATGTCCACGACACCGACTGTCTGGTAAAACCCCAGACTGGTTACGGACACCGGTGCTGAAAGCGTGAACTGCCAGCCGATGGTGTTCGGCAATGGGTTGGTCACGTAGTAATAGGAGGTTCCGCCCGTAAAGTTCAAGGCTACATTGTCAGCATAGAGGCCGGGGACCGACCACAGACCGGCCACAATAAGTGCACAAAAAAGTCGGCGCATGGTTACTTCTCCTTAAGCACATGGATAAACCACCAGTTCTTGTTTGGTGGCGAGACACTTAATTGCAGAGGATTGGCCTACCCCACAATCGTATGGCCAAAGGAACTACAGGCACACGCATCGCAATTTCATTTCCAACCTGGCTGTCTATACAAATCATTAACTTAACCATAATGCCGCAATCGTAGTTGCAAGAAAATGCAACCAATGCGCACTCTTTTGCATAGCCGGCCTAGAGAAATTCGCTGTAGTGCGATGTGCCCCTAGGGTCCCCAAGGGGGGCGAGAAGAACCGGTTTGGCAGTGTTGAAGATCACCACATCGGGTTCAGGCGGGCGGCCTGTTTCGGAGCGTATTCCGCGAAAGACCTACCCATCAAAGTTCACACGCCGCAGCGCTAATAGGGCTACCTCACATCCGTTCCGGAACTTCGATTCCCATGTTTTCCGTAGCGAGGGTCAAGGTGCGCTCCGTGAGGTAAACGAGGTAGAGCAGGAACCGCTGGCGGAGCGGGTCGGGTTCGCTGAGGATGTGGAAGCAGTGGTAAAAATTGTTGAAGGCTTGGCCGAGGCGGAAGGCATACTTGGCCACCACGGCGGGTTCTTCGCTCGCGATTGCATGCTCCACCATCCCTTCCAGTTGCCCGGCCAGCAGGGTCAACTCCCAGAAGTCCAACCCTCCCTCTCCGCGGAAGAACTGCTGTAGTTGCTCCGGCGTGAATGATCCCGCCAGTTGCGCCGGTTCGAATTCGGGGTGCGACTCCTGGAATTTGCGGAAGATATTGCGGGCCCGCACGATGCTGTATTGCAGGTAGGGTCCGGTTTCGCCTTCGAAGGCCAAAGCCTCCTTGAAGTCAAAGGCAATAATCACGCGGCTCGAATACTTCAGCAGGAAGTAGCGCAGCGCGGCCACGGCGATCTTGCGGGCGTAATCCTGCACATCGGCCGGGTCTTGCGCCATGCCGCGGGAACTTACTTCCTCGGCGGCGCGCGCGAGGAGCGTATCGATCAGGTCATCGGCCTTCACGCCCTGGCCTTTCCGCCCGGAGACCTCCACGTAGGGGCGCAGGCGGTCCTCCTCGCTTAGGGCGATCCCCATCTCCTCGGCGCAGCGCGAGGAGAGTCCCACAACTTCATAATCGAAATGATGAAGGTTGGCGGCGCGCTCGTGATAACCCAGGGTGTGGAAGGCCGCCTTGACGATGTTCTGTAAATAGGACTGGCGCGTGTCAATCACCGCATAGGCGGCGGCAGCGTGGCCGAAGGGCGGCGCGTCCGCCCGGCCATCCACCGTGGTGCGCCACACCTCGTGGCCGTCCGGATAGCGGTGGAAGGGGGAGTATCCAAAGTCTTTTCCCAGCAACGCGAATTTCCACAGATGATAGGCAATGTCCTTGCCGACGTAGGTCACGGTGCCGTTGGAGCGCACAATGATCTTGGTGTCTTCGGCGTCCGCGGGCTTCTCTTCCGCAGTTGCAGGGGCGAGCGGCGCTTGCCCAGGAGGCCGAACGTTGTTCGGCCCTAGGTCCGAATCGCCCAGGTCCATCACCCAGCAGCCCGCGTTCTTTCCGGAGTCTTCGAACCGGATGGCGTTTTTCTGCTGGAGCAGTTCGAAGGCGGCTTTCCAGAACTGGAGCTTCAGGATTTCGCTCTCCTGGGCCAGCAGGTCATACTCGATGTTCAGCCGCAACATGGTCTGCAGGTGGCTGTGGACGATGGCGGTGGAGATCAGTTCCGCCAGGGCGGCAGTTTCGCCGTGGCCTTCCTCGATCTCCTTCAGAGCCTGGGTGCGCCACTTCCGCGTTTCCTTGTCCTCCTCGTACAACTGGAAGACGCGCGCGTAGAGGTCCCAACAGTAATAATCGAAGCGCCTGGACGGGTCGTTGATGAGCGCTTCCACCTCATGGAGTGTCTTCTTCTCCAGATGAAGGAATCCCACCACCACATCGGCCACCTGCAAGCCGGTGTTGTCAATGTAGTTCTGCACTTCCACCGGTTCGCCCCGGAAGCGGAGCAGGCGCACAAAGGTATCGCCCAGGATGGCGTTGCGCAGGTGCCCGATGTGCGCAGCCTTGTTGGGATTGATGCTGGTGTGCTCCACCAGTATTTTGCCGCGCGCCCGGGCGGCGTCCGCAGGGCCAAAGCCCGTGCCGGGGGCTGCCGTCCCTTTCCGCAAGTCAAACAGGCGCATGGCTGCTTGGGCGCGGTCGAGGTGAAAATTCAGGTACCCCGCGCCGGCCACGGTGACGCGCTCCACTCCCTCCAGGCCGGAAACCCGCGGAACCAGGCGTTCGGCGATTTTGCGGGGAGGCTGGCGCAACTGTTTGGCCAGCTCAAAACACCCTGCCAGGGAGACGTCGCCCATCTCCAGGCGGGGAGGCGAATCGAGCGCCGGGGACCCGACCTCCACCTTAAACTCGGCGTGTACGGCCTCGACGAACCTGGCTTGGATCTTCCGATGGATTTCTAATAACAAGGATCACTCCCCATGGTGCTGTCGTTGGATGCGACTCCGCCCGGCAAGCCTTGAACCCTCTTCCCAGTGTGGGTGGGGATTGCTGCGCTGAATAGGGAATTATAACAGAGCTGTCCCCGAAAGCGGTCTTGCGGCGCGCGTCGTTTTAAACTACGCTTCGGCAGCAGGGAGGAGGCTTTATGACTGGATTTCACCGCGCCTTTATTCAAGTGCCGGGCACTCTTGGACTCAAAAATATTGTGTGGGTTGCCCCATTTGCCGGAGTGTTGTTTCTGGCGGCGATGGTTTTGGCAGCGCCCGAGTCGTTGGGTGACTTCACGGGGGAAGTCGACGTGGGCGGGCCGATACGAGCGGGATCCGCAACCTTTGACGCTCCCAGCGGTGAGTACCACATCATGGGTGGCGGTGAGAACATGTGGGCCCAGAAGGACGCCTTTCATTTCCTCTGGCACTGGGCATCGGGAGACATGACTTTGACGGCCAATGTGCGCTTCCCCCAACCCGGGGGAAATCCCCACAAGAAGGCGGGTTGGATGGTGCGTCAAGGGTTGTCCCCCGGCGCCCCCTATGCGGACGTTGTGCTGCACGCCAGCGGACTTGCCAGCCTGCAATATCGCCTGGCCGAGGACGGCCCCACACAGGAGGTGCAGTCGAAGATTGTCATGCCCTCGACCATCCGCCTGGTGCGGTTGGGGAACTCGTTTTCGCTGTGGGCATCGCGCGCCGGCCTTCCCATGCAACTGGCCGGAACCGTGGAGGTGCCTTTGCACGATCCGGTATACGTCGGTCTGGCAGTGTGCTCGCACGATGCCGCGGTGCTGGAGGAGGCCGTGTTATCCAACGTAAGCATGCTGGGGGGTAAGGAAGAGACTCCGAGTAACGCGCCGGTGGAAAGCAGCCTGGAGGTGATTTCCCGCGATGGCACCGGCCGCCGGGTGGTCTATCGCTCCCCGAAACACTTCGAGGCACCCAACTGGTCACGCGATGGAAAGTTCCTGCTCTTTAATAGCGAGGGCAAGCTCTACACCATTCCGGTGAAGGGTGGAGAGCCGAAGCTCCTGGACACCGGTGATGCAAATCACTGTAATAACGACCATGGGTTCTCTCCCGACGGCAAGTGGCTGGCCATCAGTAACTCCGTTGAAGGCAGTTCGCATGTTTATGTGCTTCCGGCGGCGGGCGGGAACCCACGGATGGTAACGCCGCAGGGACCGTCCTACTGGCACGGCTGGTCGCCGGACGGCAAGACGCTGGCGTTCTGCGGCGAGCGCGGCGGCAACTTTGACGTTTACGCGATTCCGGTGGAGGGCGGAGAAGAATCCCGGCTGACCGACGCGCCGGGCCTGGACGATGGGCCGGATTATTCCCCCGACGGCCAATACATCTACTTTAACTCCGAGCGCACGGGCTGGATGCAAATCTGGCGCATGAGACCCGACGGCACCGGCCAGGAGCAGGTTACCGACGACGATTTCGCCAACTGGTTCGCCCATCCCTCGCCGGACGGCAAGTGGCTGGTGTTCGTTTCCTTCAACAAGCAAGTGAAGGGGCACCCGCCCAATAAGGACGTCTCACTGCGGATTATGGCCACGTCCGGTGGCGCACCCCGGGAACTCGTGCCCCTGTTCGGAGGGCAGGGAACCATGAACGTGCCGTCCTGGTCGCCCGACAGCAAACACCTGGCCTTTGTGAGTTACCGGCTGCTGAAGCCGTAGACGCGATAGGGCGAAATCAATCCCGGCAAGCCCCAGGCAGCGCGGGGTAGGCGCGGATTCGCGCCCGCTGGGGAATTGAAAAGCACACGATAATCGTGTACACTAATTTCGTATGAAAAACGTGACTCTTAGTGCGGACGAAGACCTGATTGAGCAGGCGCGGCTTGTGGCCCGCTCCCAGCACGAAACCCTCAACTCGGCCTTTCGCCGGTGGCTGCTCCATTACACGGCGCAAGGGGGGAGCGGGCGTGAGGTCGAATCCCTGATGGATCGCCTGCGCCACGTCAAGGCGGGCCGGCACTTCAGCCGGGATGAAATGAATGAACGGTAGATTCTTCCTTGACACCAGTGTTTTTGTCTACTCGTTCGATGTGAGCGCGCCGGCCAAGGTGCGGCGTGCCTTGGAGTTGATTCGCGGGGCCGTGGAAAATCGCAAGGGCATGGTCAGCTACCAGGTGGTGCAGGAATTCTTCAACGTTGCGTTGCGGCGTTTCGCAAAACCCATGACCGTTGCTGAAGCGGAGCAGTACCTTTCTACGGTCTTTCGCCCTTTGCTGGCCATCCAATCTTCCCAGGCTCTTTACGGAGAAGCGCTCCGCCTCAGTCAGCGCTTTGTTCTTTCCTGGTACGATTCCCTGATTATCGCGGCGGCGAGTGAAGGGCAATGCGACGTGTTGTATAGTGAGGACCTCCAGTCCGGCCAACGCTTCGGGAACCTGCAAGTCACCAATCCATTCTTGTGACTGTTTTAGAATGAGTCTCCGGCATCAAGTGCTTTGCCGGCACAACTTCCCAAGAGGGTTGCTGCCGTCAGAGTTGATGGGGGAATCCCTCAAAATCTCTTGCTATCCGCCCGTACGCGGTCCACGTATTTCTCCGTGGCCACTTCCACCCGCACGATTTCACCCGGCTTGATGAAGTGCGGCACCATGATCCGCAGGCCGTTTTCCAGCGTTGCTTCTTTATAGGTATTGTCCTGCTGCTGGTG
>Ga0335069_10016140_pt1 | contig 10432 bp, 12 predicted proteins | sample Lox_Sample_11_FD_206714 | JGI IMG/M metagenome (GOLD analysis project Ga0335069, IMG submission 206714) | Soil microbial communities from Loxahatchee National Wildlife Refuge, Florida, United States - Lox_Sample_1.1 | ecosystem: Environmental > Terrestrial > Soil > Wetlands | place: USA...
GAACTGGGGAGGTGGCTCCTTCGATCCCGCCACCGGCTTGTACTACATCAACTCCCACGATGAGCCATGGATAATGACCCTGGTGCCTGCTCCGGATGGGGCCGGGTACCCTTACACGCACACCGGGTACAATCATTTTGTCGACCCGGAAGGGTATGCGGCCATCAAGCCTCCCTGGGGACAGCTTACCGCTTTCGACCTGGGCAAGGGCGAGATCGCGTGGCAGGTGGTGCTTGGGGAATTCAGGGAATTGACCGCGCGCGGTATTCCCCCCACGGGTACGCAGAACATCGGCGGCTCCATCGTCACGGCGGGCGGGATTGTCTTTATCGGCTCAACCCAGGACGAAATGTTCCGCGCCTTCGACAAGACCAATGGCAAATTGCTGTGGCAGGCGCAACTCCCCGCGGGCGGCTACGCCACCCCTTCCACCTATGAGGCCGGGGGGAAGCAGTATGTGGTGGTGGCGGCGGGCGGCGGAGGCAAGCCGCGCACACGCTCCGGCGACGCGTACGTCGCGTTTGCCCTGCCGTAACGGAGCTTCGAGACGTATGATAATGCCGTGCCGAAATATCCGGAGATTGCAGGTCCTCGGCACCCTCTTGGCCGCGCTTGGCCTTACCGCTGGCACGGGAATGGTTGCTCAAGTTAAGCCGCCAGCCGCGCCGGTTCCCAAGCCGCAGCCGATCCCCTTCAGCCACAAGCTGCACACCCAGTTTGTGCAAGACTGCCAGGATTGTCACCAGATTTCATCCGATGGCTGGACCATGGGTTACCCTCCCGAGGCCAAGTGCATGACCTGCCACGCCACAATCAAGGCGGATAGCCCTGCTATCAAGAAGCTCACGCAATACGCCATGCAAAAGCAGCCGGTACCATGGGTGCAGATCTACAAGGTCCCCGACTACGTGTACTTTTCCCACCGGACGCACGTCAGGAAAGCTAGACTCGATTGTGAAAACTGCCATGGCCCCGTGCGCGAGCGTGATGTATTAACCAAGGAGAAGAACCTCACCATGGCGGCCTGCATCGCTTGTCACAAGGAAAAAGGCGCGGCCGTCGGCTGCCGCACCTGCCACGATTCGATATGATGCCCCTTCGTTGCTGCCCCACGAGTGCGACGCGGGATTATCGGGGAGGGTAGGCTTTGGTTTTGCCATTGCGGCTGTTGGTCACAGTGAAGCTGCCGTCGAGCTTTGCCGAAATCTTAATCCAGCTCACCTTCGCGTCCTGATGCATATTCACAATAAAGGGTTCTGGGGCATTCTCAGCCTGGGTGGCGTTCTGGGCGTAGTGCAACTGCCACACATCCTCGATGCCGGGTGAAGAGCTTATGGTCTGCAGCGCTTCGGGCGAGCCACCCTTGGTTGCGCCGTTATTCACAATGGCGACGCGGGGCTTGAGTGCATGAACAATCGCCGGGGCGTTGGACTCATTCAGGCCGTGGTGGGTGCTGAGGTAAACATCAATCATTCCCAGTTTGTTGTTTGGGCAGGCGAGGGACAGTTCCTTGTTCCAAGTCAAATCGCCCAGGTCGACCATGCGAAACAGGCCGAATGATATGATCATCCCAATCGATTGGGCATTCTCGGAGGGATCGGCCTCACGCGGATTCGTGCTTGTGCAGAGCGGATTGGGTTCGCCGGCTCCAGGGAGAGGGCGAGTTATTCCCTGCCCTGTTGACGCCACCACACGCACCTTGACGCCTTCGAGAGGGATTCGATCCCCCGCCCTGACAATCAGGTGCGAGGCGCGGTCCCTCGCCTGAACGTAGGCATGGAAGAGATCGTCGGCTTCTTGCCCGCTCTCGACGCTGTGCCCGTGGTCGACGAAGGTCCCCACGGGCAAGCGTTCTGTGAGTTGCGGAACGCCTCCCACGTGATCCATGTGGTAGTGAGTGACAACCAGGTAATCGATGCGGGTGATCCCCGCCTGCCCGGCGACAGCAGCAATGCGGTCCGCATCGCGGCCATTGAATCCCGGCCACCCGGCGTCCACCAGCATCGACCTGCCGGAAGGCGCCACAAAAAGGGTGGATTGGCCCCCTTCCACGTCAATGAAGTACACCTGAAGCGTTTCGGCCGCCGGCAGCGGCGAAGCGAGAAACGCCAACGAAAGAACCAGGATCAGCGTGCGCATGGGTCGCATTCTAGAGTATTCCACTGTGCACCTTGATTTTTCCGCCTCGTCGCGGTGGCGCGGCACGCCATGACCGCCAACCAGCATTCTCCGTTACATCACCGCGTCACATCGCTGATGGTGATACGATGATTGGCGTCCCACCCGGCGTAGTAGAGTTCGACCCTCAAGTCCGGCCGCTCCTTGACAAGCGCCGCCCGCGCGCGCCGCAGGTCTTCTTCCTGGCGCTCCCGGGGTTCCGTGGAGGAGTGCAGGTGAAACGGCAACTCCTTATACCAGCCGCAATCCTGATGTTGGATCAAAATCAGCCGCGTCAAGTGGTGCTCCTCCACCAGGAACCGAGACCATTTCCAACCGACCCATGAGAACTTCGGCAAATACTCCACCAAGGTCAGGCACTGGGGGCCGCCAGGCAATACAAGAACGTCATAATTCTCGTCGAGGCTAAGATTGACATTCAGGAATTCGTGAAACCCGGCCTGGAAACGGTGATCGCTGCAATGAATCGCCAGGACTTCCGCGTCCATCTCGTGAAGCGTGGCGGCGAGTTGAATGGTCGGCATCTATTCTCCCTAGGCCCCCTCATTAGTTTTATCTGCGGGCTTCGAAGTCGCTGCCGACTTCTCCTCCAGGCCGAGTTGTGAAAGCACGGTAGGCACGTTCAAGCCCAAGGCTTGCAGTTGCTGGAGCAGGCTGAACACCAGGCCGGGTCCCGCTTGGGCGATGCGCCCGATGCCGCCCGTACCTCCCGCCGCCCCGTTACCCTGCTCAATGACCACCACTTTATCGATGTTCCCGAGTGGAGCCGCCACCGCGCCAAAAATCCCGGCCGAGGCCTGCAACACGCTGGGAAGTTTCTCCAGCAAGGTTTGCAGTTTGGCGGCATCATTGAATTGGCGCCAAGCTTCAGCCTTCTTCAGGATGGCCTGAGCTTCCGCCACACCCTGCGCCTCAATGGCGCGCGCTTGCGCCAAGCCCATGGCCTCAATTTTTGCCGCTTCCGCCCGGCCTTCCGCCTCCACCGCCGCGGCGCGTCCCAGACCTTCCTGCTTCAACTTTTCCTGCTGCGCTTCAGCCATGGCGATCTGTGCGGACCTTTCGCCCTCGGCTTCTAAAATGGCGGCCTGCTTTTTGGCCTCGGCGCGCACAATGGCCGCCTGCCGCTCCGCCTCCGCCGCCTTGATCACCGTCGCTTCCAGCTCTTTCTGCTTGCGCAGAACTTCCTGCTCTTGCACGCCGATCTGTTCCTGCGTGCGCGTCCTTTCCACGCGCACTTCTTCCGCCACCACCGCCTGCTTTGCTTTTGCTTCCGCCAAGGGTCCGGCCTGCGCAGACTTGGCCTTCTCCATTTCAATTTCGGCCTGGTACTGCGCTTGCCGCACCTGGAACTCACGATTCGCGCTGGAAATATTGGCGTCCGCGTCGAACTTCGCCTTTTCACCTTCTTGCATCGCCTGAGCGGATTTAATCTTGGCGTCGCGCGTGGCCTCCGCCTCACCAATCGTCCCGTCGCGTTTCACTTCCGCCGTGCGCTTCTTGCCCAGCGCGTCGAGATAGCCCTCTTCGTCGCTAATGTCCTGGATGGTCAGCACGTCCACGCCAATGCCCATGCGCTCCAGGTCGAGCGCCGCTTCCGACGTGAGCTTTTGGGCAAAGCTGGAGCGGTCGCTGTTCACCTCCTCCACCGTCAGCGTGCCGAGAATCGAGCGCAGATGGCCCTCCAGGGTTTGGAAGATCACCTTTTGAATGGTGTCATGCGTCATGCCCAGGAAGCGCTCCGCCGCGGCGGACAGCGAGATGTCGTCACCCTTGATCTTTACGTTGGCGACCGCCTTCACGGAAATCGGCACGCCCTTCAGGGTGTAGGCGCGCTTGATTTCGAGGGGAATCGTAAAGACGTTGAGGGAAAGGTAATCCACCTGCTCCAGCAATGGCCAGCGAAAGGCCGCGCCGCCACGCACCATGCGATAGCCGATGATGCGGCCGTCGGCCGTCTTGTGGTGGCGGCCACTGAAGATGGCCACGGCGTTGGGCGGCACTTTGATGTAGTTCTTGGCGAAACGGGAAATGGAAATCAGCAACGCAATGGCGGCAATTGCTGCCAGAATGATAACGAATGGCGGAAATGGCATAATCCTCCTCCTGAAGGCAGTGGTTGGTTTCTGCCTTGTTACTCTGCTCGGTCCACCAGCAACACTTCCCCCACGATGGATTGGATCTTCACCAGCATGTTGGCCGGAATCTCCTCATTATTCGCCGCCCGTGCGACCTTCTCCACCACCGTGTCACCCAGCGTGCAACGCACCTGGCCCATACCACCTTTGGGTATGGCGACGCTGACCTGCGCCATGCTGCCCACCAAGTCACTGGTCCGGACATGACTGGAGGCTTGCTGGCTGTAAAGGAAACTGGCGAAAGCGTAAATCACTCCCGCGAACAGCACTCCGCCTCCAAACCCCATCGCGGTGCTCACGCCCACCCCGTAACCAGCGTGGATGCCGATGGCGCCGAAACTTCCGAAGGCCGTGACGAAGACGCTCAAGATTCGACTGCTCAACAGGCTGGGCCCGGCGGCGTGACCGTCGGCGTCGTGGTCAAAATCGCCATGTTCGAACATGTCACCAAAAATGGAACTGCCAATCAGAAAGACGAAGCCAAAAACCGCGATTGCCAGGAAGGTGATAAACGCCGACGTACTCGCCAGAAGTATCATAATGGTGCCTTTGCCTCAGGAGAGGGCCTTGCACCTCACCAGAAACTGTCGCTAGGCGGACGATTACCGCGTACAGTGATGGCTACTCTAAGGCCGCCTCGTGGTGAAGTCAAGGCGAGTTAGGGGACTTAAGCGGACCAGGGAATCTTGAGGGGAGGGACTAGGGCACGAAGTACATTATCCAACCCAGCACCAGCGCCACGCCCACAAACGTGCCAAATACTTTGGCGCCGTACAGAAACCGCTCACGCGGGGTGTTCTTGCTCAGGACCCCGAAGACTACGGAGACGAGAAAGGAGAACAGCAGCATTGCTGGAAAGTGTGGAAGAGCCATATTTAACCTGGTGAACAGTGGGCATTGCACAGTGAACAGTCTCAAACATCCCCTACTCACCCCTGTCCACTTTTCACTGCCCCTGCCTTTAAGGCTTGCGCCCCATAGCAATGTCGTACGTATCCAAAATTGACAACGTGTTCAGCATGCCGGCCGCCACAAGGAAGGCCGTCCCGAAGTCGGCACTCACAAAGAGTGGGTTTCCCCCGGAATAGCCGAAGAAGCGTGCCGCCGGCATCAATAGACCCACACACAATTCGCCAAAGTACCCCAGCGTTTGGAGGTATGAATCCGTGCCGGTACTGAAGAACTGGCCCTGCATGGCGAGCCCCATCGCAAACATCGCGACAATCGCTGAGAAAAGAATGAGCGCGCGCCACTTCCTTCCCAACAGGAAGTGGCCCAGACCCGGTACGAGCCACGCCGCCACGCACAAACGCACCAAAGTTGCCAGCTTGGGAGGAGCGGGTCGGGATACAGCTTCTTGCGCAACTTTATTGGCCATGGGTTAGGACCAGGATCGGTGATTTGCGACTTGGGACGGGCCTCCTGCGGCCTGCATCCTGGAATCAATAATCCCGGATCGTAATGTTCAAACTAACACAGGTCGTCAGGGTGCGGCAAGGATAGGAACAATTGCGCCTTGAATTTCACCGGTCACACGTGCGTCGCGAGCCCCGGTGAAAACATCGACTTCACTCCGGATGCCGAACTTGTGCATATAGATCCCGGGCTCGATGGAGAAGCAGGTGCGGGCCATGATGCGGCGCTCGTCGTGAGTTTCGAAATTGTCCATGTTGGCGCCATTGCCGTGCACGTCCTCGCCAATCGAATGCCCCGTTCGATGCACAAAAAAGGAACCGTAGCCCCGCCGCTCAATAACCTCGCGGGCGGCATCGTCAACCTGATAACCGTAGAGGAGGCGTCCTGCCTGGAGAGACTTCTGCACCAGGTAGATGGCGGCATCGCGTGCTTCCCGGACCACGTCAAATACCTTGGCGTATTCCCCCGGAACCTTGTCGCCCACGTAGCCCGTCCATGTGATATCGAAATAGACCGCTCTGGGTTTGTTTTGCTTGCCCCACACGTCCACTAAGACAAAGTCACCGGCGCGTATGGGCATGGATGCTTCCCGAGAGGGGGCGTAGTGCGGATCGGCGGTGTTCGCATTTACCGCCACGCAAGGGGGCTCATCGGCAATCAATCCGCCTGCTGCCAGGACCCGGACCATCTCCTGCTGCACATCGTATTCGCTGATCTGCTTGCCGGCGGCAGCCGCCTCACGGATCGTGGCGAAGGCCGCGCGCACCGACCTATGGACCACCTGCCCGGCGGCCAGATGCGATTGCCACTGTTCCTCGGACCAGCATGCCTCAAACTGCTGAACCAGGTCGGCCGATGAAACCACCTCCACACCGCAACTCTTCACCAACTCCACTGTGCCGGCGTCAACCAGGCCCACGTAAGGAATGTTGTTGAGGGCCGAGTATTGCATTGCCACTGCCTTCCTGCCGTGCAACAACTTACTTACCCCCTCCCGTTGTTCCCGCCAGGAAGAGTACCGCTCCTCCGTGCCCGGCAAGGCCCCGAGATTGTGGGCCTCAATTCGGTGAAGGAGCTTCCCGGGCTCTCCATCTTTCGGAATGAAGTAGTACCAGCGGCGCGTGCACATTGGAGGGTTAATGCCGAGCACTCGATAGGCAATAGGATCGCGCCGGTGATGGTCATAAAAAAGCCAACCGTCGAGTTTGGCCTCTCGGAGCGCCGCTTGAATATCATCGAGATTCATAACTTCCTCCCCGATCTGATTGGAAGGCTGTGAGCATCGAGTTTCAAACACTGCTCTGTCTTTCTCTCGGTCCCTGCTCTTCGCCCGGCTGGAAGACCATATTATAAATCACCATCAGCACTGCACCTGCCAACCCTACCGCGGTCACCACCCACCACATCTGCTGGGGCCGGCGCAGGACGTCTCCAAAGTGATGGAGAAGATATCCTCCCAGTGGGCCGGCGATGAAATACCCGATGGCGATGGGAAGGAAAGCATAACCCATGTAGAGTCCCTGCTGTCCGGAAGGCGCCAGCCGGGAGATATATTCGTAGTAGCGGGCGGACTGAGTCATTTCCCCGAGGGCCAGGACCACCAGCGCGGCGACAAGCCCCAGCGTGGAAGGAAAGACCACCAGGATCAGCCACGCCAAGCTTGAGATGACGAGGCCAAGGGTCATGGCCGGAAAGGTAGGAATTCTGCGCGTTAAGTAGCTGACCAGAATCTGGAAACAGATCACCGCCAGCGCGTCAACCGAAAGGACTAGGTCGGCATTGGCATTGGGGTCGACGAAACCGCGCAGGAAAAGCGGCGCCGAAACGAACTCCTGCCAGAACACAATGTAAAAGCTTGAGAAGATCAGCAAAAACAGGACAAAGCGGAAATTGGCCAGCACCGCAAGCATGTTTCTGATGGCGTCGGCAACGCTGGCCACTCTCAGCTCCTCCGAGCGCGCAGGTTCGCGGAAAAACACCAAGGTGACCAAAAACATCAGAAACACGCTCAAGGCAGACACGCGAAAGACGCTTTCCACGCCCCACCCCATCTTTTTGCGCACCAACCACGCCACAAAAGGGCCCAGAGTGCCACCGATGTTCACCAGCGTATAATAGATCGAATAACCGATGGAGCGAACGTTCGCGGCCGAAGCGCGCGCCGTCGTCCCCGCCACGCAGGGCTTGACCACCGCAGGTCCGAGTGCGGGGATCATCAGAATGCCGAGCACCAGCCACTTGTCACCCAGCGCCTGGCGCAATCCCTGCATCCATGGCGCGGAGAGTGATCCGAGGAGATAGTAACCCAACGTCATGACCAGATAGGCAAACATCAGGGCGTGCCGAAAACCGAATCGGTCCGCCAGCGTCCCACCCATTACCGGCAGCAGCCAGACCACGAAGCCAAAGATCCCCATCATCCAGCCGGCAAGTTCCTTGGAGAAGTTGAGCTGCTCAGTCAGGTAGATGGCCAGTACCGCGCTGGCGCCGTAGTAAGCGAGGCGCTCAAACAACTCGGTGAAATTCGCCACCCAGAAAGCGCGTTCGAAGCCAGTGCGAATTTCACCCCAGCTCTCACTTAAGCTCACTTCATCCTCTCCCTATTCGCATGGTGCGAGTATCGAATTTCGAAAGTGTGGCAAGCGTCGAGCTTCGAATTTCAAGTTTTGATACTGCTTGTCACTTATCACTTGTCACAGCCTCATCAATTTCGGCGATGCACTCCTGCGGTGACCGCCCCGTCACCCGCAACAACTTCCGCCGCGCCTTGTGGCCGGAAACGATGACCACGCAGGCCAGTGGGACATGCAAGAGGCGTGCAAGCATGCGAATGCAAGCCTCGTTGGCCTGACCCTCGGCCGCCGGGGCGTGCAGTTCCAGGCGTAGTTCACCCGACGCGTCCACTGTCACACGCTCGCGCGAAGCGCGGGGTTTGACCCGCAACCAGAAGCTCAAGGTTTCGCCGTCCACCTTGAATTCAGGCATCGTGTAAAGACCGAGAGTGGAAAATCGAAACTCGAAAATCGCCAAGGTTTGATCCTCGAGTTTCGATTTGGGAGTTTCGATCCCCGTCTTCGCGGCTCTCACTGCCGCGCACCGAAAATCGCGGTCCCCACGCGCACGATCGTCGCGCCTTCCTCGATAGCGACCTCAAAATCGTGGCTCATACCCATGGAGAGCTCCCGCATCGAAACGTTGGGCAGGTGGCGTGCACCGATTTCTTCGGCCAAGCCGCGAAGCCGGCGGAAGTAGGGCCTGACGTCCTCCGGATTTTCCATGAACGGCGGGACGACCATCAGGCCGCGCAGGTCCAGGGATGCCAAGGCCGCGACCTGCGCTGCCAGGGTGGCAGCATCCCCGGCACCAAGACCCGATTTGGAGGTTTCCTCGCCGAGATTTACCTCAATCAGTACCGGCATTCGCGGTTCGCCCGGACGGGCGGCCGCCGCAAGCTTTTCCGCCAAGCGCCCGGAGTCGAGAGAGTGCACCCATTGAAACAGTTCGCGAGCTACTCGCGCCTTGTTGGACTGAAGATGTCCAACCAGGTGCCACGTTACCGCCAAATCGGCAAGTGGTGCATGCTTGGAATTCGCCTCCTGCACTCGGTTTTCGCCAAAATCGCACAGACCGGCCTCAAACGCCGCGCGAATTAGATCTACCGGGTGCGTCTTTGAGACGGCTACCAACCGCACCTCTTCCCGGCGCCGACCGCTGCGCGCGCAGGCAGCCGCAACTCGCTCTTCTACTCGGGCGATATTTTCGGCAATATTCGTGACCATTTCCGCCGGAGGACTCGGGCGCAGCGGGCCACGCACGAGTGCGTTTGACATGGCGATTTTAAGCCCTGCCATTTTAACACTCCCTTGCTTTGCTTGCAGAAACCTTGTTACGTAGGGGAACGAATGTTAGGATGCAGGATTGACGCCATATGAAGCCCGGCCTATTCATTACTTTCGAAGGTCTAGACGGCACTGGAAAAAGCACGCAACTTCGTCGCGCTGTCCGCTATCTGCGCCGACGCGGCCAGCGGGTGCGGGTGACGCGCGAGCCCGGCGGAACCCGCACGGGAGAGCGTGTCCGGGAAATCCTGCTGGCCTCGACCACCGGAGAGCTCGCGCCACTGGCGGAGTTGGCCTTGATGTACGCGGGGCGCGCCCAACTTCTGGAAGAGGTAATTCGGCCAGCTCTGGCCCGCGGAGAGGTGGTGGTGAGCGATCGTTATAACATGGCATCGTTCGCCTATCAGGGTTATGGGCGCGAATTGGGCACGACCACTGTCCGCGCATTCGATCGTGTTATTTGCGGCAGGACGCAACCGGACTTAACCATCGTCCTTGACCTGGATCCCGGGCATGCGCTGGGCCGAGCACGCGGCGATACGCGGCGCGGGGCGCGGCTTGATCGCATCGAAGCGCAAGGCCTGGATTTTCACCGGCGGGTGCGCGCCGGATATCTGGCCGTGGCCCGCCGTTCGCCGCAACGTGTTAAGCTGGTGCGCGCCGACCAGTCAATTGTCGAAATCCAGCGCCGGGTGCGCGCGCTCATCGACCACGTGCTCTCCCGGCGCGGCCAGAAGCCGCTAGGACAGAATGGGAAGCAGAAGTCCAGGGTCAGCGATCACACCCGAACAGCTTGACTCGCGGCTTCAGGCCCCCAACGCGGTGCGCCCCGTGTGGGGGACTCCGAAAATAGCAGCAACGAAT
>Ga0335069_10016141_pt1 | contig 10432 bp, 9 predicted proteins | sample Lox_Sample_11_FD_206714 | JGI IMG/M metagenome (GOLD analysis project Ga0335069, IMG submission 206714) | Soil microbial communities from Loxahatchee National Wildlife Refuge, Florida, United States - Lox_Sample_1.1 | ecosystem: Environmental > Terrestrial > Soil > Wetlands | place: USA: Florida...
CGCCGATGTACATCAATGCAGGGGCGTATGTTGATGAGGGCACAATGGTGGACTCGCACGCGCTGGTCGGCTCGTGCGCGCAGGTCGGCAAGCGAGTACACATCAGTGCGGCGGCGCAGATTGGCGGCGTGCTCGAGCCGGTCAACGCTTCGCCCGTCATCATCGAAGACGATGTGCTGATCGGAGGAAATTGCGGTGTGTACGAGGGCACGCAAGTCGGCGCCCGGGCTGTGCTGGGAGCAGGGGTTATTCTCACGCGCTCGACGCCCCTATTCGATACCGTGAAAGGTGAAATTTATCGTGCTACTGATACCGAGCCGCTGTGTGTTCCTGAGGGAGCCGTGGTGGTGCCGGGTGCGCGAGCAATCACGAAGGGCAAGGCAGCAGGGTGGGGCCTGTCGCTGTACGCGCCGGTCATCGTGAAGTACCGCGACGAGCGTACCGATCGCGGTGTGGAGTTGGAAGACATTCTGCGGTAGCTGTTGCCAAGAGTTTCGCGGTTAATGACTACTTGCGGCACCGCCTAAAAGCCGTGCTTCTTAAGCCTTGATGACCAAGGTCAGCGAACGACGAGAGAACATCGCACTCCTGATCGCGGCAGCTTCTGGTCTCGCAGCGCTGCTGGCCTGGCGCTTCGCGGGAGAAGCGAGCCTGCTCTTTACGGCCCTGCGCTGGATCACGCTGGCCGCGCTTGTGCTCTATGGTTGTTTCCGGCGCACACTTACAGCTTGGATCTTCATCGCCATGCTGCTGGGCGCAGAGATTGGACATGACCTGCCGAGCGTCGCGACCAACCTGCGCGTGCTGGCGCTCATCTTCCTGCGTCTCATCAAGACCATCATCGCACCGTTACTGTTCGCAACCCTGGTAGTCGGCATTGCAGGCCACTCCAATCTGCGACAAGTCGGGCGACTTGGGCTACGCTCCATCATCTACTTTGAGGTTGTCACCACCATCGCCATTTTTCTCGGGCTGGCGGCGATTAATCTAAGCAAGGCCGGGTTCGGCGTGCAATTGCCCGCCTCCCCCTCGACAGAAACTATCCCGCTGACCAAGTTCAGTTGGCAGGACACCATTCTGCACATCTTTCCGGAGAACATTGCGAAGTCGGTGGCCGACGGCGCGGTACTCGAGGTGGTGGTTTTCAGCCTGATTTTTGCCGCTGCGCTGGCCATGTTGAGCGAGCCGAAGCGCCGCCCCATGCTGGTCTTCTGCGACAGCCTGGCGGAAGCGATGTTCAAGTTCACCAACATCGTCATGTATATGGCGCCTCTCGGGGTGGGCGCCGCCGTGGCCTACACTGTGGGACACACAGGGCTGGGAATACTAGGCAGCCTGCTGAAGCTGTTGCTCACGCTCTACGCTGCGTTGGTGGTGTTCGTGCTAGGAGTGCTGTTGCCCATCGCGCTGATGTTCGGCGTGCCCCTGCGCCGCTTCGTCAAGGCTGCGATCGAACCGGTCACGATCGCTTTCGCCACATCCAGTTCGGAGGCGGCCCTGCCGCGCGCAATGGAGGCGATGGAGGCGATTGGCGTTCCGCGACAGATTGTAGCCTTCGTCATTCCCACCGGCTACAGCTTCAATCTTGATGGCAGCTCGCTGTATCTCTCCGTGGCGGCGATTTTCGTCGCCCAAGTCTCGGGCATCCATCTTTCCCTGGGCCAGCAGCTAGTCATCATGTTGACCTTAATGCTCACCAGCAAGGGTGTGGCCGGCGTCTCGCGAGCGGCGCTGGTCATCCTGCTGGCCACGGCTTCCTCGGTTGGGCTTCCGACAGAGCCGGTGTTTCTACTGCTCGGCGTGGACCAGTTGCTCGATATGGCCCGTACCGCCGTGAATGTGTTGGGCAACTGCCTGGCTACCGTGGTGATGGCCAAGTGGGAGGGCCAGTTCGGAGTGGAGACACTTTCGCCTACGGTAAAGGAAGCGGTGATGCAATAGGCAATCAACGGAAAGATGCGGCAGAAATCCCCACCACGCTTTGCTGCTGCCGTGCCTTCAGGTGCCTCTGGCGAAAGTGCCTTACGGCTCGCTCACCCCAGACCTTGACGAAGTAGTAGTTCAGCCCGCCGCCAATCACGGAGCTGACCAAAGGAATCAACCGTGCCGTCCACTTCTCCACAATCTCTCCGCTGGCCTTGGCGGCGATCCGCTGAATGACGCGAGGCACGAACTTGGATACGAATTGCTTCTCCAGGAGTTCGCGGCTGATGTCCACCCCGGCCGCGCTAGCCGCCGCAATCCAAAGTTCGGCCTCTTCCTCCTCGGTGTTGTAGGGGAAGCCGTAAATCAGGCTTAGCTTTTGCAGCATGCGTAGGGTGATGGCGGCCAGGATGCCGAGGTCGGGCAGCACCGTAAACATGCCGCCCATGCCCAGACCTGCGCCTTCAGCGCCGGCGATGCGCATGCTCGCTCGGATGGTCTGTCGGGCGATGTGGTCGAGTATCTCTAGATCCACCGAATACACGCCATTGTAGGTGAGCGCGGGCAGGTCGTAAGCCATCCGCAGATGTTGCAGATATTTGTCAGGATCAACCTTAATGGTCTGGTAGGCCTTCATGAAGGCACTGCGGATTGCGCCTTCCAGCCCCCGCCTGACCCATCCTTTCTTCTCGTTGTATGCCATGCTCTTTCCAGTATAGGCGGGTCCCGCCCGATAAACCTTATTCTTCGCGCGACGGTCTTCGTGTCCATGGTAAGTGCACCGGCAACCCGCTGCTTGCCCGCGTGCTACCATCGAACTGACAGATGCCCACCTCGAAACTTCAAGTTGTACCCCTCGGCGGTCTTGGCGAATTTGGCATGAATTGCATGGCCATTCGCTGGGGTGACGACATCGTGGTCATCGATGCCGGGCTCATGTTCCCGGAAGCCGAGTTGCTCGGCGTGGACATTGTCGTCCCCGACATCAGCTATCTTCTGGAGAACCGCAATCATGTGCGCGCGCTTGTGCTGACGCACGGGCACGAGGACCACATCGGCGCGCTGCCCTGGATACTTTCCGAGCTCAACGTCCCGGTGTACGGCACCGAGTTCACCCTGGCGTATGTTGAGGGCAAACTGGAAGAACATTGCCTGCTTGAAGACGCCGTGCTGAATGAGATCAAGCCAGGAGAGCGGTTCAAGATCGGTCCGTTCACGATCAATCCCATCCAGGTAACCCACAGCCTGGTGGATTGCGTGGCGCTGGCCATTCACACGCCCTTAGGTACTCTGATTCACACCGGCGATTTCAAGGTTGATCCCACGCCGACCGATAACCGTCTCTTCGACCTGCACGCGTTTGCCGAATACGGCAAGGAAGGTGTGCTGGCGTTGTTTCAGGACTCGACCAACGTTGAGCGGCGCGGTTACACGCCCAGTGAGCGCGCCGTGCGGGCGCGCTTCCAGGAAATTTTCGCGCGCGCCGAACAGCGGGTTTTCATCTCCTGCTTTTCGTCGTCAGTCCACCGCATCAAGCTGGCGATCGAAGAAGCGGCGGAAAGCGGACGCAAGGTTTCCCTCGTCGGCCGCTCCATGCTGGAGTCCACGGAAATCGCACAGGACCTGGGATACATTGATGTTCCGGAAGGACTGCTCATCCATCCCGCACAGATTCGCGACCTGCCGCCCGACAAAGTCTGCGTGCTCATCAGCGGGACGCAGGGCGAACCCATGTCAGCACTCTCTCGCGCGGCCGTGGACAACCACAAACATGCGCGCATTCAGCCCGGAGACACGGTGGTGCTCTCGTCGCGCATCATTCCCGGCAACGAGAAGGCAATCTATCGCGTGGTTGACCATCTCTTCCGCCGCGAGGCGCACGTCATTTACGACGATGGCTCCTCGCCGCCGGTGCACGTGAGCGGGCATGCCAGCCAGGAAGAGCTGAAGCTCATCATCAACCTGGTCAAGCCGCGATACTTCATCCCCATCCACGGCGAATACCGGCAGCTCAAGCTGCACGCCGAGTTGGCGGGAGCCATGCATGGGTCCGTCGGCAAAGTGGTGATGATTGAGAGTGGCGACATCCTGGAGTTCGACGAGTTGGGTGCGCGCAAAGCGGGCCGCATAGCCATAGGCCGCATCTGTATCGATTCCAATTCCATGGGCGACGTGGTCGAGGACCTGGTGATCCGCGACCGCCGCCACCTCAGCGAAGACGGGATTGTGCTGCCCATCATCGCCATCAACAAGCTTACAGGTAAGGTCGAGAGCTCGCCGGAGATCGTGATGCGCGGCTTCGCCCCCAGTGGCGGCGACGACGGCTTCCTGGACGAAGCCCGCCAGACAGTGATGAGCACGCTGGAATCGTCGAGTGATGAAGAGAAGGGCGACTACGGCATGATCAAGGAGAAGATCCGCCAGGACCTGAAGCGCTTCATCGTAAAAAACACTTCGCGGCGACCCCTCATCATGCCGGTGATCCTGGAGATTTGATCAGCGCCGCTCCACAATGACTACCGTTCCCTGGCAAGGCCGCGGTCCTTCCCGAAAAGCTCGATTGCTCGTCTGGCTCTTACTCTTAGCTCCCTTGCTGGCAGTCGTTATCTATCCAACCGTCCAGGATTATCTGCGCGCGGCTTCACTGTTGCAGCGCATTTCCGACCCGCACGCGACGGGATGGATAGCCAACTACGACGTGCATCCGGTAGATGTGCGCGACACCAGCTTCGAGTTCCGCGGCGCGGCGGTGCCGGCCCGCATCTACGTGCCGCGTGGTATCGGCTCTGCCCCAGGAATCGTGGTGATCCACGGCATGCACTACCAGGGAATCGATGGGCCGCGGCTGGTGGCCTTCGCACGCTCGCTTGCGGCAAGCGGCTTCCTCGTGATGACCCCACAGGTGCCGGGGATTGCCGATTACCGTGTGGAGGCGGAGTCAGCCGATCTTATCGGTACAGCAGCGCAAACCTTCGCGGGGCAAATTCAAGCGCCGAAAGTGGGTGTGCTGGCCCTCAGCTTCTCCGGCGGACTGGCCCTGCTGGCGGCCAGCGATCCGCGCTACTCGGCGTTCACAGGATGGCTTGCCATTGTTGGAGGGTACTACGATCTGGAACATGTTCTGCGCTTCTTCGCCACCGGCGAGGCGGTGCGCCCGGACGGATCGGTCGAGCATCTTCCGCCGCACGAATATGGGCCGCTCATCGTGGTGTACGACGAAGCACAGGATTTCTTCTCGCCGCAGGATACGCCGGTGGCCCGTGAAGCCATAAGGCTGCTGCTCTCGGGTAAGGACAAAGACTCGAAGGAACTGGCGCAGACGCTGACGCCCGGAGGACGAGAAACCATGCAGCGCATCTACCGCAAGCAACGCGAAGACTTTGCGCCTGCACTGCTCGCCGAAATAGACAAACGACGGGAGCAACTTGCAGCCGCTTCCCCCGCTGGGCATCTCCAGACACTTCGCGTTCCGGTTCTGCTATTGCATGGTTCCGACGACACGGTGATTCCACCGACTGAGCTGCTCTGGCTTCAACACGAAATCTCGCAGCGACGGGTCCTTGCGGCTCTGGTGAGTCCAGCGATCGGGCATGTGGAGTTGGGAAGCAAGATCGCCTTGGGGGAGCGCCTGGCGCTTGTACACTGGATGGCACTGATGATGCGTAAGGCAAGGGCGACGGAACCGGGTAGCGTCGCGCACTTGCCCGCGGGCATCTGGCTCAGCTCTTGCGGCAACAATGTACTAGTCCAGCCATGGTGACACTTGAGCAGATCAAGCTGGCGCAGCAAGGCTTGCGTGGTATCGCGGCGCGCACGCCGCTGATCCGCTACTTCCCACCAGCCACGGACGACGCAGGGCATGGAGCGCAAACTCAGCTCTGGCTCAAACCGGAGAGTTTGCAGCCGATTGGATCATTCAAACTGCGCGGCGCTTACAACAAGATTGCATCCCTGACGGAACAGGAGCGGGAGCGCGGTGTTGTTTCCTATTCCAGTGGCAATCACGCGCAAGGTGTTGCTTACGCTGCACGCGCGCTGGGTGTGAAGGCCGTCATTGTGATGCCACGTAACGCCCCGAAGATCAAGGTGGACAGCACTGCCGCCCTCGGGGCGGAGATCGTCACGGTTGGTCCTGCGAGTTCGGAGCGCCTCGGGAAGGCTGAGGAGCTTGCGCGCGAGCACGGTTACGCCATCATTCCTCCCTACAACGATGAGCAGATCGTTGCCGGGCAGGGCACGGTTGGTCTCGAAATCCTGTCGGATTGTCCCGACGTCGATTTGGTTCTAGTACCCGTTGGAGGTGGCGGCTTGATCAGCGGCGTTTCGGCAGCCATCAAACTGAGCGGCTCACGGGCGAACGTGATTGGCGTCGAACCAGAGTTGGCCAATGATGCACAGCAGACCTTCCGTAAAGGAGAGATCGTGGGGCTTTCCGCGGAGCGCGTCTCCAGCACGCTTGCCGATGGCCTGCGTACGCAATCCATCGGGCCGGTGAACTTGCAGCACATTCGCCGGTTTGTGGATGACATCATCACCGTCACAGAAGGCGAGATTCGCGCGGCGATGCAACGGATGATCAGCCAAGCGCGGATCGTTGCCGAGCCCAGCGGTGCCGTGAGCTTCGCGGCGTGGCTGTTCCACAGCAAAGAGCTCCCCGAGTCGAAGCAGGCGGTCGCAATAGTCAGCGGAGGCAACGTCGAGCCGCAATTGTTGGCCCAGGTGCTGACGGAGGAGAGTTCGCCGGAATGAGTTGCAGGAGTACTTCAGTGTCGTACCAACTTTGCTCACGCCGTCGTCTCTTAGCGTTTGTCGCTAGTCTTTTCGCGATGTCTACCTTTGCTGCTGAGCGCGGCATCATGCTGCGAGAAGGCATCATCTACATCTCCCCTGACACATCCTCGGCGAAGCTGTCCAACATCGGACGCGGACGGGAAGTTGCCATCATCGAGCACACGCCCGGCTGGGTACACGGTGTGGGTACGGTTGACGTCACTACCAGCATCGAGATGGGGGAAGAGGAACGCAACGATCGCAATGTCACTGGCTGGATCGTTGACAAAGGCGTAATCACCACCACCACACCAGACGGCGACAAAATCCTCTTTGGAGAAGCCTTCGATTCAGAGACGGAGGCAAGCCGTCGTGGCGGACGGCGCGGCGCCGCCCAGGATGCCATGCGGCTCTATGCCCGCATCGCCGAGTACTTTCCTACTTCGCCGCTGGCCGCAGAGTCTGCTTATCGCGCCGCCGACATTCGCTGGCAGATTGAAGCCGCGGACGCCGCCACTCGTCCGTCGGCCAAAGCGCGTGACCCGATTCTGCACCACCAGATGGACGAGCAGTACATGAAGAAAGTGATCAAGAAGTATCCCGGCACCAAGTGGGCCGATCTAGCCGCCTATCACCTGATCGAGAACAAGCTGTGCGGCGACTGGGAGGCAGAGCCGAAGTGCCCGGAAATGGAGGCCCAGCTCTACCTGAAATACGTCGAGGACCATCCACAGTCGCCCAAGGCTCCGGAGGCTCTGTACAAGGCGGCGTGGCGCTATTCGGCGCTCATCGTGATCTACAAGACGGAGAACCAGCCCAAGAAGGCGGACGACTCGGTCGCTCGCTCGCTCAGCGTTGCCAAGAAGATCACCTCGCAGTACGCCAACGATACTGATTGGTCCAGCCGGGCCGACCGTCTGATATATATGGTGCAGAACAACATTCCCACCTGGGGACCCAATCTGGAGTAGGTCGCGCGGAGGCGATTTGAACGATTACCTGTTGTCTGTCCTGCTGGGTATCATCGAAGGTCTAACCGAATTTCTTCCCGTCAGCTCGACGGCGCATTTGCGCATCACGGAGTCGCTGCTCGGCATTGATCTAGGCAACGGCTACTGGAAGATGTTCTCCATCGTCATCCAGTTGGGGGCGATCCTCTGTCTGCCCTTGTATTTCTGGAGCCGTATTGTCGAGTTCGTCAGCGACTTCCCGCAAGGCAAACGCGGCGACCGCACTGCCGTGAATCACCCGCTGACCTTGACGCTCATCGCATTCGTGGTGACCGCGATACCGGCCTTCCTGTTCACCAAGATCATCGGCAAGCACCTGGAGAGCCTCACTCTGATGGCTTGGGCGCTGATCATAGGCGGAATCATTATGTGGGTGGTGGACTCCATTTACGAGCGCTCGCAGCACAAGGCCTTCGCGCGTGGCAAGCTTACCGAGGACATGGAAGAGATGTCGATCGGGCAGGCCGTCTGGATTGGCTTCTGCCAGATTTTCTCCGCCGTCTTTCCCGGTACTTCGCGTTCGATGTCCACCATTACGGCGGGAGAGCTGGCCGGGATGAGCCGCCCCGCAGCGCTGGAGTTTTCGTTCTTTCTCTCCATGCCGACCATGGTGGTGGCAACCCTTTACGACCTGTACAAGTCGTTGCGTCCGCATCACGGCGAACCAAGCGCTATCGGCTCCATGCCCAGCGACGCACATTCCTGGATCGTCTTGGCGATTGGCTTCGTGGTGTCGTTTATCGTTGCTTACGGAGTCGTTGCTTGGTTCATGAACTGGGTGCGAACCCGCGGCTTCACCGTCTTCGCCATCTACCGCATTCTGCTGGGCGCGTTCGTGCTCTGGTGGGTTGGACGTCTTGGCTGAAGGCGAAAGCTTTCGACCTCAGAGCACAAGCACATCTGCGCCGTGCGCTTTGAGCGCGCGGTCAAAGGTGACAAACTTCAGACCCGCGACAGAGGCGAAAGCCAGAAGATAAGCATCTGCCCAAAGCTTGGGAGACCGGCTGGACAGCCGCGAGCGTGAGCGTGAGCGGAACTCCTTCTCGAGGCTGTCTGGCTCGGGAAGGAATCCAATGCGGCTATCGGCCCACACTCGATCCCACAGGCTCCAGGCTTCGGACATGGTCTTTGTGTCGCCACCCATGATCTTTTCAGTTGTCAGAAGTCTCAGGACGGTCAGTTGGGTGAAACGGCAGAAGAAGAATTGTTGTTCTGCCGCCTTCTCGAACCAAAGTCGAGCGGTTTCCGAATGCGCGTGCCGGCTCCACAAGAGTGCCAGCCAGACGTTGGCATCAAGGAAATTCAACGTATTCATAAATCTGCTCGTTGGTCACATCCACTTTCGGGCCTTTGGAAGCGATGAGGGGAAATCGTACCCTCTTCGGACGCGGGCGCTGGCCCTGCAGCAGGACACTTCTGACCCCCGCCAGAACCAGCTCGCGAACAGAGTGCCCACTGGCAGCGGATTGTTCCTTCAGCTTCCGGTACAGAGGAGCTGGAATGTCAACGGTAGTGCGAACTGATTCTTGGCTCATACCATGATCATATTCCATGAACGCCATAAATATGGAAGTACGGCGGATTCGGCTGGGCGCGTTCGTGCTCTGGTGGGTTGCGCGACCAACGGGATAAAAGTCACGCATCAAATCCGGGAGCTGACAACAAAGCGCCCATGACGCGTGCTGCGGACTTTCGCGTGCAGAAGGCATCGTCAATTCACTTACCACCGTGGCAATGCGAGAGGTACAATTCGGAAAAATGAAAGCGCGCCACGCAATCCGCTCACTGACTGTATTCGTGTTTTTGTGCGGCTGCCTCCTTCCCAGCCGAGCCCAAGAGTTGCCACGGGAACCGATCCTGCGCATCGACGTTGGCCAGCATGCGTCAACCATCTGGGCGATCAATACCGATCGAGCTGGACGGTGGATAGTCTCTTCCTCTGCCGACGGCACCGCGCGGGTGTGGAACGCAGCGACGGGTCAGATGGAGAGGGTACTGCGACCTCCCATTGAAGCTGGAAGGACTGACCTATTCGCCATTGCTATTTCGCCCGATGGAACCCTGGTGGCCTGCGGAGGTGAAACAGGGGGCGTCTACCTCTTCTTGCGGACGAAGGGCGAGATAGTTGGACACGCCGAATTGCCGCAGGATAAGGTTTGGGGTCTAGCCTTCTCGCCTGATGGCGGGATGCTTGCCGCCACGCTGCTCGGCGGAAGAGGTAAAGGGGGCTTACGAATCTTTGCATTGGACAAAACAGGTAACCCAAGTTCTCCCGGTTCAATGCCTATTAGCCTCCGACTGATAGCCGAAGACCACGACTACGGCGAGACGGTGTTGAGCGTCGACTTCTCTCGTGACGGGCGAGGCCTGGTAACAACGGCAGGGGATGCAGTAAGACTCTATGAGCTGGGCCGTGTCAATGAAGGCTCACGGACCAGCGTTGCCATACCGCCAAAGGTCACGCTTAGAACACCCCTCGCCCAGGGACCCCTCACTGCCAAGTTTTCGCCTGACGGTTCAAAGGTCGCAGTCGGATTTGCCGGAGCATTCGTCGCAGTGTTCTCGGCGAATGACTTGCATTTACTCTATGCACCTGATGTTCACGACATTGTCTCCGGTGGCCGGATGCACGGTGACCTGAGCGTTGTCGCTTGGTCCAGAGACGGCGGCTTCTTGTTTGCAGCAGGAGGTTACAATGGGCCGTCTTATGAAGATATGGTCCCGATGCT
>Ga0335069_10016142_pt1 | contig 10431 bp, 8 predicted proteins | sample Lox_Sample_11_FD_206714 | JGI IMG/M metagenome (GOLD analysis project Ga0335069, IMG submission 206714) | Soil microbial communities from Loxahatchee National Wildlife Refuge, Florida, United States - Lox_Sample_1.1 | ecosystem: Environmental > Terrestrial > Soil > Wetlands | place: USA: Florida...
CGTTCGCGCATGCCGCGCAGGCCATTGCCTTCGGCGGAAACGAAGCCCTGGCCGTCGTCGGCGATCTCCAGACGGCAGGAACCGTTCTGCTGCTCAAGTCGCAAGCGGCATGTGTGGGCGCGAGCGTGGCGGACGACGTTGGTGACGCCTTCGCGGACGGCCAGCGAGAGGACGCTTTCCTGCATAGGCGGCAACTGCATGCTGGTGGCGGCGTCAACGTGAACGGTCAAGCCGGCGGTTTCCAGGGTGGATTTGGCCTGCGCCAATTCCGCGACCAGACCTTTGGAGCGGTATCCACGGATGGCATCGCGCACTTCCGAGAGTGCCTGGCGCGAGATCTTCTCCACTTCACGGATCTCTTTTCCGGCTTGCTCCGGGTTGCGGTCGATGAGTTTGCCGGCCAGTTCCGACTTCAAGGTGATGACAGAAAGCGTGTGCCCCAGCACGTCATGCAAGTCGCGCGCGATGCGCTCGCGTTCGGCCATCTTGGCCAAATTCTCGATTTCTTCGTTGGCTTTGCGCAGCTTCTGGTTCATGCGGTTGCGCTCGGCGAAGAAGGTGTTGCCGGTGCCGATCATTACAGGAAAGAGCGTGGACCAGAACATTCTCCAAGCGTCGATGTGGAGAAGCAGCCCTTCCAGGGCGCCGATGCCTGCGATGGTGGCGATGCCGATAAATGCCTCGAGTTGAGTCTCGACGCAAAAGGGCAGCATGGCACAGGCGAAGATCAGAAATGTGCATGCCCCGGCATTGATTGGCTGGTAAAGCAAGCCCAGCACCAGCATGCCGCCCACATGCAGAAGAGCATATGGACGCTCGAGAAAGAAAATCCCAAAATACAAGACAAGAAAGACGGCGGCGCCAGCGAGGTCGACGAGCCAGCGCTCGAAGCCCGCATGAGCCATCACGGGATCCATGAAGAAGAATCCGAGATAAGCAACCCAGAGCAGGAAGCTCCATCCGTGGTCCTTGTCGGTGATTACCGCTTTCCAGGAGCGAAGTTTCCAGGGGCGGCCTGTAGCGCACGTTTTGGAGAAAGCCAGGGGCATGAACTGATTCTATTTTCGCACTGGGGTCAATTTCGGGCACGACGCAGCCGGGCAGCGGCGGCATACCCGAGCACCACGGCTGCCGGAATCACAAGCAAGAGCGATCGTGTTCCGCCCAGAAGTGCCAACAGACCCAAAGCAAACCATGCGAAACTCAAGCCGTAGTTTTTCCTAGTGCTGCTCATTGCATCTTCCTTCCTGCGCCAGTGCGCAGGGAGTATTTTCAAGACTATCCATACATCTTTTCCTGATCGCGCTGGAAGCCGATTCGCGCCACGCCGAGGCAAATCATCGTGAACGCCGCAAGCACTTCCCAATGTCGGAGAGCGGGCTCGTTCGTTCCTGCGCCCACAACACCGAGCGCCAGTTGCGACAAGTGATATGGCGGCAGTACCAAGGCAATCTTCTGGACAACGTGCGGCAAGAACATGAACGGTACCCAGAGCCCGCTGCAGAACGACATCGGGAGATAGATCAGATTGATGGTTGGGGGCGCGGAATTTGGTCCCGTGAAGTAGCCGACGGCGAGTCCCATGGCGGAGAACGGCAATGATCCGGCCATCAAGGTTGCGAGTAATTTGGCGAAACTGGCGAGCGGCATGCGGACGCCACCCAGGGCTATGCCGAGCGCGAACAATGCTAAGACAATGATCGTACTGAAGACCAGGCTGGTGATGACCTTCGCAGCAAAATAGGCGAAGGGGGGCATAGGGCTGGCGCGCTTTACCTCGAGCCATCCCAGGCCGCGATCGGAGGCGAGGCCTGCGGCTGTCCCGAACAGAGAGGCGCCCATCACACCGAAGGTGCCGTAGGTGGCGATCAGATAAGTAGGGACGCGGGTGGCTCCGATGGCAGCGTTCGAGTTCAACACCAGACCAAAGAGGATGTAGAACATGATCGGAAAACTGAGGACCGAGAGTGTGTATACGCGCAGACGCAGGTACTTGAGGAACTCGTACTTGGCTTCTTTCAGATAAATCGTGGCTATGTGGGCAGGGGAGCGCTGTATTTGTGCAGCGGCCAGCGTCATGGTTGCGGTACTCATTTCTCCTCCGAAGAATCCGTCAGTTGGACTGGTTGCCATTTTTCGAGTTGTCCTGGGTCAATGCGAGAAAGGCTTCCTCCAAACCTGCCGCGGTAACCTCGAGACCGGCGAGATTGGCGTCGAGCGCCAAGAGCTGGCGCAGCACGGGTTCGGCTTCGGCCACGTGGAGTTCAACCGCCTCGCGATCTTCTTTGACGTCGGTCACGCCGGGAATCTGGCGCAAGGTGTGGACGGCGAGACTGGTGATGCAGCGGATGCGCTTGCCCGCAGTCTGCGCTTTGATGTCGGCGGGAGTTCCTTCGGCGATGATTTCGCCTTTATCGATGACGGCCACGCGATCGGCCAGCGCGTCGGCTTCCTGCAGATAGTGGGTTGTGAGCAGAACGGTCTTTCCGCGGCCGACGAGATGTCGGATCTGATCCCACAACATGCGGCGGGCTTCGACATCCAGTCCGACGGTGGGCTCATCCAGGAAGAGGAGGTCGGGGTCCCCGCAGATGGCGAGCGCGAAGAGCACGCGTTGGCGCTGGCCACCGGAAAGTTCTCCGAACTTGCGGTCGCTGAGCTTCTCCAGTCCGGCGGCGGCGAGGACCTCACCGGCGGGCAGGGGCTTCTGGTAGTAGGACGAAAAGAGATCGATGTGCTCGCGGACGCGCAAGGTTTCCGGAACACGGGACACTTGCAACATAGCGCCCGTGCGTATCCGGTTTTCCGGATGTGTGGGGTCACCACCGAAAACGCGCACCTTGCCGCTATTGGGTTGCAGCAATCCGAGCAAGAGCTTCACGGCAGTAGTTTTCCCGGCGCCGTTTGGACCGAGGAGGGCGATGAGCTCGCCGGCTCGCACGCGGAAGTTGACGCCCTGCAGGGCATGCACTGGCCCATAGTTCTTATTGACGCTTTCCAGGCTGGCGACTACGGGATCTGTACCGACGCGAGTGGTAGTGCCGGTCTGCTCTTGGTTCGCGATCATTCTTGACCTTCCCGCCGTGGCAGCTTGTGCGGAATGTCATGCCACTGACCGCATGTTCGCTCCGGATGGGTTGAGGCACCAGTGCCATCCATCATCGACGCAGCGTGACAAATGTCATGGCGGTGGTGATCGAGGCGGGAAGTGCTTCCATCTTAGACAGACGAGGTGAAGGGGGTTAAAGACCGATGCGTTGCCACGAAGGATTTGAAGGTGGGGGGGTATCGCAGGAAGGAGGGTTGTTACGAATTCGGAACAAGGACCGGTTATCCACAGAAAGAGGAATTGCCTTTTGTGTCCGCCTTCTCCGCGTGCCGTCGCGTAAAACTCGCCTCCAGCCAAGGCTTTTCGCGTGTTCGGAATTCGTAACAAGGACATGTCAAGAAATTTTTCCGAAAAAACGGATACAATCCGACCGCCGTTTGGTATCATTGCCGTCACTTAAAAGGGGTTGTGTTTCCATGCTGCCCGCCGGAAAAAGTCTTCGCACGTTGCGCGAAAAGCTAGGACTCACGATGCGTGACGTGGAGCAATCCAGCGCCCGGATTGCCGAGAAGTATCGCAACGAAGAATATTCGATGCCGCCCAGCCGGTTGTCTGACATCGAAACCAAGGGCATTTTGCCGAGCATTTATCGTCTGTACACGCTGTCGGTCATCTATCGGCGCGACATCCGCGAGCTACTATCCTGGTACGGCGTTGATCTGAACAATCTAGCGGCCGATCTTGGTTTGGTTTCTCCGCCAAAATCACATGTGTCGGACGCATTGGCGGGGCTGTCATCGGTGCAGGTTCCGGTCAAGATGGACCCCGGATTCGACGAGCGGCGGACGACGAACCTGGGCCGCATGGTCGAAAAATGGGGACTCGTTCCGGTCGCATATCTGGCGCAGTTCGCCAACACCGAGTTCACTTACGGGTACGTCGGCACGGAAGATTTCACGATGTATCCGATTCTGCCGCCCGGCAGTTTCATACAAGTGGACGAGTCTCGCTTTCGCGTGCTCGAAGGCTCGTGGCGTTCGGAATATGAGCGTCCGATCTACTTCGTCGAGACGCGCGATGGTCACACCTGCTCATGGTGCAGCATGCGTAAAGAAGAGATCATTCTGCAGCCGCACCCGCTGTCGCCCGTGCCGGTACGCATATTGAAGCACCCGCAAGAGGCGGAGGTGCTCGGTCAGGTGGTGGGAGTGGCTATGAAGTTGACCGAGTGGCACGCCCTCGATTCTTCTCCAGGCTCGAAAGCGCCACCAGCACTGAATTAAGGTGTGTGGAAGCCGGAGAGTTCTGCCGGCCTTCGGGTAGCAGCTCCGGGAAGTGCCCTTTCATCTGCTCCACGTACTCCAAGGCATCCATTCCAGTAGGTTTAGTTGACTGGCGGAGATCTTCGACCAAAGCTGCCATAGGTGTGCGGAGCACTTTCGCCAAAACCTCGATATGGGCCTGACGTAAAGCTTTTTCGGAGGACTCCTCGCCGTGAACCAGGGTCATCCCCCAGTGTTGGTAGCGTCCCTGCCCGCCTCGGAGTGAGGCCATATATACCAGCTTGCCAAGGACGCCGGCGACGGCGGAGAGCGTGGTTTCCTTGATGTCTTGTAGGGCGGATTTAAGGCTCATCTTGTTACGAATTCCGAACAAATCAGCGATCTTTCGTACCGTTGCAGACAGGGGGTAGCCATGAAAGGATCACGGTCCAAACCGGAGTTTAAAGGAGATAACCGTGAAACGTGTGCTACTCGTCCTTGGAGCAGCCGTACTGTTCGTCAGCACTTTAGTAACCCCAACCGTCGTACGGGCCGATGGCGGCAATGGTACGGGCACTGGTTGCGGCGGTAAGATGTGCAAGCCGTAGTCGATCCGGCTTGGCGACAATTGTGCACTGAAATGTCTGGCCCTGCCTATCGGGCGCGCAGTTCTTACGAAAACCGAACAAGATTCGCCCCAGCGTTGCCGCCTGCAGCGATTCGCGGTATAGTGCGTCACTATCGCCTATGCTGCAGGCGCACTCATTCCTCTGGAATTATCTTTGGGTGGCCCCCAATCTCTTTCTCCTTGCCCTTGGTTTTCTAATCTGGAGCCGCGGTCTTTCACGACATTTTCCCGCCTTCCTCGGGTTTGCAATCTTAGGTGCCCTCGGTGAACTAGCGGTCTTCGCCGCCGATGTTGCACCATTCGTCTCGGCTCCGAATTTCTGGCGTGTCGCATGGGCCGATCTCCTGGTTGAAACTCTGCTGAAGTTTCTTGTGATTGGGGAAGTTATGTCCAAATTGCTCGTCCCATATCCCTCAATAAGCCGAATGGGACGAACTCTGATCAGCGGATTTGGCGCCGTTCTGGTTCTGCTGGCGGCTTCGCTTGCTGGTTTTGCCCATGGCGACAATCCTATACGGCTGATCTCGGGCGTTCACCTCCTAGATCAGACGGTTTTTGTGATCCAGTCAGGCCTGATACTCTTTTTGTTTTTACTAGCTGCCTATTTTCACTTGCAGTGGGATCGCGTGTCGTTCGGCATCCTTCTAGGGCTTGGGATTTCGGCATGCGAACATCTCGCCATATGGGCCATCATTGCGAACGCCAGTCCTTCCGAGCACACGCGCACTCTTCTTGATTTGCTTGGCATGGCCACGTTCCACATCTGCGTGCTGATCTGGTTCTACTATCTCCTGGTTCCCGAAAAAGTGGTCAGGAAGTCTGTGGTTCCGTTGCCGGAGAACAATCTGGCGATGTGGAACCGCGAATTGGAGCGTCTGTTACAACCATGACTCTGGCACTGTTTCTTGTTATCGCTGCTGCGATTGCTCTGGTCTTAATCCTTGGCGTAACCGTCTCGAGAGCCTTGCAGCTCTCGGCACGCACTCCGCTTGCGAGGAACATTGAACCGATCGACATCGAAGCGTTCCGCAATCTGGTGAATCCCGCCGAGAACGAGTATCTGCAGCGGCGACTGCCGGCGGGCGAGTTCCGCCGGGTGCAGCGTGAACGTTTACGGGCCGCCGCGGCCTATATTCGAGTGGCGGCGCGGAATGCCGCCGTTCTGGTCACGGTTGGACAGGCTGCTCTTCAGGCGGCTGACACTCCGACGGTAGAAGCGGCGCACCAGTTGGTCGATGACGCACTTCTTCTCCGGCACAATGCAACGCTCGCCCTGCTTCGGGTGTACTTTGCCATGGCCTGGCCGAATCCGGCGCTGGCCGGGGCCCCGGTTCTGCATGGATACGAGCGCTTGAGCGGCTCAGCGATGCGGCTCGGAAGGCTGCGTAATCCGGCGGTTCCGGTGCGCATCTCAGCAAATCTATAATCTTAAGTTGATGGCGCGCGGACCTCTGCTCCGGGCGTTTTATGCGTACCCCCGGGGCGTCGATCCATTTACTGGCAGTTGACCGTCCTGCATTGGTGACTTGTTTTCCGGCATCGTTTTGTTATACAAACCAGCGGGGATTCAATTCAGTCCAACCTTCGAGTGAGCGAAATCGGCTATCTGCCGTGGTCAGTCCTGTTGTCTGCTCGCCTCGCGCGTCCAAGGGAGAACCTTATGTTCCGCACAATGCAAGCCGTCTCGGTGTCGTTTTTTGTCCTGCTGCTGTCGGTGATCGCCTACGGGCAGGGCGGCGTCGCGACCGGTGATCTTCACGTCACCGTAAAAGACCCAAAGGGAAGTGTGATCACGAACGCTGTCGTCACTGCGCGTGACGTGGCCAAAGGCCTGGAGCGCACCGCCACGAGCGATGGGCAGGGCGGATATAACGCGCGCCAGTTGCCTCCTGGAAGCTACACGGTGACGGTGGACGTGCCGGGGTTCACGAAAGTTCAGGATACGGGCGTCTCCATTACGGTCGGCGGACTGGTGGAGCTGCCGATCACGCTGACGGTGTCAGGCGGGAAAGAAGTTGTGGAAGTCTCGTCGCAGGCGGAACTGGTCGAGACCTCGCGCAGTTCGACGACAGACACGATCGGCGAGCGACGGATTGATAATCTTCCGATCAATGGCCGCAACTACATTAACTTCACCCTAACGGATTCACAGGTGGTGCGGGATAACGCGCCCAGTCTTGGCGGCGCCGCGCCCACTTCGGGCTTGAATATGAGCGGGCAGCGCGCGCGTTCCAATTTGGTGAACGTTGATGGCGCCGATGCTACCGACAACTCTGTGAATGGCGTGCGCTCGACGGTTTCGCAGGAAGCCGTGCAGGAGTTTCAGATCATCACCAATAACTACGCGGCTGAGTACGGACGCGCGGCGGGGGGCGTGGTGAACATCATCACGCGTTCGGGGTCGAATGAATTTCATGGTGATGTTTTCGGCTATCTGCGAAACCGCGCGTTTCAGGCGGTGAATCCTTTCAGCACGGTGAAGGACCCGGCGTACACGCGCGTGCAGGCCGGGGCTGCGTTCGGCGGCCCGATCAAGAAAGACAAAACTTATTACTATTTCTCGTATGAGATCACGCGGCGTCACGAGACTGGGTTCTCGAGTATCGGGCGAGATAATTACGGACTTGAGCCGTTCGACACGACGCTGGTGGGAATGCCTTTTGGAACACTGCAACTGACACCGGCGCAGGTGACGTTCCTTACGGATCCGGCGACGCTCGGAGCGGAGGCAGGGGATCCCAACATCGCAAGGATCATTGGCGAATACACAGTGGCGGCAGGAGCATCGTCAGGCATGGCTGTGAACGGGGCGTGGCCTACCCAGATGGTGCAGGCACTCACCGGAGGGCTACTCTCGGGCTTCTCCGGATTCCCGAGCACATGCCCGCCGCCGGGACCGTGCTTCGTGCCAGGCTCGTATCGGACTGTGGACTCGCAGCGCGGCAACTTCCCCGTGTTTGAAGGGACCAGCCTGTATTCGCTGCGGCTCGACCATAATCTCGGCACGAGTCATCGCCTCACGCTGCGCGGGAATGTCAGTCCCAGCACGGTCACGGGAATAGAAGTCAGCGGACAGGATCAGCCGTTTGGGCAGAATTCGTACTCCCGCACTTCGGAGACGACGTACCGCGACGTTACGGGCATGTTCCAGGACACATGGACGATCGGAAATAACAAGGTGAATGAGTTCCGCTTCCAATACGCCCGGCGGGGGTACTCGTACTTCTATAACACGCACATTCCGGATGGTGCGACGCCGGCGATCAACATCACGGGGTTCGCGTACTTCGGGCGCGAGCCGTATTCCTACATTCAGCGCACGGAACAGCGGTACCAGTTCACAGATAACTTCTCGTGGACAATTGGACGCCACAACATGAAGTTCGGAGTGGACGTCAACTACCTTCCTCTGAGCGCCACATTCACGGTGAACTACGGCGGCGTATACGATTTTGGCAGCGTGACAGCCGCGAATGCATTGCCGAGCGCCGATTACGCGGCGTTGCCGGCATCGTTGAAGCAGAGCATTGCTGACTTGAATGCGGTGCAAGCGTACGGCTTCGGCGTTCCCGGGGATCTGGTGCAAGGGATCGGCAGCCCGAAAGATTCGTTCCACAACATTCCGATCGGCGCGTTCTGGCAGGATTCGTGGCGGATCAATCCACACGTGACGCTGAACTATGGCGTGCGGTATGACGTGGAAGCTCCGCCCACGTTCAAGGCTCCGCAGGGACTGGCTGCGGCCGCGTATCACACACTCGGGTTGCAGAAAGGAATCCAGACGGACAAGAACAACATTCAGCCGCGCATCGGAGTAGCGTGGGATCCGAAGGGTGACGGCAAGACCGTGGTGCGGGCATCTTACGGAATGTTCTATGATCATCCGCTGCTTGGGCTGTACTTTCTGGGCGACGCTTCGGATGGATCTTCGAGCGGACAGCTTGCGTTCGGTCCGGGGTCACCATGCCAGGGATCGGGAAGTCCGGGAAACCTGAATGCGGTCGAGGCTTTCCAAGGACTGATACCGTCAGCGGCAGGCACGCCCCTATCACCGTGTTCGCCCACGCAGAGTGCAGCGGTGCTTGGGTTAATGAATTACTCGCCCAACAACCAACTCTTCTCGTGCACGACTGCTGGGAAGAATTGCGGGCTTGCATCAACGACGGACTCGATCTTCCTGGGACAGAATTATCTGAACCCGTCGACGTTCATGCCGCTGGGATTCCAGCCATTCGGGTATCCGCAGGCGGGAAACTTTGTTTACGCATACTCGCAGCAGGCGAACTTGAGCATCGAGCGCGATCTCGGGCACGGTTTCGCTCTCAGCCTTGCTTACAATTTCAATGGCGGGCGGCACCTGAATCGTCCGATCAACGCCAATACGATTCGCGGCGATCTGATGGTCGCCAATTTCGAGGGCGCTTATTACGATGCCCTACTCGCGGGTAAAGCTCCACCTGCGAGTCCATTCACGGTCAGCGGATGCAATCAGGCGGGTGGACTGTTCGGACCATATCCCTACGTGGACGCGTCCTTGATGAATTTCTTCCGACCGGGCGGACTGAACCCGTCAATCATCGGCGCCTATGGCTCCGTCGGAGATCCCCTGGGCTGCATTTCGCAAGCGGCAACGATGGCTCAGAGCCTTGGGTTCAACAGTTGCGATCCGTCGACGTTCTCCGGGTGCGTGCCGTTCGGCGACATGGATGCGAACTATTCCAACGGCAGTTCGATCTATCACGGATTCAGTACGAATCTGCGCGAGCGCTTCAACTCACATTACGAGTTCCTTGCGTCTTACACGTGGTCGCACGCGATTGACGATTCGACAGACCTGCAATCGACGACGACTCCGCAGGACAGCTACTATCCGATGCTGGAGCGGTCTACGTCGCTGTTCGATCAGCGGCACCGGTTTGTGTTCAGCGGCGTGTATCAGACTGGCAGAGTCGCTAGCAGCGGATTCGGCAAGGTGCTTAACGATTGGACATTTGCTCCTCTACTCGACCTGGCCTCGGGACGGCCGTTTAACATCCTGACCGGCGGTGGGGATAACCTGCAGCTTTCGTCGTTGACCAGCCGCCCGAATGTAACTGTCGATCCGGCTTGCGGGCCAGTCTACAAATCAAAGTACTCGCCGACGGGAGTGTTCCAGGAGCCTTGCATCAATGGGTTTGTCGCAGCCGGAGTGGCTCCCACATTGCTGCAACTGGACGGCAATCTGGGCCGCAACGCCGGAACGACACCCTGGACGGCGTTCGGCGACATGCGGATTTCGAAGCGAATCAACTTCACCGAACGAGTCAGTACCGATTTCATCGTCGACATGTTCAACATCGCCAACAAGTACAACGTGGCGGCCGTGAGTCCGCTGTTCAGCAATGCCGGACAAGCTACAGCGGCGTATGAACCGCGGCAGTTCCAGTTTGCGATGAAGGTGAACTGGTAGGAGAGAGCAGGCGTCGGGCGGCAGGCGGCAGGTTTCGGCTCCG
>Ga0335069_10016143_pt1 | contig 10430 bp, 14 predicted proteins | sample Lox_Sample_11_FD_206714 | JGI IMG/M metagenome (GOLD analysis project Ga0335069, IMG submission 206714) | Soil microbial communities from Loxahatchee National Wildlife Refuge, Florida, United States - Lox_Sample_1.1 | ecosystem: Environmental > Terrestrial > Soil > Wetlands | place: USA...
CGTCGTGAACGATCTCCAGGTCGTCGCCAAGGCCGACCAGAAGGCCGTGAAGAAGAGCGACTCGGATCTGACCAAGGCGATCCAGGATCGCTTCAAGGAGCGCGGTGCCCTCGACAGCGTGAGCGTCGAGGTGCGCGACGGGGTGGCCCGGCTGACCGGCACCGTCGATACGCGCGGCGATCAGGTCGCGGCGCTCACCGTGGCTCGCAGCACGGACGGCGTGCGGCGGGTGATCGACGATCTGCGGGTGGCGTCCCCGGCCGTCAGCGCGCGCTGATCGGACTGGCAGGTGGCAGCTTCACGGTCGAGCTAGCGTGCGCGGGCGGGGACATCTCGCGGAGGTTCGGGTGGGCGTGTCAGCCGCTCGAGCGCTCGACGCCCTGAGCGGCTCGAAGCCCGACGCCGTCGCGGCGAGGTCGGCCGCCGAGGAGAGCGACCAGGCCGCCGCCCAGCAGGAGCGCGACGGCGGGCTCCGGTGTCGGCTCGAACGCCGAGACGGTGGTCACGCCGCCGTCGATCACCGAGGCGTGCCCTTCCGCGAACTCCGTGGCGTCGGTGCTGACCACCAGGATGTTCGAGGCCTGGCCGGCCGCCAGCTTGGTCAGCGGATCGAAGGTGAATCCGATCACGTTTCCGGCGCCGTTGCGGTCGGCTGCGACGGGGGCGACGGTCCCGTCGACGAAGACACCGCCAGGCAGGGTCGAGCCGTCGGTGCGGAAGCCGGTCGCGGTCTCGAACCCGGTGAAGGAGGTGTTCGTCTCACGGGAGAGCGAGTCGCACGGAGGACTCACGCCGCAGTTCGGCGCCGTCGCGTTGTTCGTCACCTGGTAGTAGAAGTCGAGCGTGCCGCCCGCTTCCCGGAACACCGCGGACACGATCGTGCCGCTGTTCATGCCCAGCGACGTGGTGAACGGCGTCGAGAGCGTGGCCAGGAGCGTCCCGGGGTCCGTCCCCGGTGGCACCAGGCCCGGCAAGACGGTGCTCGCCGGCGTCGTCGGTACGGTTCCGATCAGCGTCGCATCGGCGTTGGGTGCGATCCACCACGACATCCCGAGGATCGCGATTCCGGCGCACAAGAGACCGCGCTTTGCATGCTTCATCACGCACTCCTTCGCAGCGGAGCACTCGCAGCGGAATTCGGAAGCCTGAAGAGAGGGTGGTGTCACGGCGTCGCGCGTGGCGCGCATATCCTACAAAGCGCGAGCGCGGAGCTTCGCGGAGAATCGCCTGGGTCTCGATCCCATCGCATCGGCGGACTCAAACGGCTCGCCGCGCTTGGCACTCGGCTTGCGGATTCCGGACGAGGAGGCAGCAAGGTGATTCGGCCGAACGTCGAAATTGCGCGCGCGATCGGCGCGTGGCGCGACGCATCTCATCGGGCAAGGCGATCAGGGCTCTCGGTTCGCGCCAGCGAATCGATCGCTTCGCGCATCCGGGCGCTCCACTCGGCGTCGTGGCATTTGTGACAATCGCCGCTGCGCTCTGCAGATTCTTCAACGAAATCGGGGTCGACTCGACGCACTGATGCTCGACAGCGCGTTCGGGCTCCTTCCGCGCTGGCATGGTCCTTGTAATACGCCGTTCAGGGCTGGGCCGCGGAAGGAGCACGGACGTGCGACGACAGGCTGCAATTCTTGCCCTCGCCCTTGCGCTCGTGGGAGCGCCGCTCGCCGCTCGCGCCGAAGGGATGGACGAGCACTTCGACCGGATCCTCCCCTTCACCTTCGAGCATCTCGCCGGAGATCACGGGAGCAGTCCGCCCCTCATCGCGAGAACAGGGGGGTGGTTGCGGACCAGCGATCCCTCGCTGCCGGAGCCCTCGGCCTTCCTCCTCTTCAGCGTCGGCATCCTGGTGACGCGAGGTGCGCTGCGCCGCCGGAGCGGCTAGCACCCGTCACCGGCGCGCGGCTCACCCATCCCGACCGCGTGCTCCACGAGCTGCGGCACGGTGAGCGGCCGTCGCTGGTCAAGCGCGGCGATCGAGAGCCGCTACACGCTGCCCGGATGAGCGCCGCGAGAGGCGCGACTCGCTGTGGTACCGTGCGAACCATGGGCGGCGACGGCGCGAGCCGAGCCCGCGTGAGCCCCGCGCCGGCCGGCCCCGTTGGCCCCGTGCTGGGCCGATACGCGTTGGGGCCCTGGGCGCGTTTCGCCCTCGCGGTCGCGTTCGCGCTGCTGCTGGCGGCCGGGCTCCTGGCCCTCCGCGACCAGCGCCAGGCCGAGCTGGCGGGCGCCTGGGTTCGCCACACGCTGCTGGTGCTGCAGCAGACGGAGACGGTGAGCGCGGCGCTGCTGCGGGCTGAGACGGGCCAGCGCGGCTACGTGCTGACCGGCGACCCGCACTACCTGGAGCCCTATCGGAGAGCGCGCGACGAGATCGAGCGCGACGTCGAGACGCTGCGCGCCCTCACCGCCGACAACACCTCGCAGCAGGCGCGCATCGGCGAGCTCCGCCCGCTCGTCGAAACCAAGCTCGCCGAGCTCGCGGAGACGATCGAGCTGCGGCGCACGAGCGGGCTCGAAGCGGCGCTGCGGGTTCTCGGGACCGACCTCGGCAAGGCGACGATGGATCGCATCGGGGTCGCGCTCGACGCCGTGCGGAGCGAGGAGGATCGGCTGCTCTCCGAGCGGGTCGCCCTCCGGCAGGTCGCGCAGGCGCGCGCGTCGAGCGGGATCGTCCTGCTGACGGGGCTGAGCCTCGCCGCCTTCCTCGTGATCATCGTCTGGCTGGCGCGATTCGCGCGCGCGCGGCGCGCGGCGGAGATCGCTGCGCTCGCGGCCGAGGCCGCGAGCCGCAGCGCCCAGGAGCGGCTGCGCGTCACGCTCGAGAGCATCGGCGACGGCGTGATCGCGGCCGACGCGAACGGGCACGTGGCCTTCATGAACCCGGTGGCGGAGGCGCTCACCGGCTGGCGTGTACCCGACGCGTCCGGCCTGCCCATCGATCACGTCTTCCGCATCGTGAACGAGTTCACGCGGGAGACGGTCGAGAGCCCCATCAGCAAGGTGCTGCGCGAGGGCATCGTCGCGGGTCTGGCGAACCACACGCTGCTCGTCGCGAGAGACGGCTCGGAGCGGCCGATCGATGACAGCGGGGCGCCGATCCGGGGGCCCGGCGGCGAGCTGCTCGGCGTCGTGCTGGTGTTTCGCGACGTCACCGCCCGGCGCTCCTCCGAGCAGACGCGCGAGCGCCTGCTGCGGTCGGAGGCGCAGCGCGAGGCGGCGGAGTCCGCGAGCCGAGCCAAGGATGAGTTCCTCGCGGTGGTGTCGCACGAGCTCCGCGCCCCGATGACCGCCGCCTCGATCTGGCTCGATCTCCTCGGGGCGGGCACCCTCGACGACGCGCAGAGGGCGCGCGCGATCGACGCGATCGATCGCAACCTGCGCTCGCAGGTGCGGCTGATCGACGATCTCCTCGACGTGTCCCGCGTCGTGTCCGGGAAGCTCTCGATCGAGCGGGTTCCCGCGGACCTGAGCGAGATGGTGGGGCGCGTGCTCGCGGACTTCCGCGAGGGGTTCGAGTCGAGACGGATCGACCTTCACGTGAGCCGGCCCGGCGTCCTGATCGCACAGGTGGATCCAGACCGCTTCGCGCAGATCGTCCGCAACCTGCTGTCGAACGCGATCAAGTTCTCGTCCGAGGGCGGCCGCGTCGAGGTAGAGCTTCGCGATGCCGGGCGCGAGGTCGTGCTCACCGTGCGCGACTGGGGCCGCGGGATTCCCGCTGCCTTCCTACCGCGCGTCTTCGATCGCTTCAGCCAGGCGGAGAGCGTGCTGACCCGCAGCACCGAGGGGCTCGGCCTCGGCCTCGCGATCTCGAAGTGCCTGATCGAGCTGCACGGAGGGACGATCGAGGCCGAGAGCGAGGGAGAGGATCGGGGCTCGACGTTCCGGGTGACGCTGCCTTCGGTGAGCCCCGCCGCCCGACCGCGCGCGCGAGCAAGCGGACCGGAGGAGGGCCCCCTCCGCGGGCGCCGGATCCTCGTCGTCGAGGACCACGACGACTCGCGCGAGGCCCTCGTCCTCGTGCTGCGCCGGCGCGGCGCCGAGGTGCTCGAGGCCGCGTCGATGGCCGCGGGGCTCGAGCACTTCGTGCGCGAGCAACCCGATCTGGTGTTGAGCGACCTCGGCATGTCGGGCGAGAGCGGGTTCGAGCTGATTCGCGAGATCCGCCTCCACGAGAAGCCGCTCGGCATTCACACGCCCGTCATCGCGACCACGGGCTTCGCGAGCGATTCGGATCGCCGCCGCGCGCTCGAGGCCGGCTTCGACGATCTCGTTCCGAAGCCGCTCGACGTGCGCGCGCTCGTCGAGCGCATCCGCTCGACGCTCGCTTTGTACAAAGCGCCGCCCGACGCGACGAGCTGACGCCTCCGGGCTCTGGACCGAGCGCCTCGGCTGGCATGCGGCTTGCTCCTCTTCCCATCGAAAGGAGCTCGCCATGCTGTACTGGTCGATCGTCTTCCTGGTGATTGCCTTGGTCGCCGGAGTGCTTGGCTTCGGTGCTCTCTCCGCGACGGCAGCGAGCATCGCGAAGATCCTCTTCGTCGTCTTCCTGGTGTTCTTCCTCGTGAGCTTGATCGCGGGTCGCGGCGCATTCCGCCCGCCGCCCGCCTAGAACAAAGGAGCGCATCGGCATGGGCAACACGAGCAAACGCGTGAAGGGAGCCGCCAAGGAGATCGGCGGCAAGATCCAGAAGAAGACGGGGCAGGCCGTCGGCAGCGAGCATCTCGAGAACGAGGGCCGTGCGCGCGAGGCCGAGGGCCACGCCGAGAAGGAGGCCGCCAAGGCGCGCGAGCGCGCCAAGGGCAAGGCCGAGGAGATCGGCGGGCGCGTGGAGCGCGGCGCCGGCCGGCTATTCGAAGACGACGAGATGGAGGCCGAGGGCGAGCTCCACCGCGTGCAGGGCGAGACGCGCCAGAAGGCGAATCGCTGACAGTCAACCGGAATCTCGACGCGCCGTCCGATCGCCTTCCCCCTCCCCAGACCCGTTCGGGCGGCGCGTCGAGAGATCCCGCTTCTCGTCTCGGAGATCAGGCTGAAGATGCAGCGGCCCGGCGCGCGCGGAGGCTCTGCAGCGCAGCGTCGAGATCTGCGGTCGTGCGCACGCACTGCGCTCCCGGTCCCAGCGTCTCGGGGCTCGACCCGGACCAGCAGCCGACGATCAGCTCGGGTCCCTCGGCGAGCCGCTTCACCAGATGGCGCGCGTGCCCGAGCGCGCGCGGCGTGAGCGCCTGGATGCAGATCGCATCGGGCTTCTCGGCGTCGACTCGGTCGACGACCTCGCTCGCGAGCGCGTGCGGAGAGCCGTGGTCGACCCGGATGCCGCGCGGCTCGAGGAGCCACGCGAGCCAGCGCCCGGCGAGGAGGTCGTTCTCGTCGAGGGCCGGGATCATCAGTACGCGGATCTCCTCGAGCGCGAGCTCGGTCGGAGCCGCCATCTGCGTGGCCGCCTCCCGGAGCAGCTGCACCAGGTGCTCGCGAAGCTCGGCGCTCTTCGGATCGGACAGCGCCTCGCGCTGCTCGTCCTCCGCCAGGCGGCGCAGGACGGGGAGGACGATCTGGTCCGAGATCTCGTCGAGGCCAATCCGCTCGGAGGCTTCGCGCTCGGTGGCTTCGCGGAGTACCGCGCGCGCCTCCTCGAGGTCGAGCGCGAGCAGCCGCTGATAGAGCCGGACGTCAGGCGACAGAGCGGGCTGATCGCCGAGCAGCACCGGGAAGAACTCGAGCGAGCGGACGTAGCGACCGGCGACGACCAGGCAGACGGTGAGAGGCGTCGCCAGCAGGAGGCCAGGAATGCCCCACAGACCTCCCCAGAACACGGCTGACAGGACGACACTGAAGGGAGACAGGCCGACGCTACCCCCGTAGAGCCAGGGCTCGATCGCGTTGTTGGTGACGAGCTCGATCGCGACGAAGAGGCCGATCACGAGCAGCGCTTGGTTCCAGCCGTGGAACGCGGCGAGCGCGACCGCCGTCGGCAGCGACGCGGCGATCCACGGGCCGAAGTAGGGCAGGAACCGGAGCACGGCCGCGAGCGCGCCCCAGAGCGCGGCGCCCGGCACCCCGATCACCAGGAGCCCGATCGCGACGGCGAGCCCGTGCGCGCCACAGACCAGCGACTGCGTGCCCAGATAGCGGCTCACGCGCTGCGCCGCGTCGTCGAGCGCCTGCATGGTGAGGCTCAGGTCGCGGGCGCCCGTCAGCCAGATCAGGCGATCGCGCAGCTCCTCGCGCTCGAGCAGCATGAAGATCGAGAGCACGGCGACCAATCCCACCGTGCCGATCGGCCCTGCGAGCGCGGTCAGCAGATCGGCCATCGGGGCGAGGGGACCGTAGGGCGCGACGACCTCGACCTTCGGCGGCTGCTTCGTTCCCGGCTCCGGCGCACCGAGCTTGCCGATCTCCTCGGCCGCGCCGGACAGCGATCCCACCGGGCCGCGCAGCGCCTCGATCTTGTCGCGAAGGTTGGTCCGGTACTGGGCGTACGACGTGGCGAGCTCCGACGCCTCGCGCGCGACGAGCCAGCCGACGCCACCGAGCAGCGCGCCGATCAGCACGCACACGAGCAGGACGGCTGCCGGCCGCGGCAGGCGCCGTCGCTCGAGCTTCTGCACGAGCGGGGCGACCGAGAAGGTCAGGAGCAGCGCGAGCGCCGACGGCATCAGGAGCGTCCGCCCGAGGTAGAGGGCGGCGACTGCGCCGAGCAGCGCGAGGACGGTCAGGTCGGCCCGCGAGCCGCGATTCATGCTCGATTCCTCAAAGCTCCACATCCCGTCTGCAGGGGGCGTGCCGGAGGCATCGAGCCCCTGGCCTGCTTCTTGCTCCCTTCCGAGCGCGGAGGACCGAGTCGTGAACGAGGCGATATCGACGCAGACCTGCGAGGTGTGCGGCAACCGCTACGAGAAGGCGTTCCAGGTGATCTTTCCCGACGGGTCGCGGCACAGCTTCGACAGCTTCGAGTGCGCAATCCATCTGCTGGCTCCGGCGTGCGCACACTGCGGGTGCAGGATCATCGGGCACGGGCTCGAGCGGGACGGGGCGTACTTCTGCTGCGAGCACTGCGCACGTCAGGCCGCGAGCGACCTGGTGGACGAGGCATCGCTCGAGTCGTTCCCTGCCAGCGACCCGCCCACCTTCTCCGGGGCGATCGCGAGCAGGCCGCCGAGGGACCGGTCGAGCCGCCTTCGCGAGGGACGCGTCGGGTGGATCCTGCTCTGGCTGCTCGGCGTCCCCCTCCCGATCCTGCTCTTCTTCTACGTGCTGCGCGGGTGCACCTGACGTCAACCCGCCAATCGCTTGCGCTGGACCGTGGCCCTCAAGTGCTGCTCGCGCAGGGCGGCGATCGAGATCGACACGGGCCCGCGCCCCGTCCTGTGGGCCCACCAGACGACGCCTCGGCAGCCGATGCATTCCTGCAACCGGAGGATCGGCATCGGACGCTCGTTGTTGGCGAAGTCGTAGCTCCCGGCCGACGCCTGGGCCTCGGCCACCGTGCGGCGATTCCGCTCGCACTGATGCTTCGAGAGCTTCGCCCGGAGGGGCGGACATTCCCACTGCTCGATCGTCGACTTCATGCGTCCTGGGCTGAGCACGACCCGTGCCAGGAGAGCGGGGCGCAGAGCGTCCATTCGCAGCTCGCGCCACGCCGCTTTCTACAAATCGCCGTGTCAGTTGGGATTGGCACGGCGCTTGATTCCATCAGAGGGCGTGCAGCATCGCAGTCGACGCATGGAAGGCGACCGCGTTCGCGACACCCAGCGCGCTCGGCTCGGCGATCTTCCTGGGCCAGTGGCCGCCCCCAGCGACCGCGCCCTCCCTCATCCTCGTGCTCGGGTACGCCGCCATCCACGCGGGCACCTTCATCGGCTTCGCAGCAATGGCGGCATGCCTGCTCGCGCTCACTCGCCGGCCGCTTCCCGCCGTCGCTCTGGCCATCCTTCTCTTCGCCTGGATCGAGACGACCTTTCTCGCCCTGGGCGTCGTGGCGGCCATCTTCCTGCGGGACTCGTGGGCGGCCGGGGCCGTTCTCTTGGGCTGGGGCGTGGTGGCGGCGGCCAACGCGCTCGCCGCCGTCGGCATCGCTGCCTATCTGCGCTGGTTTGCGTGGCCTCGCGCACTGCGCCGGCCGCCGGACTGATCACGCCCTCTCGACCCACCTCGAGTTGAGCATGTCTACAAAAGCACCGCGCGGCGGAGCGCGCGGAGACGTCGGCGCCACCCGCTCTGGCACGTCGCTTGCTCTCGTTCCGCGCTTGGTGAGAGCGGGAGGATCGTACGTACGTGGCGAGCGATCGAACCTCGAGCAGCGGCGAAGCGGAACGTCTCTTGACGGCCTTCGACGTATTCTCGGACAACTTCGACCGCTGCTTCGACCATCTGCACCGCTACGTGAGCCGGCATACCTCGACCCGGGAGGAGCTCGAGCGCGTGGTGAGCGCCGCCCTGTTCGAGAACGTCGCGCTCCTGGTATATCCGCACCCGCGCACCGAGGAGATCAAGCGGCTCGAGTCGTCAGCCGAGCGGCTGCTCCAGGAGCATCCGGCCACCCCGAGCGACCCATCCGCCCGATGACGTGGCGTGCAGGCGTCAGGGCTCGTGCTCGTAAGGCCCCGTCTTCGCCCGTTCGGCGAGCTGGGCGTACTGCGCGCGCAAGTGCTCGAGCTCCTCGTCGCCCAGCTCTTCGAGGTCGATGAGCGCGTTTCGTGCTCCGCTCACCGCGCGAATCAGCTCGTCGAGCTTGAGCTGCACTGCGGCAGCGTCCCGGTTCTGCGTGTTCTGGATCAGGAACACCATGAGAAACGTGACGATGGTGGTGCCGGTATTGATCACGAGCTGCCACGTGTCGCTGTAGCCGAAGATCGGCCCGGTCGCCGCCCAGAGCAGGACGGTCACGGCGGCCGCTGCGAATGCGATCGGGTGTCCGACCCGTTGCGAGACCCGCTTGGCGAGGTGGGTGAACCGCGAGAGCCTGGGAACGTCGGAGTCGCGGCCGAGCTCGGCTCCGGGCATGCATCCCTCCGTCGGTGGACCACCGACGTTCGAGCAATCTTCATGCCGCAGCGAGCCGGCGCCTGCCGCCATGGGAGAGTGTAGAACCGAGCGGCCCGGCTGGGATCGGTTCGCCCAGGCGCCGACGGAGCAGCCGCCCCGCTTTGGCACGAGTCCTGCTCCTTCGTCGGGAAGAAGGAGATCCCATGCAAGCGGTGCCTCGCTTCGCGGTCGACGGACGGGAGGGCGACGTCACGCTGATCGACGTCGTCTCGGCGGTCATGGACGTCACGCAGAACCAGCGCGAGGTGACGGCCGTGATCCTCCAGATGTTACAGAGCGGCTCCATCCGGCTTCGCCGTCCGCCTGGCGAGCTCTGGTGACCCTCCGATGGGTCGCAACCAGCCTCTGCTTCTCGAGTGCCCGGTCGTGCTCGTGCAGGGGTACGGCTGCCACCCGCGCGTGCTCGGTCCGTTATCTCGTCGCATCCGAAGCGCGCTGGGGAGGCCGACCTTGTGCCTCAGCTCCGGGCTCGGCCTCGGCGATCTTCGCGATACGGCCTTGACGCTGGTGGACGCGATCGAGACAGCCTCCCGCGGCTGCGGCTTCGAGCGCGTCGACGTCGTGGCGCACTCGATGGGCGGCCTCGTCGCGACCTACATGCTGAAGTGTCTCGACCGGGGGCGCCGCGTCCGGCGCGTGGTCGCGCTCGCGACGCCGTTCGGCGGAGCGTCGGGGGCGCGGTTCGCCTCGCTGCTCGGTCCGCTCGGAGGCTCCCTCGCTCAGATCGCCCCCGACTCCCGCCTGCTCCGGCTGCTCGCCGGCTCGCCGGTGCCGCCGGGGAGCGCGCTCATCTCGATCCGCGGATCGCACGACCGGCTCGTGCCTGCCGACGCCGCGCGCATCGGAGATGGGCCGGGTCATCACGACGTCGATGCGGGACCCTGCGGTCACCTGCAGCTCCTGCTCGGCGCCCGGGGATTCGCTCGCATCGAGGAGGCGCTCTCGACGCCGGGCCTCGAGGCGGGGGCGGAGCCGCGGCACGTGCGCACGGCCGCCTGATCGGATACGGGAGGACGCATGATCCGCAAGCTTCGTTCGGGCGGCTACCGCCTGTACTCCCGCGCGAAGGATCCGAAGACCGGTCGCCGACGGAACCTCGGCACGTTCCCGACCCGCGAGGCCGCGGAGAAGCACGAACGGGCGGTCCAGTACTTCAAGAGGCGCTGAGCTCGAGGTCGCCGCCGCACGCCAGTTGACGTCTCCCCTTGGAAGATGGGAGGATGTATCGCGCGCGGACCGCTCCCGTTGCCGCCGCTCCCGAGGATGCTGCGATGAATCGCCTGCCCCTGCTGCTCGCCGCCTGTGTCTCCTTCGGATCCACAACCGCCGAGTCGATCTGCCTGCCGATCGTCTGCGGGCCGCCACCTCCAACGCT
>Ga0335069_10016144_pt1 | contig 10430 bp, 16 predicted proteins | sample Lox_Sample_11_FD_206714 | JGI IMG/M metagenome (GOLD analysis project Ga0335069, IMG submission 206714) | Soil microbial communities from Loxahatchee National Wildlife Refuge, Florida, United States - Lox_Sample_1.1 | ecosystem: Environmental > Terrestrial > Soil > Wetlands | place: USA...
TGGCACCAAAAACGGTTCCCACCAAAATGCCTGCGCCAACAAGCGCCACATCCGTAATCAAAGTAGACATTTATTACTTTCCCTTCTTCTCACGATCAGGCTTCCAGCCCGTCTTCCGGAGGGTGCCATAAACATAAGCATCCTCACGCTTACCGCTGAGCCCCTTGGACTCAGCTTCCTTCTTTAGTTTGTTCTCAAGTGCTTTAGGCATATTACTGCGTGACCGGGCGAACCTTAAACAGCTTAATGGTCACCTTGGTCTTTTCCTCTCCGTCCTGTCCGGTGTAAGTCTGGGCCACGACGGGCGCGATAAACTTATGAGACACGACTGTTTCCTGATTCAGATACTCGATGGGGTCCTGATTGTCCGCGATCGGATCTGCACCGTCCGCCACAAGCGCATTAATGAGGCGCTTGAGTGCTGCCGGGCTCCAATCCTTAGTTCCAGGATCGGGATAGGAGAAATAGACCACGCGCCCAGTGTACTCGCCCTCGACAACCTTGGCTGCGAGTTCGATCTTGTTCTTATCCCACTGGCCGAACTTTGCCCCGTTCAGAAGCGCCAGTACATAAGAACCCTCTGGAAGCTGTTCCATCTCATCCGAAATACCCGAAATGTTAATTTCTGCCCACGCCATACTCTATATATCCTTTGTTATGTGTTTGTTAGAATGGGAGGGTCTCTCCCAAAAAGAAGAGGGGTCTACACCTTGGCACGAGTTGGCGCTGTTGGGGCCCAGCCCTAGGTCGTCACCCTCAGAGACGTTGCCTAGAATATAACCCCGACGGGCTTATAAAGCTCTCCGTCACCAAATAGCCAAGGTATAAACCCCTCAAGTCGCTGCCCTCTCGGGCAAACTGGTTTATTCCTCTTACACTATATTAGATGCTCAAAACGGCTTTTTGGAGCATCTTTTTCAAAAATATTTTTGCCTATAGCCCATAATCAAAGGCGCCTTCTTGGGCTAATCTTCGCATAATTCCGGCCCAAATACGCCCATGTGGGGTCGATTTAGGTGCGATCATTTGCTGTTCTATATGGGCCATCTCGTGGAGAAGATAGATGAACCAGATCTTTTGCCACCCTTTGAGAGTGGCGTTCATACCGATCTCGTGATGTTCAAAATCGGCATAGGCAATGAGCCCGCGCATCTTCTCATCAGGCTTCCAGCGAACACGGTACTTAGGCAGCCGCCCGCCAAAATGCTTTGCGTTCAGCTTGTCAAACTCCGTATTTGGATAACGCCTTTTACCCATATTACATCCAGTGCTCTGGTGGAACTTTGGGATAAACAAGGCTGACGACCTTGAGGAAATCGACTTCCTTGCCCCGAAGAATAGTTCCTTTGATATCCTTATTTGCGCGACAGTCGCCAATTGTCAGAATGAACTGGTCATCGCCGACTGCCTTTGGATCGCGATCTGCTCGAAGTTCTACTTGGACATCAAAGCCAACGTCACCAAAGCCAGCTCGTTCGAAGCGATTAGTCTTTTGATCATTGACGTACTCTGGCTTGACCTTGTGGGCCAATACAACGTTCTTCCCACAGCAGAGAAGAATCTGCAGTAGCTGACGAAACTCTGCATTGACAGCGGCATACTGGACGGGCAGGACTTGAGCAAGCTTTCCCAGCCGGGCAATACGCAGGAGATCCCAGAGTTCACTTCCTGTATCCACGAAAATAGATTTAATAGTTGGCTCTTTGAGGGCCTCTTGAAGTGACAGAATCGCCTTTCGCCACTGCTCAGTGGCTGCTCCAGACAAGAGCGTAAACGCTTGACCTGGAAGGTCTTTCGAGAACGGAATCTGAATGTCCTGTACGTAAAAGGTGCGACCCTTCTCCACCTCTTTTTCGATAACCCCGGTGAGCCCAAGGTTAAGGTTGAGGATGAAAGTGGGGTCCGGCATCGACAATCCAAATTGCGTTTTGCCACACTTCTGTAAGCCATCAATCGAGATAAGGATTCCATGGGGTTGAGTCTCTGTTACTAATAGGTCTTTAAGCGCCATTACTCCGCGAGGTCCTCTTCCTCAAATACATCGGTATCATCGAACGTTCCCGTAGCGGCATCTGCGGTGTCGATCGAAGTCGCGATAATCTCGCCCTCGTCACCATCGGCAAACAAGTCTTCAGCAGTAGCAACGGCTTCCTCCGGAGTGCGTCCGGGAACAACATACCGATGCTCTGAAGTTACCACAAGCTCTACAACCCACTCTTTGAATTCAGCCATTGTTTTTTTAACTCCGCTTCTCGTCTATAGATAACGACAGCGCTTTCAAACGCCGCGTAATCCTTCTCGATATCTTCTTCGGGAAGGAATCTTGGTTCAACTGAGCCAGTCTCTTTGTCAATGCGGACTAGCCAGCGATGGGGAATCTTGTCCCCAAATTCTTTCTCCAAGGCCCTGAGATAAGCAGCCGTCTGGTACGCATAAGACGAATGAAGACTCTTGCTGGTCTTCCAATCAGGAACGGCCAAGACCCCGTTAACCCTTGCGTACCAGTCACATATGCCTGCGACCTCCAACTCTGGAATGTAAATCTGGTGCTCAATAGCGATCGTTTCCCACTTGTTCGCTCTGATCCAATCAAGAGCAGCCTGACAAGCATTTGCCACCGATGGATCGGTTGGCCACGCAGGGTCCTCATTCTTGAGGAAGGCTTCGATCCAGCCGTGTGCTTGGGTTCCTATGTCGGCAGCCACGTCACGCGTGGCCTTCCAAGCAGACTTCGCCCCTAAAAGGATGGTATCCAAATCGCCATTTGTGGTAAACGAAGGCTCATTTGGGTCTGTGGGAAGATAAAGATTGGCGCGCGCGTAGTCGAGGGCCTGATTAACCGCCCACTGGATTAGCCCGTCCCCTTTGGAGATGGCGCCCAAGGCAGTCGTCACGCCCAGCAACCGCTTGCCGTCGTAGTAATGCCCATGATTGTTCGGATTGAAAGTGAGAAGATCTCTATTGTATGTCAAGTATTTTATACTCTATAATGCAACCACTTGGAATAGTCAGAGGCGCAATGACGCCGCCTGACTCACAACGACCACATGTAATTGTAAGCGCTTCTTCAGATGCAGCGCACACGAAGCCTACGGATTCAATTTCCTTGGGTGTGGGTTCTTTGATATCATAAACCCAACCCCCGCGAAGCCCCGAATCGAACCAACGAACAAAAATACAGTGATCCAGCAACACAGCATGATCAATTTGCAATATATTGTCCTACCTTATTAGATGCTTTAAACGGCTTTTTGGAGCATATTTTCGCTAAAATTCTACATTATTTTGTGCCGGACCCACCTCCTGAAGTTGGAACATCAAGGTTTCTGCATAACCAATTACACCTTGACCTCCAATAGTTCCATTGCGCACAGCACGCCGCAGAATCGCTCTCGCCAATTCGCGCCCTTCAATAGAAGCCGCGGCCGAAGGCAATATCCAAAAACCATATGGCCGTCCGTCAATGGTTGTTCTAAGCGTCGTATGCCCGTAACGGACAGCAAACCAAGGTTGTCCAACGATTCCAACACACTGAAAAACCACGCCTAGGGGATCGGTTCTAAACGAAACCCCTGGTTGGGGTTCTGGCAGACCCATGCCAACCAACGTGTCCAAATAACGCGCAAGACCTTCAACAAGTGCAGGCCGCAAGCCACCTGCAGCCCAATAAACATGATTGCGAATTGCTATTGTATTGAAAGGCCAAACACCAACGCCTGTATTAAGAGGCGTTGTTTCTTGCGGCATCGGCACCCGCGGTGGCGCAATGGCAGCCAAACGCCGCGCCTCTTCTTCCTTCCAGTGCGGCTTCTCCTCCGCAGGAATCACTCGCCACACCTCACGAAGATCCCGATCAGGTCTTACTTGCAGTTTCTTCCCCAAGATTCCCGAATCAAGAATCCAATCAATGTCGTCATCCCGATGTTTAAAGCGCTCATAAAACGAGCGAAGCCCGATCAAAGACGCTCTTGTGGGTGTATGGAGGGTCGCAGGGACCGCCTCAGGATCGACCATAATCAGCTTCAATCCAGCGAGACAAAGCTTGGTTACTCTCTGCGAATACAACCAAGAGCCCATGCTTCGGTATTCAAAGTGGCCATGCTCCCTACGAAAATCGCCGAAGCGTCCATAACCTGTACCACTTTGACGCCGCTGTTCACTCTCCGCACGTGGCAGAATATCCAAGCGCTCCAAATACTGAGTAAACAAATCCATGGACTCCTGCTGCGCAGGTGTATAGTTGGGCTGGTCAATATGTACATGGCCACCCAACGTAACTGTGCGCTCAGGCGCTTCTATATAAGAACCTGCGCGCCAAGCTCCAAGAGGCGCTCGGATGGCAAAGTCATTCATCGAGGCCCGTATATTATGGACCAAGGCCCGCACAGACGGATCTGGTTTTGGATGTGGCTCAATGACCCAGTTGCTGTGGTCAAGACCCCAAGGCGCATACGGAGCAACGCGCCCTGCATATTGCTGCAAATGCCCGTTGTTGACAATAACAAACTCGGGATCAGCGCCCAACTTGAACTCATTTAGCAAAGGCATTTTTCAGCTTCCCCAAAATAGCGTTCCACATCCGAGCAACTGTAAATCGAGACACCTTCAGAACTTTGCCAGCCTGATGCAGTGTCTTCCCTTCAAGCGCAATCAAATCAAAGAGCTGCTTCTCCTCAGCATCTAGAATTGCAGCTACAGAAACCAAGAGATCAGTAGCGCCAATTTCATCAGGTGCAATGAACGACAATGCAGGCGAGTTATCAAGCTCTCCAAACGAAACCTCTTTTCGATAGCGATCCTGCCGCCGTTGTTTATACATCACATGCACAAGAATTGCATGAGCCCAAGTAGTAAAAAGGGCCGTGTCATTCCGAAAAGTCTTTAGATTCAACAATACCCGATTGACACCGTCCTCAACGAGCGCTGGCTCAGAGCGCCTGAGAATCTTAAACATAACTGCGTTGCCATGCTGAACAAGAAGATTGCGCAAGGCTTCTTCATACATAGGCTTCTCAGCAAGTGAAGCCGCTTGCCACAACGCATAAGTCTCGTTTTCTAAATCTTTTCGATCAATAGGGTCTTGCATATGAACAGCCTTCTGCTCTTTCATATTCAGCTTCTAAGCACTCATCACACGTTGTTGATCCTGGAATTGTAACTCGGTGTTTGGGACAAACAGCCTCACCACATTTAGAACAACGCTCTGTGTTCTCAACATTCCCACATACTGAACACTTGCCTTCACACATTGTCTCAGGCTCAGCGGGCGTTGCATCACCAAAAACTCGTTGAATACAAAGAGGACACGCCTTATACGCTATAAGAATTCTCTTGCCACTCGCCAACTTGTTGAAATATTTATAATAAGGCACAATGGTAACAGTTCCATGTTCAGAACAAACAGATTTCGGGACTCCATTGATGAACATGGTTCCCTGCAACATGCAAAAAGGCGCAACGCGCAAAGCCGAGAGTTCAACTTTATCCATTACGCGGCCTCCGACGCATTGTTAAAGAGCGGTATTTCTCATCTTTGTATGGATTTGCGGTCTTCAAGACACGCAAACGTCCATACTTCTCGCCCATCACATCACAGATCATCTTGTAAATAGGCTCGATCTTTCTACGCCAAGGCTTTATGCCTTCCCAAGCTGTCGCATATGGGTCCTTCAATTTTTTGGGAATCCCAGCGAGTAATTGCGTAAGAGCAAAATAGGCCCTCATATCTACATAGATGTTGCCGGTTGGAGCCTCGTAGATATAATGCGTCTTGACACCCATAGAACAAGCTCCATCTATCAAGATTGTTTGTTAGTCGCTAAATGCCCACTGACAAAAAAGCACAAACAGAGGAATACCTATTAAACCACCAAACAACATAAAACCAAATGGCCACGTATAAATAAGGAAAGCCAAAAGCGCGCCACTAAAAACTATATAAAGAATCCAACGAACCCAACGCTTCAGTCTCGCCTCATCGATCATTTGCACTCTCCCTTCTCCTCGTAGTGACTGTCTAAACTAACGAGGGTTTATGGCTGGGGGTTATGCTAAACCGCACCCACTTCGCATGAACTTCGCCTTCGCACGCTGATATTCCTCCATCGCGCGGAGCCAGCATTTGAGACATAGTCCCGAGTTTGCGAGGACATAATTTGGCTCGAATTCTGTTTTGCATATACTACACTTCATCGCGTTCCCTCGCAGGACAACCGTTCGCAATCCATCGGACAATGCGATGCGCCAGTTTTACAAACGCCGTGCGATGCTCATCGGACACACCTGGCGCAGAATTGACCTCAAGCACAGTTGGGTGCATCTCTGTTCCGCGCCGCGTCCCTAGAACGTCTACCGCCCCGAAGTCCAAGTGGAGGCACCGAACGGCAGCAACTGCCACACGGCGCACGCTGTCAGGAATGTTCTCAGTATCCAGTGCATGAAACGTCCAACCATTTGCCCTGTTCCTCCCAAATTTGACATTGTTCTCCGGCTCAGTGAGCCTCTTCTCATACACCGAGAGCACGCGCTTGCGATACACCCACACGCGATACTCGGTGTCAGAGGGTACAATCGGAGTGAAGAAATGATGCCGACCGCGCGCAAGACACGCACGCACGCTTTTGAGCGTACGACAAACGCGCATATCACGCCCCTTCGAATGGCGAATTTTACGCGCCACCAAGGGGAGCGGATACGTCTGCATCGGATGCCGATCCTGCAAGATCGGAATGATCCGGAGCGCCTCCGCTCCCAAACCAGTTTCAAGGGCGATACCTTGGTCCATCTTATTCATATCAGAGCAGTTAGCATTGAGCGCGGGCAACTGACCATTGTAACCTGCACCATAACAGATCACGCAATCTGGCTCAGGGATGTGGGCCTCGCGCAACTGCTCCCGAACCGCCTGTTCCAACATCCCACCAGTAATACGCGCTGCCCGTGCAATGATAAAGTGCATACTCACCCCCAGCCCTAAACCCTCGTTACCCAACGAGAAATGGACGTTCAATGACCGCCGACTTGCAAGCCGGACATGTAACGTCTGCCCATGGCTTGCCCGCCACATTCTTAATTAAAATCCCGCAACTCGGGCAAGTGATAAGTGCGCCCTTGTCCACGAGGTCAGCAGCATCAACCTGTTTTGGTTTTGCAGGCGGTTCCACAGTTACTTTCGTTGGTTGCACATAGCGCGCGGCTGCCTTCGCACGCTTTGCTTCTGCACGCCACCGCTGCTTCTTGGAATGATAGTTCTCATTGCCCTTGGAATAATCCGGCGCGACATATTGATACATCAACGTCCTGAACTCACGATGCAGAGTCATTCCCTCAGGGCCAAAGAGCCACGCGGTATTGTCAGGCATGCTACCCAAATTGATACGGGACTTGGTATCTTGGACCCAGACGCCTCTTATCTCACGGAAAGGTCTTGAGGCTTTGATGATCGCGCGCGCTTCTGAAGCCCAATAGAGCTTGCTCGCGTCTTCGGGGAACCCATACACCAAGGGCGAACCGCTTCTTGCGAGGAGCAATTCGCCTGGATATTTGGATGATACGCAGGCAATCGCTGCCGATCCCCTGAGCTTGTTAAGCTCCCGAATGCCCTTTTCCCCAAAGCCGTTCTCCGCGACAATTGCCCTAATAGCATCAGAATCTGTTTCACACGTGCGCTTGAGTCCGGAACTCGCGAAGATGTGATCGTCGTTCATGATACCGCCATTGTGAATAATGGCCGTTGTCCCGTCAAACATTGGGTGATTATTGGCGTTTACTTCTGGGTTGCCCTTGGTCGCCCAACGGGTGTGTAGAAGAGCCATCTGCGTGTCTTCGAGCAGATTCTCTTCGAGATACTTCAGGAAGCCGTCACTCTTGGTAAAGCGCCAAGCTGGAAGGGCGTCCTTATAGACTGAAACGCCACCCGCCGCATCCACAAGCGCAATGCCTGTGGCGTGCTGACCTCGATGTTCAATGGAGGTCAATAGAAGAATGATTTCTTCCCCGGTGATTGGGTCATTTCCATACCTCCGAATCCCGGCGATTCCACACATTAGATGGTCCTCCATGTTTTTTGAGTAACTTGTGGATGCGTTTCAAGCCACGCATTGTACGAATCTTTCCGCACGGTATCTACTGTCCAGAGAGGGAGTAGATTCGAATATGCAAGAATAGCCCGAAAACCTCCAATCTTTGTCGTCTGACAGAGATCACGCGGAACTTGAATTGTCGTCATGCCCGCATCGTGTTCTGGATAGAGTGAGACATCAGGACAATAATGTCTGAGAAAATCACGCTCATCCTGCCGCCAAATAGCAGGCGCCATACCATAAAAACGCAGGTTCCCTTTGTTGGCATATTCCCATTGGATCTTGTGCTGTCTTGCGCGTACAAGATTGTGGAGAAGATCACCAAAGCCCGCGCGTCGGCCTCCAAGTATCTCGGAAGGCAGCCAGATGTAATCGGCTGTTGGAAGTTCTCCAATGAAGGTCTTTGGTTCGCGCCGAAACGTGAGATTAACATTGAACATGAGATGGTCAATGATTTCTTGAATGGCTTCCTTAGATGGCTTAATCAAAGACGGTAGAATTGTTTGTTGGTCCTCAATACTCTTTGGTGCGAGTTCGGGAATCCCCCAAGCGGGCGCAAAGTTTACTGCCCAATTAATCCCAAAGACCTCTGGCTCTCGCGTCGTCAGAAGATGATAAAGAATGTAGGCATCGTCATCGCGACCCTTGTACAACTTGGCCAAGCCTTTGATCAAACTGCGTGCTTGTTCCTCCGGATATTGATCTATCCATTTGCATGTAATTGTTGGATCTACAACCGCGAGCTTCGCGCACGTCAAGACCGCAAAAGCACAAACGGGAGACTGAAGCCAAGAAGGAAGGCTTCTGTATTCATACCCATGCGTTTGAATCCGAAAATCACCAGGCTGCCCATAATGTTGGCCGATCGCATCTCCCTGCATGCGCCGATTCCACTCAGCCACGGGAAAAATGCCGGTCCGTCTTAGAACACGCGCCAATCCATCAAGCGCTTCAACTTCTTGGGGCCTTGTGGGGCGTTTTCTGCCAAAGTGAACATGGCCGCCCATACCATCCCCGGCATAAAAAGCACCGGCTCTCCATTCCAAACCGCGCAGTGAATGGCCATAGACACGAAACAGCCAACGCAAAGCAGTCAAAATCCCCGCAACATGCTCCACAACCGACTGCGAAGGCCATGGACGCAATTCAACAAGGCGTTCATTTTGATCACAACCCGCCGCGAGGCCCACTTTAAGCCCCGCATTGATCGCTTGAAGCCGATCACCTGTGCGCGGATCACGAAATGCAAATTCTGGATCAGAGCCAACGCAGAAATGATTGATTCTGCGGCCTGTTGGCGTAAAAAGCGCAGGCGATCTCAACGGAATGTGCTGTTGAAGCCAGTTATTCGCAGGATGCTCGGGAATCAACGGCGCTCCTTGCAAATAAGCCTTCAAATACTCATGACGATTCATCGTGTGACCGTCCACATTGGAGTTAGCCAAGGGGGTTCTGCTCCAAGCGTATTTGTAGTAAAAGTAATTCTCTGGCCTGGTGTTGTAGGTGGCTGGGCAGGCTGCGCCTGTTGCAGCGCATCACGTGCCTGTTGTTGCAGCGCCGCCAATTGCTGGAGTTGATTAACGATACCAGCATTGTGATGTCTTGGAGGTTCTTGTGTAGGAGGCTCGCCCGTCAAAAGATCGGGTTCTGGAGCCTGTGGTCTACGCGGCGCCGGGTGATCCAAACGTGGACGCGTAAGCCATGCAGCATACAACGGATTAATTTGCTGCTCCAACCACGTGTTGAGAGGATCACCTGCGCGTCCTTCGTTGCGCATGAAACGGCTCTCCATAACTCCATTGGCACAATCTTGCACATAGCGCCGATAGGTCGCCTGCAAAGGAGATTGGTCCAACCACGTGCTGATATAGATGGGGCGTCCTTTGATATTCACAAGGGCGCGATCCCTAAAGAGCCTATAACGCATAAACGCAGAAGGCGACGTACGCACATAAGGCGGCAGGGGAAAAACAAGGTGCCCTATATTAGAGAAAATAATTGTTTGCTGCGCATATTTAAAGAGCAGTCCATTGCGATCATACTCCCTGAGGGATAGCCCATGTAACCCATGCGGTCTCAACCACATGCGGTCTAATAGGCCAAAAAGTTGGGGTACGCCCTTGCCAACGTAGTCAAAAATACGTCCATCACGCGCCTGATACGAAACATGAACGCGCGTTGGCAATTTCCCCGGAAACAAGCGCGGATGAAGACTCATGCCACCAATGGCTTCCATGTTTTGAATAAGCTTAGTCAAAGTTTCCATGGTTGCCCCTCGCAGCTTCATTATCAATCGTCATCAACGCTTGTTCAAGCTTGTATGCCGGGGGAATCACACGCTCCCACGTC
>Ga0335069_10016146_pt1 | contig 10429 bp, 5 predicted proteins | sample Lox_Sample_11_FD_206714 | JGI IMG/M metagenome (GOLD analysis project Ga0335069, IMG submission 206714) | Soil microbial communities from Loxahatchee National Wildlife Refuge, Florida, United States - Lox_Sample_1.1 | ecosystem: Environmental > Terrestrial > Soil > Wetlands | place: USA: Florida...
GCGCCCGGGTTCGCTGGCAGATGGCGTACATGTTTGCGTCGGGATGACGCTGGTAGATGGGGATAAATTCTTTGCCGAACCCCAATCCAACGATAGCGAAATTGATCTTTCGCTGAGGCAAGGATTCCTCCTCTTCCACGCTAACGGGACTGTGTTATCCGACCGCCAACATGGTCGCAACCAGACACACGGCGACGTGAACAAGGTACCGTTAAATCGGCGTGATTTTCTGTAAGGATGGGCAGGCCTTTTCTGACAAAACTATCGCGGACTGAGCGTCACGGCTGCGTACGCTTGTCCCTGAGCGCGGCCTTCATCTGGATAGCGGCTTTGTTCGAAGGATCGCGTTGTAGAAGACGGTCGATCTCATGTAGAGCTTCCGCCAGTTGATGGTTCTTATAAAGCGCCTCGGTGAGCATCAGTTGCGACTCGCTGCTTGCGGTGGACGAGACTGCGATGGTGCGCAAGATGCGGATTGCATGGGGAAAATTGCTTTCCATCATGTAGGAAGCCGCAACTCCGAGATGGGCGTCTAAAAGCAACGGGTCGATCTTCTCTGCATGGAGGAACTCATCACGTGCGGCGTTAACCTGGGCCTGGCGCAAGAGAACGCGACCCAACAGCACATGGCCGATCGCGGACTCGTTTTCCATGGACAGATAGTGCCGGATGTCCGACTGGGCCGCGTCGAGTTGACCAAGTTCTGCGTGACATTGCCCCAGATGAAGCCATGCCTCGGCCACATTGGCATGATCATGAAGAAGTTGCTGGTACGATTCTGCGGCTTCCGCGAAATGTTTGTGCAGCAGCAAGGAGTGGGCATTTTGCAGTAGGGAAGCGATCTGATTGTTCTTGGCTTTGTCGGCAACGGCAGTGCTAGATAGTTCCGCAGCCTGCTCGGCATATCGTTGGGCGTCTTCGGTCTTCCCCTCACCCTGGGCCACTTTCGTTAGAAGATTTAATGCTGCGATCTGCTTGTCTTCGTCGTTCAGGCAAAGCAGCAGGTCAGACTCGGCTCTGGCCCATTGCTGAAGCCGGGCCAGGCTCCTGGCGCGGCCGAGGTGAGCATCGAGCATCTCGGGATCTCGTTGTAAGGCGCGGTCGTACTCGGCGATGCTTTGCTGGTATTGAGCCCTATCCTGCAAGAACTCCGCATAAAGGTAATCCACCGTCGAATCCGGCTTGGCGGGCAGGGCATTTAGCTGGAGTGCACGACGGAAATCAAGTTCGGCCTGGGCCTCTTCTCCTTGCTGATGATGCGCGGTCGCAATATTCGCCCTGACCAATGGATCCTTTGGTGCCAGCATCGCCGCACGTTGGAACGCGGATAACGCTTCCTTCCGCGCCAGTTCCAGGTAAAAAGTGCCGAGGCGCTCCCAGACCTCGGCCGAATGAGGCGCATAACGGGTACAGCGGAGCAGAATGGTCTCGGCAGTCGTTTTGTCGCCCAGAGTTCGCGAGAGTTCAGCACTGGCGCTCAGAGCTTCGATGGAATGCGGATGCACCGCCAGGATGTGCTGGAGGATTGAGTCTGCGTCAGAGAGCAGGCCCAGATGGATCCATATCTCTGCCTGTAGGAGCGCAGCTTCCACCGATTCTTTATGGTCTTGGCGGTATGGTTGGATTTGATTTGCTGCTTCCGTCCACTTTTTTTGTGCCGCAAGAGCAGCAACCACGGAAAGATCTGTCTTATCGGAAGCAATCAGGGAGGTTGCAAGGCACAGGAAAACGAGAGTGGCTGCAGTGCGGTATGGAGTTCTCATCACAGAAAAAATGGAATCTGCCCTCTCGCCAACGGCAGATTCCATCTCGTTTCAGCGTTACGGCAGCGGCGCGGACGGCACGACGATGCGGTCGATATCCGGTCCGCCGCTAGTGTCATCGGACTGATTGCCGAGCACAATCGTGTTGGTCCCGGCGTTGAGTTGCACGTTCATCGTGACGTAACCCGGAATCGACCAGTCTCCGGTGTACGGCATGTTGGAGGAGTAGGTGATTGGACCGCCGTTCACGATCACTCCCATGTTGAACAGATCGGAGGGATTATCGTCTCCGTTTCCGTAGTAAATACGCATGGCATACGTTCCACTGGTTGGCACCGTCACGTTGCTAAGGGTGATAGTGGCACCCGGGGCCATACACCCCACACGGTAATAGCCTGAGTCCTCCGCGCCGGCATAGATTCCAGCACAGCCTCCCAGAACGCCTGATTCAGCTTCATAGGTAGTTCCCGCGGGTTGGGTTGAGACTACGATCTCCGGCGAGTACTGGCTGGTTAGGCCAGTGTCCTCCACCGTGGCTGCAACGTAGTACCAGGTTCCATTCGGTTGGACGCCTATCTGAGTGGTGCTCGTCGTATACACACCGGTCACGACTTTTGTGTATGGTCCTCCGCTGGTTTGGCTGCTGCCAAGGATGTAGCTGACAGCATTCGGATCTCCTGTCCAGCTAAACGACGCAACTTCATCATCAGCACCGGTCTGGATAAAACCAGTGGGCGGCTGAGGCGTTGGAGGCTTGGGAAGATGCTTGGGTGGGGTCCATTGGTACATGAGGATCTTTGCCTGAAAATCTTCTTCTTGGAACAGAAGGTATTCTCCGTTGCTGCGTACGAATGCCATATTGGGCTCTGACATATCGGTATTGCCAGCGCCAAAGGTTCCGCCTACATCCTTGCCAGGGACGAACCGGCCCACATACGCTCCATCCGTTGCGTGGTAGACGAGATTGTAGTGAGGGAATTGAAAGTCAACGAAGATGAAATCTCCAGCGATGGTCCAACCAGCCGGTGCCCAGCCGCTACCCTGATCCTGGTTGTTGTTCCACGGAATTGAAATGACCCACGTGGCTTTCCGATTCCCCTTGTCCCATTTGTCGTAGCGAGCGATCTGGGAGAACGCCCCCTGGCCAGGTGTATTACCCGAGACGTACAGTGTTCCTCCATCTGCACTGGGGAAATACGCCATATTCCCGACATCCGTGAAGTCCGGGAAATCGGTGGGAACATTGTAGGTAATGGTGTGATCGAAGTCGTACAAGGGAGCACCGAACTCGTCCAGTCCTTGGAACAAGTAGCGGCGGATGTGGGTGGAACTCTCTACATTGGAGTTGTAATTGATCTGCCAGATGTCACCCTTCGAATCGACCCAAAAATTGTCGCCGTCGCGGTGGGCATTGTTCGACGGCTCAAGGAACTCATTCGACTCGATGTGACCGTTGCCATTCAGGTCACGCCAGATGAATTCACCATCGAGTGGCTGAACAACCCAATCTTGCCACGCTCCTCCCGGGGAGCCGTAATCGATACCACCGCACGGGATCGGAATCTCCTTGCCGGGACCAGTCCTGGAGTTGTCGAAGCGATAGAACGCGACCCAAACGGAATGTTGGGGGAGGACAAACAGGAATTTCTTGCCGTTTAAGTAATGAATTTCGCCCCTCGACACGATGTTACCGGGGCTGGTGTAAGTCACCCGAATGTCGTCGGGATATAGGAAGCGATCGTAGGTGTCGGCAACGTAGGTCCATTGTTTTCCGGGAGGTTTGGAATATTCCATTTTGTAGCGATGATAGGCATCGTAGACGCTATCCTCATCGTGGGGATCGGGCGCTCCCAGAGAAATCCAGTCGGTCGTCTGTACCTGCCAATTCAGAACACCCCGGGAGGTGTAGCTTTGCAACTCCACTCCCGCCGCGCCGCCGCCTCCGCCATTAAGATCCAAACCGGCGCCGCTTTGAGCGACGTAGATGTTGCCTTGATTGTCGGCTCCCAAGCCGTTAAAGCCCCGGAATCGCAGAGGCTCGATTTCTCCGGGCTCACGGCTGGAATAAATACCGCCCTTCTTGCCGAAAGTTCCGTAAAAGGAAGGGTTCTTTGTGATATTCGCGTAGATCTTGACGTTGAGGTCCGGCCCAGCATCGCCTACCAACAAGGTGTCCCATGGAGTTACCGCAATGGCGGCCGCCTCGCCTCCCACTGGGAGCGTAATGGAATTCAGCCAGACGCCGTTTTGATCGTAGTGATCGATCGTGGGTAAAGCCAAGTGTACGTTTGCGTTGTACACGTTGCCCGCAGCTGTTGCCGGAGCCGGCGTTGGATCGCGGTGCGTGACCCAAAGTCCGCCGGCGCCGTCAACCGCGATTCTGACCGGATTCTCAATGGAGAACGAGTTCACCATGGCGAGGGTGTTCGTGTCGAAGACCTCAACTACGTTGAAATCGTTTTCGGACACGTAGAGCAGGTTCTTGTGAATTGCGAGGCCAAAAATATTGAGGGTGTTGTAGACGTTGATGCTGCCCGTGAGAGACAGGCCGGTGTTGCTCATGTCTTGGACGTCCAGAATGTGAACACCAGAGCCGCCTGGGAACCCCGTGGACTGAGCAGCATAGATATATTTTTCATCGGCGGCCACGGCCTGCCCGCCACCATTGCTCCAGTTGGTACTGTTGTTGCTGTCGTTGAGCGGGCTGACGAGTTTGCCGTCCTTAAAAACGGAAACCGGGCGTCCGCCCTCATCCCAGCCAACATTGGTGAATACCTTGCCTTCGGGAGTGACGTAGATCGCATTCATGTCGAGCGGAACGTGCCGCATCGTCATGTTCGAGCCGGTCGAATTTCCCCCATAGGTGTTGCCGATCCAACTGGTGGTGTACTCGAGAGCTTTGTCCTTCCCCTCATCGGCATTTCCGTCTGCCTGAATGATGGGACGGGACCGCGAATTCTGCGTGAAGGCTGGCACTGTGAAGACCGATAGAACCAAAACAGCGCAGAGGATAAATAGCGAGGATGGCTTGAGCATCGTGGCTCTCCCCCGGTTGGGCTCTTCTGAACGGGGAGATGGTATGCCGCGCTGGTGGCCGATTCTGTAAGAAACACACTTATCTTTCTAACGAAATTAGCCAACGAAAATGGGATGCGATCTGCGCGAAGCTATCTTTGTCAGATAGTGGAGTCACGGTCTTATAGGAATTCAACAAGCAATGATCTATTGTTCTCCTGAAAGTTCGGTAAAGAGATGGAGAGTTTTATTTCACCGAAGTGGGCAGTCGTTTGCCTGGTAGTTCTCGGCTGCTTGCGACCTGCTTCTGCTCTCGACAACGGCCTGGCGCGAACCCCGCCCATGGGGTGGAACTCGTGGTCCACTTACGAATTGAAGATCGATGAGGCTCTGATTCGTGCGACCGCGGACGCAATGGTGAGCGGTGGGATGAAGAGCGCGGGATACGAATACGTCATTGTAGACGCCGGGTGGAAGGCGAAGAGCCGGGATGCGGAGGGAAGGCTAACGGCTGATCCAGATAAGTTTCCTTCGGGCATCAAGGCGCTGGCAGATTACGTGCACAGCAAGGGGCTGAAGTTCGGTCTCTACACAGATGCCGGAACGGAAGACTGTGTGTCGGGAGCTCCCGGCAGCAAGGATCATGAAGAAAAGGACGCGTCCACTTTTGCCGAATGGGGCGTGGATTACATGAAAGAGGATTGGTGCAACACGATCGGCATGAGCGCGCAGGCGGCGTACACAACCATGAGCCGGGCTATCCTGGCGACGGGGCGGCCGATGGTATTCAGCTTGTGCGAGTGGGGCGACAACAAGCCATGGACCTGGGCTGCATCGGTAGGCAATCTGTGGCGTACAACTGGTGACAGTAAAGATTGTTGGGACTGCGGGAAGAAAACCATGAGCCTGCCGGGTGGCTATCCACGAGGTTGGGTGCTGATACTAGACGCGCAGAAGGCCCTGGCGCCCTTTGCAGGTCCCGGACACTGGAACGATCCCGACATGTTGCAGGTAGGCCAGCGCGGGCTGACGGTCGAAGAGTCTCGAGCGCACTTCAGCCTTTGGGCTATCCTTTCGGCACCTCTCATCACGACCCACGATCCTCGCTCCGTGACGCCAGAGATTCGCGACATAATCCTTAATCGGGAAGTGATTGCGGTCGATCAGGATCCGGCAGGGATTCAAGGCGCACGGATGCGGGTCAAAGGGCTTACCGAACAGTGGATGCGCCCGCTCAGCGATGGTAGCCGGGCCGTTGTACTTTTCAATCGGGCTGAGTCCGCGGCGAGAATCCGCGTTCAATGGACAGATATTGGCCGAAAGTCAACAGATGTGTTGCCGGTCCGCGACCTGTGGAAGCACGAAAATTTGGGAAATTTCAAAGCTGGCTATTCAGCCAGGGTTCCGGCCCATGGCGTGGTGATGATTCGGGTGGATTCGCCAGCGGACCGGGTGAACTGAAATGGGATGGCTAATGAGTTTGTTGCTCCGTGGGTGGTGGGCTGCAGTACTTTGCTGGGTATGCGTGAACGCCGTCGCATCGGAGATGCCGAGAATTGTGGAGGACCACGGCCGTTTCAGCTTGTACGTGGACGGCGAGCCCTACTTCATCCTTGGTGGGCAAATCCATAACTCAAGTGCGTGGCCCGCCGTACTGCCACAGGTCTGGCCGGCTCTGGAATTTATCCACGCAAACACGGTAGAAGCTCCAGTGTATTGGGAACAGCTGGAGCCCCAACCGGGACACTTCGATTTTGCCAATGTTGATGCCGTGCTGGACGGTGCTCGTGCCCACAAGTTGCATGTCATCTTTCTGTGGTTTGGCACATGGAAGAACGCCCGCTGTCATTATGTTCCTGACTGGATCAAAACGGACACCGTTCACTATCCCCGTCTTGTGGATGCGAATGGTCGCCGCACCGATTCGCTCTCTCCCTTGGGGACAGCCACTCTCGAGGCAGATAAACACGCATTCGCAGCGCTCATGCATCACATTAAGCAGGTGGATGGCGGTCAGCACACGGTGCTGATGATGCAGGTCGAGAACGAATCAGGATCTCTCGACGCAGTGCGAGACTTTTCTCCTTTCGCGCAGAAGCTCTATGAATCGGCGGTCCCGGAAGAACTAATTCAGAAACTGAATTTGCGCGCCGGCACATGGGCGCAGGTTTTCGGCTCATCAGCGGCGGAGAAATTTCAGGCCTACTCAGTTTCTCGCTACATCGATCAGGTCGCTGCCGCCGGGAAACACGAATATGCACTGCCGATGTATGTCAACGTATGGATCCGTTCTCCTGACGATCTTGAACCCGACCCGCCCCGCAGCTATCCCAGTGGTGGTGCGACTGATGTAGTGCTTGACCTGTGGAAAGCTGTGACGCACTCGATCGATCTGATCGGGCCCGACATGTATGGCAGCGGAGACAACAATTACCGACGGGTCATGGCTGCCTATCGGCGGCCCGATAATCCACTTTTTGTGCCGGAGAACAATAACGAGGCCATCTTTGCACGTTATCCATTCACTGTTCTCGGTGAAGAAGGAATCGGGTTTACAGTGTGGGGCGTCGACCATGTGAACACCCGAACCGATATTGAACCACCGACCGCGGCTGCATTTGCGGAATTGGTTCCATTTGAGCGTACCTTCCGTCTGTTGTCGTCCATGCACCGGGAGCTTTCGCGCCTGACTTTTGCGGGCAAGGTTAAGACGTCGTTGGAGGGGGAGGATACAGCAACGCACATCATGGAGTTCGGAAACTGGAAAGCGATTGCCACTTTCGGACGACATGAGAGCGGCGGAAAACCTGCGAGCAACCAACCCACCGGGGCCGTGCTCGTGGCGCAACTGTCCGCGGATGAATTCCTTGTCACCGGCTTCAGCACAAGAATTGAATTCAACTTGGCGCATCCTGGTTTAAACGAGCGCTGGCAGATTATGAAGGTGGAAGAGGGAGTCTATGAAGACGGGGAGTGGAAGGTTCGCCGACTGCTGAATGGCGACGAATGCGACTTCGGTGTGGATTTCGGTGAAGAAGGGCGCATCATCCATATCAAGCTCGGGACGTATTGAGGATGATCGTGCTCGGAGTCGTAAAACAAATTCTATGGCCTTATTCCTGAACACCCGTCGTGATTTCCTGGCTTCGATGGCTATGGTTGTTTCTGGGAGTGCTATTCCCCCCGTAACCGCAGTGCTTCGGTCGACAAAGTTGTTCGCACAGGAACCAAAAACATTTCCCATGGCGCTTGCCGAGCCGCTTCGCCATAACCGCCCTTCGGAGATTGCCGGCGACCTCGCGCGTTTTCGAGAGAAAGGGTACACCGGTATCTGGATCGAGAACGATTACGTGCGATGGGTGGATGGAGCCGACGATCCTGATCAAGGGTTCAACGGATGCTGGCGACTTTTCAATATCTTCGATTTCACTTTCAGCAGCGCGCGTGACCTTTATCGAAGTTACTTGCGAGAACTCAATAGCCTCTGCGCCAAAAGCGATCTTGAAATCTGGGCATCGTTTTGGGTTCCATTGCCAAATGTCGAAATGCTGCAGTATCTGCGCGAGCATCGCCCGGGTGCGCTCGGGCAGGCGCGAGGGGACAAAGAACCGATCACGACCCTTTGTACCTGTCAGGCTGGCCAGGGGCTGACATTTCTTACCCAGATGTTTGAGCAGTTTCTCGATCAGTTCCCCCAGGTGAAGGGGGTGAAAATCGCAACCGGAGATAACGGTGCGGCCATCTGCGATGAGACTTGTCCGAACGCTCACGGCACGACTCAAGCGCAGCACGCTGGAAATCTCTTTGGCGCGATCGATCGCACTCTTCACCGCCCGCTGCGCAAGGGACGTCTGATGCTTTACCCATGGTATTGGGGTGAAGGCTTTACGGAGCAAATTCTTGCGCAATTGCAAGGCGATTACCTGGTCATGACCAAGATGGAGCAGAACAGTCAGCAAGCGCTTGAGCCCGGCCAGGCTGGCGACCCTATCTTCGACGATTCAATAGTCTCCGAGCGGCCCGGCCCGGATTTCGAGCACTGGCGCAAACTCGTGGGGGCGGAACGCATCATTGACATGGTCCCGGTTGGCTCGGGGCCCGATGATTGGTTCTTTAACTATCCCCCTTATCCCGGCAGGTTGTGCCGCCGCTTTCAACAGTTGCGTCGACTGGGAGTGCAACGCTTTCTCGATTACGAATGTGGAGGGCATGAGGCTGGATCGAATGAGGAAGCAGTGGCCATATTCTCAAAGGATCCCGATGTTTCTGAGGATGAACTGCTCACACGCGTAGCGAGCCGCCTTTACCGCAACCCGGGGGCGCAAACGGCCGCGGTCAGAGGATGGAAACAATTCGATCGTGGTTTCGGCAAGATTCCCATGGGCTTAGGTGATACGGGCAATCCGCAATTCAGCGGTCGATTTGGATTTGCCTGGCCCCTGTGCCTGGCAACGCCACTGGTCGCGGATATATTCGGCGATAAGGACCGGTGGCACGAGATCTTCTGGTTCTCACCGTACAACTTTTTTCTTCCACACACATCGCCGCGAATACAAGTCCACTTCCTGCGAGTGCTCCCAGATTGGGAAGGGAGCCTCGAGCAGTTGGCCCTGGCGGATCGTCTGGAGAACACGAATGCAAGCCGCCGCGAGCACGTGGCTGTTCAGGCCCACGTGCTAGGGGCAAAGTCAGTACTGAACTGGTGCTCAGGTGCAGCGCTGGCCAACGAACATCCTTTCCCCGCAGGTAGCTGGAAAGTTCTGCTTGCGGAGGAACTGGAACTCACGAAGGCTTTCCAGGCACTACGTGCAGAGAATCCGTGGGTCTGGGCTAACAATTGTTGGCATCCGGAACAGACGCCGCTCCACCAGAAGCAGATCGGCTTCAGGGCGGACGACCGCGATCCGTTTGTGGCGAAGCTGCGGATTCTCGAGGCTGTGCTGGCCTCATAAGTCGTGCATAAGGGCGAGGATCGAATGAGACATAGTGCCAGTGATCGAAGTGCTGATTGCTGAGCAGAGCCTGGCTTGGTTTCGGGGCGCACAATAACCGTGAAGCGCAAGTTGATTCCATCATGGGAAGGACATTGCTTCCCGGTCGGGACTCTCACCTTTTGATCTCAGGGAATTCGCCCGTGCGTTAACTCTTCGGCGTCTGCAATCGCCACGTGCGGAACACGTAAAAGAGCGCAAACAGGTATCCGAACAACCCAATGCCATAGGAGAGTTGCAAGCCAACCGAGTCGGCCAGCTTTCCTTGCAGCACGGGCATGATCGCGCATCCGAGGAAGCCAAGCGTAAGCAGCCCTGAAGCCTGCCCCGTCAGGTCCCCCAGGTTTTCGATGGCCATCGCGTACAGGGTTGGGAAGAAAATCGAAACGAAAAATCCAATGCTAACGACGGAGATGACGGCGAGAGATCCCTTGGCAAGCATTGCGATCAAAAGGCAAATGATTGCTGCCAACAGGTGAATGGAGATGTGCGCCACCGGCTTTAGATGTTTTTGTATCCACGCCGCCAGCAGTCTACCCAGTGCGAAGACCGCGAAATAAACAGTAAAGAGCCTTTCGGATTGATGCGCAGACAGTCCCGCGATCGCAGGATCTTCCAGATAATTGCGGAAGAATCCGAATAGACCGGCCTCGGTGCCCA
>Ga0335069_10016148_pt1 | contig 10428 bp, 13 predicted proteins | sample Lox_Sample_11_FD_206714 | JGI IMG/M metagenome (GOLD analysis project Ga0335069, IMG submission 206714) | Soil microbial communities from Loxahatchee National Wildlife Refuge, Florida, United States - Lox_Sample_1.1 | ecosystem: Environmental > Terrestrial > Soil > Wetlands | place: USA...
GACGAACGCCTCCTTGTCGTCGCGCAGCGCGTCGGTCAGGCGCTTCTGGGCGTACTCGTTGACCTCCACACCTTCCGGGATCTCGTCCTCGATCACCGTGACGAAGCGGCGGATGGTGGTCTCGCCAGTCTTCGGGTCGATGGTGACGCGGATGTCGTGCTCGGCGCCGTAGCGGCTGCGCGCAGCTTTCTGGATCGCCTCCTCGATCGCCTCGATGACGATTTCCTTCTCGATCGCCTTCTCGCGGGCGACCGCGTCGGCGATCTGAAGCAGCTCCTGACGGTTGGCGGAGATGCCGGTGACGCTCATGTCTGGTTCCTTGTCCTCTCTCTTCCCGCTCTGGGGGAAGCGGCGCGCGGTCCGCGCGCCATAGGGGGCCCGCGCCCCGTTTTGCGATCGACGGAGGCCCCTTCCGTCGGCTTCGCCGGCACCTCGCCCTGGAGGAGAGGAGATTCGGCGGCGAGACGGGCGGCCCTGGCCGCCGCGCCCCGCTTCATCAGTTGGTCGGTGATCACGAGCCTGGCCTCGCTGATCCAGGCGAAGGGCACGAGCGCTGTCTCGTCCTCGCCCTCGAGGTCGATCGCGACGGCGCCGCCGTCGACGCCGGCCAGCACGCCTTTGAAACGGCGCCGGTTCTCGGCCAGCCGATCGAGCTCGATGCGCGCATCGCAGCCCTTGTAAGTCTCGAAGTCCCTCAGCCGGGTCAGCGGCCGGTCGATGCCCGGGCTCGAGACCTCCAGCGTGTACTCACCGCGGATCGGGTCGGCGGCGTCCAGCACCTCGGAGACGGCGCGCGACAGCGCCGTACAGTCTTCGACCAGCATGGTCGCGTCAGCCTGGCCGTCCATCGGCGGGCGCTCGGCCATGATCTGCAGCCGCCGGGCCTGGTCGCCACCCATCAGACGCAGGCGAACGATCTCGTAGCCCGCGGCCTCGGCCACGGGGTCCAGCAGCTCCAGGAGCCGCACGTCTTCGGCGGTCTTGCCGCGCAAGCCAGGCCTTTCGATCAACAAAAAAGCGGCCGGTCCTTTCGGGCCGCCGCTCGTAAGCGCCATCCAGCGCCAACGGACGATGTGACACGCTATATAGCGCGCCGATCGGGGAATGTCAGCCCCGCCCGCGGAGGCGACAAATGGAAGCGCGGATCCTTGCGTTGGGCGACGAAGCGCTGCTCGCGGCGGCGGCCGCGATCGGCGACGACGAGGAGGACCTCGGCCCGAGCCCGGAGCGCTGCCGCGAGCTGCTCGCCGACCCCTGCTTCGTCGCGGTGGTCGCGCTGGCGGACGACGCGCCGGTCGGCTTCGCCTACGGCCACGTGTTGCCGCAGATGACCCGCACGGCGCTGCTGATCTACTCGGTGGACACCGACGCGGGCCATCGTCGGCGCGGCGCGGCGAGCGCGATGATCGAGGCCCTGCGGCGCCTCAGCGTCGAGCGCGGCTACTACGAGATGTGGGTGCTGACCAGCGCGGCGAACGAGCCGGCCATGCGCCTCTACGCGCGCTGCGGCGGCGTGCGCGAGACCTTCGACGACGTGATGTGGGTCTTCCCGCTCGAAGGCTAGCCCCGCATCCGTGCTCCGCGCGTCCCCGCGGAAGACGGGGACCGCCCCTAAGCCAGCCAGACCATCCAGCGCGACGGCGTGGGCTCGCCGCGCGCGCGGCAGGGCAGGGCCTCGACGCGGCCGGTGTAGAGGAAGCCCGCGCGGATCAACGCCGAGCCCGAGACCGGGTTGTCGACGTGGTGGCAGGCGATCACGCAGCGTTTGCCCCAGTCGTCCCGCGCCCAGGTCATCACCGCCGCCAGCATCTCGCGCGCGAAGCCGCGGCCCCAGTAGGGGCGTCCGAGCCAGTAGCCGAGCTCGGGCCCGGGGCTCTCGTGCGGATAGAAGCCGATGCAGCCGATCGGGCCTTCGCCCGGCAGCTCGACCGCGAAGTGGGTCTCCCGCTGCGGATCGCAATCGGTCGCGCGGCGGATGAACGCCTCGGCGTCGGCCAGGGCGTAGGGGAACGGCATCCCGCCGGTCATCTTCACCACCTCGAAGTCGTTGGCGAGCGGGGCGAGGTGCGGGGCGTCTTCGGGGCGGAGCGGGCGCAGGTCGAGCCGGCCGGCGCTCAACGTAGGCCTCCGGGTCAGTTGGTCGATCATTGAACGCCTCCCTCGAACGCGAAAAAGGCGGGACGCCGGCGCTCCGGACATCCCGCCTTCATTACGCGTCCGGATCGCTGTCTTCGCGATCCGGCGAGAGACGGATCGCCTACTCGGTGTCGGCCTCGGCCACGGCGACGTAAGTTCGGTCGCCGCGCTTGGTGACGAACTTCACCTGGCCGTTCGCCTTGGCGAAAAGCGTGTGGTCGCGCCCCATGCCGACGTTGTCGCCCGGCCAGAACTTGGCGCCGCGCTGGCGTACGAGAATGTTGCCCGCGAGCACGTTCTCGCCGCCGAATTTCTTCACGCCCAGGCGCTGACCGGGAGAGTCGCGGCCGTTGCGCGACGAGCCGCCGGATTTCTTGTGAGCCATCTAGATACTCTCCTCGAACTTCGCCCGGCTCAGCCCTTGCCGCGCGGGGCGGAGCGTCGCACCGGAGCCTTGGCCTGGGCCTTCGACGGCTTCGGCGCAGCGGTCTTGGTCGAATACTTCGCGTCCGAGGGCTTGCCGCCCTTCTTCGCCGGCCTGGCCGCCTTGGCCTTGGTCGCGGGGGCGGCGTCATCGGCGACGGCGTCCGCAGCGACGGGCGCGGCTTCCTCGACCACCTTGGCGCGGACGCGCGCCGCCTTGCCCTTGCCGACCGGCTCGACCACCGTCTCGACGTCGACGTCGGCCGGGAGGATCGCCTCTCCGCCGCGGGCGAGATTGCGGGCGCGCAGGTTCAGCACCGAACGCGGCGTCAGGTTCACTTCGCCGTCCCAGGTCTCGGTCTTGCCTCCGCCGGCGATGGCGGTCACGCGCAGCACGCTCTCGGCCTGCCGATGACCGCGTGTGCGGCGGTAGCCCTGGCGACGGATCTTCTTGAAGATCTTGATCTTCTCGCCGCGGCGGGTCTCGATCAGGGTCGCGCTCACCTGGGCGTCGGCGACGGTCGGCGCGCCGACGGTGACGGCGTCGCCTTCGCCGACCAGCAGCACTTGGTCGAACGCGACCTTGGCGCCCGGCTCGCCGGCCAGCTTTTCCACGACCAGCACGTCGCCGGGCTGCACCCGGTACTGCTTGCCGCCGGTCTTGATCACCGCGTACATCGCGCCTGCCTCGGCAAAAGGAAATGCGCCCGCGAGCGGACCCGCGGGCGAGGGAGGCGGCGTTATAGCGAGGGCGCCTCCGAAGTCAACGCCGCGGCGAAGGAGCGATGCGATGGAACGCACCCCGCCGCCCGTCTCGCTGGCTGCAGCCAGGGCGCTTCCGTTCACGCCGGGACGCTCGGCCGAGGCGTACGTCGACGGCGACCTCGAGGTGCGCTTCGCCCTCCACCCCAGCAACGGCCCACAGACGCCGCACCTGCGCGACGAGCTCTACTTCGTCGCGGCCGGCACGTCGCGCTACCGCGCCGAAGGCCGGGTCAGCGAGGTCGGCCCCGGCGACCTCCTCTTCGCCGCCGCCCACGCCCCGCACGGCTTCGAGGACCCGTCGCCCGACTTCTGCGTCTGGGTGCTGTTCTACGGACCGGAGAAGCCGGCGCCCGCCGCCCCCTGAGCTATCGCAGGTGGGCCTCCACGAGCGGGGCCAGAGCCTCGGCATGGGAGACCGCGAGGTCGTGCTCGCCGCCCGGGACGACGTGCAGTCGCGCGTCGGGCAGGAGCGAGCGCAGGCGCTCGCCCACCGCGACCGGGCTGATCGGGTCGGCGTCGCCCCAGAGCAGCAGGGTCGGGCAGACGATGGCCGGGATGCTGGCCGTGTGGTCGACCCGCGCCTCGGTGATCCACGGCGCAGCGCCGGGGTATTCGCGCCGGTAGCCCTCGCGCCAGTCGAAGCGATTGAGATCGGCGACGTCGACGCCGCCGGACGTCGCGGTCAGCACCAGGCGGCGGATGCGGCCCGGGTTGCTCAGCGCGACGCCCAGCGCCACCACGCCGCCCATCGACTGCGCCACGAGGTCCACGAGGCCCGGTTCGAGTTCGGCCTCGACCATGGCGACGAGGTCGTCGAACGCGTTCACGGCCGGGTCGGGCGGCTGGTCGCCGATCCCGGGCCAGCCGAAGTAGCGCTTGGGCCAGGCGGCCGGCAGCCGCTCGCCGAGCGGGCGCCAGAACATCGGATCGGCGCCGGCGCCGGGCAGGAACAGCACCTGCGGGGTCGCCGGATCGAGCGCCTTGGCCATGTGGACCACGACGCCGCGCTCGTTCTTCTCCTCGCGCTCGATCCGGTAGCCAAGCCGGCGATAGATCGCGATGTTCCGGGCCATCCGGCCGTTGGTGTAGAGCCGAAGCGTCGTCAGCCCGGCTTCCCGCGCGAGATCCTCGGCATGGGCCAGCAGCCGCCGACCAAGGCCGCCACCTTGCGCGGTAGGCGCCACGGCGACGTTGACGACGAGCAGCGCGCCTGGCTCGGGGCAGGTCTCGACCAGCCCGACAAGCGCGCCGCCACGGTACGCGAGGTCGAAACGGCGCTGGCGCACAGCCATCTCGTAGTCGGCGGTCATCGGCTTCGGCTCGCGGCCGACGACGGCGACCCAGGGCGCGTAGGCGGCGCGGGTCAGCGCCCTGATGGCGTCCGCGTCGGACGGCTGGCCCAGCCGCAGCTGGATGTCGGAAGCGTTGGAAGAGGTCATGGGCGTCTCGCTGGCGCCGCGCCGCGTCCGGCCGGACGGGCGGCGCGGGGTTCGTAGATCAAGGGTCGGAGGAACGAGGGCGAGGGCCGAAGGCCCTCAGCCGCGTCGTCGCAGCCGCCGCGCGCCAGCGAACGCCAGCCGCCAGGAGCGTCGGCGTCGGATCAGTGCGGCGAAGGCGAGGGCCATGTCCGGCGTATCGCCGCGCCGGGCCGCTCGGTCAAGCCGGGGCGACGTCGCCGAGCGTGAGCGGCGCCGGGCTGGCGCCGTCGATGTCGACCACACCGAGCTCGCGGGCGGCGGCCGCGGCGATGACGACCTGCCCCGAGCGCGCCGCGAGGTTCGGATCACGCGCGAGGGCGGCGATCACGCGGCCCTGGAACTCGGGACTCTCGCTGTTCGAAAGGTCGAACGCGCCGGCCGCCGCCAGCACCGCCTCGGTGCGCACCAGGCCCGGATAGAGCGAAATGACCGAGACGCCGTGCGGACGCAGCTCGTCGGCCATGTCGCGGGTCAGCTTGTCGGTGGCCGCCTTGGCTGCACCGTAGATCGCGTTGCCGATCCGCGCCTGCGCCGCCCAGAAGCTCACGTTGACGATCAGCCCGCGCCCGGCCGCGATCATGATCGGCGCGGCGAGCGCGGCGGCGACGTACGCGGCTCGGACCCCGGCGTCCATCATCGCGGCCCAGCGCCGCATCGGCTGGCGCCAGAACGGCTCGCCCCACGTGAATGCGCCGTCCTCGACCATGCCCTCGTAGCCGCCCCAGGCGCTGTTCACGAGCAGATCGAGCCCGCCGCCGGCCGCGGCGATGTCGGCGAAGACGCGCGCCGTCTGAGCATCGTCTTCGTGGTCGCAGACGATCCGCCGCACGCCCTCCGGCAGGTCGGCGGCGGCTAAGCTTCGCCCGGTGGCGAAGACGTCGTAGCCGGCCTCGGCGAGCCCGATCGCGGCGCCGCGTCCCACCCCCCGGCTCGCCCCGGTCACCAGGGCCGTCGGCATGGCGCGCTCCTCGCTGGCAAGTTTCTCATCGCAAGCCTATCTGGAACGCCATGGCTCAGACACCCGTCACCGTCCTCACCGGCTATCTCGGGGCCGGAAAGACCACGCTGCTCAACCGGATCCTCTCGGAGGAGCACGGCAAACGCTACGCCGTCATCGTCAACGAGTTCGGCGAGATCGGCATCGACAACGACCTCGTTGTCGGCGCGGACGAGGAAGTGTTCGAGATGAACAACGGTTGCGTCTGTTGCACGGTGCGCGGCGACCTGATCCGCGTCGTGCAGGGGCTGATGAAGCGAAAAGGCGGCTTCGACGGCATCGTGATCGAGACCACGGGCCTGGCCGACCCCGGCCCGGTCGCGCAGACCTTCTTCGTCGACGAGGACGTGCGCGCCAAGGCCAAGCTCGACTCGGTGACGACCGTGGTCGACGCCAAGCACATCAACCTGCGCCTCGACGACAGCCGCGAGGCGCGTGAGCAGATCGCCTTCGCCGACCAGATCGTGCTGAACAAGACCGACCTCGTGTCAGACGACGAGCTGAAGGCGACCGAGGCGCGGCTGCGGCGGCTGAACCCGCTGGCGCCGATCCACCACGCCCAGCGCTCGAACGTGCCGCTCGACGCGATCCTGGGCCGCGGCGGCTTCGACCTCGACCGTATTCTCGAGCTGGAGCCGGAGTTCCTGAACCCCGCGCACGGCGAGCCAGGCCACGTGCACGACGAGCACTGCGACCACGACGATCACGACGGCCACGAGCATCACCATCACCACGACCACGTCCACGACGACGACATCAAGGGCGTGGCGCTGAGGATGGACAAGCCGGTCGACCCGCAGAAGGTCACGCGGTGGCTCAACGAGCTGCTGCAGCGCCAGGGACCCGACATCCTGCGCGCCAAGGGCATCCTCAACGTCCAGGGCGAGGACCGCCGCCTGGTGTTCCAGGCCGTGCACATGATCCTCGAGGGCGACTTCCAGCAGCCATGGAAGGCCGGCGACGACCGCTCGAGCCGGATGGTCTTCATCGGCCGCAACCTCGACGAAGCGCTGCTGCGCGTCGGCTTCCAGGCCTGCGCCGCGTAGCTCACTGCGTGGTTCGAGGCGCGCTGCGGACCGAGTCCGGGGCGCTCCTCACCATGACGAGTATGGTGCGGCTTGCCCGATCTTCGTCACCCTGAGGAGCCCGCGCCGCGGACGTCTCGAAGGACGCAGCGCTAGTTCTGCACTTCTTCCGAGATCAGGCCGATCTTGTAGTAGCCGTCGATCTGGAGCTGGTTCACGACCGACATGAAGACCCCGTACTTCACGTGCGGATCGGCGCGGATGAAGACCTGCTGCGTGGTCGGGTTGGGCACGCCGAGCGACTGGGCGACGTCGTTGGCCATGGTCTGCAGTGACGTCGGATGCATCTCGGTGCTCGTCGGTCCGGTCGCGAACGAAACGAACAGCTGGCCGCTGTTGGCGATCGAGATGTAGGTCGGCGGCTTCGACGGCGTGGTCGGCGCCTGCGCCGGCGGAATGTCGATCTTGATCGACACGGTGGCCAGCGGCGCGGTCACCATGAAGATGATCAGCAGCACCAGCATCACGTCGACGAAGGGGGTGACGTTGATGTCGCTGTTCTGACCGAGGTCGAACCGCTTCTTGCCGGCCCCAGCGAGCTTCGCCGCCATCCGTAACTCCCTAACGTCCGGCCCTCTGGCCGCTCGAGCGGCGACACCCATTGCCCGGAACTTCGCGGAAGTAAAGTCCGGGCGCCCAGAATCCGGGACGTCATCCCTGACGTCATCCCTGGCGTCGTCCCCGGCGTGCCCGCGCTGGGCAAGCGGCCCCGCCCTGCGCTATGGCCGCGCCATGACTTTCGCCTTCGACGCCTACGTCACCGCCTGCCTCTTCGATGTCACGGGCGAGGCCGTTTTCGCCCTCGGCGACGGCCGGGTCGTCTGGGAAGGCGGCGCCTTGCAGGCCGCGCACGACGGCGCGGCGCTGGCTGCGGCCCGCCACCCGACCGAGCCCGGCCTGATCACCGGCGGCGACGACGGGCGCCTCGTTTGGTCGCGGCCCGAGGGCCTGCAGGCGCTGGCCGACGTGGGCGGGCGCTGGATCGAGAGCGTCGTGGCGGTCCCGGGCTCGACCCTGATGGCGTTCGGCGCCGGGCGCGAGGCGCGCGTGATCGATGTCGCCGACCCGGCGTTCTCACGCGTCTTCGCGCACGAGCGGTCTGTCGCCGATGTCGCCCTCGACGCGCGGGCCCGGCGCCTCGCCGTCGCCACCTACGGCGGCGCCGCCCTCTGGTACGCCCGCATCGCCGACCAGCAGCCGGTGATGCTGCGGTGGGCCGGCGCGCACATCGCCGTCGCCTTCAGTCCAGACGGGCGGTTCCTGATGTCGTCGATGCAGGAGAACGCCCTGCACGGCTGGCGGCTCTCCGACGCCAAGGACATGCGCATGGGCGGCTATCCGGCGAAGGTGAAGAGCCTGGTCTTCTTCGGTGGCGGCAGGATGCTCGCGACGTCCGGCGCGCCCGGCGTCGTGGTCTGGCCGTTCGGCGGCGCCGACGGGCCGATGGGCAAGCAGGCGATGGAGATCGGCTTCGACGAGACCGCGCTCGTCACCCGCGTGGCGGCCGAGCCGGACGGGACGCTGCTGGCCGCGGGCCTCGGCGACGGGCGCGTCTGGGCCGCGGACGTGGCCACCGGCCAGCGCGCCGACGTCCGCCTCGAGACCGGCCCGCCGATCACCGCGCTCGCGATCTCAGGGCGACGCCTCGCCTGGGGCGACGAAGAGGGCGGCGCGGGGGTGGCGGAGATTCAGACCCTCTGACTCCTCCCCTCCGTCGCGCTTCGGCCTGACGGCCTCGCCTGCGACACCTCCCCTCGCTCCGCGACGGGGAGGAGCGATGTCGCTCTTTCCCCGTAAGCGACCGAAGCGCGACGATGGGGGCGAGTCAGAACCCGCGCATCTCCAGCCAGACCTCGGGCGGGTCGCGGCGGGTGCGCCAGTTGTTGATCGGGTGCGCCTCGTCGGCGTAGCCGAGCGCCATGCCGGAGAACAGCATGTGGTCGTCGGGCAGGCCGCAGAACTCGGCGACGGTCTTCGGGTAGCGCGCCCAGTACTCCTGCGCGCAGGTCGCCAGGCCCGCCTCGACCGCCAGCAGCATGAAGGTCTGCATGAACATGCCGAGGTCGGCCCATTGCGGCGGCCCCAGCTTGCGGTCGAGGCTGAAGAAGAGGCCCACCGGAGCGTCGAAGAACTGGCTGTTGCGCGCCAGCTGCCGGAACCGCGCCGGACGGTCGTCGCGCGGGATCGCGATCGAGGCGTAGAGGTCCTCGCCGCAGACGAAGCGCCGCGTCCGGAACGGCTCCCAGAGGTTGGGCGGATAGACTTCGTACTCGGGCTCCTGCATTCCGCCCGAAGCGACGATGGCCTTGAACTCGGCCAGCGGCTCGCCGGAGAGCACGTGAACCCGCCAGGGCTGCAGGTTGCCCCCGGACGGCGCCTGCGCCGCCGTGATCAGCAGGTTGCGCACCAGGTCGCCGGACACCGGGTCGGGCTTGAACGCCCTGACCGACATCCGCTTCCTCACCGCCTCTGCGACATCCATGACCCTCTCCGGCGCTTGACGCCGGCGAACGGCGCTTCCATTCGCTAACACCCGAGGGCTCGCTGAGTTAAGGACCAAGATGGCGCGAAAGCCCGCGCGAGCTGGCCGCGGAGGCGGGTTCCGCTGGGGCCGACTGCTCGGCAGGATGCTGGGAACTCTGCTGGCGATCGTGATCGTCGGCCCGATCCTCGCCGTGGTCGCCTACCGCTTCGCGCCGCCGCCGATCACGATCCTGATGGTCGAGCGGATGGTCCAGGGCCACGGGCTGGACCACCGCTGGGTTCCGCTGTCGCAGATGTCGCCGGCCCTGCCGCGGGCGGCGATCGCCGCCGAGGACGCCAACTTCTGCCGCCATCACGGCTTCGACGTGAACGCGATCGAGAAGGCGATGCAGCACGACGAGAAGCGGCCGAACAAGATCCGTGGCGGTTCGACGATCAGCCAGCAGACGGCCAAGAACGTCTTCCTCTGGCCGGAGCGTTCTTGGGTGCGGAAGGGCTTCGAGGCCTACTTCACCGTCCTGATCGAGGTGATCTGGGGCAAGCCGCGGATCATGGAGGTCTACCTCAACACGGTGGAGATGGGGCCGGGCGTCTACGGCGTGGAGGCGGCCGCGCAGAAGTACTTCCACGTCAGCGCCCGGCAGGTCACGCCCGCGCAGGCCGCGCGGCTGATCGCGATCCTGCCGAGCCCGCTGAAGTGGCAGGTCATCGACCCCGGCGCTTACGTACGCCGCCGCGACCGCCGCATCGGCGCGGCGGAAGGGACGGTCGACCGGCTGGGCGCGGACGACTGCGTGGGGTGAGCGCGCCGCGCTCCGTCGCGAGACAACACTGCGTCCATCGAGACGCCCGCTGCGCGGGCTCCGGAGGATGACGAGAGACGTGCGACGTCCCAACCGTCGTCATGGTGAGGAGCGCCTGACAGGGCGCGTCTCGAACCGCGCAGCGAACATCACGGCCGGATCAGGCCGACCTTCCAGTGGAACTGGCTGAGCGGGGAGACGCAGTCCTGACCGCTCACCTCGTCGCGCAGCCAGGCGCGGCCGTCGCCGAGCTTCAG
>Ga0335069_10016149_pt1 | contig 10428 bp, 6 predicted proteins | sample Lox_Sample_11_FD_206714 | JGI IMG/M metagenome (GOLD analysis project Ga0335069, IMG submission 206714) | Soil microbial communities from Loxahatchee National Wildlife Refuge, Florida, United States - Lox_Sample_1.1 | ecosystem: Environmental > Terrestrial > Soil > Wetlands | place: USA: Florida...
ACTCCTCCCAGTTTGCCTCATACGCGAGTCATCTGAGTGCCTTCGCCTCCACTATGAAGAATCAGGGCGCGGAGTTGTTCGCCATCGGCACGCAAAACGAACCCGATTATGGCTCACAAGGCGGCTGGAGGACGTGGACCGCTGCTCAATGTCACGACTTCATGCTGAACTACGGCGACCAGGTCGGGACGAAGCTCATCACCTGCGAATCGTACAGTTATAACAAGAGCTACTACGATCCAATCCTCAACGACTCCGCCGCGCTCGCCAAAATGGGCGTTCTCGGCACACACCTTTACGGCACTTCCGTGGGCAGTTTCTCCTATCCACTCTTCGATTCGAAAGGGGCCGGGAAAGAGCGTTGGATGACCGAGCACTATACGGATAGCAATTCGGATGCGAATTCATGGCCCAATGCCCTGAATGTCGCGAGCGAGCTGCACAATGCGATGGTGAAGGCCCAGTTCAACGCGTACACCTGGTGGTACATCAAGCGGAGCTACGGCCCCATAAACAACGGCGCGATCACCAAGCGCGGATGGTGCATGGGGCATTGGTCGAAGTTCGTCCGCCCCGGCTTCTACCGCGTGGATGCCACGGAGAATCCAACGTCCGGCGTGTCTCTGTCCGCGTACAAGAGCAGCTCGGACGTGGTCATCGTCGCCGTGAACACGGGCGGCGCGGCGTCAGTGAACATCTCGATCGGAGGCGCGACGGTTTCTTCCTTGGACAAGTACACGACATCTTCGAGCAAGAGCCTTACCAAGGACGGCACGGTCACCGCCTCGAACGGATCGTTCACGGTGTCGCTCGACGGGTCGAGCGTCACGACCTTGCATGGCGGGGGCTCCGGTATTCCCACCGGTGGATCCACGGGCGCCAGTGGTGCGACGGGCAGCGCTGGATCGACGGGCACCGGCGGTTCCACGGGCAGCGGCGGCCGTAGTGGCGGTTCCCTGGGCACGGGCGCGGGCAGCGGCGGCCACCTCGGCGGTTCCACGGGCAGTGGTGGCGCAGCTGGAAGAGGCGGTTTCACGGCCACCGGTGGATCGACGGGGGCTGCTGGTTTACCCGCCACCGGTGGTGCCAGCGCCGCAGGTGGGTCCCTGGCATCCGGTGGTTCCGGTGGTGCCAGCGTCGAAGGCGGAGCCACGGGCAGTCCGGGCACCGGCGGAACCAAAGAAAACGGAACGGGCGGTGCAACCGCCACCGGCGGGCAATCTCCGAGCGGGGAGGGCGGCAGCGGCAACGCTGGCGCCGGCGGCTCCGGCTCCGCTGGGGCGACTCACCCGCCGAATGCCGGGAGCGGTGCGGCCTCGGGATGCTCATGCGCGATCGGGCGAAGCCCGCGCGCCAGCAGCGCCGGGCTGGTTTTGCTGCTGGGATTCATCGCCATTTCAGTCAGGCGTCGCCCGCCACACGGGCGGTGAACGAGCTTGGCGACGAGTGCCGGTTCGACCTGTTGTGAGGTGCATGTGTCCATCTGAAAGCGGCAAGGTTGCTTGCTGCAGGTTTCAGGCTCCTACTGCGATCACCTGAAGGTGACCTTTTGGCCTGACGCCTGAAGCCTTTTCTCGACGGTGAGGTGAAGAACGTTGATGGTTCAGCCGACGCCGCGGCCGCGGGTGCCGGGCCGGCGTTGTATGATGGGTGGCGAGACCACCGTGACGGCGGACCCATCACCCGAGCAACCCGACCAGGCTGGGCGCTCGCCCTGGCGCGCCCTCGTTTGGGTTGGCTTCGTTCTGGCCGTGGTTTACCTGCCGATTTTTTTCGGGCGGATCGTTTTCTTTCGCGATGTCGCGCACTGGATCTTTCCGGCCCGGTTGTTCATGCGCGATTCGTTGCTGCGCGGAGAGCTGCCGGCCTGGAATCCCTTGCAAGCGCTCGGTTTCGCCAGCCTGTCCAATCCGCTTTACGGCGCTTTTTATCCGCCCAACTGGCTATTCCTGCTGGTGGGTCGCGACTCCGTGGCCGGCCTTTTGACCTGGCTGGACTTCGCGCACCTGGTGTGGGGCAGCGCCGGTGTTTACTGGGTCGCCAGGCGTTTGCGTGGAACCCCGCTTTCCGCGTGCGTGGCAGCGCTGGCCTGGGCGCTGTGCGGGTACGTGACCTCGCAGTGGACCGCGGGCCTGCGCCTGCACGCGGCCGCGTGGATCCCATGGGCCGCGGTCGGGCACTTGGCGCTGCTCGACGGTTTGCGAGTCGGAGGTCGGCGCTGGGGGCTGGCCGTGATCAAGGCGGCTTTGCCCACGGCCTTCGCCTTGCTGATGGGCGAGGTGTTCCTGGCGATGATGGGAGTCGGATTCGCCCTGGCCTTGCTGGTCGCAGTTCAGGTCGTCGAACGGCGTGCTGACCGGGCTTTGCCCGGCTTTTCTCGGCGGTGGGTCGGCAGCCTCGCGCTGGCATGGCTGCTGGCCGGAGGCGTGAGCGCCGCTGCGCTCGGCCCGGCCGTGGCCCTGATGTCGGGAAGCGACCGGGCGGCGCCGCTTGCGCGCGCGGAGGCCGAGATTCATTCGTTGCACCCCTTGCGCCTAATCGAATTCGCAGCGCCTGGTTGCATGGGAGACGCCTACGGCGAGTACCCGGCGAGCCACTGGGTAGGCGAGTCGAAGGCCGACGGCCTGCCGCTTTCGTACGGCGTGTACATGGGCGCGAGCGTGCTGGCCTTGGCCTTGGCCGCCTTCCGCCGCGGGCGCACCTCGGCGCTGGCGCTGGCCGGCATCGGCGGCTTTGCCCTGCTCCTCGCCCTGGGCAGGCACTTGCCGGTGCACGCGATCGTCCGACGGATCGTGTTCCCCCTGGCTTTCATGCGCTCGCCCGAGAAATACACCACCTTGACCGTGCTCGGGTTGGTGCTTCTGGCCAGCCAAGGCTGCCGGCGCATTCTCTCGCAAGAGGCACAACCCTGGCGCCGGACTGCGATCCTGCTCGCCCTGGTGGTTGCCTTGGGCGTCGCCTCGCCGCTGCTTTTTCCCTTCCCTTGGTCCGGCTACATGGTGCATGGGCTGCGCCACGCAGCCCTGGCCGTGCTCGCCGTGCTGGGGATTCAGGTTTTGGCGGCCCGCGGATCGCGGCTGGCGCCGGCGCTGCTGGTGGCCACGGTCGCGCTGGATCTGGCGGCGGCTTGCTGGCCCCTGCAAGGCTTTGTCCCACGTGCCCTGGCTAACCAAGAGCCGCCTGCCGTACGGATTGTGCTGCACGATCATGCGGATCGCCCCGAGCCGCCCCGCCTGTTTCGTTCCGAGGTGGTGACCAACTCGGTGATGAGGTGGAACCAGGCCTCGAGTCACGCCGAGGGCGAGGCTCGGCTGCTGCAAACCCTGGTCAGCAACACGGCCAACGCGTGGGGCATCGCGATGGTACCGGGCTACGAGGCGGCGCTTCCCGCGAGCTTTTTGCGCACGTGGGCCGCCGGCCAACTCGACGAGCCGGCGGCCTTGCGCCTCGCGGGCGTCGAGTATGCCCTGTTGCCGGTGCGCGATCCGGCCGAGCCCGCCGACCAGCGCATCGGTCTGCAGGCGCTGGCCGATCCAATCCCCGGCGCGCGCCTGTATCGCGTGACCGACAGCCTGCCGCGCGTGTTTCTGGCCAGCCACGCCGAGATTCTCTCCGACCAGGCCGCGCGACTCCGCGTTTACGAGCCGGCCGTGGTGGCAGGGCTGAGCGTCTGGCTGGCCCCCGACGAGCACGCGCGCGCCTTGGCCGCGACGCCGAGCCGCGCTGGAACCTGCCGGCTGGAGGCTTTCGCCAACCGCCGATTGGAGGCCCACTGCGACGCCGAGAGGCCTGGACTGGCCGTGTTCAATGAACAATTCGACCCGGGATGGAGCGCGGTCGTGGATGGACAGCCGGCACCCATTCTGCGCGCCAATCTCAACATGCGGGCGCTCCTGCTCGCGCCGGGCGCCCATCACATTGTCATGCGCTACCGCCCACCCGGTCTGCGCATCGGGGCGCTGGTTTCGCTCGTGTCGTTGCTGGGTTTGCTGGCACTGGCCATTGGACGCAGACGCGACAAGGGCGCGCCATGAGCCAGGCGCAGAACGAAAGCGGTTCCAACGCACCGGCGTGGCGTTGGTTATTTACCGCGGTTGCGGTCTTGTGCGTAGTCTATTCCCCCATTTGGCTCGGGCGTATTGTCTTTGCCAGCGACGTCGCGCACTGGATGTTTCCGGCGCGCTGGTTTGTGCGCGAGGCGCTCCTGCACGGGGAATTGCCGGGCTGGAATCCCCTGCAAGGGATCGGTTTTCCCATTTTCGCCAATCCGCTTTACGGCGTCTTTTATCCACCCAATTGGCTTTTCCTTCTTGTTCCCTCCGGCTGGGTGGCCAGCCTTTTGACCTGGTTGGATTTTGCCCACTTGGTGTGGGGGGGCGTGGGCATGTTCTTTCTGGCGCGCCGGCTGGTTCGATCGCCGATTGCGGCTTGTGTGGCTGCCTTGGCCTGGTCGCTGGCGGGCAGCAACACCAGCCAGTGGACGGCCGGGCTGCGCATGGTCGCGGGGGCGTGGGTGCCTTGGGCCGCGGTCGGCCATCTGGCCCTACTCGACAGTCTGCGCTCGGGCCGGCGCGCTTGGCCCATGGGCCTGGTCAAGGCAGCCCTGCCAACGGCCCTTGGCCTGCTGGTCGGCGAGGTCTTCGTGGCCCTGATGGGCGTGGGATTCGCGCTGACCACGGTCGCCGCCGTTTTGCTCGACCAGCGCCGCGATCCGGCGAATCACCGAGTCCAATCATCGGCCAGGCACCTGGGAGCCTTTGTGCTGGCTCCGGTGCTGGCCGCGGGGATTGCCGCGATCAACATCGGGCCGGCGCACGCCTTGATGAGCTCCACCGAACGCGCCACTCGCCTGTCGCGCGCCGATGCGGAAGCGAGCTCGCTTCACCCGGCCCGGTTGGTCGAGCTGGTCGCTCCCGACAGCACGGGGGCCAGCGAAGGTTTCCAGCCGGCGGCGCGCTGGATCGCGGAGCCCGGTCTGGATAGCATCCCCCTGTCGCACAGCGTGTACCTGGGTGCCAGCGTGTTTGCCCTGGCCCTGGCGGCGTTCGGCCGGGGCCGGCGCTTGGCGCTGATGCTCGGCGCCCTGGCTGGTGTCAGCCTGGTGCTGGCGCTGGGCAAGTACCTGCCGGTCCACGCCGTGTTTCGCCGGGTGGTGTTTCCCTTCGCGTACATGCGTTTCCCCGAGAAGTACATCATCGGGCTGGTCGGCTGGCTGGCCCTGCTGGCTGCCATGGGTGCGGCACGCGTGCTTGCGGGCGAACGACAGCCCTGGGGCCGCGTGGTTGCTTTTTGCGGCTTGTTGCTGGTGCTCGCCGCTTCGGCGCACTGGTTCTTCCCGGGACGCTGGGCCAGCCAGGTCACCCGCGGCGCGCTCTTGGGCGGCGTGGCGGTGGCTGGCGTGCTGGCGGTGCAGCTCTTGGCGGCTCGCCGGCCGCGGCTTTCGCCGATGTTCTTGCTTGCCGTGGTGGCGCTCGACCTGGCAGCGGCGACCTGGCCCTTGCACAGCTTCGTTCCTCGCGCGATTGCGCAGGCCTCGGCCTCGGCCGCGGAAGTGGTGCTGGCGGACAGTCGCGGCCACGGCGAGCCTCCCCGGCTCTACCGTTCGCACAAGGTCTTGCAATACATGAACCGGTTCGTGCCGGCGCCGCCACCCGGTTTGGGCGAATTGCCGCTCGTGCAGACCTTCATTACCAATACGGCCAACAATTGGGGCATCGCCACCTTGCCCGGTTACGACGCCGCCATTCCGGCCAAGCTCGGTGAGATCTGGGAATCGCGCCTGTCCGAGGGGCAGTCGGTCTTGCGCCTGCTCGGGGCGCGCTACGCTGTCTTGCCCGTCGAGGATCCGCGCCCCTCGCGCGAGCGGCGCACCGGGATCGAGCCCGTGCTCGATCCCCTGCCCGGCACGCGGCTTTATCGGGTGCCCGGCACTTTGCCGCGGGTGTTTGTGGTTGGGCAGGCACAGGTATTGGACGATGCGACCGCCTTCCGGCGAATACTCGAACCGGCCGTAACCAGCGGTTCCACGGCTTGGCTTGCGCCTGATCGGGGTGCCGTGCCGCTGGCCGGCGCAGCGGATACGCCGCCCGGAACCTGTGAGCTCGATTCATATTTCAACAATCGTGTGCAGGCACATTGTCTGGTGCAACGGCCAGCCCTGGCGGTGTTCGTCGAGCAGTACGAGCAGGGATGGTCCGCCACCTTGGACGGGCGGCCGGTGCCCATCCTGCGGGCCAACCTCATCATGCGCGCGCTGGCGCTCGCGCCCGGCAGTCACACCATCACCATGGAGTACACCACGCCTGGTTTGCGCGCGGGCGCGATGGTAACCTTGCTGTGTTTGACCGCGCTGCTGGGGTTGGCCCTCGCGGCCCGGTTTGCGCGTCGACGAGGGTGAGCGGGACAGCCATGACCCGCCTGGAGGCAATACGATGATGCAGCGACGACAGCAAGATGAATGGCACGAAGTCCTGGGTTGGTTCGCTGCCTGGTGTGGGGCCGCGGCGCTGCTGGGGACGGGCTGTGGCGCGCGCACGGGCATGCATGGCGACGCGCAGCCCGCGGGAGATGCCATGGCGGGCAGCGGCGGTTCTGGCGGCGGGGGCGCGAGCGGCGGCGTGGGCGCGAGCGGCGGCGTGGGCGCGAGCGGCGGCGTGGGCGCGAGCGGCGTCGCGGGCGCGAGCGGCGTCGCGGGCGCGAGCGGCGTCTTGGGCGGCATTCCTGGCGGCGGTGGCCCGGGCGGCTGCGTGTCGACATACTTGCCCTGTCACGACTGCGGGAATGCCCAGATAGACCCAGGCGAAAGCTGTGATGATGGCAATCTCGTGCCTGGCGATGGATGCAACGGGCTTTGCCAGGTGGAGGCGAACTGGCGGTGCCCCGACGGCAGAAATTGCGGCAAGGCTTCCGAGTGCGGCGACGGGGTGGTGGGACCAGGCGAGGCCTGCGACGACGGTTTGCGGAATCGGTCCAGCGGAAACGGTTGCTCGGCCGATTGCCGATCGATAGAGCCTGGCTGGTATTGTCCGTTTGCCGGGCAGCTATGCAAACCCATCGGGGTACCGTCGGGGCCGGTCGACGGAGGCGTGTACTGCGACGGTGGTCCGTGCCCGGCAATCTGCGGAAACGGCGTGGTGGAGCCAGGAGAGGAGTGCGACCTGGGCGCCGCGCTCAACGACGGCTCGTACGGCGGCTGTGCGCCCAACTGCACGCTGGGCCCGCGCTGCGGAGACGGCATGGTCAATGGCCGCGAGCAATGTGACTTGGGCCCGCAGAACGTCACCTGGTACGGTGCTCAGGGGCCGGGCTGCACGCCGGCCTGCACCATCCCGCACTTCTGTGGGGACGGCCTTGTCGATACCGATTTTGGCGAGCAATGCGATTTCGGGGTGCAAAACGGCGGCTTCCAGCAACCCTGCGGCGCCGACTGCCGGATCGTCGACAGTCCGTGCACCGTCCGCTGCATGTAGCGGCTGGCGGGAACAACAGCTTTGGCTATTTCGTTTCGGCCAGCTTGGCCCACGAGTCGCGCAAGGCCACCGTGCGGTTGAACACGGGTTGACCGGGCTTGGAGTCCACCGTGTCGACACAGAAATAGCCCAACCGCTCGAACTGGAAGCGGCTGCCCGGCGCGGCCTCGGCCAGGGCTGGCTCGACCTGGGCGCCGCTCAGCACCTGCAGAGAATCGGGGTTCAGGCTGGCGCGAAAATCAGCCCCACCCTCGTCGGGTTTGGGCTTGGTGAACAGGCGATCGTACAGGCGCACGGTGACCGGTTTGGCGTGCGCGGCCGAGACCCAGTGCGAGGTCCCCTTGACCCGCCGGCCGTCGGGCGCGTCGCCCCCGCGCGACGCCGGATCCCAGGTGCAGTGTACTTCCACCACCTCGCCCTGCGTGTTCTTGACCAGATTGCAGCAAACCCGCATTCACCTCGGTATCGGAGGCGGCACCCGCGTTCATGAGCAGGCCAACACCGGGAAGCATCGGGCTCATCGTGCGCACGGCAGGGACTAAGCCGTGCGGAAACATGGTGGCTCATTCGGACGGCGGCGCTTCGTCGAGGGCGAGCACCATCTTGAGGGCGGCGACCAAGCCTCCAAAGCTCGCGGGGCATGTTGTCTGCAACTTGGCGAGATCCAGATCCCTCGCGACACCGGCCATGCTCGGGGGATGGCCAGAATCGAACCCGGCGCTGGCCCACATGGCCTTCGCTTGGCTCTCTTCTACGCGGTTGGATTCGGGCATCATCAACAGCCAGCCCTCCAGGCTCGGCTTCGCGGCTGCCTTGACCACTTTCGGCCGTCTAGGCGGAAGACGTCCGGCGATCGCGGACTGGAGTTCTCCGATGACAACGTCGACCCCACAGGCGCGGCCATCGACCTTGCAGTCTTTGAGAAGTACGATCAGGTCTACCGCATTTTCGCCGACGCATTTCTGCAGCCATCCTTTTTGGCGAGGATTGGCGGCAAGCCGTGGTGCTCCGGACAGATCAGCGATCAGCCCTCCGTTGCCTGGCCGGCGCGATGTCCGGAGACGCGGAGGATAGACAAACGTCGGGGCCTTGCTCCCTGCCAGGTCGATGAGGATCCTGCGCACCAGCACATGGGCCGCTCCAAGACATTCCTCTGGGATCGCCCGCCCGGGCTGTTCGGGCGCGTAGTAGTCGTCGCCCTCCTCGGACTTGCCCTCACCGAGAACGAGGACTCGCAGAGCCATTGCTTGGCAATCCGTCTAGGGCGCCAGAAAACCAAAGCTCGCCCATGGCACCTTTGTAGTCATCCACGGCCGACGCGAGGTCTTTCTTGTCGCGGATTGACTGCACCTTGAGCCGACCGTCGGCGTGACGTTCGCAGATGCGGACCTCGTGGGGCTCGCACAGATTGACGAAGTCGACGGAGTGGGTCGCCACCAGGATCTGAATCGGCGGGCGACCGGCCTCGGCCTTGGTCAGGCCCTTCATGAGGTCGTAGAAGTACTTGAGCAGATACGGGTGAAGCGAATTCTCCGGCTCGTCAAAGCAGATGATCCGGTCGCCCTCGATCCGATGGGCCATCCACAGCAAAGCTAGCGCCAGCAACATCCCTGAGGCTATTTGAGATGCGGGATACGATCTGGCGACGCCCTTTTCGCGAAATCGCAACTCCACGGTGCTGACTTGGGAAGTGGCCACGCCCTGCGCACCATACGAACCTTGGATTCCCTGAACCCCGTCCGAGCTCGCGAACCGAGTCGCTGTCGGCAATTCGATCTCCTCCACCCATGGGAAGAGTTCGCAAAAGCGGTCCTGAATCTCGGCAAAGCTCTTTCGCCTGCTCGAGGAAAGGATCAGCAGCTGGGCTGCCAAGCCGTAGCCATCAACCTCGACCTGCTGGCCAAGAGGCACCGGTTTCGCCAGCAGAACTGGATTCAGCTGAGCAATTCTGACCGGACCAAGCGATTCATTGATGTTCGCGGCGAACCCCCTCCACACGTCGTTCGCCGACTGGTCACGGAAGCCAGGATAGCTTCTGGCCTGATAACAAAGGGTCTCATCGTCCGACAGTGAGAATTCGACTGGCTTTCGGTTGACCAGCATCTTTCGGGCAAGGGTATCGCGTGACGCCGACTCCACACCGTCAGAGAGACTTTCCTTGATGACCTGCACATTGTGTGCGACCGATTGCTTGCCGACCGTCAGGCTCCAGGTCGTCGTTCGCTGGGCTCCGTCAACATCGGCTTCGAGTCGGATCTTCGTGCCCGTGTCGCCGTGTTCGACGTAATCAACAAAACGGTCGCCTGCGATGTGGGAATCGCGCAGCAATCCCGCGGCGACCTCGCGAAGCAGCTGTATGGCCCCAAACAGGCTGGATTTGCCCGACCCGTTCGGACCGAGAAGCACGGTTAGGCCGTCCTGCCTAAGATCCAACTCGGTCTCGCGCAGGTTCTTGTAGCCATCGGCTCTGACTCGACGAAGCATATGGGTAGCCTCTATTGGTCATATTAGCTTCTGCCACGCCGTCAGCAAAAGAGTCTGCAACTCAAGAATGGCCGCTGAGGGGAGAGGACCAAATGGCGTCGTTCCGGATCGCGGCAATTGCCCACCGTGGATGGGTCCAACGCCTTGAGCCCATAAGGCAAACGAAAGGGAGGTATGGTCGACCAGACTTCCCGTCGCGCAAAGCGCCAAGACGGCTTTGTCCCGATGCGCGCCACTCCGGTGCGCGGATTTCACCGCCTGCACTGCGGGATCTGGCGAGTGCTCGGCCGACTGACGTCGACTCTCGCTTAGCGACCAGATACTGGCTGGCTCGAACTACTTCGAGCCGTGTGCGGTGGCCTCCGTCAGCTTGGCCCACGAGTCGCGCAAGGCCACCGTGCGGTTGAACACGGGTTGACCGGGCTTGGAGTCCACCGTGTCGACACAGAAATAGCCCAACCGCTCGAACTGGAAG
>Ga0335069_10016151_pt1 | contig 10426 bp, 9 predicted proteins | sample Lox_Sample_11_FD_206714 | JGI IMG/M metagenome (GOLD analysis project Ga0335069, IMG submission 206714) | Soil microbial communities from Loxahatchee National Wildlife Refuge, Florida, United States - Lox_Sample_1.1 | ecosystem: Environmental > Terrestrial > Soil > Wetlands | place: USA: Florida...
GCTTGCCTTCGTAAGCCGGCATCTTCGGAGCCTTGCCTTTCGCGATGACTTCGGCGAGCTCGGCGTCACTCATTTTCTGAATCTCCGGAGAGGCGAAATCCTTGGTGCCCATCTTGCCACCCTTGCCATCCGGACCATGACACATCGCGCACTTCGCCTTATAAGTGGCTGCTGCGTCCTGCGCGGCGGCTGACACGCTGCACAATGCGATCGCACCACAAGCTAACAAAACCGCAAGACTCCTACGGAAAGAGAGAGGCTTCACGTGTACTTCCTCCTGAGAAAGTTTTGTCTATGACCTTGCAGAACGGGCGCTATCCGTCGGGAAACTCGCCAGTTCTACTTCGGGCGCAATTGTAATCGTTCAGCGCAACCGCGACGCATGTCCGTCGCTGGCAAGGCTAGATTCGCATGGCCTATGGGGCAGACCTATGGCAGACATCACTCGGGGATGTGATCGAAATCACAACGGTCTTCGCTGCCCTGGCGCCGGCGGACTGAAAGCCCGATCGCCGGGGGGGGGCGGCTCCGTGGCCTAAAGTCGACGTGACCTAAATCACTTATAGGCGTGAACTTAGTCACAAGGCTTTCCGCCGCTATCTCCCGGAAGGTGTGGGAATTCATCCTTTCGCGCGATCCCGTGCCCGACCTAAGTGTGACCCAAATCACAAAAGCTCGTGATAGGGCACACGGAGTTGCCACGAGAGCTCTGCCATCCTAGCGCCCATTGAGGTGACCTATGACTCAGGACGACCGCAACATTCTCGACGTACTCAAGTTTGAACTTAGTTTCCTGGAGGATGGGGGCTATGGACGCGCGCCGCGGGCTCCCTGGCGCGCTCCCGCCATTTTTGAAGATTCTCCCATTTGCCCGAACTTTTGTGATCCAGCCCGGCCGCATCCCTGCGAGTCGTGCCTGCTGGAGCAGTTTGTCCCTGAAGGGAAGCGTGCAGAGTCCGTGCCCTGTCGCTTCATCGAACTGACGAAGGAAGGCCAGACCGTTGAAGATTTGTACCGCAGCGGCAGTCAGATCGAGATGGAAGAGGCTTTGGCCAAGTGGCTTCGTGCCCAGATCGCAAAGCTCGAAAGCCAAGATGCAACGCGGGCGCACCAAGGCGTAGCTTGAGCCCGGAATCCAATCGGTGTGACACCCCTCCCGCGGGCGGGAGAGGGCTTTGCAACTTGGGGTGGCAACGATGAATGCACAGGTTTCTTGCAAGGAGATGGAAAAAGTGACAAACGGCGAAGAGCATGCATATCGAGTAGCGGCGTGGTGGACATCGGGCCGCACCGGACTGGCTAAGTCGGATTCCGCGCCCAATGCGATTCACTTCACGGCGCCCATGGAATTTGGTGGACTGGAAGGCCGCTGGACGCCGGAAGAGCTTCTGCTGGCAGCCATTGCCAGTTGCTACACAACGACGTTGCGCGCCATCGCCGGTACGGCCCAGTTCAACTTTACGGACCTGCAGGTGGAAGCCAGCGGCACAATTCGGAAAGCGGATAGCGGGTACACGTTCAGCCAGATCGTGCTCCGTCCGAATCTGAAGATTGCTTCGGCCGAAGAAAGGGAGCGCGCCCTGGATCTGCTGCGCAAAGCGGAAAAACTCTGCCTGGTTTCACGCGCCATCGGAACGGCTCTGAAATTCGAACCTCAGCTGGAAATTACGAAGCCGCTCTCCGTGGCATAAGGCAGTCCCGCTAAAGCTCCAGAGTGGCTCGCACAGAGGACGGATCTTCCAATGCGCGGAGTTGGAAGCCGCTTTTTCTGAAAATTGCCTGTGTCGCCAGGTTGTCGCGGAGAATCTCGCCTGAGAGCTTCTTAAACTTCTCTTGCCGAGCCACTCGCGCAACTGTGGCGAGCAACTCCGTTCCAAGCCCTTTTCCCTGCCATCGATCGGAGACCAGCACGGCCGCCTCTGCTTCGTCTCCCGTGATGGCGCTGAAACGTCCCACGCCCAGGATCTCGTGCTGGCCCGCTTGCGGATCTGCGTGATCGGCGACCAGTGCGAATCCCCGATCGTAACTGCCGAAGCAGATTCGTACCAGGCGCTCGTGCTCCACCCGGGTGCTTAAGCTCAGTGAGCAAAAATACCGCAGATATACGCTTCGTTCGGATAGCGTCGCGTGGAACTTTACCATCAGCGGTTCATCTTCCGGACGGATTGGGCGGATGGTAACCTTCGTTCCATCCTTCAGTGCCCATTCGTGGAGGTACTGAGAAGGGTAAGGGCGGATTGCCAGGCGTGGCAATTGCTCGGCGGGAATTTCGCTCGGGTGCAGTAGCACTCGCGCATCCAGAGCCAGTAAGTGGTCGGGAGTTGCGAGGAGAGGATTGATGTCGATCTCCCTGATCCATGGTTGCTCGACTACCAGTTGGCTGAAAAGGACAAGCAACTCCTCGAGCTTCGCCAGGTTTACCGGGTTGCGCCCGCGTACCCCTTTCAGGGCCGAATATATTTTCGTCTGTTCCATCAGACGCTGTGCGAGCGTGGTATTCAATGGCGGCAGGGCAAGCGCGTGATCGCCGTAGACCTCGACCATCACTCCGCCGGAACCGAACAAGATCACCGGCCCGAACTGCGGATCGATACTGCTGCCTACGATCAATTCATAACCATCTCGCCGGACCATCGGCTGCACCGTGACGCCGAGGAAATGGCCGGAACCTGCCTTTGTTTCCACCGAGGACTGGATGCCCCGGAATGCCGAGCTGACTTCGTCGTCGTTCCGCAGGCGCAGACGCACTCCATCCACATCGCTCTTGTGCGCAATCGTGTTCGATAACAGCTTCAATACGACCGGATAGCCGATCTCCTGCGCCAGGCGAACCGCCTCCGTCTCGTTTTCCGCCACGCGGGTGTCGACGACCGGAATGCCGTATTGCGAGAGCAATTGCTTGGATTCGAACTCGCTCAGCAGTGTTCGGCCACTGGCCCGTACACCTCCAACGAACTCAGCGACCTTGTTCCGTTCATTAACCGCAGGTCCCAGTCTTTCGACTAGTGACGGCGTTTCATATAGTCCACGCAGGTTGTAGGTATAACGCCACATGTACGTGAAGGCACGGGCGGCAGTGTCGGGATAAGAAAACGTGGGGATGCCAGCGGCCTTCAGAGTTGCTGTCCCGGCGGCAACGCCCTCGCCTCCCATCCAGCTGGCTAGAATCGGTTTGCCGGAGTTGTGAGCGTAAGCCTTCATCCGCTCGGCAACCTCGGTTGGATCCGCCAAGCCTTGAGGCGCAATGATCGCGAGCGTTCCGTCGCTTCCCGGATCCTTCGCAGCCGCATCCACTGCACGAACGACGTGGTCCGCATCGGCGTCGGCCAATACATCGACAGGATTCCCGTGGCTCCAGTGGGAAGTAAGGAAGCCATCCAGTTCGTTTAGAGTTTCCGGAGAAAGTGTTCCCAATTCGCCGCCGGTAGCGATGAGGGCGTCGGTGGCCAGGACTCCGGGTCCGCCGGCGTTGGTCACAATCGCCAGCCTGGGACCGCGCGGGCGCGGTTGTTTACTCAAAACCTCAGCCATGTAGAAAAGATCGGCGATGTTTTGTACGCGCAGCACGCCGCAGCGCCGAAAGGCGGCCTCCAGAACATCGTCACTTCCAGTTAATGCTCCCGTGTGTGAAGCGGCTGCGCGGGAGGCGGGCTCCGACCGCCCAGCTTTGATAACGATGATCGGCTTGCTGAGTGCAATCTCCCGCGCGGCGGAGAGAAACGACCTGGCGTCTCCCACCGATTCCATATACAGCAAGATGACTTTGGTGTGCGGATCATCCCCGAAGTGGTAGATCAGGTCGCCCCACCCGACATCGAGCATCGAACCGGTCGAGACGATCGCGCTGAAACCGACGTGCTCCTGTTGGCTCCAATCAAGGATTGCCGTCTGCAAAGCTCCGCTCTGGCTGAGAAACGCGACAGTACCCTTCTGCGGCATGACCCTTGCGAAGGTTGCGTTCAGCCCAATGCTTGGATTCATGAATCCCATGCAATTCGGACCGATCAGACGCAGCGACCCCCGGGACAGGTGCTTCTGGATCTCCTGCTCGAGTATGACGCCTTTGCTCCCCTGCTCGCGAAAGCCAGCCGAAATCACGATGGAGGATTTCACGCCTGCGTCAACGCATTGCCCGATGATTGCGGGCACAATGGCGGCGGGAGTAACAATGATCGCCAGATCAACTACGCGATCCATCTCTCCGATACTCGGATAAGTCTTGAGCCCGAGAATCTCGTCGTGCGCGGGATTTATGGGAAATAGCTTTACCGGATATCTACTTCCAAGTAAGTTCGCCAATAACGTATGGCCCACGCTACCGGGACGGTCGGTAGCTCCCACCACCGCGATCGACCGAGGAAAAAAAAGTGAGTCCAGGGAAGCACGTGCGATGGAGCCCAGCTTGATCGGCCCGGAAAGTGGAGGCAGGGAAGATGGAGTGATTGCACTCACGCGAACTCCACGGGATGAACGGAGTAAGTCGATTTCACCATGTTGGAGAAGTTAATGAGTGTCGATTTTTCCTACACTTCAACCATCATGGCACAGTTTTCTTTGCTCGTCTGTGTTCGTATATGCCTCTGATCACGTGCCCTCGTGACCATGATCACAAGCACGATTGCGGTGCTACAATTCCCGCAGGAGGGTGCTGCATGCGCGCCCCGTACGGACTAAATATTCTTGATAATTGCCTCACCTGCGCGGTACGGGAAGAACACTTATTCTGCAATCTTTCCGTGCAAGCAGGACAACGACTGAACGAAATCAAATCAACCGCCGTGTATCCCAAGGGAGCGATGCTCTTCATCGAAGGGCAGCAACCGCGCGGCGTTTTTGTATTATGTGCCGGAAAAGCAAAACTCTCCACCTCCTCTCGCGAAGGAAAAACCATCATCACCAAGTTGTCTGAAGGAGGCGATGTTCTCGGCCTCAATGCGGTAATTTCGAACCGTCCCTATGAGGTGACGGCCGAAATGATGGAGCCGGGTCAGGCCAACTTTATCCCTCGTGAATCGTTACTGCAATTCTTGAGAGAGCATGGAGAAGTGGCGTTGCGTGTTGCCGAACAATTGAGCAGGAACTATTACACGGCGTACGAAGAAATCCGGACTCTCGGTCTGGCTACTTCGCCCTCGGAAAAATTCGCCAAGCTCCTGCTTTCCTGGTCGACGAAGACGGCGCAGAACGATGGCGGCAGCCAGGTAAAGCTCACGCTGACCCACGAAGAGATCGCCGAGATCATTGGCACGACCCGCGAGACTGTCAGTCGGCTTTTTTCGGAATTCAAGAAGAAGCAACTGCTGCAGCTCAAGGGATCGACGCTTCTGATCCGGAACCGGCCGGCGCTGGAAAAGATCGTTCAGTCTTAGCCGGCCCCTGCTTTCGAGACCTGCCGCTGTGCCTGCATGGCGCAGCGGCACGCCCTTCCTTTTTCATTCCACCTGTTGTCTGATCCTTCCGGTTACAATGACCCATTCGAAGTCAACCGGCTGCACCGTGCCAAACTCCTTATCTCATAATGCAAATTCAATGCGCCGCCCTTCTGTTCGATTTAGATGGAGTACTGATCAACTCAACACCCGCCGTCGAGCGTGTCTGGAGGCAATGGGCGGTTGAGCACGGCTTTGATCCAAAAGCCGTGGTAGCGCACGCTCACGGACGTCCCAGCCTCGCGACAGTGCGCCACTTCCTTCCTGATGCCGACCATGCGGCGGAAAACCGTGAGTTGGAGCGCCGCGAGATCAATGACCTGGAGGGCATCGTCCCGTTGCCGGGCGCACTGGAATTGCTCGCCAGTCTGCCCTCTGATCGGTGGACGATTGCAACCTCGTGCACCAGGCGTCTGGCGGAAGTGCGAATCATGGCTGCCGGGCTTTCTCTGCCGAAGAAACTGATCAGCTCCAACGATGTCGTTCATGGAAAGCCGGATCCCGAACCTTATCGCAAGGCAGCAGAGGCCCTGGGACTTGCGGCTACAGCCTGTGTGGTTCTGGAGGACGTTCCTGCGGGCATTCGCGCCGGGAAGGGCGCAGGGGCCCGGGTTATAGCTTTCACCACCACCTCGCCGCAGGCCGAACTGGAGGCGGCGGGTGCGGATTGGATCCTGACTAGTTGCGCGAGCGTCCGTCTTGCCTCCACGGTCCCTGATGGTTTGCGGTTCGATCTGCGCTCGTCCTGAGGCCATACGAATATTGCAACCCTGCCGCTCTCTGGTGCATCTCATCCTTGCTTTTCAGGGGAACCCGTCTCTCACTTCAGAGATTTCAGCATAAGGAGTCCGCGATGAAGCGTGCGATGATCCTTGTTGTTGTTGCCGTCCTCAGTCTCTACATTTTCGGCGTCGCCCAGGACACCCAGCGTGAACCCTCGGCGCGCGGCCAGGAACGAATCACCCGTGAAGTCCGGCATGAATTGCTGATGCTCCCGTATTTTGGGGTCTTCGATTACATCGCCTTCAAAGTAAACGGCGATGACGTCGCCTTGTTGGGCCAGGTTGTTCGTCCGACGACTAAGTCGGACGCGGAAAACGCTGTCAAGCACATCGAAGGCGTCGAGAAGGTAGACAATCAGATCGAAGTTCTCCCGCCTTCTTCGATGGACGATCAGCTTCGTCTCAGGCTGTTTCGCGCGATCTACGGAGATCCCGCTCTTCAGAAGTATGACCTCGGTGTACAGAAGCCGATCCGCATCATCGTCAAGAGCGGGCGCGTGACGTTGGAAGGTGTGGTCGACAACGATGCTGACAAGAACCTGGCTGGACTCCGTGCCAACGGCGTCTCGGGAGTCTTCTCGGTGACGAACAATCTGCAGGTGCAGAAGTCCTAACAAAGCTTCGGCAGTCTCTAGCATCCGTTCCTGGAGGGCATACCCTCGCCGCGTATGCCCTCAATGTATCCCTTAAGCTCGTTTCCTTCGCAGTAACTGCCTCGTACAGAATCGGTTTTGCGGCGCGTATAATGCTCCCCGGACTTGACCTACCCCCGAGGAGGAACAGCTATTCATGAGTTTTCATACGATGAACCGCCGTACTTTTCTCCGTAATGCTGGGATCGCCGGTGCCGCCGGTCTTCTTTCAAGCCGTTTCGGATGGGCCGCAGCCGAGCACAAGATCGACAAGATCGGCGTGCAACTCTACACAGTTCGCGATTTGATGAAAGATGATTTCGAAGGCACAATCGCCAAGGTCGCTGGGATCGGTTACAAGGAAGTGGAGTTTGCCGGGTATTTCGGCCGCACCCCGCAACAAGTTCGCGCCGTCCTCGATAAGAATGGGCTCACCGCCCCGGCCACGCACGTCCAATACGACGAACTCGATGACAAGTTCCCCTCGGTCATCGAAGCCTCCAAAACGATTGGCTTGAGCTTTATCATCTGCCCCTGGATCCCGGAAGACCTGCGCAAGTCGCCCGACATCTGGAAACAGGCCGCCGAGAAATTCAACCGTTGCGGCGAGCAGACCAGGAAGGCCGGCATGCAGTTCGGATATCACAACCACTGGTTCGAGTTTCTGCCGGTCAACGGCAAGTTACCCTACGACGAACTGCTCACAATGTGTGACCCAAACCTGGTCAAGATGGAGATGGACCTTTGCTGGATCACGGCAGCCGGAGCCGATCCACTTACCTATTTCGCCAAATACCCTGGACGCTTCCCGTTGGTTCACGTCAAGGACATCAAGAAGCTGTTCAAGGTAACGGAAGGCGGATCGCAAAACTTCGGCGATCAAGCCGACCTGACCTCAGTGGGTGACGGCATCATCGACTGGAAGAGGATCTTTGCCAAGTCCAAGCAAGCAGGCATCAAGCACTACATCGTCGAGCACGATAAACCGACGCAACCGCTGGATAGCATCACCGCGAGCTACAACTATTTGAACAAGCTCCGCTGGTAGGCGGAATCAAACCGGATACAGACAAGCAGGGCGAAAGCAATCAGTGCTTTCGCCCTGCTTACTTTTTGCTTCCGAGCCCCGAGCGATTTCGATGAGATACCCCGGGTGACTGTTGACAAGTCAGACGTCCGAAACGGCCGGAACGACGTTTTTGATAATTCGGAATTGCCTTCCTGCGATTACACTATCTGCCATCCCCCGGGGGGATCAGAGAGCAAGGACAGAGGAGTTCCATGCAGGTTTCCCGCACGCCCAAAACGTATGACGTCTGCATTATCGGCTCCGGCGCGTCGGGTGGCACTGCGGCCAAGGTACTAACCGAAGGCGGGCTGAGCGTCGTCATGCTCGAGGCCGGGCCTCCCGTCATTCCCGAAAGAGATTACAAGGAGCATGTCTGGCCCTATGACCTGCCGCATCGCGGCGCCGGCATCGGGGCCCGAGGACGCCGCAGTTTCGATAACGAGTTTCTCGCTCCTAACGGCGCATGGGAAATTGAGGGCGAGCCCTATGTCTCCGCCCCCGGCTCGACGTTCCGCTGGTTCCGCTCAAGAATTCTCGGTGGCCGCACCAACCACTGGGGACGTATCGCACTCCGCATGGCGCCGGTCGACTTCAAGGTTCGCTCGCACGACGGTATGGGCGATGATTGGCCCATCAGCTACGAAGACGTCGCTCCCTACTATGACAAGGTGGAGTCTTACATCGGCGTGTTCGGGACGAAAGAGAACATTCCCAGCGCTCCGGACGGAATTTTCCTTCCGCCGCCCAAGCCGCGTTGTACCGAAGCCATCGTCAAGAAAGCGTGCGACAAGCTCAACGTCCTGTGTATTCCTTCGCGGCTGGCGATCTTGACCCAGCGCCATAATGGCCGCCCGGCATGTCACTATTGCGGGCAGTGCGGACGGGGCTGCATTACCGCCTCGAATTTTAGTTCCAGCCAGGTGCCAATCCCCGACGCACAAAAGACCGGACGCTTTACCCTGATCACCGGTGCGATGGCGCGCGAACTCGTCCTTGGCAAAGATGGCAAAGTTTCCGCGGTCTCTTACATCGATAAAGCCAGCGCCAGCGAGAGGCGGGTTCACGCCCGTGCATTCATAGTTGCCGCCAGTACCTGCGAGTCCGCGAGACTTTTGCTGAACTCAAAATCAACGCTGTTTCCCGACGGTCTCGCCAACTCCTCCGGCGTGGTAGGCCGGTATCTCATGGATACCGTCGGCAGCAGTGGCTTCGGATACTTTCCGCAACTCGAGAAGATGCCGGCGCACAATCACGATGGCACCGGTGGGATGCACATGTACCTGCCCTGGTGGAAATTCGACCGCAAGAATGACTTCCTGCGCGGCTATCACACCGAGTTCGGAGGTGGCCGCGATATGCCCGGCGTCGGCGACCACGACTATTTGTGCGACGAGTTCGAAGGCTACGGATCCGCTCTCAAACAGGCGTGCAAAAAGCGATACGGTACTTTCATTGGCTTCGGCGGGCGCGGCGAGATGATCCCCAACGAAAACTGCTATTGCGAAATCGATCCCTCAGCGGTCGATCAGTGGGGCATTCCGGTATTGCGCTTCCACTGGAAGTGGGGCGATAACGATATCAAGATGGCGAAGGATATGCAGGAAACCTATCGCGCCATCACCGAAGCTGCCGGAGGCACGTATCTTACTTCGAAGCCGGCTGGAGGACCCCATCCCTACGGCATCGAGAATGGCGGAGAAGTGATCCATGAGGTCGGCGCCGTGCGCATGGGAGAGCACCCTGCAACCTCGGCTTTGAACGGCTACTGCCAGGCGCACGAGGTGAAAAACTTGTTTGTGACCGATGGAGCCTGCTTCGTCACCAACGCCGACAAGAATCCCACGCTCACCATCATGGCTCTCACGTGGCGCGCATCCGAGTATTTGCTCGATCAGGCGAAGAAAGGAAACCTGGGCGCATGACGTTTTCGCGGCGGGATATCCTCAAATCGCTTACGCTTACGGCCGTAACAGGTTCTGTACTGCGGGTCATTCCGCTCGAGGCAGCCGAGTATGCCCACCAGATGGTGAAGGCGGAAAAGGCTGCGGCGAAGGATCAGGCATACGCACCCAAGTTCTTCTCGCCGCATTCTTACAAAACGCTGCAGAGTCTTTGCCAGTCGATCATCCCGTCAGACGCCGAGGCCAAAGGAGCGATCGAAGCGGGCGCTCCCGAATTCATCGACCTGATCACGAGCGAAAGCAAGGATTATCAACTCGCCCTGGGCGGTGGGCTCATGTGGCTCGATAACGCCTGTCTCGACCGCTACGGCAAGTCGTTCATCGATTGCGCGCCTGAGCAGCAGAAGGAAATCCTCGACCTCATTGCCTATCGCAAGAACTTTGATAAGGACCCAAGTCTCGGTCAGGGAATCGAGTTCTTCGGGTTGCTGCGCAAGCTCACCGCGGACGGCTACTTCACCAGCGAAATCGGCATCACCTACCTCGGGTACGTGGGCAATACCTATGTTCAAGACTTTCCGGGTTGCCCAAGCGTCCCCGAAACATAGCTAAG
>Ga0335069_10016152_pt1 | contig 10426 bp, 6 predicted proteins | sample Lox_Sample_11_FD_206714 | JGI IMG/M metagenome (GOLD analysis project Ga0335069, IMG submission 206714) | Soil microbial communities from Loxahatchee National Wildlife Refuge, Florida, United States - Lox_Sample_1.1 | ecosystem: Environmental > Terrestrial > Soil > Wetlands | place: USA: Florida...
CAGCCGAAACTGCGCGGCGCACCTTCGAGGAAGGCGTCCTGGCCGAAGGCCTGCCCACGATCACGGTCAAGCTGCCGGAGGGCGTGCTGAACATCGCCGTGGCGAGCGGCCTTGCGGCATCCAATTCCGAGGCGCGCAAGCTGATCGCAAACAGGGGGCTCAGGATCAACGACGTCGCGATCAGCGATCCGCGCCATATCGTGAGCACCAGCGACCTAACGCCCAAGGGCGTGGTCAAGCTTTCCAGCGGCAAGAAGAAGCACGTCCTGGTCAAGCCGGCCTAGGGCTTCGGCATGTCCGATTGGGTCGGGCGCGACTCGGGCGTGACGACAACCGGCGCCGGCGGCACGTTGGAGGGCGCGTTTGCCGCTTCCGGCATCTTGCCTTCCCAGATGCGGCGCGTAATGCCCGGAAAGGCCAGCGACAGCGGATTGATGGTCACCTTCGGCTCGTCGGCGTCGCCGCTTGCCGTATAGACCATTCCGATGATCCCTTCTCCGGGCTTGGAGACGAGCAGGTTGCCGAGGCCTGGAATGATGCCCAGAACGCTGTTGATACCGAAGAGCGGCACGAGCGTGCCTTTGAGCGCGATCTCGTTCCTGGGACGGTCGAGATAACCGTCCGCACTGACGCCGATCGCCGGCCCTGTGGCGCGGGCGTCGTGAATTCCGAACACGCCGTTGCTGGCGCTGAACGGGATCTTCAGCTCGTCGACCGCGATGCCGCCGCCTTGAAGCAGGTTGCCGAAGCCGATCAGCGAGCCGGCGCTGAACAGCCGTGCGAGGAACGGCTGGTTGAGCAGCCGGAAATCGCTTAGCAGGACCGTGCCTTCGTAGTCGTTGGCCGCCGCACTGTCGGCGGACGATGCCATCGCGGGCCCATGCAGCGTCGCCTGGACGTCGAGCTTTCCGTTCTTCATGCTCGAGAACCCGAACAGGCCGCGCGCCAGCGTGCCGGCATCAGACGCGGTCAGCGACAGATGCCTGTCATTGCCGGCCGGCCCTATACTTCCGGCGATCGTGCCGGCCTTGCCGATGCTGCCGCTGAGGGTCATGGTCGCCGGGCGATCCTCGAAACCCGTGACGTCCAGCGCGAAGGGCGCGATCACCACTCCGCTGCGAAGAACGATGCGATCGAGCCTGGCGCTGACATGAAACGGCTCGTCGAAGGCAGAGCTGGAGCGTCCGGAGCCGCCCCCGCCGCTGTTGCTGCCGCGCCGCGCGAGTTGAGTGCCATCGAGCGAATGGCCGCGAATGGTGATGTCTAGGCCTGCGGCGCCGCGTTGCAGGTTGAACGAGAAATCGTTGGATGCGCCCGATCGCACCGAAGGGGCATCGAGCGCGATCAGCGTACCCTTCGGATCGAAGCTCATCGTCATTGTCGCCGCGAGGCTCGGACCGGTTATCGCCAGCGTCTCCGACTGGATCGCGGTGTGCGATCCGAACGCGACGGTAACGTGGGCCGAGGCCGGGAACCCGGCCGGCTTGGTGATTCCGACCAGATCGAGCGACAGAGCCGCGGCGGTAAGGTCCAGGGTCAGATCAGCGGCCGTGAGCTCGCCACGCCGTCCAACCAGAGTGCCGCTCACGCCGACCGGGCCTCTCAGATAGCTCGAGATCCGGAGCCCCAGCATCTCACGCCCTGCCTCGTCGAGCGTGCCTTTGACGAAGACCTTGCTCGTCACGCCCGACGCGCGGAAGTCCTCGACCCAATCGAGGTTCAAGCGCGAGGACGCGAGCGCGGCGCTACCGAACGCATGCAGATGGTTGTTGTCGATATCGAAGGTGACGGCGCCGTCGGAGAGGCGCACGTCCTTGCCGAGAGCGATGCCGAAGCCGGTGACGGCCGCCCTGACCGAAATGTTGATGTCGTTGACGCTGAGGTTCCTGAGCATGGGCATGTGGAACTTCATGTCCACCGCTGCCTTGCCCGCCGTCTGGTTCGGATCAATCCCGAAGCGGGTCGGATAGTTGAGGGGCTGAAGGTCGGTGAGCTTGAGAATGTCGCCCATCGTGCCCTCGACATGGGCGCTGATGTCGCCCGGCGAGCCGGGCGCGCTAAGATCCGGAATCGTCGCCTGGCCGTGACTCACGACGAGCGGTCCGATCCGGGCGCTCGAGAATTCGGCGCTGAACCGGTTGCCAGTCAACCGCGCGGTGCCGACAACACCGGTCAGATGCGTCAGGCCGGTCACGTAGTTCGCTTCAACATTGAAGATGGGGAACGTCATCAGCACCGCGCCATCGGGCACCACCGGCTGGTCGAGCGCGCCCGCCGGCAGGTGCGTCTCGAAGACGAGCGGACCGATGCTGCCTGAATAGACGCTGCGATCGATCCAGTCGCGCGCGCCCTGGCCGATGCCGAGCGGCCAGTAGCGCAGCAGGTCGCGCACAGCCATCGGCGCGATGCGACCCTTGATGTCGAGAACCGGAGACTTGTTGTCGACCAGCGTGATCTTGCCCGTGGTGTCGAGCACGAGCGCCCCGCCGGACGTGTTTAGCTGGTCGATCAGGATGTCATGCGTGGCCGGCAGGTAGCTGCCGCGCAACGTGATCAACGGCAGAAACACCGGCTGGGCGAACCCTCCTGGGACCGAGAGCGCCGTCTTGTCGGCCGTCAGGACGACGCCAAGGCGCTCGATCGCCCCGGTCGGATCAAAGAAGAGGTCTGCCCTGCCGACGATGTGCGCCTGCATCTGGTCAGAGTCGAGCGTCGCGTCGTCGAAGCTGATACGGGAAGTCGCACGGTCATAGCGGCCCATGAGCCGCAGCGTCCGAACATTGACGGGCTTGCGGATTCCGACGAGGACCGCCGTGCCCCTGGCGCCGATTCCGAATTGTGCGTTCAGCAGGTGCGCGCCCTGGATAGCGAAGCTGGCGCTGAGGTCCGCGGTCATCGCCACGCTCTGCAGGAACGAAAACATCTTCGCGTTGCGGCCGAGCGCGGCGATGTCGAGGTGCGTGATCCGGACCTTGCCGCTGACGGGACCGGCACGCGGCGGGACGATCATCTCGCCGCTGACATGGGCGGCCTGACCGGTGACTTCGACATCGGCCTCCAGCGTGGCGACAAGGTTCGGACCCGAGTCCGAGATGCGGACTGCAGCACGAGGCGAGACCAGGAACAGGCCCGTCGTCTCGTCCTTGAAGGCCACGCGCGCGTCGCGAATGGCAAAGGCTTGAAGCGAGGATGCGCTCGAGCTGCTCTTGTTGATCGCGTCGGTAATGCGCTGGACAACGTCGGCCTGCCCCTCGCCGTGCTCGACTCCGAGGCGCAGCGTTCCGTTCGGAATGCGCACGAGCGTCAGCTGCACGCCGACCAGCGTCACCCGGGTCACGACGATCTTGCCCTGGACGAACGGGCCGGCCGCGAGGTCGATGTCAGCCTGCGGTGCCTGGGCGATGATGCGCCCCTGCGTGTCGAGAACCTGCGCGCCCAACACAACGAGATTTACGCGTCCCTGGTCGCGCGACCACTCGACAGCGGCCTGGTCGTACTTGATCGTGAGGCCGGGCAAGGCCTGCGCGAGCGCATCGGAGATTTGCGCCGAGAATGGGCTGAGCGAAATCGGACCTACGAGCAGGCGCAGCGCGGCACCAACCACGAAGAACAGAACGGCAACTCCGACGGCTGCCGCAACCAGCGCCGTGCGACTGATGTGGTGCGACTTCACGTAGCGACCGATGAGGGTCGCATTCCAGGCGTCAGCGAGAGTGCCGCCCGAGCGAAGTTCTGCGCCGGAGCTTGCTACGGGGTCCTGGGCCAACGGACTTGCACCTCTAACCCCCTTTGATTCGTGGACAAACGGGGCCGAAGCTTGGACTTCGGTCCCGGATCAGGTATCAGCTTATGGCTCATAGTTAAGCCCCGGGTAAACGCCCAAATTCGCCCGTTGGAGAGCCGATGGAACTGAAGCCCGGCGACAAGGCCCCGAAGTTTCGTCTTGCGAGCGACGGGGACAATGAAGTAACGAGCGCCGGGCTGAAAGGGCATCCCTTCGTTCTGTACTTCTATCCGAAGGACGATACGTCGGGCTGCACCAAGGAAGCGATCGCGTTTTCCGAAAGCCGCAAGAAATTCGACGCGCTTGGCGTAACCGTCATCGGCGTGTCGAAGGACAGCGTGGCCTCGCACGACAAGTTCAAGGCCAAGCACAAACTCAAAATCACGCTCGCGTCCGACCCTGAGACCAGGACGGCTGCGGACTACGGCGTTTGGGTGGAGAAATCCTTGTACGGCCGCAGATACATGGGCATGGAACGGGCCACATTTCTGGTAGACGCCAAGGGCCTGATCCACAACGTATGGCGTAAGGTTAAAGTCCCCGGCCACGTCGAGGCCGTGCTGGCAGCAGCGAAATCCTTGAAATGAAGCCTCATCTTCCGAAAAAGACGACTGGCCCGCGATTAACCTCTGGCTCCTTTTTCTGGGGTAAGAGCTTGATTCGCCGCCGTCAGTTAAGTGAAATGCGCCCCTCTGGGGTAAACGCAACAGACGCAAGCAAGGGTGATGTCGGGATGGCGGGGAATCTCGTCGAGCGCGTCTGGGCTTGGCTCCACGAAACCTTTCCGGAGCGTCAGATCTACATCCGCTCAGACGGGCGCGTGCAGTTCTTTACCTTCGGCCCCACCCTGCAAGCCACGATGGCCGGCCTCTCGCTGATCTTCCTGGGCTGGGTGGCGTTCGCCACCGTCAACGTGATCTTCAAGGACCGCATCATCGCGGCCAAGGATCACCGCTATCAGCAGATGCAGTCGGCCTACGAGAACCGGGTCGCCGACCTCCAGCTTTCCTATGACGAGCTGAACGGCGCGCTGGTTTCCGCAGAGGACCGGTTCAAGGCAAAGGCCGACGAGCTTCAGCTCAAGCAGAACACAATCATGAAGTTCCTCGACCGCAAGAGACAGGTCGATGCGACGCTCGCCGCCCTCGCCAACACCGGGATCAAGCAGGGTCCCGATACCGGGGCGGCAGAAGGGTCCGATTCCGGTGACGCTGCGCCGGGCGATGGCATCGAAGCCACGCCGCCGGCGGGCGCGGCGCCGATCGACGCGAGCGGCGCGTCTGACGTCCCGATCCTGACGCAGCCGACGCCGACACAGCCGCGCACGGCGAAGCCGACCAAGGCCAGCTTCCTCGACCTCGGCGGAGCGGTGGGGCACATCGCGGGCCTCCTGTTCGGCACGTCGTCGCCGACGCACAGCGATCCGCTGCCCGCGGCCATGTATGCCCAGCACCCGGCGCTCCGGATCCTCGCCGAGGAAACCGATCGCGTCGCCAGGATCGGAACGATCGAAACGCAGTTGATGGCGCGCACCCAGGGCGAGGTTGCCGAAGGCGTTACCGACATCCAGAGCTTGATCCGCCACACCGGCATCAATCCCGACGACTACACACACCGGCTGAACGCCGCCGAAGGCGTCGGCGGACCGGAATGGCCGCTACAGGCAATGCATGTGGAGGGCATTGCCGATGCGGCGTTCTCCAACGCGTTCCTGCGCGCCTCGGCTGTGCTCGACCAGATGAACATGCTGCTCGTTGCGATGCGGCACATTCCGCTTACGACGCCGGTCGCCGGACCGCTGTTCTCGCGCACGAGCGGCTTCGGCCCCCGCATCGATCCCTTTACGGGACACTACTCGTTCCACCCCGGCGTCGACTTCGCCGGCCCATGGGGATCGGTGATTGCCGCGACGGCGCCGGGCACCGTGGTCTATGCCGGCGACCGCGGTGGCTACGGAAACATGGTGGAAATTGACCATGGTTTTGGAATTCATACACGCTACGGCCACATGTCATCGATTCTTGTTCGAGTCGGCGCTAAGGTGAACAAGGGCTCGCCTATCGGAAGACTCGGATCGACGGGGCGCAGCACCGGACCGCACGTGCACTATGAGGTCTGGTACGACGACGTTGTGCGCAATCCGAGCAGCTTTATCGAGGCAGGCCGCCATGTTTTCCAGTAAGAAGGACGCAGCTCCGGCTCCCGCTCCCGGCCCCGTTCCGCCCGCGAAACGCGCGGCGCGTTCCTCCGCCCCCTCCATCATCAGTGCCGACCTGGTGGTCAATGGAACGCTGACTTCGACGGGCGACATCCAGGTCGACGGGCGGGTCGAGGGCGACGTCCACAGCGCCGGCCTCGTGATCGGCGACAAGGCATACATCCACGGCGAGATCCTGGCCGAGGAAGTGACCGTCCGCGGCCGCGTCCAGGGCAGCATCCGCGCCCGCAAGGTCCTGCTCTGCTCGACCAGCCATGTCGAGGGCAACATCCTGCACGAAGCGTTCGCGGTCGAGACCGGCGCATTCTTCGAAGGCAATTGCCGCCACGCCGACAATCCGCTGGCGGACGACAGCGCCAAGAAGACGACCGAGTTCCGTCAGGCGCCTGCTCCTGCCGCAAGCGCTCCCGCGAATGCCCCGTCGGCCGTTTCCTCGATGGTCTCGCGCCCGATGGCAAACGATCCGAGCCGCCCGCCGGCCGCAGCGAGTTTTGCGCCGATCAAGACCAACGCCTGAACGGCGACTCAGAGAGATAAGGAAACCCCGCCGCGGACACCCGCGGCGGTTTTTTTCTTCAGGCGCTGTCTTCCCGTCTCGGCGCAGGAGCCGCCGCAGCCGCTATTCCAGATCCTCGACCTTTTCCTTCGGCTTGCCGCCGACCGCCTGGGCCAGAGCGGCAGCCATGAAGGGGTCGAGGTCGCCATCGAGCACGTCAGACGGCGTGCGGCTTTCTACGCCGGTGCGCAGGTCCTTCACCAGCTGATAGGGCTGAAGCACGTAGGAGCGGATCTGGTGGCCCCAGCCGATGTCGGACTTTTCGCCGACAAAGGCACCGGTCTCCGCGCGCTTCTTCTCGAGCTCGATCTCATAAAGCCGCGAGCGCAGCATGTCCCAGCAATTGGCGCGGTTCTGATGCTGCGAACGTTCGGTCTGGCAGGCGACGACGATTCCGGTCGGCAGATGCGTGATGCGGACCGCGCTTTCAGTCTTGTTCACATGCTGGCCGCCGGCACCCGAGGCGCGATAGACGTCGACGCGGACGTCCTTCTCCGGAATGTCGATCTCGATCGACTGATCGATCACCGGATAGACGGTGACGCTCGAAAAGCTCGTGTGGCGGCGGGCATTGGAATCGAACGGCGAGATGCGCACCAGGCGATGCACGCCAGCCTCGGTCTTCAGCCAGCCGTAGGCGTTCTCACCCTTGACCAGGATCGTCGCCGATTTGATTCCGGCGCCCTCGCCTTCGCTTTCTTCGAGATACTCGACCTTGTAGCCGTGCTTCTCCGCCCAGCGCGTATACATGCGCTCGAGCATCTGCGCCCAGTCCTGGCTCTCGGTCCCGCCGGCGCCTGCATGAATCTCGAGATAGGTATCGTTTCCGTCGGCCTCTCCGGACAGCATCGACTGGAGGCGCTGCTGCTCGGCGCGAGCGTGGATCGCCTCGATCGTGCGCTCGGCGTCGGCGACCATCGCCGTGTCGTTCTCGGCCTCCGCGAGCTCCATCAGGCCGAGCGCGTCGGCGAGCTCGTTCTCGAGCGTGCGCACAGCCGAGAGCGAACTGTCCAGCTTCTGACGCTCGCGCATCATCTTCTGGGCGCCCTGCGGATTGTTCCAGATCGAGGGGTCTTCGGCCCTGGCGTTCAGCTCGTCAAGGCGGCGCACCGCTTTGTCCCAGTCAAAGATGCCTCCTCAGCAGGGCGATCGCCTGCTGAATGTCTTCGACGGTCCGGGTGATTTCGGGGCGCATGGGATTCTCCGGGCGCTCATATAGGCAGCGCCTCACGGTTCGTAAAGTTTCGCGTCAGTAGAGGCCGCCGTTGCCGGGATCGACGGCGCCGGTATTGGTCGCGGCCGTGCCTGACGGCGCCGTGCCGCCAAAGGTCACCTCGCCGCCCCCGATCTCGGCATTCGGCGCGTCCGGCTCGCCCGGAGCGGTGTTCGGCTTGAACGCCTCGAGGAAGTCGCCACCGAGCGCGCCGGAATGGCGATCGATCCTGACCATTTCGATGCCCGGCGCCGGGCGGAACGGGATGCCGGGCGTGTTGGAGAGCGCGCCCTTCATGAAGTCGCGAAAGATCGGCGCGGCCACCGAAGCGCCCTGCTCGCTGCCGCCCATCGGGCGCGGCTTGTCGAAGCCGACATAGGTGCCGCAGACGAGATCGGGCGAGAAGCCGACGAACCAGGTGTCATTGGGCCCGTTGGTCGTACCGGTCTTGCCGGCGAGCGGCTTGCCGACCGCAAGGATCGAGACGCCGGTGCCGTGCTGCACAACACCCTCCAGCAGGTGCACCATCTGGTAGGCGGTCTGCGGATCGAGCACCTGCTCGCGCGTGTCGGCAAGCAGCGGCTCCTGCATTCCGGGATGCCAGTCGGGCACGTTGCAGCCGTCGCAGGCGCGGTTGTCATGGCGCCAGATCGTCTTGCCGTTGCGGTCCTGGATGCGATCGATCAGCGACGGGATGACCTTCTTGCCGCCGTTGACGAACACCGAATAGCCCGTGACCTGCTTGAGAAGGGTTGTCTCGCCGGCACCGATCGCATTCGCGAGGAACGGGGCGAGGTGATCATAGGCGCCGAACTTGAGCGGGTACTGCACGACCTTGTCCATGCCGACGGCCTGCGCGAGCCGGATCGTCATCAGGTTGCGGGAAAGCTCGATGCCGCGCCGCAACGTTGCCATGCCGAGATAGCCACCACGCTCGAAGTTCTTGGGCCGCCAGATGTGGCCCGACCCGTCGTTCATCTCGAACGGCGCGTCGAGCACCTTGCTGACCGGGGTGTAACCGTTGTCGAGCGCCGCGGCGTAGACGTAGGGCTTGAACGACGAGCCGGTCTGGCGCATCGCCTGGAAGGCGCGGTCGAACTGGCTTGACGCGTAGGAGAAGCCGCCGGAAAGCGCGAGCACGCGCCCGGTGTGCGGGTCCATCGCGACGATGCCGCCATTCACCTCGGGCACCTGGCGCAGGCCGTACTCGCCGGGCTTGTCGTCGAGCGGCTCGACGTAGATCACGTCGCCCGGCTTGACGACATCCGACGGCCTGGCCGGCGCCGGTCCGGGATAGGGCGAATTCTTGGTCTCGCGACGCGCCCAGGTCAGCTCGCTCCACGGGATCGTGCCGGCCGCGCCATCGCCAAAGGCTATGTTCGTGGCGTTGCCGTCGAACCCGACCACCATCGCGACACGCCAGCTTTCGACGCCGGACTGGTTCTGCACCGCCTTGAGCGTGTCGCGCCAGTTGCCCTGCATGTCGATGCTGCTGAGGGCGCCGCGCCAACCGTGACGGCGGTCATAGCGCACGAGTCCGGCGCGCAGTGCGTTCACCGCGTAGTTCTGGAGCGCGGTGTCGAGCGTCGAGCGGACCTGGAGGCCGCCGTCGTACAGCGCCTGCTCGCCATAGCGCGCATAGAGCTCACGCCGGACCTCTTCGACGAAGTAGTCGGCATCCTGGGTCTGCGAGCCGATCGCGCGGGTCTGGGTGATGAGCGGCTCGGCCATGGCGGCGCGCGCCTGGTCAGGCGTGATGTAGCCGTTCTCCTCCATCTGTCCGATCACCCAGTTACGGCGGTCGACCGCGGCCTTATGGTTGCGGACCGGATCGAACTGCGACGGCGCCTTTGGAAGCGCGGCGAGGAATGCGACCTCGGCGATGTCCAGCTCATCGAGCGACTTGCCGAAATAGTTCAGCGCGGCGGCGGCGACGCCGTAGGAGTTCTCGCCGAGATAGATCTCGTTGAGATAGAGCTCGAGGATCTTCTGCTTCGAATAGGTCGCGTCGATGCGGATCGCGAGGATCGCCTCGCGGATCTTGCGGCTGAACTTCACGTCCGAATTGAGCAGGAAGTTCTTGGCGACCTGCTGGGTGATGGTCGAGGCGCCTTCGAGGCGGCGGTGCTCGAAGACGTTGAAGATGTCCTTGATCGCGGCGCGCATGATGCCCGACGGATCGATGCCGGGATGGTTGTAGAAATTCTTGTCCTCGGCCGAGGTGAAGGCCTCGGACACGAGCTTGGGCACGAAGGCGATGGGCACGAAAATGCGGCGCTCGCGGGCGTACTCGCCGAGCAGCGTGCCGTCGCCGGCATAGACGCGGGTGGTGACCGGCGGAGTGTAGTCGCGCAGCGTCTCCACGCTCGGAAGATCGCGCGTCACCCAGTAGACGGCGATGACCGCGCTCAGCACGACGCCGGCGCCGAGGACGCCCAATCCCAAACCCGCGTAAAGCAGAATGCGGCGCAACATGCGCGTGTCAGTCCCTTCTGAGGCGCCTTCTTATCGGCCGATTGTGGCGCTGGGAAGGTCGCACCCTAACTTGCCGATATTTAAGGATTTGCAGCTCCCGTCGTGGGGCCGAAATAGCGGTCCACGGCCCCAGCGATGGCGCCGGCGACGCCGTTGCGCCAGCGCACGGTATTCATCCGT
>Ga0335069_10016153_pt1 | contig 10426 bp, 10 predicted proteins | sample Lox_Sample_11_FD_206714 | JGI IMG/M metagenome (GOLD analysis project Ga0335069, IMG submission 206714) | Soil microbial communities from Loxahatchee National Wildlife Refuge, Florida, United States - Lox_Sample_1.1 | ecosystem: Environmental > Terrestrial > Soil > Wetlands | place: USA...
GACCCTGCATCCGTATATAGCTTCCACGCACGTCCATGACAACCGCGGGGAGAAGGACGACCACCTCATGCCCTTCGACGGTGACATCGATTGGACCGAAGCGGTCCGGGACCTGCGCCGCGGCGAAGGCCAGTTCCCCATGCTCTTTGAGATTCGCGATTACGGAACGGAATTCACCAGCCTCGCCCACCTGGCCGAAGTCATCGACCGTTTGGAAAAACTTCCTCAGGAGGAATAATCCCCTTGCCCCCCGTGGTTGAAATCCGCCGAGTTTCCCAATATGCCAGCCAGGAAGTGACCGTGCAAGGCTGGCTCTATAACCTGCGCGAGAGCGGCAAGCTGCTCTTTCCACTTTTCCGCGACGGCACCGGAATCATCCAGGGCGTGGTGGTGAAGAGCGCCGTGCCCCCGGAGGTATTCGATGCGGTGCGGGAGCTGACGCAGGAATCATCGCTGCGCGTCACCGGCAAGGTTCGGGCCGATCAGCGTGCTCCCGGCGGCTTCGAGATGGATGTCACGAACGTGGAGGTTCTACAGCGCATCCCGGTGGAGACACCCTACCCCATCACTCCCAAAGAACATGGCATCGAGTTCCTCATCGATCATCGGCATCTGTGGCTGCGCTCCACCCGCCAACGCGCCATCCTGGGGATTCGCCACGAGATCATCAAGGCCGTCCGCGATTTCTTTGACGACCGCGGCTTCACCCTGGTGGATACGCCCATCTTCACGCCGGCGGCCTGCGAGGGGACGACCACACTGTTCGAGGTTAGCTACTTCGATGACAAAGCATACCTAACCCAATCCGGCCAACTTTACAACGAGGCAACGGCGATGGCGGTCGGCAAAACCTACTGCTTCGGGCCGACGTTCCGCGCGGAGAAATCCAAGACGCGCCGCCACCTGACGGAATTCTGGATGGTGGAGCCGGAAGTCGCCTTTGCCCACCTGGAAGATGCCATGGAACTGGGCGAGGGACTGGTGTCCTTCGTCGTGGGGCGGGTGTTGGAGAAGCGCCGGCCTGAACTCCAAACGCTGGAGCGCAAGATCGAGAACCTGGAGAAGATAAAACCACCCTTCCCGCGCCTGAGCTACGACGAGGCCGTGAAGATTCTACAGGGCAAGGGCAGCGAAATTCAGTGGGGGGGGGACTTCGGTGGGACGGATGAAACGCTGCTCTCGGAGGGCTCGGAGAAGCCCCTGCTGGTTCATCGTTATCCCACGCAAGTAAAGGCCTTTTATATGGCCCCCGATCCCGCACGGCCGGAAGTGGCGCTGTGTGTGGACATGCTCGCCCCGGAGGGATATGGCGAAATTATCGGCGGCGGCGAGCGCGTGGCGGATCTGGCGCTGCTCGAGCAGCGCCTCCAGGAGCACCAGTTGCCGCGCCAGGCATTCGAGTGGTACCTCGACCTTCGCCGCTACGGTACGGTGCCGCACGCGGGATTCGGCATGGGGATCGAGCGCGTGGTGGCCTGGATCTGCGGCTTGGAGCACGTGCGCGAGACCATTCCATTCCCGCGCATGCTCTACAGGCTGACACCGTAATCATACTGGTTGAGGAGATAGAACAGGCGTGACCTCACAAGGAGGGCGGCATGCTCAAAATCAAAGTTCTCGGAGTTCCGATGGACCTCGGCCAGGAGCGGCGCGGGGTCGATATGGGACCTTCGGCCATACGCGCCGCAGGACTGAACCAGGCTTTGGCGAGCCTGGGCCACGAAGTTGAAGACGGCGGCAACCTTGCCGTACGGCTGCCCGAACAGCAGCATTTCGGCGACCCCAAGGCTAAATACCTAAAGGAGATCGCCGCGACCTCGCAGGAAGTCGCGCAACAGGTTTGCGAGACCCTGGAAGCAGGCTCGTTTCCTCTCTGTCTCGGCGGGGATCACTCCTTGGCCATCGGCACCCAGGCGGGCGTGGCCAAGTTCCATCACGACCGCAAGCAAGCGATCGGTTGCATCTGGATTGACGCCCACGCCGACATGAATACGCCAGAAACCAGCCCCAGCGGCAATATCCACGGCATGCCTTTCGCGACCAACCTGGGCCGCGGCCCGGAGGCACTGACCCACATTTGTGGTTTTGCGCCCAAACTACGGCCGGTAAACTGCGCGCTCATCGGGGTGCGGGACCTGGACGCGCGCGAAAGGCAGGTGGTCCGCGATTCCGGCGTTACCGTGTTTACCATGCGGGAGATCGATGAGCTGGGGATGCGCATCGTTATGGAGCGCGCCATCACCCTTGCCTCGAAGGGAACCGCGGGGTTTGTCGTCTCCTTCGACATGGATGTCGTCGATCCGGGCGAGGCGCCCGGGGTGGGTACGCCGGTGCGGGGCGGCATCACCTTCCGTGAAGCTCACCTGGCGATGGAGATGGTCGCCGACAGCAACAAGATGTTGGCCTTTGAACTCGTCGAGATTAACCCCATTATCGACATCATGAACAAAACCGCGATTCTGGGTGTCGGATTCACCTCCTCAGCCTTCGGAAAGAGAATTCTGTGACCGGGAAGCTCCGCATCGGAATTCTGTACGGCGGGCGGTCGGGCGAGCACGAGGTGTCGCTGCAATCGGCAGCCTCGGTGATCAAGGCGCTCGACCCGGCGAAGTACGGAATCCTTCCCATTGCAATTACGCGTGACGGCCACTGGCGAATCGGTTCCGGGGCCGCGCAGCTTCTGGCCGAGGTCATGGAAAGCGGCGAGCCGGTGACGCCCTCGGTGGACCCCACGGGCCCCAAGCTTCTGCCGATGGCCTCTTCCACCCCCATCACTCCTCTGCGTCCGGAGGTAGACGTCATTTTCCCGGTTCTCCACGGCACCTTCGGGGAAGACGGCACGGTTCAGGGCCTGCTCGAACTGGCGGACGTTCCCTACGTCGGGGCGGGTGTACTGGCGTCGGCGGCGGGGATGGATAAGGACGTAATGAAGCGCCTGTTTCGCGACGCCGGGCTTCCCGTTGTACCCTGGGAGCTCATCTTGCGATCCGATTGGGAAAGCGATCCCAAGGGTGTCCGCAGGCGAATTGAGAAGAAACTGCGCTACCCATTGTTTGTGAAGCCGGTGAACCTTGGCTCCTCCGTCGGAATCAGCAAGGTGCACAAGCGGCGCGAGCTGCCCGCGGCCCTGGACGTGGGCGCGCAATACGATCGCAAGATTTTGGTGGAGAAGGGGATCAACGCCCGCGAGATCGAGTGCGCGGTGTTGGGCAACGACCACCCGCAAGCCTCGGTGCCGGGGGAAGTAGTCCCGGTGAATGAGTTCTATGATTATGAGGCGAAGTACATCAAAGAAGGTTCGGAACTCCTCATCCCGGCGCCACTGACGGTGCGCCAGACGAAACAGGTGCAGGAGGTGGCCGTCCGCGCCTTCCAGGCCATCGATGGCGCCGGGATGGGCCGGGTAGATTTTCTCCTCGATCGCGAAACGGGAAAAGTCTACCTGAACGAGATCAACACCATTCCCGGCTTCACCTCCATCAGCATGTACCCCAAGCTCTGGGAAGCTAGCGGCCTCCCTTATCCGCGTCTTCTCGACCGCCTGATCGAACTCGCCCTCGAACGTTACCAGGAGAAGTCTCGCACCCGATTCACCTACTCGCCAGACGCTCCGAAACCGGCGTAAGAGCGCCTTAGGCAATTCCTCCTTGACGCGAACCCGCTGTCAATGGTATTTAACTATCTGGTTAGTTAAATTCAGGAGAGGTCCAAGGGGCAGGTAGTGGGAACCCACGCAAGGCATCACAACAGCGCGGGCACTCGGTCCGCCATCCTCAAAGCGGCCGAGCAGATCTATGCCGAATATGGCCTGGCGGGGGCGCGCACGGACGCTATTGCGGCTGCCGCCAGGGTGAATAAGGCTCTGTTGTATTACTACTTCAAAAGCAAAGAAGACCTCTACCAGGCGGTCATCGGGTCGCAGTTGCGCGAATTCGAGAAGCAAACTGAAGAAGTGCTTTCAGCCCAAGGGCCGGCTGGGCCCATCCTTCTTCGCTATGTCAGCAATCACTTCGACTTCATCGGAACCCACCCCCACTACCCGCGCATATTTCAACGCATGATGATGGAAGGGGACCGCACCCTGGAGCGGCTCGTGCGCGAGCACTCTGTTCCACTTATGAAAATGCTCTTGGCCGTGCTAATCCGAGGGATGAAGTCAGGCGAGTTCAGGCGCCTTGACCCCAAGCACGCCTTGGTGTCGATCTCGGGATTGACCGGGCACTATTTCAACGTCGCTCCCGCAATTCGCGTCATCACCGGGCAGGACCCGTTCAGTAAGAGGAATATGGCGCGCCGAAAGACAGAAGTGTTGAACTTCATTCGCTATGCGCTGTTTCAGAATCCGGAGGCTTCAGAGGTATGAAGCGTAAGATTATTCTCCCCATCTTGCTCGTGGTCCTTCTCGGCGGGGGCGTGGTCTATTATAAGGCGGTCACGCAACCCCGGCCCTTGGTGCTGACGGGAATTGTCACCACAAACGACGTGGTGGCCAGTTCGCAGATTCAAGGGCAGCTTGCGCAGGTTTTGGTAAAGGAAGGCGACTTGGTGAAGGCTGGGCAGTTGCTCGCCGTCATCGAACCCCAGGAATTGCGCGCCGATCAGTCCTATTACCAGCACTCCGAGCGGGGGACAGCAGCGCAAGTGGCGGAAGCCGAGGCGGCGCTGAAGTATCAGGAGGCCCAGACCCGCGACCAGATCAAGCAGGCGGAAGCGTCGCTGGCGGCGGCTCAGGCGCAGGAAGACGAAGCAAAGGCCGACCTGGAACTGGATCGTTTAAATTATCAGCGTACTCAAGGTCTTTACAACCAGAAGATCGTATCCGACCAGGCGCTCGACCAGGCGCGCGCCGCATTTGATTCGCAGAAAGCCCACGCCGAGTCTCTTCAGAAGCAGGTGGAAGTCCAGCGAGCCGCGCTGGCGCTGGCACGGTCGAACGAGGACCAGATCGCGGTGCGCCGGAACCAACTCCAGGCCATGGAACGGCAACTGGATGCCGCCGGCGCACAAATGTCGAAGGCCCAGGTGCGCCTGGATTACACAGAAATTCACGCCCCCATCCCCGGCGTCATCTCCGTATTGGCCGCCCGCCAGGGCGAGGTGGTGAATATCGGCCAGCCCATCGTATCCATCATCAATCCGGATGACCTCTGGGTGCGGGCGGACGTGCCGGAGACTTACATAGACCGTATTCGCCTGGGCGACCGAATGGAAGTGCGGCTTCCGGATGGGAAGCAGAGCCAAGGCACGGTTTTCTATCGGGGCGTGGACGCCGACTATGCCACGCAGCGCGATGTCAGCCAGTCCAAGCGCGACATCAAGACCTTTGAACTCCGACTCCGCGTGGATAATAGTGACCGGCGCCTTTGGCCAGGTCTGACCGCATACGTAACCTTGCCCCTACAAGATGTCCTTTAGGTGGATCGGTTTGTGACCATGAAACCCATATCGACGCCACCCACGCCGTTCGCTGTGGAAGTTGAGCACTTGCGCAAGTGCTTCGGCAACTTCTGCGCCGTCGAAGATCTGAGTTTTTCGGTGGGGCACGGCGAAGTATTTGGACTGCTAGGTCCCAACGGAGCCGGGAAGTCCACCCTGATCCGCGTCCTGGTTACGCTTCTGCCCCCTACGTCTGGCACAGCGCGAATCCTGGGCAACGACGTTGTGCATCAGGCCGACCGGGTCCGTCATTGCATCGGGGTAATTCCCCAGGCCATGACCTCCGATCTTGATCTGAGCGCGATGGAGAATATGCAGATCTTCGCCAAGCTCTATGGCGTTCCCCGCGAGCGGCGCATCCGGGTCGCCAAGGAACTTCTGGAGGCCGTCGATCTTGGAGCGTGGGCGGACAAGCCGGTGAAGAATTTTTCCGGCGGCATGCGGCGGCGTCTGGAGATCGCGCGCGGTTTGGTGCACGAACCGCGCATCTTTTTTCTCGACGAACCGACGACGGGCCTCGATCCTGCCTCCCGCGTGGGCGTGTGGGAAATGCTCATGCGGCTGAAGAAAGAACGTGAATTGACCATCCTTTTGACCACGCACTATATGGATGAGGCCGACAAGCTCTGCGATCGCATCGCCATCGTGGACCACGGAAAGCTGATGGCATTGGATTCTCCGCTCAAACTCAAAGCTTCCATTCCCGGAAACAACATCCTGGAAGTGGGCTTTGCGCCGGTCCCGGAGGGATGGACCGAGGTGCTGCAGAAGCTCCCGGACGTGCAACACGTCAAGTCGGACGATCATGTGTTCCGCATCGGTTCCGACAACGGGCCTAAGACCACGGTGGCCCTCATGGAAGCGGCTCGCCAGGCGAGAATTGAAATAACTTCGCTATCCGTTCAGAGCACCTCGCTCGACGATGTGTTTATGCACTACACCGGCCGTCAACTGCGGGATACCTTGCAGGACGCTCTCGGCTACGACCCCACGTTTTTCTATCAACGGGGGCAAAGGTAGAAGGTTATGAATCGTATCCTGGCGCTCGTCGAACGCGATTTACGCAAGTTGATGCGCAGCCCCACGCTCATCCTGGTGTCAATGGTCATGCCCATCGTGCAGCTCGTGGTGCTGGGATATGCCTTTGGCGGAAAAATCCACGACCTGCGCGTGGCGGTCGTGAATCAAGATCACGGCTTGCCCACCGTCAAGCTGCGGGAGATGTGCGGGGCAATCGCCGCCAATGCGCGTACTTTTGAAACGGTTGAATACTCCGATCTTCAAGCGGCTTTGACGGACTTGCGGGAAGGGCGAGTAAACGGCGTCCTGAGCTTTCCACCGGATTTTTCCCGCCGCACTCTGGCCAAGGATGCGCCGCAGGTAGCGCTGATCGAGGACAACACGGATAACTTCGCCGTCGGCGCACTGGAGGGCGGTTTTACTGAGATCGTGGGTGCGTACAATCAAGGTGGCGCTCCTCCACGCGTCCCCAGCCAGGTCACTCTCTCGGTCGTGGAAATTTATCCCTACGTTCCCTACATCCAATACCTGCTGGCCGGCTCGATCGTCATGGCCATTTTCGTCTCCGCCATGATCGGAGGCGGCATCATTTACATTGATGACAAAGCGCGCGGGCTGCATGAAGGATACCTGGTCACGCCCATATCCAAACTGGAATTGATCCTCGGCTTTAACCTCTCCGGGGCGGTAAAGGCTGTGCTGGCAGGCATTGTTCTTACCACCACCGGATCGATAATCGCCGGAATTCCCAATCCACTGGAGCCCATACGGATGGTGAAACTCCTGGTGGTCATCCTGCTGACCTCTCTGGCCCTGATCAGCATGATGTTTCTCCTGATGGTCCGCGTGAATGACCCGCTCGTGCCGCGCGCCACCTTCGGCGTCCTCAACACCCTCCTCTATTTTCCCAGCGGCGCCGTTTATCCCATCTATGGATTCCCCGGCTGGATGAAGGTCATCGCAAGGGTTGACCCTATGACTTACGCTGTGCAGGCTTTCAAGTGCCTGTTGCTCAAGAATACGGGCCTGTCAGCCATCGGCGGTGATCTAGCTTTCCTGGCCTTATTTACTCTCCTGACCACGGCTGCTGAAACCGCCCTGTTCAAGCGATCCCTCTAACTCCCCTTGGCAATCCCCCTCCGCATCTAACATAATGGGGGGCTCGGGAGGGCGTTGTTACTCCTGGCTCCCGGGAGGGACCGGTCATGACTCTGCTTGATGCTCCGCCGTCCAAGCCGCCTCGAAGAATTGGTCGCTACATTCTGATTGCGCTGGCTGTTATCGTTGTGGGGGGAACGGGCTATCTCGCGTTTCGCAACTACCCTGAAGAACGGGCCATCTCGCGCTTTCTCACCACGGTCCAGCAAGGCAATTATCAGGAAGCCTATAAGCTCTGGCAGCCCAGCAGTACTTACGCATACGGTGATTTCCTGCATGACTGGGGCGAGCAAGGGGACTACGGGAAGATTCACTCCTTCAAGATCCTGGGGTCGCAGGCCAAAGGTTCGGAGACTGTAGTCGTTACCGTCACCATTAACGAGCACCCGCCGATGGAACTCGTGGTAGACCGAAAGACCAAAGGGCTTGCCTTCTCTCCTTTTTGAACCGCGTCACGAGGTCTGCGCCAGAGCCTCTTCGACGGCCACACGCACCTGGTCGAAGGTGACGGAAAGAATGCATTCGGGGCGCGCGAATTGGTAACACCGGTCCCCAGGACATGGGTTGCAGGCGTATTGGTTCTGCACAACGCGCGAAGCGGGTTGGGAATCCTTCCCCGGCCAAGGCCCCCAGATCGGAGAGCTGGAGGATCCGAAGATGACCACTACGGGCCGGGCCAACGCCGCCGCCATGTGGGCGGGACCGCTGTCATTCCCCACAAATAACCTCGCCTCCGTTAACGCCGCGGCAAACTGAGACAAGCTCACACCCTCCAGACGACGCACCGAGCCGCCGGAGGCTTTCTCCACTGCGTCTAGCACCGGTGATTCCCCCCGTCCGCATGAATAAACGGGCGTGATTCCAAAGTTGCCCTCCAGGTATGCGCCCAGGTGCGCAAATCCTTCCGGCGCCCATTCCTTGGTCTTATATAAAGCGGTGGGGTGGACGATGGCGTAAGGCTTTCCCGAGGAGATGTCCAGGGTCGCGCGTCGAGCCTCCCACCACGCCGCGTGCGCGGCTCCAGAGAAAATTTGGGCGCGCGGGATTTCCTTGCGTGGCAGCCCCAGGTGAAAGAAGGCCGCCGCTTGAAGCTCTGCCGTATGCAGAGACGGCTGGTTGAGGATAAAGCGGGCGTCGGGAATTACGACGTTGTAAAGACTCAACCCTCGATAATGCGCAAAACCCACGCGCCACGGTGCGCCCGTCCAGCGTGTAAAGAAGCGGCTGGTCGGGCCGCCGTGCAGGTTGACGCAGAGCGCATAGTCGTGACGGCGCAAACCCCGAACGACGTCGAGGCGCGAGAGCAGGTGGCGCGCGCCGGTCCCCTCCCCAGCCGTGAGGATCTCTTCCACCGCCGGGTTTCCTTCCAGCAGCTCCCGAAAGCGTGACTCCACCATGAGGGAGATGCGCAGGTCAGGCCGCCATTCCTTCAGAAGCCTCAGGGTGGGGGTCAGCAGGACAATGTCGCCGATCGACCGGAGACGAAGAATGAGGATACGCGCTCCGGAGGGAAGATTGGGTAGCAGGGAAGCCGGGTTCATAGGTGCGCGATCGTGCCCGAAGGCCAGGGTCAGCCTTGTTCGACCTTGGCGTCTTCGATGATCATGTCGGGGATATCGTCTTTGATGGCGTAGACCCGCCGGCACTGAGCGCACTTCAACCCTTGTCCATCCGGCGTGAGCTGAACCGGCACTTTACAGGCCGGGCATACCAGCATATCCAGCAGTTCCTGGGATACGGCCATACGGAACCTCCCTCGCGGCGACTCCAAGTGACATTATATCCGAATCATCCCGGCCCATGCCTTGCCAAGCGTTTGGGGCGGGTTACATTCTTCGATCCCCCCCGCCGCGGCGGCGGTTGTTAGGGTCCCACGGCGCGATTTCCATCTGTAAGGTGCAGGTGGCGTTACGCCAGGAGGGTGGCTCGATCTTCCATACGGCCAATATAGCCGAACCCTGATACACCCGTTCGAATCCCAACTCCGATTGCGAAATGGTCTCAATCGGGACGATCCACCAGGTGACTTGGGGCCGTGCCTGCAAGGTGATCATGACTTTTTGCCACTCATCGACGACCATCAGTGTGGGAGAAACGATCTCGCCGCGGAACTCCAGCGGCCGGTGGACGTCCTTGGCGAGGAAGTACCGATCATGCGCGTCGGGGGCGAGCAGGTTCAGCACCAACTCCAATCCCAGCGCCATCCCGGCAGGGCAGGCGCGGTCGGTGTCAAGCGTGGTGCGGCACTCCATCTGCCAGGTTAAGTCCATGACCTTGGAACTCAAGGTCTTGAGGGCATCGACCCGCATCGCGCCGCCGCCGCAACGGACGTCTGCCGCATTACGGAATTCGACGGCCGCGGCGGGACCCTTGAGCGGATTAGGCTTCCAGGCGCCTCGCGCCAGCGCCTCATTTTCTTCCAGGCGGAGCAGCTCAAAGTCCTGCCAGTTCTTGGTGCTGGGAAAGACAAAGGTGCGGAAGCAGTGCCGGGCGTAGCGGTCGTAGCGCAGCAGGCCTTCCAGGTGCGATTCCTTGCTGAGCACCTGGTCGTGGATGGAGGCAGGTCCCTCGCGCGGCGCTTGCTTGGTAGACACCTGCTTGCGCACCAGGTCGTGGTAGGCTTCCGGCCGCCGCATGATGGAATTTACCAGTTCCACGCCGGCCGGCTGGAAGCGCAGGCTGGAAACGGTGGCGCCGTCGGCCGGGTGCAGGGTCATGGCCCCGATGCCCTGCCGGACCAGGATTTCATCCTGCCCGTCCACGTCGAAATCCTTCGTCACCACCTCGGGCTGCGCCAGGGTGTCGCGCCCCT
>Ga0335069_10016154_pt1 | contig 10425 bp, 8 predicted proteins | sample Lox_Sample_11_FD_206714 | JGI IMG/M metagenome (GOLD analysis project Ga0335069, IMG submission 206714) | Soil microbial communities from Loxahatchee National Wildlife Refuge, Florida, United States - Lox_Sample_1.1 | ecosystem: Environmental > Terrestrial > Soil > Wetlands | place: USA: Florida...
CGATGGCCAGGCCGCGCTTGACCAGGCCGAGCAGGGCGAGCGCGACCGTCGTCTTGCCCGAGCCCGATTCGCCCACCAGGCCGAGCACGTGCCCCGGCTGGACGGCGAACGACACCTGGTCCACCACGTCGGCCTCCGGCCGCCGGCGGGACGGCGGCATCACGATCCGCAGGTTCTCCACGGCCAGCCGGGGGGTGCCCGGCCCGGCCGGCACCTTGGTCGCCGGGATGTCTTCGGACGGGGCGGTCATCAGACCACCTCCCTCGCGACCAGGCTGACGGGTTCCGGTTCGGCGGCACGGCCGCCGACGCCCAGCGAGGCCCGCGCCACCGCGTCGGTGAACGTGTTCACGCCGATGGTGAACAGCGCGATGAGGATGGCCGGCATGAGCACCCCCCACGGGTTGGCGATCAGGCCGACCCGGTTCTCGTTGATCATCAGCCCCCAGCTCGCCGCCGGCGGCTGCAGGCCGAAGCCGAGGAAGCTCAGCCCGGCGATGACCAGCATCGAGTAGGTGAGCCGCAGCCCGATCTCCACCATGAGCACCGAGGTCAGGTTGGGCAGCACGTCCTTGCGGATGATCCGGCGGCCCGGGATGCCGAGGATCTGCATGGCCTTGACGAAGTCTCGCTCGCTGACGTCCAGCGCCGCCGCGCGGGCCACCCTGGCGACCTGCGGCGCGTGCGAGATGGCGACGGCGAGCACGATCAGCCAGATCTTCGGGCCGAGGATGCTGACCAGCAGCAGCGCGAACACCAGTTGCGGGAACGCCAGGATCACGTCGACCGCGCGCATGATCACGCTGTCCCACCAGCCGCCGTAGTAGGCGGCCATCACGCCGAGCACGGCCCCGACGGCCACGCCGAGCGCGGTCGCGACGGCGGCCATGACCAGCAGCTCCCAGCCGCCGTCCAGCGTCCGGCTCAGCACGTCCCGGCCGAGGACGTCACCGCCGAGCCATGCGACGCTGGAGGCCCGGGCGAACGGCCTGGTCACGAACTCGGTGCTCGAGTACGGTGTGACGGCCGGGCCGATCGCCGCCGCGAGTACCACGCAGCCGGCGATCGCCAGCCCCGTGGCGCCTTGCGTCGTGCCAACCGCACGGCCGATTACTGCGAGTGCCTCGGATCTGCGCGCCATGGGTACCTTCCCTTCGGCCGTCAGGATCTCGGCAGCCGCCGCCGCGGGCTCACGGCGAGCGATATGACGTCGGTCGCGATGTTGACCGCGATGTAGAAGGCCGCGAGGACCAGCACGATGGCCTGGATCTGCGGGATGTCCCGGTCGGAGACCGCCGACACCAGGGCTTGCCCGAGTCCCGGGTAGTTGAACATGTACTCCACGACCACCACGCCGCCGGCCAGGTAGAGGAAGCTCAGCCCGATCACCTGGATGGTCGGCGCGATGGCGTTCGGCAGCGCGTGGAAGAGCAGCACCCGCCACCGCGGCACGCCCTTGAGCTGGGCCATCTGAACGTAGTCGCTTTCCAGCGCGTCGATCATCGACGCCCGCATCATCCGGAACACGTAGGGCACGATCACGATGACCAGGGTCGCCACCGGGAGCACGAGCTCCTTCGGGTTCGACCACGGCGCGGTGCCCGGCACGAACACCGACACCGCGGGGAACCAGTGGATCACCACGGCGGCGAAGAAGATGACCAGGACCACCGCCACGACGAATTCCGGCAGCGCGGTCACCGCCAGCGAGGTGACCGACAGCACGCGGTCGAACAGGCTGTCCCGGCGCGCCGCGGCGAGCACGCCGAGCCCTACGCCGATCAGCGTGCCGATGACGCCGGCCAGGACCACGAGGACCAGCGAGTTCAGGATCCGCCCGCCGACCAGCGAGCCCACCGGCTGCCCGTTGGCCAGCGAGGTGCCGAAGTTGCCGTGCAGCACGCCGGTCAGCCAGGTCCAGTACTGCTCGACCGCCGGCTTGTTCAGGCCCAGTTGCACCTCGAGCGCGTGCAGCCGCTGCGGGGTCGCCGTGTTCAGCAGGACCGCGCTGGCCGCGTTGCCCGGCAGCGTCTGCGTCGCGGCGAACACCAGGATCGACACCAGCAGGAGCGTGAGGATGCCGATGATGCTGCGCTTGATCAGCATGTCCCGGATGGGATGCGGCTTGCGCGGCTTGGACTGTTTCGACTCTTCCGTCTCCGCTGTCACATTTGTAGTTGTCGTCACGATAGCCACACATTCTTGAAGTCGTAGGCGTTCAGTGACAGGCCGATCTTGGACGGGATCAGGCCGCCGACGTTGGTGCCGTAGCCGTCGATCACCGGCGGGAAGAACGGGATGATGTAGCCGCCCTCGTCGTACTCGATCCGCTGCATCTCGTGCGCGAGCTCGGTCCGCAGGGCGTCGTCGACGGTGGCGATGGCCTGGTTGTACAGCGAGTTGTACCGGGAGTTGTTCCAGTGCGTCTCGTTGAACGGGGCGGCCGGCAGCGTGGCCAGCGACACCTGCGGCAGGTAGAAGTTGTAGAACCAGTAGTCCTGGGCGAACTCCCACTTCAGGTAGTTCGTCCCGTAGAAGTCGTTCACGGTGACGTCGTTCACGCTCACCGTGATGCCGGCCGCCGTGGCCTGCTGGGCCAGCACCTGCGCGGCCAGGACGGTACCCTGCGCGATGTCCGAGGTGATGAGCTGGACGTGCAGGCCCTCGGCGCCGGCCGCCTTGAGCAGCGACTTGGCCTGATCGATGTCCCGCCCACGCTGGGGCAGGCTGTGGTCGTACTCCGGGGCCCAGATGCCGAACACGTCGTTGCCGAGGGTGCCGTAACCGCCGAAGACCAGGTCGAGCATCTGCTTGCGGTCAACGATCAGCCGCATGGCCTGGCGGATCCGCACGTCGCTGAACGTCCCGGTGTCCACCCGCATGGTGAACGGGTTCCAGCCGCCGCCGGCCGAGACCAGCACGTTCTTGCCCTCGCCCTGGACCTCGGAGATCACGTCTTCGCTCAGCAGGTTGACCACGTCGACCTGGCCGGCCAGCAGCGCGTTCACCTGGCTGGTCTGGTCCGCGTAGTCGGTGATGACGATCTCGTCCAGGTACGGCCGCCCGGTCTGCCAGTAGCCGTGGTACCGGACGAAGGTGGACTGGGTGCCCGGGCTGAAGCTCTTCAGCTGGAATGCGCCGGTGCCGACCGGATGCGCCGGGTCGTAGCCGACCGGGATGATGTCCGAGTAGCCGGGGATGGCCAGCGCCTGGTGCAAGGTGGCGAACGGCGTGCTGCACGGGATCTTGACCGTGTACTGGTCCAGCTTGGCCATGTGCTTGGCGTCGATCGAGGCCAGCCCGGCCGCGGCCGCGGCCGGGGCCTTCGGGTTCAGGATCTGCCGGAACGTGTAGATGACGTCGTCGGCGGTCAGGTCCTTGCCGTCGTGGAAGGTGATGCCCTGCCTGACGCGGACGATCCACTCGGTGGCCTTGGCGTTCGGGGTGAGCTCCTCGGCCAGCACGAACACCGGCTGCGCGGCCGGGGTCAGCCCGATCAGCGGCTCGTACAGGTTGTCGATCCGGGAGAAGTCCACGTTGGTGATGGCGTTCAGCGGGTCCAGCGTGTCGGCGCTCGACCCGCCGGTCAGGCCCGCCCGCAGCGTGCCGCCATAGCGCGGCTTGCCCGCGGTGGAGGTGGTGACGGCCTTGATCGTGTTGCCCGTCCCGCAGCCGCTGAGCAGCCCGCCGCCCAGCATCCCGCCCGCGCCCGCGGCCCCGAGGGTCAGGCCGGTCTTGAGGAAGTCCCTGCGGCTGAACGTCATGTCTGCTCCCGGCGGTCGCGAAGCGGTGGCCGCTATGAATCCGGATGCCGCGGTGTGCTGTTTACCTGGTCAGGTCCGTTTCAGGTGCGTTCACGATACGAACATAATGTGCATAATGTGATTTAGGCTGATCGTAAAGATGCCTGAAGTGGTGTGTCAAGGATCACATCGGCGATCGCCGGAGCCGCGGCACTGGGAGCCACGGCGTACCGCTCCACCAGCACCAGGAGTTCGGCCAGGAAATCGTCGCGCAGCCGCTCGAGCTCGGCGACCGACCGGCCGTCCGCCTGGCGCAGGCACCCCTCGATCATCCGGTCCCGCAGCTCGGAGGTGAGCGCGGGCGCCTCGAGCCGCGTCCACGGCTCCAGCAGCGCCGCGCCGAAATGGTCCAGCGTGCGGGCCATCCCGCCGCCGCCCCCGGCCAGGTGGAAGGTGAGACAGGGCCCCATCAGGGCCCAGCGCAGGCCGGGCCCGAACGCGATGGAGGCGTCGATCTCCTCGACGGTGGCCTCGCCCGCCGACACCATGTGCAGCGCCTCCCGCCACATGGCCTCCTGCAGCCGGTTCCCGACGAAGCCGGGCAGTTCCCGGGACAGCCGCAGCGGGCGCTTGCCGGTGCTCGCGTAGAAGGCGGCCAGCCAGTCGACGGCCGCGGGATCGGTCCGCTCGCCGCCCACCACCTCGACCACCGGGATGAGGTAGGGCGGGTTGAACGGATGGCCGACCACGCAGCGCTCCGGGTGCTTGCAGTCGGCCTGCAGCATCGTCATCGCGAAGCCGGACGTGCTCGACGCGATGACCGTCCCGGGCCGGGTGGCGCGGTCGATGCCGGCCAGCACCCGGCGTTTGACGGCGCCGTCTTCCGGCGCGTTCTCCTGCACCACGTCGGCCCCGTCCACCGCGCCGGCCAGCTCGTCGTGGAAGGCGAGCCGGTCCGGGCTCGCGCCCGCGCGCAGCCCCATCCGCTCCAGCAGCGGCCAGCTGGCCTCGGCCATCCGGAGCAGGTCGCCGCGCGCCTCCGGCGCCGGGTCGTACACGTCGACGTCCAGCCCCGCCCGCAGGTAGTGCAGGGCCCACCCGCCGCCGATCACCCCCGCCCCGACGATTCCCACCCGGCGCGCCCGGTCCGGCTGCACAGCGGTCATCCTCAGCCCCTAACGTCTCGTCAAAACGCCTCGTCCAGCCAGCCGGCGATCAGGTCCCGCAGCCCGGCGCGGTGCCAGGCGAAGGCGTGGTTGGCCCCCCGCATCTCGACGTAGCGGCACGGCGGCTTGGCCCGGTCCCGCAGCTCGCGGGCCTGTCCGGCCGGTACCCAGCGGTCCTCGGTGCCGTGCGCGATCAGCAGCGGCCGCGGCGAGATGGCCGCCACCGCGTCCAGCGCGTCCATCCGCGCCGCGGCCTCGCCGGCCTGCGCGGCGAACTCTCCGGGCGTGGTGGCGAGGAACCGGGTGAACTCCTGGTCGGTCCCGCAGCGTGACCGCCAGGTCCAGGTTCTTCTCCAGGCCCGGGCAGCCGTGCAGCAGCAGCACGGTGGGCTTGGGCTCGTCGCCGCGGGCCAGGTAGAAAGTGCCGACGAGGCGGTGCCCGTCGCTGTCGAAGGTGACGCCAGCAATGCCCTCGTGTTCGGGGTGCTCCTCAGTAGCCCACATTGTCCAGGCCCTTGAGGCCCAGCATCTCGCGCGCCTCGGCCGGCGTCGCCACCTCCAGGGAGAGGGCTTCCAGGATCCCCCTGATCTTGGCGACCTGGCTGGCATTGGACTCGGCGATCTGGCCCTTGCCGAGGTAGAGGCTGTCTTCCAGGCCGACGCGGACGTGCGAGCCCATGATCGCCGCGGCGGTGACGATGCCCATCTGGTAGCGGCCCGCGCCCAGCGTCGACCACTGGTACGCGTCCTCGAGCAGCCGGTCCGCGGTGCGCTTCATGTGCACGATGTGGTCCACGTCCGGACCGGTGCCGCCCATCGTGCCGAAGATCGTCTGCACGAACACCGGCGCCGGTACCAGCCCCTGGTCCATGTAGTAGGCCAGCGTGTACAGGTGAGAGGTGTCGTAAGCCTCCGCCTCGAACCGGGTGCCCGTCTGCGGGCCGACCACCTTGAGCATGTACTCGATGTCGGCGTAGGTGGACACGAAGGGCTCGGCCCGGGTGGACTCCAGGTACGGCTCCTCCCAGTCGTACCTGAACCGGTCCTTGTACCGGTCGATCATCGGGAAGCTGCCGTAGTTCATCGTGCCCAGGTTCAGCGTGCACAGCTCGGGCTTGAGCTCGACCACGCCCCGCAGCCGCTCCTCGACGCTCATCCCGGTGCCGCCGCCGGTCGAGATGCTCACGATCACGTCGCTGCGTTCCCTGATCCCCTTCGCGTACTGGGCGAACAGGGCCGGATCGGCCGACGGGCGGCCGTCCCCGGGGTTCCTGGCGTGCAGGTGCAGCACGGCCGCGCCCGCCTCGGCGGCGGCCACGCCCTGGTCGATGACATCACCGACCGTGTAAGGCAGGTAAGGCGACATCGACGGGGTGTGCCCGGAGCCGGTGAGCGCGCAGGTGATGATGACCTTGCCTGCCATCGTGCCACCTCCTGGTGTTCACGATACGAACGCTTTGTTACTAATGTGAAGCGTATATGGCGCCCTTCACGCCGGTCAATACGCGCCCGCCCGTCCCCGGCGGAGCCGTGTGATCAGCGGGTCTGCGTGGCGTCCGGGCGCTGCCCGCGGGGCTCGCGGGGATGCTCGTTCTCGAACCGCAACGCGACCCGGTTGGCCGCCGCGACCACCGCGGTCAGGACGTAGGCCATCAGCAGCACGATGGTGGCGGTGAACAGGTCCTGGTTCCTGCTGTGCAGAGCCGCCGCGCACACTGCGGGCACGATGAACGTGGCCAGGGTCAGTCCCCACTTCAGCGCCCTGGTGTTGGCCGGCGGCTGGTCGTGCGCCCGGGCCCGGCGGCGCCGGGGCCGGTGCCGCGCTTGCGCCCGGGGCCGGGCCTCAGGCATCCGGGCCTCAGGCGGCCGGGCGGGGACATCGGCGGTGACGGCGGCCAGGTCGGCGTACGTCCGTGCGGTGAGCGCCTGGGCCGCCCGCCGGCCCAGTTCGTCCCTGGCCAGCCTGCCCTGGACGAACGCGACCTTGAGCGCCTCGATCACCCGCTCGCGGTCGGCGTCGGACGCCCGGAGGCGGCCATGAGCGGCCGCCATCGGGTCCACCGGTCCACGGGTCTGGGTCACCGGCGCCTCCCCAGTGAGCAGAGTCCGGGCCAGCCTAACGCGGCAGCTACCTGGAAGCTACCGCCGGCCCTCGCGCGGTCAGTCCAGCAGGTCGCGGATCTCGTCGGCCGTCTTCACGGCTTCCCGGCCGATCTCACGCAGCCGCCGCGCCGAGTTCCGCTGCGCGGGCCCCCAGACGTTGACGACCGCGATCGGCGTGCGCCTGGAGCTGAGCACGGCCGCCGAAGCGCCCGAGGAGAACTCCTCGTACTCCCGGTCGCAGAGCGCGAACTCGGTCCGGCGGACCTCGGCCAGCTCGAGCTCGAGCTGCTCCCGGTCGGTGACCGTGCGCTCGGTGTACCGCGGCAGGTCCGCGGGCAGGATCGCGTCCCTTTCGTCCCGGCCCAGCCAGGCGAGGAACACCTTGCCGCCCGAGGTCGCGTGCAGCGGCAGCGGCTTGTCCAGCCAGTTCGGCGCCATCATGTTCGGCGGCTCCACCTGGTCGACGTACACCAGGTTGAACCGCCGCGCGACGGCGAGCGTGACCGCCTCGCCCGTGCGCAGGCACAAGTCGGTCAGCAGGGGCCGGACCCTGCGGATCAGCGCGTCGTCGGTCACGGCCGAAGCCACCACGGTCGCGCCGTAGCCGACCGTGTAGCGCTGGGTGACGATGTCGCGATCCACCAGCCCGTGGTGCTCGAGCGTGCGGAGCAGCCGCCAGGCGGTGGCCCGGTTGATGCCGCAGCGGCGCGCGAGCTCGAGCACGGTCGGCGGCGTGGTGCTCGCGGCGACCGCCTTCAGCAGCACGATGGCCCGGTCGACGGCCTGGATGCGCTGCACGCCGTCGGTGGCCGGACCAGGCGCTTCGGCGCTGCTCGCCACTGGGTGTGACATAAGGTGCAGCATAGTCACGATCGGTTCGGCGGCGGGCCCGGCCCTCGGCGGCCGTTGCGCCGGCCTCGTACACTGACGGCACATAGGCTGCAAGCGACGGGTCCACCGGGCCCGGGGCCGACAGCGTCGTCTGGCCGCGGCGGACCCACGGGGAAGGGCGGATTTAGGAGACGGGGCTAGCCTTGACACGGGACTACGGATCCGACCCGGGCCGTTCGGCAACGGCCCCTCCGGCGTTCGCCGCGAGATCGCCGGCTCCCGGACGCGCCGGGCCGGCCGCCCCTCCCGCTGAGACCCCCGCCCAGGCCGTCGGCCACGCGCCGGCCCAGGCCCCCGGCGGGGCCGCCGATATCCCGGTGGCGGCGGGAAGCGTGCGCTGGGAGCGGCCCACCGCGCGGAGCTTCTGGAACGCGCTGGCCGATCCGGAGCGGGAGGCGCTGGCGGCGGCGGGGGTGGAGGAGGTCTTCCGGCCGGGGGCGGTGCTGTGCCGGGAGGGTGAGGACACCTCCCAGGTGATGGTCATCGACTCGGGCTGGGTCAAGGTCAGCGTGCGCGACGGTGCCGGGGAGAAGATCCTGGCGGTGCGCGGCCAGGGGGATGTGGTGGGGGAGCGGGCCGCGCTGACCACGCAGGTCCGGTCGGCCACCGTGACCGCGCTGGACGAGGTCTGGGCGGTGGTGGTGCCCGCCGAGCGGTTCGCGGAGTTCCTGCGCGGCCACCCGCGGGCGGCCGAGGTGCTGGAACGCCAGGTGACCGAGCGCCGGGAAGAAGACCGGCTGCGGCTGCTCCCCGGCGAGGAACGCCGGCTGGCCTGGCTGCTTTCCGACCTGGCCCAGCGCCGGGGCGGCCACCAGCACGCGGTGTTCACGTTGCCGATGTCGCAGCAGGAACTCGCGGACTGGGCCGGGACGAGCGCCGACGCGGTGGGCCGCTTCCTGCGGGCCTGGCGGGACCGCGGGATCATCGCCCGCGCCGAGCGGTCCCGCCGGCTGGCCGTGACCGACCTGGACGGCCTCGCCGCGCTGTGCGACGTCGCCCCTCCGGACACGCGCCGCGCCCCGGACACGCACCGGCCGCCGGACGGGACCCGGGCCGGGCTGGCGGCGCAGGCGCAGTGGCAGCAGGACTGGGCCGAGCCGCTGAACTGCTCGGTCGTGTTCACCGACGTGGCCGGCTTCTCCGATCCGGTGCGTAACGACGAGGACCGTGACGTGGTGCGCGCCGCGATGTACGAGATCCTGCGGTCCGCGTTCGACGCGTCGGGGGTGCCGTGGGCGGCGTGCTACCGCGAGGACCGCGGCGATGGCGCGGTCCTCGTGGTGCCGCCGACGATTTCCACGCGCCGCATGGTGGACCCGTTCATCCCCGAACTGGCGGGCCGGCTGCGGCAGTACAACCGCCGGGCCAGCGAGGTGGTGCGGATCCAGCTCCGGGTCGCGTTGCACGTCGGGCCGGTCGGGAAGGACGCCGAGGGGCTTACCGGGCAGGCGGTGATCAGCACCGCGCGCATCGTGGACGCCCCGGTCGTCAAGGCCAGGCTGGCCGCCGAGCAGGCGGACCTGATCTTCGCGGCCTCAGATTACGTCTACGACCACGTCGTCAGGAACTGCGTCGGCCTGGTCGACCCTGCGAGCTTCGATCACATGGAGTGCCAGGTCAAGGAGCTGCACGTGTCGGCCTGGGTGCACCTGGCCGGGCGCGTGGCCCCGCCGCCCGACTTGACCCTGGAGGCACCGCCCGCGACGGTCAGCGTGCCCGGCCCGCTGCCGGTCGCGGCGCCGCTGGGCAAGCTGCCGCCCGACGTGCGCGGCCGCGACGGGCTGATCGGTGAGCTGCGCCGGGCGCTGCGGCCCTATCCGTGGCGGGCCAGCCGGGCGTTCGTGATCGCGGGCATGGGCGGCCTGGGCAAGTCGACGGTCGCGCTGGTCGCGGCCCGGATGGCCAAGGAGCGCGGCTACCGGGTGTGGTGGGTGCGGGCCGCGGACAGCGCGCTGCTGACCAGCGGGATGCTGGAGGTGCTGCGGGAGCTCGGCGCGCCGGAGTCGGTGACCGCGCCGGTGCGCGAGGGCGCGCGGACCGCGTCGGAGCGGGCCTGGGCGTTCCTCAACGGCGACCACGCCGCGGGCCGGCGGTGGCTGCTGGTGTTCGACGACGCCAACAATCCCGCGGTGCTGGCGGGCGCCGACGCGGCCACGCCGGCCGACGGCACCGGCTGGCTGCGGCCGGATCCGGCCGGGATGGTGATCGTGACCACCCGGATCAGGGACCCGCGGGTCTGGGGGACCGGGGTCACGCTGCGCGAGCTCAAGCCGCTGGATGACGAGGCGGGCGCGGAGGTGCTGCGGGACCTGGCCCCGGAGGTGGCCGACCCGGAAAGCCAGGAGGCGCGCGAGCTGTCCCGCCGCCTGGGCGGGCTGCCGCTGGCGCTGCACCTGGCCGGTGCCCACCTGGGATCGCCGTTCACCCGCTGGTCCAGCTTCGCGGACTACCGGGAAGCGCTGGACGGCGTCGAGCTGCCCGCGGCGCTGACCGACATCGAGGAGCAGGGCGCGGACATCCACG
>Ga0335069_10016156_pt1 | contig 10425 bp, 8 predicted proteins | sample Lox_Sample_11_FD_206714 | JGI IMG/M metagenome (GOLD analysis project Ga0335069, IMG submission 206714) | Soil microbial communities from Loxahatchee National Wildlife Refuge, Florida, United States - Lox_Sample_1.1 | ecosystem: Environmental > Terrestrial > Soil > Wetlands | place: USA: Florida...
CCGGGGCCGCGCTCGGCGGCCGGACCGGCGGGCGGCTTCGTCTCCCTGGTGGGCGCGGGACCGGGCGACCCCGAGCTGCTCACCGTGAAGGCGGTCCGCCTGCTGGAGGAGGCCGACCTGGTGCTCTACGACGCCCTGGTCTCGGGCGAGGCGCTGCGCCACGCGCGCAGGGCGCACTGCTTCTTCGTGGGCAAGCGGGCCGGCCGACCCAGCGTGCGGCAGGAGACCATCCACCGGATCCTCATCCAGGCGGCCCGCGCCGGGAAGCGGGTGGTGCGGCTCAAGGCCGGCGATCCGTTCGTCTTCGGCCGCGGCGGGGAGGAGGCCCTGGCCCTGGCCGAGGCCGGCGTCCCCCACGAGGTCGTGCCCGGGCTCTCCTCGGCGCTGGCCGCGCCGGCGCTGGCGGGGATCCCGCTCACCCACCGCGGGCTGGCGGCCGGGTTCACGGTGGTCTCCGGCCACTCCGAGGAGGCCTACCGGCCCCTGGTGGCCGCCCTGCCGCCCGGTCGCGCCACCCTGGTGGTGCTCATGGGCCTCGGCACCCGCGCCCGCCTGGCGGAGGTGCTGCAGGAGGCGGGCTGGCCCCCCTCGACCCCGGCCGCGGCCGCGCTCGGCGCCGCCACCCCCGCGGCCCGCACCTGGGTCGGAACGCTGGCCGAGCTGGCCGGGGCGCCCCTCGACGGTCCCGCGCCCGGGACCCTGGTGGTGGGCGAGGTGGCGGCGCTGGCTCGGCCGGCCGCCGCCCCGCGGGCGATCGCCCGCTGAGGCCCCGATCCGAGGAGGAGCCCGCATGAGCAGCGTCCCCGCCCCGTCCCGCCGCCAGGGATTCGCCGACCCCAAGGACCTCGAGGAGCTGGTCCGGCAGCTGGAGCGCTACGAGCGCGGCGAGATCTCGTCCGAGGAGTGGCGCGCCTTTCGCCTCGTCCACGGCACCTACGGCCAGCGCCAGGTGGGCGACCTGCACATGCTCCGCACCAAGCTCCCCCAGGGGGTGGTGGGCGCCGAGCAGCTCGAGGCGCTGGCCGAGGTGGCGGAGGCGCACTCGCGCGGCTTCGGCCACATCAGCACGCGCCAGAACTTCCAGCTGCACTTCCTGACCGCCCGCGGCGCCGAGTCGGCGCTGCGGCGGCTGGCCGAGGTGGGCGTCACCTCCCGCGAGGCCTGCGGCAACTCGGTCCGCAACATCACCGCCTGCCCGCTGGGCGGGGTGTCGCCGGAGGAGGTCTTCGACGCCACCCCCTACGCCGAGGCGCTCACCCGCCACCTCCTCCGGCACCCGCTCTCCTCCTCCCTGCCGCGCAAGTTCAAGATCGCCCTGGAGGGCTGCGCCCAGGACCACGCCGCCGTGGCCATCCACGACGTCGGCCTCCTGGCGCGCCTGCGCGAAGGCCGGCGCGGCTTCGAGGTGCGGCTGGCCGGGGGCACGGCCACGCTGCCGGTCTCGGCCCGGCCGCTGCTCGGGTTCCTGCCCGCCGGGGATCTCCTGGCGCTGGCCGAGGCGGTGGTGCGGGTCTTCCACCGCCTGGGCGATCGCCAGAACCGGCAGGCCAACCGGCTCAAGTTCCTGGTGCGGCGGATGGGCTGGGAGGCGTTCCAGGCCGAGGTGCTGGCCGAGCTGGACCGGGTGCGGGCCGAGGGCGCCCCCGCGCTCCCCTTCGACCCGGAGCGGCCGCCGGTCGAGGGCCCGCCCGAGCGGCCCGGCCCGCCGGCGCCGTCGCCCCAGGATCTGGCGGCGCGGGTGCGGGCCCAGCGCCCGCGCGGCCCGGGCATCGTCCCCGAGGTGCAGGTCGAGCCCGCCCCGACGCCCGCGCAGCTGGCCGCGTGGGCCCGGACCAACGTCCGCCCGCAGCGGCAGCCCGGCTACGTCACCGCGGTGGCCACCGTCCCCCTCGGCGACCTCACCGCGGCGCAGCTCTGGGCGCTGGCGGCGCTCTCCCGCGCCTACGCCGACGGGGCCGTCCGCTTCACCCGCGAGCAGGACGTGCTCCTGCGCTGGGTGCGCGCCGAGCGGCTGCCCGCGCTGCACGCGCGGCTCTCGGCGGCCGGGCTGGGCCTGGCCGGCGCCGGCACCCCGGCCGACGTGGTGAGCTGCCCCGGCGCCGAGAGCTGCCGGCTGGCGGTCACCGCCTCGCGCGGCCTGGGGCGCGAGCTCGAGGCCCACCTCCGCGCCCACCCCGAGCTCACCGAGGCGCTGGCCGGCGCGGACATCAAGATGAGCGGCTGCCCCAACGGCTGCAGCCAGCACCACCTGGCCTCCATCGGGTTCCAGGGGAGCGTCCGCAAGGTCGGCGACCGGGCCGTGCCGCAGTACTTCGTGCTCCTGGGCGGCGGCGTCTCGCCCCAGGGCGCCCGCTTCGGCCGGCTGGCCGCCAAGATCCCGGCGCGGCGCGTGGCGGCGGCACTGGATCGCCTGGCCGCGCTCTACCAGGCGCAGCGCCAGCCGGGCGAGGGCGCGCGGGCCTTCTTCGAGCGGCTGGCGCCGGCCGAGGCGCGAGGGGCGCTGGCCGATCTGGCCCAGCTCGCGCCCGAGGCGCTCACCCCGGACGACCTCGTCGACCTGGGCGAGACGGAGGAGTACGGCGTCGCCACCCTGGAGGGGGAGTGCGCGGCGTGAGGCGGGAGCGATCCGGCCGGGGTCCGCTGCCCGGCTTCGGGCTCTCCACCGGGGTGACGGTGTTCACCCTCGGCCTCGTGGTGCTGCTTCCCCTGGCGGCGGTGGCGCTCCAGGCGAGCGCGCTCTCGCCCCGGAAGGCCTGGGAGATCGTGGCCAGCCCGCGGGCCCTGGCCTCCTACCGGCTCTCCTTCGGCGCCGCGGCGGCGGCGGCGGCGCTGAACACGCCCCTGGGCGTGCTGGTGGCCTGGGTGCTGGCCCGCTACCGCTTCCCGGGCCGGGCGCTGTTCGACGCCCTGGTCGACCTGCCCTTCGCGCTGCCCACCGCCGTCTCCGGCATCGCCCTGCTGGCGGTCTACGCCCGGACCGGCTGGGTCGGCCGCTGGCTGGCCCCGCTGGGCATCCAGACCGCCTTCTCTCCGCTGGGCGTGGTCATCGCCCTCACCTTCATCGGCCTCCCCTTCGTGGTGCGGGCGGTGCAGCCGGTGCTGGAGGACGCCGACCTGGCGGTGGAGGAGGCGGCGGCGGTCCTGGGGGCGACCCGCGGCCAGACCTTCGCCCGCGTCCTCCTCCCCACCGTCGCCCCATCGGCCCTGACCGGCTTCGCCATGGCCTTCGCCCGGGGGCTCGGGGAGTACGGCTCGGTGGTGTTCGTCTCCGGCAACATGCCCATGCGCACCGAGATCACGCCGCTGCTCATCGTGACCCGGCTGGAGCAGTACGACTACGCCGGCGCCACCGCCATCGCCGTGGTGATGCTGCTGGCCTCGTTCGGGCTGCTGCTCGCCATCCACCGCCTCCAGGCCTGGACCCGCCTCCGGGCCGGGATCGCCTGATCGTGAAGGCCGCCGAGCTCGTCGAGGCCGGACCGCCGGCGCCCCCCCCGCCGGCCCTGGCCCTGGCCCCCGGGGCGCGGGCCCGCTTCCGCCGGGCGGAGGAGGATCCCCCCTGGGCGCGGCGGACGCTCATCGGCGCGGCCCTGCTCTTCCTGGCGGTCTTCCTGCTCCTGCCCGCCGCCGCGGTGCTGGGGGAGGCCTTCCGCGGGGGGCTGTGGGCCTGGGCCCAGGCGGTGACCGAGCCCGAGGCCCGCGCCGCCATCCGCCTCACCTTGCTGGTGGCCGCCATCGCCGTCCCCCTCAACACCGCCTTCGGGCTGGCGGCGGCCTGGTCGGTCACCCGCTTCCGCTACCCCGGCAAGAGCCTGCTCCTGGCGCTCATCGACCTCCCCTTCGGCGTCTCGCCGGTCATCGCCGGCATGAGCGTGGTGCTGCTCTTCGGGGCCCGGGGCCTCCTCGGCCCGTGGCTCCAGGCGCACGGCCTCAAGGTCGTCTTCGCCGTCCCGGGCATCGTCCTGGCCACCGTGTTCGTCACCTTCCCCTACGTGGCCCGCGAGCTCATCCCCTTCATGCAGGCGCAGGGGACCGAGGAGGAGGAGGCCGCCCTGGTGATGGGGGCGAGCGGCTGGCAGATCCTGCGGCGGGTCACCCTGCCCAACGTCCGCTGGAGCCTGCTCTACGGGATCATCCTCTGCAACGCCAGGGCCATGGGGGAGTTCGGGGCGGTGTCGGTGGTGTCCGGGCACATCCGCGGCCTGACCGACACCATTCCCCTGCACGTGGAGATCCTCTACTCGGAGTACGCCTTCCGCGCCGCCTTCGCGGTGGCCTCGCTCCTCTTCCTGCTGGCGCTGCTCACCCTTGCGGCCAAGAGGGCGCTGCGGTGGTCCCAGCGCCGCGAGCGCCGCCCCGGAGGCGAGGCGTGACCATCCAGGTCCGGGGAGTGTCCAAGAGCTTCGGGGCCCAGCCGGTGCTGCGCGAGGTGCACCTGAGCGTGCCCGAGGGCGAGCTGGTGGCGCTGCTCGGGCCGTCGGGCTGCGGCAAGACCACGCTGCTCCGCATCCTGGCCGGGCTGGAGGTGCCGGATTCCGGCGAGGTGAGTCACGGGGGCCGGGCCCTCCTCGATCGAGGCGCCCGCGAGCGCAACGTGGGCCTGGTCTTCCAGCACTACGCCCTGTTCCGGCACATGACGGTGGGCGAGAACGTCGCCTTCCCCCTGCGCGTCCGCAAGCGGCCGCGGGCCGAGGTGGAGGCGCGGGTGCGCGAGCTGGTGGGGCTGGTGCAGCTGGAGGGGCTGGCCGGGCGCTACCCCCACCAGCTCTCCGGCGGGCAGCGGCAGCGGGTGGCGCTGGCGCGGGCGCTGGCCACGCGGCCCGAGGTGCTGCTCCTCGACGAGCCCTTCGGCGCCCTGGACGCGCGGGTCCGGCAGGAGCTGCGTCGCTGGCTGCGCCGGCTCCACGACGAGCTGCACGTGACCAGCGTCTTCGTGACCCACGACCAGGAGGAGGCCTTCGAGGTGGCCGATCGGGTGGTGCTCATGAACGCCGGCCGGGTCGAGCAGGAGGGGACGCCGGCGCAGGTGTTCGAGGAGCCGGCCAGCCCCTTCGTCATGCGCTTCCTGGGGGCGGTGAACGTCTTCCGGGGCCACGTCGACGGCGGCAGGGCCTGGGTGGGCGACCTGGAGTTCTCCGCGCCGGCGCTGGCCGAGCGCAGCCCGGCCCACGTCTTCGTGCGGCCGCACGACCTGGAGCTCTCCTCGGCGCCCCTGCCGGGCAGCTTCCCGGCCAGGGTGGAGCGGGTCACGGTGCTGGGCGCCTCGGTGCGGGTGGAGCTCCGGGCGCCCGGCTACGGGGAGCGGCTGGAGGCCGAGCTCGACCTCCCCCGGAGCCACGCCCTGGCGCTCCGGCCCGGCGACGGCATCCACGTCTCCCCCCGCCGGGTGCGCGTCTTCCCCGGCCACGACCTCGAGCCCGACAGCCTCACCGCCAGCGCGCTGTGAAGGAGGCCCCTTGACCCGGACCGCATCGACGCTCGCCCTGCTCCTCTCCCTCGCGGCCGGACCGGGCTGCGGCAGGGCCCCGCGCGCCGGGGAGCCGGAGGTGGTGCTCCTCAACGTCTCCTACGACCCGACCCGCGAGCTGTACCAGGAGGTGGACGCCGCCTTCGCCCGCCGCTGGAAGGAGCAGACCGGACAGGCGGTGGTGGTCCGGCAGAGCCACGGCGGCTCCGGCGCCCAGGCGCGGGCGGTGCTCGACGGCCTGGAGGCCGACGTGGTGACGCTGGCGCTGGGGTACGACGTGGACGCCATCGCCGCCCGGGGGCTCATCGACCCGGGCTGGCGGAGGCGGCTCCCCGACGGCGCCGCCCCCTTCACCTCGACCATCGTCTTCCTGGTCCGCAAGGGGAACCCCAAGGGCATCCGCGACTGGGCCGACCTGGTCCGGCCGGGCGTGGAGGTGATCACCCCCAACCCCAAGACCTCCGGCGGCGCTCGCTGGGGCTACCTGGCGGCCTGGGCCTGGGCGCTGGCCCAGGACGGCGGCGACCCGGGGAAGGCCCGCGCCTTCGTGCAGGAGCTGTACCGCCACGTGCCGGTGCTCGACTCCGGGGCCCGCGGCGCCACCACCACCTTCGTGGAGCGGGGCCTCGGCGACGTGCTGCTGGCCTGGGAGAGCGAGGCCCTGCTGGCGGTGAGCAAGCTGGGGCGCGGGGAGCTGGAGATCGTCACCCCGCGCCGCTCCATCCTGGCCGAGCCGCCGGTGGCGGTGGTGGACCGGGTGGTGGACCGGCGAGGCACCCGCGCCGTGGCCGAGGCCTACCTCCGCTTCCTGTACTCGCCCGAGGGGCAGGAGATCGCCGCCCGGAACTTCTACCGGCCGCGCGACCCGGCGGTGGCCGCCCGACACGCCGCCGCCTTCCCCCGCATCGAGCTCGCCACCGTGGACGGCGTGTTCGGCGGCTGGGCCCAGGCGCAGGCCAGGCACTTCGCCGACGGCGGCGTCTTCGACCAGATCACCGCGCTGGCCCGGTGAGGCGCGGTGGCGGCGCCGTCGCAGGGCGCCGCACACCGCGCCCCGGGCCCTTCGCTCCGGCGAGGGCCAGCGGCCAGATGTCGCCAGCCGCGCGGCGCGGTGCCGCGCCGGTGCGCCCTCCTGCCGCGTTCGATGCACCCGGGCGTGCACTTCGCGGGGGCCGCCGGGCCCCCGTACCGCCCTGCGGGGACGCCAAGGTGCAAACATAACCCTGAGTTATCGATCCGACGAGATGAATCGATTGGACGCTCGACCGGCCCGGCCACATGTTCTTCCGCGACGGGGACACCAGATGCAGGGCGGCCCCGGGAAAGGCAGGTTGATGTCATGGCTGACGCATTCGCGCTGATGCTGGGCCTCCGCGCCGTCGCGAGGATCGCGAAGGAGCGGGAGGGTCTCACCCCCGTGCCGGAGCCGGAGTTCGTGCCGTTCCAGCTCCCCTCCGCGCGGACCGAGGCCGAGTCGGTGACGCCGGCCAACACGGCGCACCAGCGGCGGACGCTGGCCGAGCTCGGGGTCCCCGGCTCGCTGGCGAGCGAGATGGAGCTGTGGTTCGGGCTCCTGGGCGCCACCCGCGGCGACGAGGTGGTGGGCTACAGCTTCCGCACGCCGGACGGCGTGACCCACCCGCTGCGCCTCTCCCCGGACCAGGCCGCTCCCGCCGAGGCGGGCGCCGACCGGGCCGCCTAGCAGGCCCCCCGCGCTCGAGGGGAGCGCAACCTCTCTCGGCCCGCCCCGGCACGCTGCCCGGGGCGGGCCGCTTTCCTCTGGGGGTGCCGGGGCGGAGGTGAAGGCCGCACTCGGTCTTCTCCCGGCCCCGCCAGCGCCCGGCGCGCGGGTCCTCGCCGGGCCGGACCGGGGAGGTGCAGGGCGCGCAGCCGATGCTGGCGTAGCCGCGGGCGTGCAGGGGGTTCACCGGCACCGACCGGCGCCGGAGCTCTTCGAGCACCTGCTCGCCGCTCCAGGCGGCGAGCGGATTCACCTTCTCCAGCCCGAAGCGGCCGTCCCACTCGATCACCCGGGCACGGGCCCGGTCCGGGGTCTGGTCGCGGCGGATGCCGGTGGCCCAGGCGGAGAGGCGCGCCAGCGCGGCGCGGAGCGGGATCACCTTGCGGGCGTTGCAGCAGGCGTCGGGGTCGACCTCCCAGGGAGGGGGCCGGGCGGGATCGACGGCCGCGAGCGCGGCGCGCTCGGCCCGGATGGCGAGGCCGTAGCGGGCCTCCAGCTCCCGCCACAGCGCGTAGGTCTCGGGGAAGAGGACGCCGGTGTCGAGGGTGAAGACCTCCACCGCCAGCTTGGCGCGGGCCACGACGTCGACGAGCAGGCAGTCCTCGGCGCCGAAGGAGCAGGCCAGGGCGATCCTGCCCGGGTGGCGCGCCGCTGCCGCCGCCAGGATCTCCTCCGGCGGGGCCCCCTCCAGCCGCTCCGCCAGGGCCCGGAGGTCGTCCGGCGCGCTCCCCGCCCTCACTGGACCATCCCCGCGGCCACCGTGTCGTTGGTGGACTCGTCGACGATCACGAAGGAGCCGGTGTCGCGGTTGTCGGCGTAGCGGTCGGCCAGGAGCGGCTGGGCCAGCTGGAGCCGGATCCGCCCCAGGTCGTTCAGGGAGAGGCCCTGGGCCGGCACCGGCGCGGCCGCCTCCAGGTCGAGCCGCCAGGCGATCTCGGTCACCCGGGCCAGCGTCTCGCGGGTGGTGTGCCGGACCAGGTAGCGGCGCGCCCGCGAGAGCGGCCGCTCCGAGAGCCAGCAGACCACCGCCTCGAGGGAGCGGGACGGCGATGGCCCCGCCCCGGCGTGGACCAGCAGGTCGCCCCGGGAGACGTCCACGGGCCGGTCGAGCTCGAGCAGCACCGACTGCTCGCTGCGGGCCCGCGGGAGGCTGGCCTCGCCCAGCCGGATGGAGCGGACCCGGGCCGTCCGGCCGGAGGGGAGCACCTCGATCTCGTCGCCCACCGACACCTCGCCCGACTCGACCCGGCCGGCCAGGCCCCGGTAGTCGTGGTGGGCCTCGGTCTGCGGGCGGCAGACCCACTGCACCGGGAAGCGCAGCCGCTCCGGCCCCTCGGTGTGGGCGGCCGGCGCGGACTCCAGCACCTCCAGCAGGGTCGGGCCGCGGTACCAGCCGAGGTGGCTCCCGCGCTCCACCACCATGTCGCCGAGCAGCGCCGACATGGGCAACAGGCCGACGTCGGGGGCGCCCAGCCGCCCGGCGAAGGCCCGGGCCTCGCCGGCGATGGCCTCGAAGGCCTGCTGCGACCACCCCACCAGGTCCATCTTGTTCACCGCGAAGAGGAGGTGCGGGATGCCGAGCTGGGTGGCGATGGCGGTGTGGCGCCGGGTCTGGGGGAGGACGCCGCGGCGGGCGTCCACCAGGATCACCGCCAGGTGCGCGGTCGATCCGGCGGTCACCATGTTGCGGGTGTACTGCTCGTGGCCGGGCGCGTCGGCGATGAGGTACTTGCGGGTGCCGGTGGAGAAGGAGCGATGGGCCACGTCGATGGTGATGCCCTGCTCGCGCTCGGCCTGGAGGCCGTCGGTGAGCAGCGCCAGGTCGATGGCGTCGAGGCCCCGGCGCCGCGAGGTGCGCTCCACCGCCGAGAGCGCGTCGGCCAGCACCGAGCGGGTGTCGACCAGCAGCCGCCCGATGAGCGTGCTCTTGCCGTCGTCGACGCTGCCGCAGGTGAGGAAGCGCAGCAGGCCGTGGTCGGGCGGCGGGGAGAGCGGCTCGGCCGGGGCCATCAGAAGTACCCCTCCCTCTTGCGCTGCTCCATCGACGCCTCCGAGGTCCGGTCGTCGAGGCGGGTGGCGCCGCGCTCGGTCACGTCGCTGGTCGCGGTCTCGGCCACGATCTCCTCCACCGTGGCGGCCCGGGACTCGACCGGCGCGGTGCAGGGGATGTCGCCCACGGTCCGGAAGCGCACCCACAGCTCCTCGACCGCCTCGCCGGGGCGCGGGGGGGTGAGCTCGGTCACCGGGACCAGGGCGCCGCCGCGCCGGACCACCGGCCGGCGGTGGGCGAAGTAGAGGGACGGCAGCTGCAGGCGCTCCCGGGCGATGTACTGCCAGACGTCGAGCTCGGTCCAGTTGGAGAGGGGGAAGGCGCGGATGTTCTCGCCCCGGTGGATGCGGGCGTTGTAGAGGCTCCACAGCTCCGGGCGCTGGTGCTTGGGGTCCCACTGCCCGAACTCGTCGCGGAAGGAGAAGACCCGCTCCTTGGCGCGGGACTTCTCCTCGTCGCGGCGCGCGCCCCCGATGCAGGCGTCGAGGCCCAGCTCGGCGATGGCCTCGAGCAGGGTCACCGACTGGTGGCGGTTGCGCGACTCGCCCGGGTGAGCCAGCACCACCTTGCCCTGGCGGATGGAGTCCTCCACCGTGCGGACCAGGAGGCGCTCCCCCAGCTCCCGCGCCCGGGAGTCCCGGAAGGCGATGACCTCGGGGTAGTTGTGGCCGGTGTCGACGTGGAGCAGGGGGAAGGGGAAGCGCGCCGGCCGGAAGGCCTTCTCGGCCAGGCGCAGGAGGCAGACCGAGTCCTTGCCCCCCGAGAAGAGCAGGGCGGCGCTGGTGCACTGGCCGGCCACCTCGCGCAGGACGTGGATGGCCTCGGCCTCGAGCCAGTCGAGGTGGTCGAGCGGGGCGCGGGCGGGCCGGCCCGCGGGGGCGAACGGAGGGCCGGACGGGATTTCCAACATAACGGACGAGGCATCCTAGTCAACGGATGGGCGTCAGGTCAAGCGGACGTGGCCGGGAGGCCCGGGGCGGGGCGCCCGGCGCCGCCGCGCCAGCCGGTCGAGGGCCAGGTAGACCACCGGCGTGGTGAAGAGGGTGAGGAGCTGGGAGAGCAGGAGGCCGCCCACCACCGCCACCCCCAGCGGCCGCCGCAGCTCGCCGCCGGCGCCGGTGCCCAGGGCCAGCGGCAGGCCGGCCAGCATGGCCGCCAGGGTGGTCA
>Ga0335069_10016157_pt1 | contig 10425 bp, 9 predicted proteins | sample Lox_Sample_11_FD_206714 | JGI IMG/M metagenome (GOLD analysis project Ga0335069, IMG submission 206714) | Soil microbial communities from Loxahatchee National Wildlife Refuge, Florida, United States - Lox_Sample_1.1 | ecosystem: Environmental > Terrestrial > Soil > Wetlands | place: USA: Florida...
GCGTCCTTCGTCTTCTGCGCCACGAACTGCGAGTGCGTGAGCGCGCTCGACTTGCACGTCGCCCGCACCGCCAGCGTCGTGCGCGGCGTCATCCACGTGCCCCAGTCCACGGCGCGCGTGCCGTCGTAGAGGGCGCCCCCGTCGGGCGCGTCGAACGCCGCGACCTCCAGCAGCACGCGCACCGCCACGCGCGACCAGAGGCACGCCCTGGCCGCGTCGATCATCTCGCCCTCGAAGTGCACGCCACCCCGGTCGGCCCGCACGCCGCGCAGACGCAGCTCGCGCAGCTCGTCGCGCAGCGCGGGCTCGGTGCCCTTGGCGGCGGTCGCGAAGAATCGCACTAGTGCGTCGCCGCCGCCGCCGCGCGGAGCAGGCCGTCGTGGAAGTCGCGCGTGCTCTCGACGATCTTCGAGATGTGCAGCGGGAACGTCATGTGCCCGCCCGGTAGCCACGTGATGGGCGGCTTGCCCCACTCGGCCCACTGGCGCTGCACCAGGTGTGCTGCGATGTACGCGTCGTCCTCCGCCATGATCCACAGCTGCCGCTCGGGAGGGAGCTTCGGCTTGAGCGACCCGAGCCCGAGCCCCGCGAAGATCTCGGCGCGCTTTGCGCGCCCCACCCCGAAGCGCTCGAGGTCCGCCTTCATGCGCCAGAGGATCGACGCCTCCTCGACCGCCTCGGCGAGGTAGAGGTGGCTGACGATGGGCACGATGTAATCGGGCGGCGCGTCGACGCACGCGAGCACCATCGTGATCGCCCCGCCCAGGCTGATGCCGGTGACGCCCACCTCGTCGTAGCCGTTGGCGCGCAGCCACGCGACGAGCGTGCGCGCGTCGATGCACGACTGGCGCACCGCCTCGAACGAGCGCACGAGGTCCGCGCTCCAGAAGAACTCGCCGTGGAAGAGGGCGCTCTTCGGGTTGCGGCTGCCGTGGAAGGGGAGCTGCACGTGCAGCACGTCGACGTCGAGCGCGTCGTCGAGGCGGGGCAGGAGCACCGCCTCCTCGATCCACGGGCCCGGCTCGAGCCACCCGTGCACGTAGACGAGGGCGCGCCGGCGCGGGCCGCGGCGCGGGTGGAACCAGCGGGCGGTCACGGACTGGTTGCGCGCGTACTCGCCCGCGTGGCGCGAGCGGTAGTGCGGACAGAGCGGCACGTGCTGGCTGTGCCAGCGCAGCGTCTCGAGCACCCGCCCGTGCGAGCGAGGCAAGCGCGCCTGTGTGCGCACGACGTCGCGCGGCACGGCGGGCGCCGGGAAGAGCACCGAAAGCGGGGCGCCCAGGTAAGGCCCCAGGTCTTCCACCGTGTTGTGGCGCGCGGCGCGGATGTGGAGCAGATGCGAGAGGCTGCCCGCGATGCGGTCGAGCCCTCGTCCGACGAATGCCATTCGAGAGAGAATCTAGCGTGGTCGGCGATAGGCGTCCCACGTCAGAAGCGCGACGCCCGACACGGCCGCGAGGGCCGCGCCCACCTCGAGCGCGTGCGCCGGGCCCCACACCCGCCAGAGCACGCCCATGAGCAGCCCGGCGGGGAGCGCCGTGACGCCGACCACGAAGTTGTACGCGCCGTACGCGCGCCCGCGCTGATCGGGGGGCGCGAGGTCGCGCACGAGCGCCTTCTCCACTGGCTCGGTGAGCCCGTAGAAGACGCCGTAGAGGACGAAGAGGGCCCACACGTGCCACGGCTGCGTCGCCTGGCCGAGCCCGAGGTACACGAGCGCGTAGACGACCCAGCCGCCGGCCACGAGGCGCGCGCGCGGGATGCGGTCGGCCGCGTCGCCGCCGAGGTAGGCCCAGACGACCTTGGAGAGGTTGAGCACCGACCAGAGCACCGGGATCTGGGCCGTCGGCAGGCCCAGGTTGCGCGCGCGCAGCAGGAGGAACGCGTCGGACGAGTTGCCGAGCGAGAAGACGCCGAGGATCAAGAGGTACGACACGAGCGTCCGCGTGAAGAGCGGCGCCCTGGCCGGCGGCGCGGTCGTGGCCGAGGCTCCGGTCGCCGTCGCCGTGGGCTGCTGCGGCCGGGGCTCCTTCACGAGCGCCACGAGCAGCGTCGCGACGGCGCCCGGGATCACGGCGATCCAGAAGACCTGGCGCAGCGAGAGGCTCATCGCGATGAGCCCCGTCGCGATGAGCGGGCCCGCGACGGCGCCCGCGTTGTCCATTGCCTGGTGGAACCCGAAGGCGCGGCCCACCTTGTCGCCCGCCACGTCGGCGATGAGCGCGTCGCGCGGCGAGCTGCGCAGGCCCTTGCCCACGCGGTCGGTCACGCGCACCGCGAGCACGTGCCACGGCTTGGTCGCCAGCGCGACGAAGGGCCGCACGGCGCTGGCGAGCCCGTAGCCGAAGAGGACCAGCGGCTTGCGGCTCTTGGTCCGGTCGGCGATGAAGCCGGAGGCCAGCTTGAGCAGGCTGCTCACCGTGTCGGCCGCGCCCTCGACGAGCCCGAGGTACGCCGGCCCCGCCTTGAGCGCCTCGGTGAGGAACACCGGCAGCAGCGGGAAGATCATCTCGGTGCCGACGTCCGTGAAGAGGCTCGTGAACCCCAGCAGGACGACGGCGAGAGGCAGCCGGTCGCGACGCGTCAACGGCGGGGCCTCTGCTGCTGGAGGTACGGCACTCCGTGTTGCATAGCGCACTGAAGCGACCAGCACCGGCCGGCGAAAGAAATGCGCTCGGGCGCAGTGCGATCGCTTCCTCACCGGGAGCTGGCCGCTTCACACGGCGAGCGATCGCGTCTTTCGCGGCGCGTGCGCGTGTCCACGACGCGAGGCACCGCATTTGTATGCGCTACGTGACCGCATGCACCCGGAGCGCGCGGTTCGGTTCGTCGTGATGGCGGCTTTCGTCGGCGGATGCAGCGCTGGCAGCAGCGCGCAGGGCACCTCAACGCCCGTGGACGCGAGCACCGACGCCGAGCAGGCGAGCGATGCGCGCGACTCGGCTGCCTCGGACGTCGTCGACGCAGGCGGGATCACCGCGGCGTTCCTCGGCACCTACGCGTGCACCGGCTTCCAGACGCAGATGTGCGCGGCGCCCGCCACCGGGACGGGCACGTACGTCGTGAACACGTCGTGCCCCATGACGATCACCGCGGGGAGCAGCCCGTCGACGGTCGTGACCCGCCACGCCGACGGCGTCTCCCTCGTGTGGCAGCTCACCGACGCGACTCACGCGCAGTTCTCGGCGATGCAGGCGGCGCCCGGCACCTTCCCCAGCCCCGGCGACGCCGGCACGCTCTCGAGCTACGTCTTCACGAGCGGGCAGCTCTTCGCGTCGCCCGGCTCGATGCAGCTGCAGGAGTTCGGCAGCGTCCAGTGGACCAGCGGCACCGACAGCGAGACGTGCCAGTTCTCGCAGCGGTTCACGGGCTCCGTCGACGGCGGCTAGCGCCTCTAGAACGTGCCCCGCAGAAGCGCGCCGCCTCCGCCGGGGCCGACGCTCGGCACGAGGCCGACCGTGGTGCTGCTGCTCGCGCTCGGAGCGGTGAGCCAGAGGATCGCGCCGCTGGCGACCAGGACGCCGCCTGCGATGAACGCGACGGTCGACACGGTCGCCTGCGAGTTCGCCGTGTTCTTCTCGCTCTCCGAGCCGTCCTTCACGGCCTGGCTCCACTCCGAGCTGGCCATCAGTCCGAAGACGCTGCCGACCACCAGACCCGCGATGCCGACGCCGCCCACGACCAGGCCGATGGTCTTCTGCGAGCTCCCGCCACCGCCGGCAGCCGGCGTCTGATCGGTCGTCGCCGCGGGCGCAGCCGGCGTCGCGTCAGGCGCGGGCGCGGCCGCAGGCGCGGCGAGGGTCACCGTCTCGGAGCGGTCCTTGACGCCTTCGACGAGGACGAGCGTCTTCGTCGCCGACGGAAGCCCCGGCGCCTCGAAGGTGAACGTGTGCGACCCCGGGTCGAGCGAGAGCGCCGAGCCCACGCGCTCGTCGCGCGCCCTGCCGTCGACGCTGACCTTCACGCTGGGCACGTCGTTGCCCGCTCCGTCCTTCACCTGGAAGACGACGCTGGGAACGGCCCGCTCGGCGTCCTGCAGCCGCTGCTGGCACGACGACTTCACCGGGTCGGGGCACGCGGGGGCGGCGCACGTCGCGAGCGCCTTGCGCGCGTCGATGAGCTTCCCCGCCTTGCGCAGCGACAGCGAGCTCTCGCTCGCGGCGATGCACGCGTCGGCGTCCTGCGCGCGCGCGACCCGCGGGCACGCCGCGAGAGCGAAACCGACTGAGAGGGAGGCGACGACGATGCGGCGTCCGTGGTCCATGCGCGTGTCCCCTCAGTTGCAGACTTTCTTGAAGTGCGGGTTCCCGTCCGAATCGTAGTCGGTGACGATGCGGCACGACGGCGTGGGTGCAGCGGCGGGCGCGGTCGTGGCCGTCTTTGCAGGAGCCGGCCCGGGCGCCCCCCGTCGACGCGCCGGAGGCGTCGCGCCGCTCGCCGCCGCCGACGGCTGGGCCGCCACCGAGGGACTCGGCGCCGCCGTCGCCGACTCCACCGCCGACGCGGACTCCGACGCTGCCCCCGTCGCCGACGTGGCCGCCGTCCCTTCCGCCGGCGCCGACGCCGACGCCGCCGCCGGCGGTGCGCCGCTCACCTCGTGCACGCGGCTCGTCACGACGAGGACCCCCGCGCCGGCCACCGCCACCGCCCCCGCCGCCGCCACGGCGCCAATCCACGCGCGCCGGCGCTCCTTCTTCCTCTTTTGCGTCCCGGTCCCGGCCCACGACGCGTTCGTCCCCGCTTGCACGTCGTCCACCGACACCGTGTCGTCGAACGCCGCCTGCGCCATCCCCGACGGCGGGTTCACCGACAGCTTCGTGCCCGCCGCCTCCATCGTGCGCAGGATGCGGTCCACCGACGCGGCCGCCCTCTTCGGCGCGTAGTCCCGCAGCGCGAGGGCCAGCTCGCCGACGTTCTGGATGCGCTGCGTCCGGTCCTTGACCATGCACCGCGCCACCACGTCCTCGTAGCCCCTCGACACGTCCGTCTTCAGCTCGCGCAGCGGCTTCGGCGTGCCCGTCGCGATCTCGATCGCGAGCTCGGTGATCGACTCGGCCACGAACGGCGGCTTCCCCGCGACGAGCTCGTAGAGGATGACCCCGAGCGACCACACGTCGGTGCGCTGGTCGACCCCCTTCGACGACTTGAGTTGCTCCGGCGACATGTACAGCGGCGAGCCGACCACGGCCCCGGTGCTCGTCATGTCGAGCTCCGGCGCCGAGCCGCGCATGCCGGCCCCCACCTTGGAGATCCCGAAGTCGAGCACCTTGATGGAGAGCAAACCGTCGGCGCGCCGGAGGCAGAACAGGTTCGCCGGCTTCAGGTCACGGTGCACGATGCCGAGCGCGTGCGCCTCGGCGATCGCCTCGCACGCCTGCAGCACGAACTCGGCGGCCTGCTCGGTCGCCATGGCCCCTCGTTCCTTGAGCCACGAGCGCAGGTCGCCCCCCTCGAGGTACTCCATCACCATGTAGGGCGAGCCCGTCTGGAGGCGCCCCACGTCGATGACGCGCGCGACGTGCTCGCTCTTGATCTTCACGGCCGCGCGCGCCTCGCGCTCGAAGCGGGCGAGCACGTCCGGCTTGGTGACGGACGCCGGCAGCAGGAACTTGATGGCCACCTTCTCGTCGAGCTGCAGGTGGTGCGCCGCGACGACGACGCCCATCCCGCCCGCGCCGAGCACGCGCTCGACGCGGAACTTCCCGGCCAGGACGTCGCCCGGGGCGACTCCCACCGCCTCGACCTTGTGCTCTCGCTCGGACTCCGACATTCCCCGGATCGGGGGATGTTACTGCACGATGCCGCCTCCGTCCGTCTGAGGCGGCGTGTAGTCCGGGATGACGCACGAGGAGAGGTCGAAGAGCATGAACTCGAGCGCCTTCTCCTGCGGCGAGAGATCTGCCATGGCGCAGCCCTGCGGGCTGACCGGAGGCGGCGGCGGGTTGTCCTGCGGCATGGTCTCGCCGCCGACGTGCAGGTCGCTGAACACGGCGCGCCCGCAGTACGCAGGCGCCCCGCTGTCCGGGTTGATCGGCGCATTCACCGGCGTGTCGAACGAGAAGTACAGCGTCTGGGCGTTCATGTCGTCCTGCACCCAGGGCTGCGACGGCTTGTTCGTCGGGCCGACCACGGAGTTGTAGCGACCCGGGATGATGGGCAGCTCCCCCATCGGCGCAGCGAGCGCGCCGAGCGCGTTGTTCAGGCCGAGCCACTGGTAGAAGGCGACGCCCTTGGGGAACTGCGCCGTGGAGCCGTTGAGCGTCTGGACGATCTTGCCGTTAGCCTGCATGAGCTGGTTCATCGGCGCGTTGCTGCCCGGCGTCCACGCTGCGAGAGCGTTGCCCCAGTCGGCCGGCGCCGCGTAGCCCTGCCCCGTGTCCAGCGGACCGGCGAACCATGCGTAGTGGAAGTGCGAGGCGAAGGCGCGGCCGCCCGCGTTCAAGTACGCCTCGAGCGCCGGCGGATTGGCCTTGTAGGTCTCGCCGCCCTCGCACGAGAGCAGCGTGATGTCGTACGCCATGAGGTGCGCCTGCGAATCCCACAGGTTTGTGTTGGCCGCGGGCAGGGCACCGGTCGTCCCCATCTCGGGCTTGCCCACGCCGCCGCCGCCACCGCCACCACCACCACCGCCACCACCGGGGTCGCCGCCAGCGAAGAGGTGCACGTGCCCGGTTCCGCCGGCGCCGGCGACGTACTCGCTCGGCGGCAGGCCGATGCGCTGCATCAGGCACTCGAGGGTGTCGGCGCTGCCGGTCGAGACTGCAATGTCCGGCATGCTCGTGTTGGTGTCGCCCGCGGGGACCGTCGACGGCAGCGTGAGCTTCTGGCCGCTCGCCACGGCCGGTGTGTCCTGGCAGGACGTCGTCGTCACCATGATCTGCTTGCGCCACTTGCCGACCTGGATGACGAGCGGCACGTTGCCGACCGGCGCGTTGAGGAGCTTGAAGCTGCCGTCCACGCCCGTGGCAGTCTGCACGACCATGCCGCTCTTGAAGAGCGCGCCGCACGTGCACGCGTCGCTGCCGGTGGGCACGCCCGCCGGCAGGGGCTGCAGCGGCCCGCCGGGCACGTAGACGGCGATATTGTACAGCGGGTCCTTGCCCGCGGGGTCGTAGACGACGCCCGAGATGGAGGTCGTGCCGTTGCCGGAGCAGGACACGTTGCACTGCAGGCCGGAGGGACAGGCGACCATGCCGCCGCCCGATCCGCTTCCGGAGCCGCCGGAGCCGGACGACGAGCTGAAGCTGCCCCCGGAGCTGTTCGAGTTGCCGCTGCTCGACCCGAGGATGCCGCCGTCGCCGGAGCCGAACAGGCTGTTGCCGTTGCCGCTCCCGCATCCGACGTGGCCGCCTACGACGATGAGCGCAGCCGTGATGAGACCAACGGGGAAGACCAACTTCGGCACGCGCCCGCGAATGGAGTAGCCCAGGCTCATGCTCTTAGTATGGCCGGTCGAGAGGGAAGCGTCTCTCACGAAGAGCTTATTTCCCCTACATCTGTGCACGAGTTGCAGAGTGATGCCGAGTGCCATCACTCGCCCTCAGGGCGTGGATCTCGAAGCGATAGCGCCGCGTTTGCCGCAGTGTTTTGGGGAGTGAGAGTCGATGTGCGCTATCGTGGTAACCCGAGTGTCCATCGCTTTTTTCATAAGGCACGGAAAGGCGTCGGCCTTCTCGTCGACCACGGACTACGACCAGCTCTCGGCCCCCGGGGTGGAGCAGAGCGAGAAGCTGGGCGAGTGGCTCGCCGAGCAGAAGCTCGCCGTCGATGCGGTCTTCGTGGGGCCGCGCAAGCGCCACGCGCAGACGCTGGAGGCGGTGCTCCGTTCGGTGCCGGGGCTGCCCGCGGCGACGATGCTGCCGGAGCTCGACGAGCACGACGGGATCGCGCTCGTCTTCAAGCTGCTGCCGACGCTCGGGAAAGAGGATCCGGAGCTGGCGTCGATCGTGGAGCGCATGGGCGCGAACGGCGGCAAGCCCTCGGCCGACGACGTGCTCGCCGCGTTCAAGCGCATCACGCGGCGGTGGGTGCGCGGCGAGATAGGGCACCACGAGGTGGAGCCGTGGGCGGCGTTCCGCGCGCGCGTGGCCCGGGCGATGGATCGCGTGGCGACGCTCGGTCGCGGCAAGACGGCGCTCGTGTTCACGTCGGCGGGGGCGGTCGCGGCGGCGACGGCGGAGACGCTGGGCGTGCGCGACGAGGAGAAGGTGCTCGACCTGAGCTGGTCGCTCTACAACGGGTCGATCACCGAGCTGGACTTCACCGGCGAGCGCTGGGGGCTGCGCTCGTTCAACGCGACGCCGCACCTGCGCGACAAGCGCCTCATCACGAGCGTCTGAGGTTAAGCTGGGCGGGCCATGCTGGAGCCCACGCCCGCCGCCTCCGATGTCGTCGCCCGCGTCCGCGAGTTCGTCCGCGACGAGGTGATGCCCCTCGAGCCGAAGCTCGCCGGAGGCTCGTTCCGCGACGCGCTGCCGCACCTCGAGAAGGCGAGGGAGCGCGCGCGGGCGGCCGGCATCTGGGCGCCCTTCCTGCCACGCGAGCACGGGGGGACGGGGCTCTCGCTCTTCGACTACGCGTTCGTCAGCGAGGAGCTCGGGCGCACGCCGCTCGGGCACTACTGCCTCGGCTGCCAGGCGCCCGACGTGGGCAACATGGAGCTGCTCCTCGCGCACGGGAGCGACGCGCTGAAGAAGCGGTACCTCGAGCCGCTCACGAAGGGCCGCATCCGCAGCTGCTTCTCGATGACCGAGCCGGACAACGCCGGCTCCAATCCGGTGCAGCTCGCGACGCGCGCCGAGAAGCAGGGCAGCGACTACGTCATCACCGGCCGCAAGTGGTTCACGAGCAGCGCCGACGGCGCCGCGTTCGCCATCGTGATGGCCGTCACGAACCCCGAGGCCGAGAGCCCCTACGCGCGGGCGAGCCAGATCGTCGTGCCGACCGACACGCCGGGCTTCCGCCTCGTGCGCAACATCGGCGTCATGGGGGAGGCCGGCAGCGACTGGGCGAGCCACGCCGAGGTGCAGTACGAGGGCGCGCGCGTCCCGCAGGACAACCGGCTCGGCCCCGAGGGCGCGGGCTTCATGCTCGCGCAGGAGCGCCTCGGCCCGGGGCGCATCCACCATTGCATGCGGTGGATCGGCATCTCTGAGCGCGCGCTGGACCTGATGTGCAAGCGCGCGGCGACGCGCATGATCTCCCCCGGCAAGCCGCTGGGGACGCGGCAGGTCGTGCAGATGTGGATCGCCGAGAGCCGTACGGAGATCCACGCGTCGCGGCTCATGGTGCTGAGCGCGGCGCACGCGATCGACCAGAAGGGGAGCCACGCGGCGCGCGACGAGATCGGGATGATCAAGTTCTTCGTCGCCGGCGTTCTCCAGAACGTGCTCGACCGCGCCATCCAGGCGCACGGAGCGCTGGGACTCACCGACGAGACGCCGCTTGCCTTCTGGTGGCGCCACGAGCGGGCCGCGCGCATCTACGACGGCCCCGACGAGGTGCATAAGGTGGCGCTGGCGCGGCGCATCCTGCGCGGTTACGGGCTCGACGTGCGCTGAGCCCGCGGCGCGCGCGCCTCACGTGTAGAGCGTGCCGTCCTGGACGAAGCACAGCTCGTTGCCCCAGGGGTCGGTGACGTAGAACGACTTCTCGCCCCACGGCCGCGCGATGACCTCGCTCGCCGGCTGCCCGTGCACCTTGAAGGGCGCGAGCGCCTTCAGCGCCGACGCGCGCGCGTGCACCGCGTCCACGTCGCCGACGGCGAAGTAGAGCGACTTGGGGCCGGGCGTCGGCTTCATGCCCCCCTGCGAGACGTCGAGCACCGCGAGGGTGACGCCGCCGCAGTCGAAGTAGTGCCGCGCGCCTGGGTGGCGCTTGCCCGGCGTGTCGAGCAGCTTCGCGTAGAACGCGGCGGCCTCGTCGAGGCTCGAGACTTCGAAGGTGACGCGAAAGATCTTGGGGGTGCTCATGGCGGCTTTCCTTTTTAGCAAGGCGCGCCGGCGCCCGCGCTACCCTCGCCGGCGATGCCCGAGCACCTGGACCAACCCACGCCGGTACGCCCCGGACAGGGCTTCGACGCCGACGCGCTCGCCACGTGGCTCCGCACGCGGATCGACGGGCTGGAGGATGGCACGGGCACGCCGGAGCTGCTGCAGTTCGGGCGCGGCTACTCGAACCTGACGTACCTCGCTCGCTTCGGCAATCGCGAGCTCGTGGTCCGCCGCTCGCCGCCCGGCGTGAACATCAAGAGCGCGCACGACATGGGGCGCGAGTTCCGGATCCTCTCGGCGCTGGCGCCGCACTGGTCCAAGGCGCCGCGTCCGCTCGCTCACTGCGAGGACGCGTCTGTCATCGGCACGCCCTTCTACGTGATGGAGCGCGTGCGCGGCATCATCCTGCGCGCCAAGGTCCCCGAGGGCCTCA